>ERZ772865.126-NODE-126-length-82360-cov-12.112120_pt1 | contig 82360 bp, 67 predicted proteins | sample MGYA00512133_ERZ772865 | MGnify/ENA primary metagenome ERZ772865 (study PRJEB29015, sample SAMEA2737722) | human gut metagenome | biome: human gut; feature: human-associated habitat; material: faeces | place: China | collected 2012 ...
ATTTTGAAGAAATACGAGACTGGGCAGCTTTCCATCATGAAAAATTAAATGGAAAAGGGTATCCTTTTGGAAAAACCGCAGCTGAATTAAATGAGCCGGAACGTATTATGGCATGTATTGATATTTATCAGGCATTAACCGAGGACAGACCATATAAGAAAGGTTTATCGCACGAAAAAACGTGTGAGATGCTCGATGACATGGCGCAGAAAGGTTTTGTTGATTCTGATATTTCCAAGAAAATTAGGGAATGTTTTGGTGGAATCTAACATTAAAAACGAGAAAATATAGGAAATTCATGAGAAATGCATTTGCCTATTATGAATAGTATTGAACAGGTAACAGGTTCATAAAACAAATAAACTGAAAGTAGGATTGATTTATGTATGAAATGAAACCAGAATATTATATCGGTATAGATATGATAGACGAAGAACACAAGCAGTTATTTAAATATGCAGATGAGGCATATGAACTGCTTCATGATGAGTTTACACCGGATAAATATGATAGGATTGATGTAATATTAGAAAATCTCCGAAATTATACAGTAAAACACTTTAGTGATGAAGAGCAGTATATGGAATCTATTAATTATAAGAAGATATTTACACAGAAAGTTCAACATCAGGAATTTATACATAAACTTGATGAATTTATGGAACATCACAATGATGAGGTAGAAGATCAAGATGAACAGATTATGGGAATTTTAAAATATCTCACAGAGTGGTTAGTTAATCACATTCTGTATGTCGATGGTCAAATTCCAAAAGGCTGATATAGTAAGAAAGGCTGTTATTTTTTAGAGAGTAGCAGCTTTTTTTATTTTGAATATAAAATATGACACATACACTTGACAATATGCATACATGGATGAAATAGGACATTTCTTACTAAAACAGTATGTTTATGGTATACTAGCTAGTAGTAATGCAGTTTCAACCGATATTACATATTATTATAAACAACAGCGTTAGAGCATTTATGTGATTGAAACATAGATGCTCTTTTTTTGTGCCCTTTGGGCAATGTATATGAATGTAACTTTAGGACATTTTGTCCAGAAGTTCAGATAAAGGAAATTAAGGAGGAACAAGAGATGTGCATTAAAATGTGTATCCTATGGGTGAGAGCACCCACAGACAGAAGCAGCAGGAAAATATATAACAGGAGGACAGAACAATGGTCGATGAATTGACGCAGGAGTCGTTCCAGACAGGAAAGGCGATTGTGACTGTCAGCGTAGATCTGATTACTGCCATTGCAGATGCGTGCAAGCGGTCTGAACAGCAGAATCCTGGTATGAGCGAGGAACAGAAGGAGACATTGCTCGGCAAGGTTGTCGATAAGGTAATGTCGAATTATAAGGAAACGCATGGCTCATTAAAGGGATTCAACAGAGAGGGCAAGGATGTCACGCATATTGATGTGAATGATGAGAGAACAGCGGAGCTTTTGGAGAAAGCCTGTAAGAAAAGTCATATTCCGGTGGATATGAAAAAGGTAACGAGGGCAGATGGTTCCATCACGCATACTGCATTCTGTGAAGTGAAAAGCATAGACCAGATGGCAGCATTACTGAAGATGGCTTCCGAACAGGTACTTGAGGAGCAGAAGGAAATGACCAAGACACTTGTACTTTACGATGATAAGGGCAAGGAGGTCATGTCGGCTGACTTTGTAAATAATGGTGAGATAAATATGGACGATGTGCGCAATTTCAAAATAGTTGTGGTCATTGTGACCGCTGTCCAGAGCTTTGCCTAAGTATTTTCCGGGATATTTTATAATAAATTTATGGGTGGCGGTCTGTTAATAATCACTTTGATATTTTATAATGTAAGCATTGGTTGTAATTTAGTTGATCATGCAAAGGAGCTTGCAAAGCGGAGGGGGTGCAAGGCCGTCACCCTTGATTCCGGTCTTCCGCGGACAGGGGCACATGGCTTCTACGAACACTATGGATTTGAAAAGAGCTGTTATGGCTTTGAACTGATGATATAAATTATCTGAGGAGATTGGAAAGGAGACAAAATATGTGTACAGCGGCGACATATAAGACAAAGGATTTCTATTTTGGAAGAACGCTGGATTATGAATTCTCGTACGGCGATGAGATCACCGTGACTCCGAGAAATTATCCGTTTGAATTCAGATATATGGGCAGGACGGCACAGAACTTGCCAGATATCCGTTGCTGCAGGGGGAGAACATCAACTGGCAGAATTAAGTATCTGCTGCCCCCGGGACCCGGGAAATACCAGGAAATAACTTGGCGTTTTTATCTTTTTTTCTGCATTTTGCGAAAAATTTGTGCTGTTTTATGTAATGGTGGAGCCGGCAACTGCATGGTGCCAGTAGCCATCGCAGAGCCAGTAGCCCTCCAACAGAGCCGGCAGTCTGGATGATGACAGTGGTTGCACAAACATAGAAAAGTAGATTATAATATCGGAAAAGGACGTTGCCAGTGGCAATGTACGGAAGCCAGAGTTATATCTGTGATAAGGGAGAAAGGACGAGATATGGGCAAGTCAAAGGTTACAATAAAAGAGATTGCGGATATGGCAGGGGTGTCCATAGCTACAGTTTCCCATGTTATCAACAGGACAAGGTATGTAAGACCTGAGCTTGTGGATAAGATAGAGAAGATTATTGTAGAGACGGGATATCAGAATAAGATAGCAGATAAGGAGAGAAAACTGCTGGTTGGCCGAGAGTCTACGATCGTTGCAGTCATTCCGAACATTGAAAGTACGATATACAGAGATATGGTAGCTTATGTGAAGCAGCTTGTCAGTGTACAGGGATATCAGTTCCTTGTGGCGATAACAGACAATGATCTTAAGGAGGAGACACAGGTGCTTGCCGGACTTCTGGTCAACAAGAAGGTTGCCGGTATCATACATGCGCCGGTGAGCGATGTGGCAGCCAACTACACAAAGCTTATACAGTCAGGCGTTCCATTTGTCTGCGTGGAGAGAAATATACTTGGATCAGGGATAGACTCAGTTGAGTTCCGAGACAGGGAGGCTATATTTAAGGGCGCAGATTATCTGCTCGCGAGTGGACACAAGAATGTTTTGTTTTTCAGAGAGAGTACGGACAGTACCACCAGGGATGAGAGAACAAAAGGTTTCCTGAGTGCTCTGCAGAAATATAATATAAATACAAACGATGCGAATATAGTGGATGTGACACTGGAAAATGGCGAAGATGACTGTATGCTCGTCATCCAGAAGGCGCTCCGCAGATACAGGCCGACCGCAGTTCTTGCGGGGGGCAACAGAATAACGCTCTACCTCATGAAGACACTGAGAGATATGGGAATCGACTGTCCGGGAGAGATATCTGTGGTTGGGTTTGGTGATGAGAGCTGGTCAGAACTTACATATCCTCCGCTTACCATAATCAGAAGAGATGTGAAGGGGTTAAGCACCAAGGCAGTTGGAATGCTTTTTGAGAAAATCAACACAGGTGCGGTCATATCCCATGACTGCTATGCCGATGTGGAACTGGTTGTCAGGAAATCCACCAAGATGCTGGATAATGGACCATTTGGAGATAAGGCAGCTGCCCCTGATTCCGTGGTGCTGACGAAGGAGGAAAAACAGAGGCTGAAGGCAGGACATTTCAGAGTTGCCATATCATTCCATTACACAGGTACGTCATGGGCTGAGCTTCATGAGAAGGGTATCCGTGAGGAGCTTGAGCAGTTCGGGATAGATGTGGTGTCGGTTATGGATGCACACTTTGACTCGGAACTGCAGAATGCGCAGCTTGATGGAATAAGACTTCAGAAGCCGGACGCAGTTATAGCTATTCCGGCGGATGACAGCCGTACCAGAGAGAAGTTTCAGGAACTTTCCAAAGTGTCAAAGCTGGTGTTCATAAGCAATGTTCCGGATGGCATGTCCAAGAACAGCTATGTGTCCTGTGTATCAGTAAATGAGTCGGAGAATGGAACGAACACGGGAAGAATGCTGGGGGAATACTGCAAGGAGAACAAGAAAAAAAAGGCAGGTTTCATTATTCATGGTGCGGCATTCTATGGAACAAGAGTCAGGGATAACGCCGCTGAGAGGATAATCAAGGACAGTTATCCTGATATTGACATAGTTACGATCAGGAGTTTTGGAGAGATATCCAATGCATATCAGGTAGCCCGGGACGTGATAACTGCCAATCCTGAAATTGAGGCAATGTATGTGAGCTGGGATCGCCCGGCACTTCTGGTTATAAAGGCACTCAAGGAGCTTGGCAGGGAGGATGTGGCGGTGTTCACCACGGACCTTGATCATGGAATTGCCAGGTGCATGGAGGAAGGAATCGTCAAGGGACTCAGCACGCAGAGACCATACGAGCAGGGAAGAGCGGCCGCGGCAGTTGTTGCCAAGTCCCTGGTAAGTGAAGAACAGCTCCCAAAGTATGTGGGAGTTCAGCCGTATCAGGTTGAGCCAAAACAGCTCAGGCTTGCATGGAAGGAAATCTTCCATGAGTCCATGCCGGACAGATTGAGGTGATATGACATCTTTAGTTAGTCCGTGCCGGACAGATTGAGGTGATATGGCAGCTTTAGTTAGTCTGTGTCGGACAGAGTTAGAAACTGTATCTTTTTATCTAAAAAAGAATCCGTTAGAGAGAAAATTGTATCTTTCTGGCGGATTTTTTGCATTTATACACAAGAGACAAGGTGACAAGTAACGGGTGTCAATCATACACTACAAATCCCATAAGTATGACATCTGGTAAACTATTTACGTAAAAAATGATAAAAGACCCGCGAACCCTATAATACAATAGAGCCTTATTTGTGCAAAATGATGAATAAATAATAAATAAAACACTTGATATTGACAATAACCGACAAAGGTTATATCATCAAAACATGCAAGGGACGAAAAACAGTTTAAAATTTACGTAAATAAACCGGTTGAGAACAGTTTTTCGACAACGAGTTAGCAAAGAAAACACATGATAGTGGAGGTAAAAATTATGAGAAAATTTAAAAAGTTATTAGCAGTTGGAGCATGCCTGTGCATGTCACTCAGTTTACTGGCAGGTTGTGGATCAGGATCAGGAAACGCTTCGGGCAGCGGTTCATCTGATTCAGGTACAAAGCAGGAGAGCACAAAGTCATCTGACCTGTCATTTGCATTTTGTACAAACACACTCAACAATACATTCCAGAGTTCAATTGATGCCAAGCTCAAGGAGCTCTGCGATGCGAACGGAATATCATATACATGTCTTGATCCTGACTACGATCTGAACACACAGCTCAGCCAGTTATCAGACGTGGCAAATAGTGGATACGACGCAGTGTTCATCATCCCGGTTGATTCAGCAGGTATCACATCAGGTCTTGCAGAGATCAAGGATGCAGGAATCCCAATCTTCAATGTAGATACAGCAGTTATCGAGGATGACATAGAGAACTTCGTAACACAGTTCGTTGGAACAAATGCTTACATGGCAGGACAGCTTGTCGGTGAGCAGATGGCTAAGGATTATCCGGACGGAGCAGACATTGCGATCCTTGACTTCCCATCAAATGAGAGTTGTGTAGACCGTGTAAATGGTTTCCTTGACGGACTCGGTGATAACAAGGATAAGTTCAACATCGTAGCACAGCAGGATGGCGAGGCAGCACTTGATGCATCAATGAGCCTTGCAGAGGATATCATCACAGCAAACACAGATCTTCAGGCATTCTTCTGTATCAATGATCCTTCAGCACTTGGCGCTGCAGCAGCAGTTAAGGCAGCCAACAAGACAGGTCAGATTGGTGTATACAGTATCGATGCTTCACCAGATGGCAAGCAGGCACTCCTCGACGGCGAGTTCACAGCAGTTGCATGTCAGGTTCCTGTACAGATTGCTGAGTACGCATTCAATGCAGCACAGAAGTATGTGGGCGGAGATACAACGATCGACGAGAAGAATGTATATCTTGACTCACACCTCGTACTCAAGGATGAGGCTGAGCAGACAGTTAACGATTGGCAGTAAGGCCGGATTGAAGCCGGCAGTAACAGCACGGGGCTGCCCCCGGCTGGACATACATGACACAACGTAGGTGTATATAACACGGGAGAGACCGGGGATCTTAGATCTCCGGCCGAGATCCCGAAAAAGCAGGATAACAAAAGATCTATTTTAGAAACTTGGAGGTTTAATATGGGACAGACAGTTCTGGAAATGATAGGGATAAAGAAAAGCTTCTCCGGAATATATGCTTTAAGTGGCATCGACTTTTCCCTTGAGCTGGGAGAGGTACATGCACTGCTCGGTGAGAATGGTGCAGGAAAGTCCACACTGATCAAGGTCCTCGGCGGAATTTACCAGCCCGACAGCGGAATCATCAAGGTAAATGGCAAGGAGGTTAAGATCAACGGAGTTCCGGCTGCCAGAGAAAATGGTATAGGAATAATACATCAGGAAATCGTACTTGTTCCATATCTTTCGGTGGCACAGAATTTGTTTCTCGGCAGAGAGATAAGGACAAAGCTTGGAACGCTGGACTTTGCAGAGATGAACAGAAGAGCAGAGGAGATGATATCGTCCCTCGGTGTGAATATAAAAGCAGACACGATAGTAGAGAATCTGACCATCGCACAGCAGCAGATGGTGGAGATCGTCAAGGCGGTCTCATTCAACGGTAAGATCATAGTTATGGACGAGCCTACCTCATCACTCTCAAATGAAGAGGTGGAGCAGTTATTTGAGATCATTGAGAATCTCAGAAAGAAACAGGTAAGTATAATCTACATCTCCCACAGAATGGAGGAGCTCTTCAGGATATCTGACAGAGTTACCGTCATCAGGGATGGTGCATACGTAGGAACAAAAAAGACATCTGAGACCAACCCGAATGAGCTGGTTGCGATGATGGTAGGAAGAGATCTGGAGAGCTTCTATGCCAGGGATTACTGTGACATGGACAAGGCAGAGGTTGCTCTGGAGGTAAAGAACCTTTCGCAGACAGGTGTCTTTGAAGATATAAGTTTTTCGGTACACAAGGGTGAGATCCTGGGATTCTCAGGTCTGGTCGGTGCCGGACGAAGCGAGATCATGGAGGCGGTATTTGGTGCCACACAGCCTACATCAGGCGAGGTGATACTCGGCGGAAAGCTGGTACACTTCAAGAATCCGATGCAGGCGATCAAGTCAGGCGTAGCCCTGGTTCCTGAGGACAGAAAGAAGCAGGGACTGGTGCTCGGCAACAGCGTGGCGTTCAACCTTACACTCTCATCCCTCAGATTCTATATGAATGGAATCGCCATAAGCGAGAAAAAGCGCGGTGAGGTCATAGACCATTATTCAAAGCGGTTGCGGATCAAGGCGGCGTCACCTGAGATCGAGGCGGGCAGCCTGTCAGGTGGAAATCAGCAGAAGGTAGTTCTGGGCAAATGGCTTGCAACCAAGCCGGATGTGCTCATTCTGGATGAGCCGACCAGAGGCGTTGATGTAAATGCAAAATTTGAGATATACACAGTAATCAATGAACTGGCAAAGGAAGGCATAGCGATAATCATGGTATCCAGTGAGCTTCCTGAGATCATCAACATGTGCGACAACGTATGTGTGGTCAGAGCCGGAAAACTCGTGAAGAAGCTGTCAAAGGACGAGCTCTCACAGGAAGAGATAATGAAATACGCTGCAGGAGGTATCGAATAATATGGGCGAGACAAAGAAGAATTCAAAAGCAACTTCTATATTAAAAAACAATCCCCTGACATCCATAGTCAAGGGCAACATAGGAATCATAGTGGTTCTGATAATCATGTGTGTGGCCGTAGCACTTGCCACAGACAAGTTTTTAACGACCAACAACATCATATCAGTGCTTAGACAGATATCGATCAACACATACATAGCACTTGGAATGACACTCATAATCATACTTGGTCACATTGACCTGTCAGTTGGATCGATAGTAGCTATGTCGGGAACTCTGACCGTAGGTTTTATAGTTAATCAGGGACTTCCTCTCGGCGTAGCAATAGCAGCAGGCCTTCTGGTCGGCACAGCGGCTGGCTTTGTAAGTGGTTTCATAGTAGCCAATTTCAAGGTGCCTGCATTCATCATCACAATGGCCATGATGAACATAGCAAGTGGTATAGCTTATGTCTACACAGGTGGACAGTCAACACGTATCACAAACAAGCTCTTCATCGAGATCGGTACAGGATATCTGTTCAATGTGATTCCACTTCCGGTAGTGTACATGGTAGTGCTCATCATACTGTTCAGCTTCATCCTCAGTAAGACAAAGTTCGGAACATACGTATACGCGATAGGTGGTAACCGCGAGGCTGCAAGACTTTCAGGTGTACCTATCAAGAAGATAGAGATCATAGTGTTTACAATATCAGGACTTCTCTCAGCATTCGCAGGACTTGTACTCTGTTCAAGAATGTACTCAGGCCAGCCTTCAGTTGGAAGCGGATACGAGCTTGATGCCATCGCAGCCTGTGTACTTGGCGGAACCTCTATGACAGGTGGTAAAGGAAGGATCAGTGGAACAGTATTTGGTGCCATGGTCATCGGAATCATCTCAAATGGTCTTAACCTTATCGGAGTGTCATCATACTGGCAGCTCATCATCAAGGGTCTCATCATCGCATGTGCGGTACTCCTTGATGGACAGAAGGGCAAGCTTGAGCTCCTCAAAAAGAAGAAACTTGCAGCAAACTAGTAGAAAGAGAGGAATGATAATATGGAGATTTTTAGAAAGATGTCCTTCGCGGATTCCACGGGAGATGCAATACCTTTCTACCACGAGGGCAAATATCATATATTCTCACTGACTTCCCCTCCGGGAACAACAGTGTACCCGGCAAGACTCAGAACAACATGGAGCCACAGTGTATCAGATGATCTGGTGCACTGGGAGGAGCTTCCTACAGCGCTCTATCCGGGCGAGGGCGACGAGCCGGATGCATCAGGAGTATGGACTGGATCAGTCATATACGGCGAGGGCAAATACCATGCATTCTATACAGGCTACTGCCTCACCGCAGAGTATCAGCAGACCATATGCCACGCTACAAGTGACGATGGAATCACGTGGGTGAAGGATGCAGCCAATCCGGTCATCACACCTATGATAGAGCTTTACGAGAAGCTTGACTGGAGAGATCCATATGTATTCTACAATGAGGAGGACAAATGTTACTGGATCCTCATATCAGCGAGAAGGTTGGATATGCCGATAACCAGAAGAGGATGTATAGTTCTCTACAGATCAAAGGATCTGGTCAACTGGGAATATTACGGACCGATATATTCACCGGGACACACCAACTGTCCTGAGTGCCCTGAGATGTACAAGATGGGAGACAATTGGTATCTCTCATACTCAAGATTCTCAGAATATGTAAATACAATATACAGAGTTGCAAAGTCACCATTTGGCCCATGGAGAAAGCCAAAGAAGGATGGCATAGGCGGAAGAAGATTCTACGCAGCCAAGTCCATGCAGGATGATGACGGCAGACGCTTCTACTTCGGTTGGGCTCACGACAGAGCAGACAGAAGCGACAGAGGTGAATGGTACTGGGGCGGAACATTCTGCGTGCCGCACGAGGTAGTTGCCACAGCGGATGGAGGACTTGACGTAAAGCTTCCAAAGGAATATGAGCACGTATTTGAGAAGCCTGTGGCATGGGATTACATCCCTGTACTTGGAAATGCAGAGCTTCACGGAGACAGACTGGTTGAGATGGATTCAGTAAGCACATGTACATACGGATTCCTTGGACACAACGAGGAGAGCTACATGCTGAAGTGCAAGATCATGCCTAGAGAGGTGTATGACCATTTCGGTATACTGCTCAAGTCAGACAAGGAAGCAAGCGGATGCCTTCTCCTTGAGTTCGATGTGGCCATGCAGAGAGTGTCATTGGTAAATCTTCCTATGGGAGTTGACCCGTTCTGGGTTCAGTCCTGTCAGGCTGTGCCTCCTGCAACGGAGCCGGGCCCTGATGGAGTCAGAGTGTGCGAGAAGACATTTGACATAACAGAGGGCAGCGAGATAGATGTGAAGATTATCGTTGACCATGATATGGTGGAGGTATTTGTCGGAGAACAGGTGGCATTTACATACAGGATATATGCAAAGCCTGAGTTTGAGACAGGACTTCTGGCACAGGATGCAAGAGTAGAATTCTATGACATAGAGATCACAGGAAAGTAAAATTCACAAGGAGGATCCAACATGGAAAAGAAATATGATGTTGTGGCTCTTGGTGAATTCCTGATAGACTTTACCCCTGCCGGAAGCAGTGATTCCGGGATGAAGCTCTTCGAGCAGAATCCCGGAGGCGCTCCGGTAAATATGCTCACGGCAGTCAGCAAGGCCGGACTTAAGACCGCGTTTATAGGAAAGGTCGGGGATGACATGCATGGCAATTTCCTTATTGAGACGGCAAAGCAGGCAGGAATAGATACCAGAGGTATAGTTGTCGATGACACGGTATTTACCACTTTGGCATTTGTCACTCTGGATGAGAACGGAGAGCGTGAATTCTCATTTGCCAGAAAGCCGGGAGCGGACACAATGCTCTGTTACAAGGAAGTGGATGCCGACCTGCTAAGAGACACAAAGGTGTTCCATATAGGTTCGCTGTCTCTCACGGATGAACCGGCCAGAACCACCACATTCCAGGCGGTGAGAGAGGCGAGAAAATACGGAGCGGTTATATCCTATGATCCAAATTACAGAGAGCCGCTGTGGGACAACAGAGAAAATGCGATGGAGAGAATGAAGAGTATTCTCCCGTTTGTAGATATAATGAAGCTTTCGGATGAGGAGACGGCACTCCTCACACCATTTGAAGATCCAAAGGAGGCTGCGGAGTATCTCCTTGGAACAGGCGTCAGACTTGTTGCGGTCACCCTGGGAAGTGAGGGCGTGCTGATATGCAGCAGGGATGGCAGCAGAAAAGTTCCTGGATTTGTCAGCCATGTGGTCGACACAACCGGAGCTGGAGATTCGTTCTGGGGGGCATTTGTATCGCAGCTTATAAGGGCGGACAAGAGCCTGGAGGAATTCAGTATAGACGAGCTTGAAGAATTTGCAAGATATGGAAATGCGGTGGCGAGCCTGTGTGTCGAGAAGCGCGGAGGACTCAGATCGATTCCTGAAGAGAGCGAGACATTTGAGAGACTCGCAGTAAAGTAAGTGTACTACAATTTTTCACATAAAATTTTCCCTTAACCCTGAAGGCCGGAGAGTTTCCGGTCTTCTTTTTTGTACAATCTAACATTTGGACAGTATAATCATTCAAAAGTGCATTGACTCATAATTCCATTTCCTATAATATGTGGTTGGTGAACAAAAAAATAATCATTGGTCCTGTGTCAAGATTTAGCACAAAATAAAATGAGAAGTTCTGCCAACTAAGCTGCCGGCAGAGAACATACCCTCTCATACATTTTTTCAAAGTCATTGCGAATAAGGCTTTTCTTAAGTGGGTGAAGGCTGATAAGAATGATTTAGATGGAGAAATAATAATGCAGATATTTGTTGATGCAGATGCGTGTCCGGTAGTGGACATTGTTGAGACAATCGCAGAAAAATATAATATACTAACTACACTTTTGTGTGACACGAACCATGTGCTGTATTCTGATTACAGTGAAGTTATAGTGGTTGGTGCTGGTGCGGATGCAGTAGATTATAAGCTGATCAGCATATGCCATAAAGGGGATATCGTAGTGTCACAGGATTATGGCGTTGCTGCCATGGCACTTGGTAAAGGAGCATATGCCATTCATCAATCCGGTAAGTGGTATACAAATGAAAATATTGACCAGATGCTGATGGAACGGCATCTTAACAAGAAAGCAAGGCGAAGTTGTCATAAGCATCATATGAAAGGACCGAGAAAACGTACAGAAGATGATGATTTACGTTTTGCTCAATCCTTTGAAAAACTCATACGGATGGCAAAGGCAAATGAAGGTAGTTCGAAGGAAAATGATGAACAAAGAAAATAGTTGCATGGCTATTTCTATATTGTATATTTGTTTGTAAAATGGAAAAATGAAGCTGAGAATGATGGCTGGTTGCTGATCATAGCGTGATGTGATCATATATGAGCTTTTCGGACGGACAGAGTAAGAAGTATCAGGTTTCTACCAGCGGCAGTAATACTCTGACGGTGAAGATCTCGTCTTTTGCAAAGAACTGGAACTGACCATGATAGGAGTCTGTGATCGCAGCAATATTCTTAGTTCCGAAACCATGTCCTGTCTGCGTGGAGACAGGCAGCCCATTTTGAAAAGCAACCGTTCCGATAAACGGATTACTGATCTGGATCAGAAGTGTCTGATTCCGTTCAGCGAGCTGAACCTGTATGAATTTTTCCTCTGTTTCGATCGATGCATGGAGCGCATTTTCCAGAGCATTTGACAGAATCGCACATAGCTTTGTGTCGGACAGAGGAAGCCCCGCAGGGATAGAAGCCTGAACCAGCAGGGAGATGCCCTCTGATTCCGCTTTTGTATCATAGGCGGATAGAAGCAGATTGATCAGCTCATTTGAACAGAAGCGTTTTGGAGTGATCGCATCTAAGTCGGATTGGGCGGTTTGTATATATTCCTGAATCTTATCCAGATTCCCGGTTCCTGCAAGTGCCTGCAAATAAGTAAAATGATGGCGCATATCATGGCGGTAGGAGGCTGCCTGTGTCTGCATGGTGCGCATATGATTCAGATCAATGGCAGCATGTGTAAGCTGCATATGAAGAGATTCTGCCAGGCGTTCTGCCTGTTCCTGTTCTTCCAGTTTATGATAATAATAAAAGATAAAAACAAAATAGAAAATGCAGCAAATGGACGGCATAAACTGAACTACAAATTCGTTGCTGGTATAAAGCATATCGGTATAAATCGTAGAGGCATAATCGAAAAGATAGTAGCAGAGCGGAAGAATGCCAAGAATATAGACGGATTTGTTTGCTTTTGGCATAAAATGCTGCGCCAGATTTGCTTCATAGTGGTATAGGAAATAAAAGGTTACAAAGGCACATCCTACATAAACGATCGTATAGATGATCTTATTGTCAGAAAATAAGCGAACCGCCAGTCCGCACCAGAGAGGGATCTGACAGCACATATAGGCAGTCAAGACACTGACGATCGAAGTGCTCCATGAGCATTTGTATATCAGCCAGAGAAAAAGCACCAACGGAAGATGTACAACGATCGGATACAGCCCTCGGGAAATCTCCTGTCCGAAGACTGCGAAAGAAATGATCTGAAGTATTCCGTCGAGGATACAGAAAACAGACAGAGTGAGTATGTTTTTCCGATTAAAAGGAACACCGGTAAAACATACGCTTGCTACTGTACCAAAGAGGAATACGGTAATAAAATAAATACTGTCGCAGAGAAAACTCATATCATTGTCTCCTTATTATTTCCCAAAAGAGTTTGTATAGGCAAAATTTAAAAACTGTTCCGAAATCTTCGTGTAATTATTTCTGGAAAGCGGAATCTTCTGACCGTCTGTCAGGATGATATCGCTTTTCGTAACATATTGAATGTAATTCATATTTACCGCATAAGAACGGTGTGGATATGTAAAGTCCGGATAGGCTTTCAGAATATCCTGAAATTCCGTAAAGGTCATTACGGCAGAGATCATGGTCTGATCTGCCAGATGTAAGGTAATGGTTCTGTGTGTGACCTCCCCATAGACCAGAGAGGATACCCGGATCCGGCTGTACTGCTTCTCTGTTGTATAAATGATGAAGCTTGCGGTATCTTTCTCATCCAGTTCGGCAAGAATGGAATCTATGGAGGCAAAAAATTTTTCTTCGGTTACCGGTTTTAACAGATAGTTCTGAGCTTTTACTTCGTAGCTGTCTACCGCATATTCCGGAGAACTTGTCAGGAAGATGATCTCGGTATCTGTTCCGGAAGCTCTGATATTTCTCGCAATCTCAATTCCGTTTTCTCCGGGCATTAAAATGTCCAGGATCGTAATATCAAATCGTTTTCCCTGATCGATGGCATCCAGTAATGAGAAGCCATTTTGAAATATATGAATCTGAAGCGGTGTGGCATGAAGCTCCTGATATCGTTTGAAAAGCGCTGCCAGTATCTGCCGCTCCTGTTTACTGTCGTCACAAATCGCTATATGTATCAAAAAATCTACTCCTTATCATGGCTTAACAAATATATGATAAGCCGGTCGTTGATCGTCATTTGTACAGGCGTACTCATTGACCTGAGTTCATTATAGCATAGTTCTGATCAAATCGACGGACATTTCATGCGCATATAGTGACATTTCATGTAGCGGATGCAAAAAAATGAAATCTGTTGTAGAATGCGGAGCTGCTTCATGATAGACTGAAAATATCAAGAGAACCCGGATCAATGGAGGCTTAATTATGGGAAAAGTACGATTAAATGATAATACAGAAATAGTTGCAGCTGTAAAAGAAGGACTAAAAAGGAAGAATGGATATTGTCCGTGCAGGCTTGAAAAAATACCGGAGAATAAATGTATCTGTAAGGAATTCCGGGATCAGATCAATGATCCGGAGTTTGAGGGATATTGCCATTGTCAGTTATATTACAAAGAAAAGTAAACTAATATATGAATTATTATTAGAACATATAGACTGGTTCGTCAAAATAAACATAAAAATATTAATAAATCCAAAAAAATTGCTAATAAATCCAAAAATATTCTATTCTTTCTTTCTGCTTGTCACATTATAATGAATTTAGTCAATGAGACAGAGCGAAAAATAAACAAAATGTACAAACAGGAGGAATGAAATATGAGAAAGAAAAAAATTATAGCTGTCGTTGCAGCAGCAACACTTGCATTATCAATGGTAGGATGTGGATCAGGCGGATCAGGCGGATCAGGCGGAAGCAGCTCAAGCGGAGTTGCAAACAAGGATAAGCCACTTTGCTGGTTCAACCGTCAGCCATCCAACAGCTCAACAGGAGAACTTGATAAGGAAGCATTAAGCTTCAACAAAGATACTTATTATGTAGGCTTCGATGCTAATCAGGGTGCTGAGCTTCAGGGCCAGATGGTACTTGATTATATCAAAGCAAATGCAGCAACAATCGACCGTAACGGTGATGGCGTTATCGGATACGTTTTAGCAATCGGTGATATCGGACACAATGACTCAATCGCTCGTACTCGTGGTGTTCGTTCAGCACTTGGCACAGGAGTTGATGCAAATGGTGCAGTTGATTCAACACCTGCAGGTACAAACGTAGACGGATCAGCAAAAGTTGTTCAGGATGCAAAACTTGATGTAGATGGTAAGACATATACAATCCGTGAGCTTGCTTCACAGGAAATGAAGAACTCAGCAGGTGCTACATGGGATGCAGCAACAGCAGGAAACGCTATCGGAACATGGACAGCTTCATTCGGTGATCAGATTGATGTAGTTGTTTCAAATAACGATGGTATGGGAATGTCAATGTTCAATGCATGGGCAAAGGATAACAAGGTTCCTACATTTGGATACGATGCTAACAGCGATGCAGTAGCAGCTATTGCAGAAGGCTACGGCGGAACAATTTCACAGCATGCAGATGTTCAGGCTTACTTAACACTCAGAGTTCTTCGTAACGCACTTGATGGTGTAGACGTTGATACAGGTATTGGCACAGCAGATGAAGCTGGTAACTGCTTAACAGAAGGTGAAGATTACAGATACAGCGAAGAAGAAAGATCATACTACGCATTAAACGTAGCAGTAACTGCTGAAAACTATCAGGATTTCACAGATTCAACAAAGGTTTATGACAAGGTTTCAAAACAGCTTGATTCAAGCAAGAGCCCAACAAAGAAAGTATGGCTTGATATCTACAACGCTTCAGATAACTTCTTAAGCTCAACATACCAGCCACTTCTTGAGAATTACGATGATCTGCTCAACCTGAAAGTAGATTACATCGGTGGTGATGGTCAGACAGAGTCCAACATTACAAACCGTCTTGGTAACCCGGGCGAATATGACGCATTTGCGATCAACATGGTTAAGACAGATAATGCAGCATCATACACAACACTTCTTAACAAATAAGATAACGGATCGGCAGGCAATAATGATTTAACTCAGAGGGGTGTCAGATACAAGATTTGATACCCTTCTTTTACTAAGAAAGGGAAGTAGAGATATGGCAGAAGATAAGAATAAATACATCTTATCGATTCAGGGCATGAGCAAGTCATTCGGTAGAAACAAGGTTCTGGATCACATCAACCTGAATGTGAAACCGGGCTCGATCATGGGTCTTATGGGTGAGAACGGTGCCGGAAAATCGACAATGATGAAATGTCTCTTCGGAACCTATCAGAAGGACGAAGGAACTATAATATTAGATGGTAAAGAAGTAAACTTCTCAGGTCCAAAGGATGCCCTTGAAAACGGAGTTGCAATGGTTCATCAGGAGCTTAACCAGTGTCTTGAAAGAAGCGTTGTGGACAACCTGTTCCTGGGACGTTACCCAAAGAATTCCCTCGGTGTGATCGATGAGGGCAGAATGAAAAAAGAAGCTTCGGATTTGTTCAGAAAGCTCGGTATTACCGTAAATCTGACACAGCCGATGAAGAAAATGTCAGTATCGCAGCGTCAGATGTGTGAGATCGCAAAGGCTATTTCTTACAACTCAAAAGTAATTGTACTTGATGAGCCTACATCCTCACTGACAGCACCTGAGGTTGCAAAGCTGTTCAAGATGATGAGACAGTTAAAAGAGCAGGGAATTTCCCTGATTTATATATCACATAAAATGGATGAGATCTTCGAGATCTGTGACCAGATATCCGTTCTTCGAGATGGTAGTCTGGTAATGACAAAAGACAGTAAGGACACAAACATGAACGAACTGATCTCCGCAATGGTTGGTCGTTCTCTTGACAATAGATTTCCACCTGTAGATAATGAGCCCGGTGAGACAGTTCTCTCCGTACAGAACCTGTCAACAAAGTATGCACCAAAGCTCCAGAACATCACATTTGATGTTAAGAAGGGTGAGATTTTCGGACTGTATGGTCTGGTAGGTGCAGGTCGTACAGAGCTCCTTGAAACCATATTCGGTATGCGTACAAGAGCAGCAGGAAATGTACTTTATAACGGCAAGATGATGAACTTCTCATCACCAAAGGATGCCATGGATCATGGTTTTGCCCTGATCACAGAGGAAAGAAAAGCAAACGGACTTTTCCTGAAAGCAGATATCACATTTAATACAACAATTGCAAATATGAATCACTATAAGAGCGGAATCGCACTTAGCCATGACGATATGGTTCGTGCAACCGCAGAGGAGATCAAAGTCATGCATACAAAATGTATGGGACCGGATGATATGATCGCAAACCTCTCCGGTGGTAACCAGCAGAAGGTTATCTTCGGTAAATGGCTGGAGCGTTCTCCTAATGTATTTATGATGGATGATCCTACAAGAGGTATCGATGTAGGTGCCAAGTACGAGATCTATGAACTGATCATCAATATGGCAAAGCAGGGTAAAACGATCATCGTTGTATCCTCAGAGATGCCTGAGATCCTTGGTATCACAAACCGTATCGGTGTTATGTCGAACGGTCATCTTGCAGGAATCGTAAATACAAAAGAGACCAACCAGGAAGAATTATTAAGACTTAGTGCGAAATATTTGTAATAGAGAGGAGTTTTGGTTATGGCAGATAAAAGTAAGATCCTTTCGGCCGATGCAGAAGCAGCGCTTTTGAAGCCGATTGATGAATATGTAGGAAAAATACAGTCACAGATCGATGCACTCCGTGTAGACGGATCTGACAAGGTTCAGAGTTATAAGAACCAGATCGCAATTGCGAAGGAAGACAAGAACTTATCAAAGGATGAGAAAGCAAAAGCAGTTGTAGCAGCAAAGTCTGGACTTGAAAAGGCAAAGAGCGTGGAAGCAGCAAACAAGGATAAGGTATCCAAGTTGATCGCAGAAGCAGAAAAGTACCTTTCAGAGAATTATAACAGCAAATATTATGATAAAGTAGTTGCAAGCTGCGAGGCAGAAAAAGCAGCAGAAAACGAAGCTTACGAGAAGGTTCGTGCAACGATCAAGACAGAACACGAACAGACACTTGCCAAGCTGTCCGCTGCAGACGAGATCAAAGATGAGAAATATGTATATAAGAACAGATTATTTGATGCACAGATGTCTCATGAATCCAGATTACAGGAGATCAAAGACAGAAAGCATGATGCATTTGCACATAAGTTCCATCTGATCGACCTCTTACGGATGTCCAAATACACATTTGGTCAGAAGCAGGCTCAGAAGATCGAGAATTACAAATACACATTTAATACATCCCAGTTCCTTTATAAGAACGGTCTGTATATCGTAATCATCCTGATCTTCATTGCACTTTGTATTATCACACCAATCGTTAAGAATACACAGTTATTAACCGTTACCAATATCCTGAATATCTTACAGCAGGCATCTCCTCGAATGTTCCTTGCACTCGGTGTTGCCGGTCTGATCTTACTTACAGGTACTGACCTTTCCATCGGACGTATGGTAGGTATGGGTATGGTTACAGCAACTATCATCATGCATAACGGCCCTAACACAGGTGGCGTATTCGGACATATCTTTGATTTCTCAAATATTCCGGCCGCTCCTAGAGCAATTCTTGCACTGGTAGCCTGTATAATTCTTACAACAGTATTTGCAAGTATTGCAGGTTTCTTCATGGCGAAGTACAAGATGCATCCATTCATCTCAACCATGGCGAACATGCTGATTATCTTCGGTTTAGTAACATACGCAACAAAGGGTGTATCATTCGGTGCGATTGATTCTTCAATCCCTAGCATGTTCATCCCTACATTTGGCAGCTTCCCATCGATTATTCTTTGGGCGATCGTAGCAATCATTGTTGTATGGTTCATTTGGAACAAGACAACATTTGGTAAGAATCTGTACGCTGTAGGTGGAAACCCGGAAGCAGCAGCAGTTTCAGGTATCTCAGTATTCAAAGTAACACTTGGCGCATTCATCCTTGCAGGTATCCTTTACGGATTCGGTTCATGGCTTGAATGTAACAGAATGGTAGGTTCCGGTAGTGCCGCTTATGGACAGGGCTGGGATATGGATGCCATTGCAGCCTGTGTAGTTGGTGGTGTATCATTTACAGGTGGTATCGGTAAGATCTCCGGTGTTGTAACTGGTGTACTTATCTTCACATCACTAACATACTCACTGACAATCCTTGGTATTGATACAAACCTTCAGTTCATTTTCGAAGGTATCATTATCCTTGCGGCTGTAACTCTTGACTGTCTCAAGTATGTACAGAAGAAGTAAGGAAATGTAATAATCGCTCACAAAAAAACGATATAAATCAAAAGCCGCTCCGTTCGTCTTTGATATGCTTTCTGTCAGGCTGACAGATGCAAGCTCCAGACTGAACGGGGCGGCTTTTAAAATATCAGGAGTACGCTGCTATTTTATTTGGGATATATACGGTAAAACGGGATTTTGGGGTTCATTCTGAACGTAGATTTGTTATAATAAGGAACAGATAGAAAGAGTAGAAGAGGAATGAGATATGGATAATTATAAAGTGGTACTCGTCGATGACGAGGTGGAAGTAATCGATGCGATCGAACAGAGAATTCATTGGGATATATTAGGATTTGAAGTTGTTGGAAGTGCGACAAACGGTGTGAAAGCACTGGAGCTCGTGGAGAAGCAGCAGCCGGATGTCGTGATAACCGATATCAAGATGCCATATATGGATGGACTGGAGCTTGCCAGGAGATTGAATAAAGAATATCAGAATATCCATATCGTCATTTTTACAGGATTTGATGAGTTTGAATATGCGAAGGAAGCTGTTCATCTGGAAGTAGAGGAATACATGCTGAAGCCAATCAATGCTCTGGAGCTTACGGAATGTATGAAACGATTGAAAAAGACTCTGGATAAGGAGAGAGAAGAGCGTCTGAATGTAACAAAGCTTGAGAATTATCTGAAGGATTCCCTTCCGGTGCTTCAGACGAATCTGTTTGTTTCGTTGATCGAGGGTCGTGTAAATGAAGAATATTGCGAGAAGTTTTTGAATGCGTATCAGATTGATATGAAAGGACCGTATTATTGCTGCGCGATCTTTCATACCTCGGAGCATCATGTTCCGGATGGTATGAATCCATTGCTGCTTGCCATGTCAGTCGAGCATGAGATCAAGGATCGTTTAGCACCGGAATGGAAGAATCATATGTTCACATATCTGGGAAATGCACTTATGATCATAGAACTGGAAACGGAAGAAATGGTAGTTGCATTTACAGATGCTTGTGACCGATTCTGTAAATGGGCATATCGTGTTATGGGAGCTGTTGTGACTGCAGGAATCGGAAGAGTCTGTGATAATCTGATCAGCGTTAATTCTTCTTATGATGGAGCAAGAGAAGCAGTTTCTTATCGTGTGTTATATGGAACGAGCCGTGCGATCAATATTGGTGAGATCGCACCGAAGGAGCAGGAGATCCTGATCCAGCCGGAGGATACAAAGATGCATGATCTGTTCAAGGCTATTCATCTGGGAGTACCGGAGACACTTGAACAGTCGGTGCGGAAGGAAGTGGAGAAGCTTCATAATAATGCGCAGACCGTGAACCAGTATAACCTTGCGATCATGGAGATGGTGGGAGCATTTTATCGATTCTGTGCTAATAATTTTATAGATTTTAATGAGTTTTGCGGTAATATCGGAAATCCATACGAACGTGTACCAGAGATGGATGAAAGCACATTAACCGCGTGGATGATCGATTCGGCAAAAGCCATCAGTGAGGAGCTGAAAAATGCCAGAAACAGTACATCGAGACGTATGGTTACAGATGCGCAGAATCTGGTGCATGACAGGTATATGGAGCCGAATCTCTCCTTGGATACCGTGTGCTCGGCACTTGGAGTATCGAATTCTTATTTTTCCAGTGTATTTAAAAAAGAGACAGGAAAAGCATTTGTAACATATCTGACCGATTACCGGATGGATCATGCGGCAGAACTGATTCTCGAAACGAATGAGAAAAGTTATCAGATTGCAGAGCGGGTCGGTTATCTTGATGCAAATTATTTCAGTTATGTATTTAAGAAGCGTTTTGGGGTTTCGCCATCCAAATACAGAACGGAGCATCTGAAAAAATAAAGGATAAATAAGGGGAAGCGTGTTGAAGAATATAAGAAAGAATAAAAAGAAGAAAAATGAAAGTTCTATTATCGGACGTCTTCGGGGGTGGTTTTATCACGGCAGATTTATAGGTTTTGATATTCAGTCGATCATTATGACAGTGCTTACTGCCCTGACGATCATCACAACAGTTATCATGGGTTTGCTGTTGTATAATCGTTTTAAGATGGCGATTAAGCAGACTGCGGTCACGAATACGGAAAATATGGTGGAAAATACTGTTGAAAAGCTGGATGCAGATCTGTTAAATGTGCGTCAGATCACGAATGCGGTGAATTATAATATTATTCAGGAATATGATATTTCCAGCCGGGATTTTAACCGGCAGTTCAGTCTGTTATATGAGATTAATGCCGATAAGATCCAGAGTATGGCGCTATATGATGATAAAGGGAATCTTCTTACGGCAGAACCGGTCACGGTACAGAAGGATGCTGTGGAACCGTCGGAGCAGGACTGGTATCAGGATGCAGAGGCAGATATCGAGAATATTCATTTCTCTATACCGCATATCCAGAATCTGTTTGTCGATGGCACATATCGATATTACTGGGTTGTATCTCTTAGCCGTTCAGTTGATATCAACGATGGTGAGCAGCCGGGAAGTGGTGTCCTTCTGGTCGATATGAAATATTCGGTGATAGAGGATACATTGGCACGGATCAACGATGCGTCAAATGGCATCTATTATTACCTGTGCAACCGTGATGGTCAGATGATCTATCATCCGCGCGGAACCGATATGGACAGAGGATATTTCAAAGAAGAATATAGGGATGCAGCAACCTATGAGGATGGAACATATGAACTTACAGTCAATGGCAGGACAAGCAATGTGATCGTAAATAGTGTTGCATATACCGGATGGAAGGTGGTCGGTGTAGTTCCGGAAAGTGTACAGATCGCGAGCATCAACCGGTTCCGGTATTATATCATTACAACGGTTATCATTCTTATGATGATGCTTTTAGGGGTAAACCGTATTATTTCGAAGAAGATATCCAGGCCGATTCTGAAGTTAAATGAATCAGTCAAAGCATATGAGGCAGGTGGTCCGACAGATATCTACATCGGTGGATCGTCCGAGATCCGTCATCTGGGATATTCTGTTCAGAAATCCTACGAACAGATCGAAGCTTTGATGCAGGAGATCATACGGGAACAGACGGAACGAAGAAAGAGTGAGATGGATGCGCTGCAGAGCCAGATCAATCCGCATTTCCTCTACAATACCCTGGAATCCATCACATGGATGGTAGAAGCAAAGAAGAACCTGGATGCGGTGTTTATGATCTCAGAGCTTGCAAAGCTGCTTCGTATCAGTCTGTCAAAGGGCAGAACGGTAATCAGAATATCGGATGAGATCCAACATAGCAGAAGTTATATGAATATTCAAAAAGTTCGATATAAGGAGCGTTTTCAGATTGAATTTGATATTGATGAAGAGATTAATGAGTACTGTACAGTAAAGCTGATCGTTCAGCCGATTCTTGAAAATGCCATTTATTATGGTGTAGGGAATATGGATGAGGATGACGGCGGCAAGATCACGATCCGGGGAGAGAAAAAGGATGACGATATATATATTTCCGTAGAAGATAATGGTATGGGAATGAATGAGGACATTGTAGAGAATATATTAAAAGATAATAACAAAGTGCCAAAACATGGTTCCGGTGTCGGTCTGATCAATGTTCATTCCAGAATTCAGTTGATGTTTGGAAATGAATATGGTCTGGAGGTTTACAGTGAGCCGGACGAGGGTACAAGGATTGTGATCCACATACCGGCTATTCCATATACAGAGGAGAATCGGGAACAGCTTGAAACACAGAATTATAGAAAGGGGAGAGTGACAGATGAAGAGAAATAGAATTACTTTCCTCATAGCAGAGCTGATCCTGGTTGCCATTGCCGGCATATTTATCAACCGGATCTTTCGGGAAGATAATCCACAGAAACGTGTGGCAGTTATTCTTCCGGATTCCGGTAATACCAGATGGGAAGGTCTGGTTAATGGACTGAAGCAGTCTGCGCAGGTAAATAACATTCATTTGATCATCTGTAATACAGATGAGATCGTAAGTGCAGATGATGAAAAAGAGCTGATCGATGAACAGCTTGAAAATGATGTGGATGCATTTATCATCTGTCCGGCTCCCGGAACAGATACAAAAGATATGCTTACGTCTTTGCAGGCGGAGAAAGAGACCTTTGTTCTGATAACGGAGGACGCTTATATGGCAGATGACACAGAATCGACTGGATTTGTAACGATAAAGCCGGATAACTATCAGATCGGCTATACTCTCGGCAGGCAGATCATAAAAAATGATACAGATAATCAGGCAGGCAAGAAGGTCGGAGTGATTGTCGGACGGGAAGAGACTGAGGCAAGTGTCAGCCGTGTAAAAGGACTTACCGATGCACTTGCAGGATATAACTGTGAGATTGTCTGGACGTATAATCAGAATAGCGGTAAAGATACCTGTAAGGCGGTGGATTCCCTGGAAGCGGTGGATTATATAGCAGCTATGGATACAGAAGCTCTTGATACACTCGGTGAAAATGCTGAAAATGGGTATTATAAAGGGGCAGAGATATATGGGGTAGGTACAAGCATGAAGTCCGTTGCCCTGCTTGATTACAACAAGATTAAATGCCTTGTTGTACCGGATGGGTACAGCATCGGTTATGAGAGTGTAAATGAGATCGCAAAGGAACTTGGACGACCATTATATACATTAAAAAGTCATGAAGAAGCGATACGGGTAATCTATAAGGATGACCTGTTTTCGGAAGAGACAGAAAGGTTTTTATATTCGTATGAATAGAAAGAAAACAAGAAAAATAATAGCCTGTATATGCATATTGGCAGTTATGATGTCTCTGGTATCCTGCGACAGCAGGAAAAATCAGAAAGACAGAACTCTGCGGGTTGGCGTTGTTACATATACGCCGGATGATCCGTTTATCAACGCAATGACAGATATATTGAAGGAGGATCTGAAAGCATTAGAAGCAAGTGATATGAAGGTTATCGTATCAGTCAGAAGCGGAGATAACAGTCAGCAGGAACAGGATGAAGTGGTGGAGGAAATGATCGATGCCGGATGCGATGTACTTTGTGTAAATCTGGTCGATCGAACTGCTCCGTCAAATATTATAAGACTCGCAAGACAGAATAATATTCCGGTGATTTTCTTTAACAGAGAGCCGGTAAGAGAGGATCTGCTGCAATGGGATAGGCTGTATTATGTTGGATGTGATGCAGCACAGTCCGGCGAGATGCAGGGTGAGATTGCTGCGGAATATATAAAGAATCATCCGGAGGTGGATCGCAATCAGGATGGTAAGATCCAGTATGTACTCTTAGAAGGTGAGGCCGGACATCAGGATGCGATCAGCCGGACAGACTGTTCGGTAAAGACCATTCTTGAAAATGGTGTGAAGCTTGAGAAACTGACCTATCAGTTTGCAGACTGGAACCGCGCGCAGGCAGAGAACCGAATGAGCCAGTTGATCAGTCAATATGGGGATCAGATAGAGATGGTTATTTCCAATAATGATGAGATGGCACTCGGTGCAGTCGAGGCTTATAAGAATGTCGGATATATGCAGAGTGATTATCCGGTTATCTTCGGTATCGATGGATTAGATGATGCGTTGGAAGCTGTTCGGCTTGGCACTATGCAAGGAACTGTCTATAATGACAGAGAAGCTCAGGCGAGAAAGATTGCACTGATTGCAGTAGCCTTGTTCCGTGGAAATGATGTGAGCGTATTAGGACTTGAGGATGAACGGTATTATATGGCACAGTACCGTAAGGTCGATGTCAATAATGTGGAAGAGTTTTTGAAAAAATAACCATGTAGCAGGAGGTTAGCATAAATGCAGGATATATGGATTGAATCTTTTTATAATGAAATTGATGCTGAGAAACGACAGGCATTTCTAAAGGAACATACAGGAGATCCGAAGGATGAATTGGATGAATTCCGAGAGAAACTCTGGATTGCCCGGTATGGCAAACGAAAACCAAAGAATGATGCATTTGTGGGCTATCTGATGCAGATGAAATATATCGCAGAAGGTGGTGGCATGAGCCTTGGCACACAGAAAAGAAAGCAGGCTGCGGAAGTTCTGACAGGTTTATTCCTCGGAAACTATGACAATCTGGATATCGAGAAGCAGGAGATGGTATTCTATGAGATAAAAAATGCTTTCCTGAAGCTGATCGGGGTCAGCAAGAACGGTCGTGGATTTACTTCTGTTGTATTTGGCATGGGGCAGTTATCCGATGAAAGTGTAGCAAAGAAGATCGCAGATCAGATCAGCACGATCGCATTTGCCACACCGCACATGCTTCATATGGATAAGGAGTTTGCGGTATTCCAACAGGCAGCACTTGAAGCCTTTCGACAGGAATTCCCGAACCGGGAGCATTTTCTGAAGAAGTAGGGGTGTCCGTGATATGGTGTTGGATAGTTATCAGGACATGCAGGATATTGTTAAATATGCGGTTATAAAAAGAGCGTTATAGGATAAAAAAGCCAGATAAACATTAGTTATTGTGTTTATCTGGCTTTTTAATGATTCTTTATGCATTCTCCTGCGTAGCAGCACCTTCATATACGGCTTCGTTTGTAAGTTCGATGCCGAGCTTCTTAAAGGTTGTCATGTCGACCGTGGACAGGATCGATGATACATGGAGCTGGCAGCCGGACAGCTTTGGAAGCTGTTCTAATGCAAGCTTTGCATTTGGATCGGATACAGCACACATGGATAATGCGATCAGAACTTCGTCGGTATGAAGACGAGGATTCTTGCTGCCGAGGTATCCGGTCTTTAAGTGCTGGATCGGTTCTATAAAGGTACGTGAGATCAGATGCGTGTTCTTATCAATGTTTCCAAGTACCTTAATTGCATTTAATAATACAGCAGATGCAGGACCGAGCAGATCGGAAGTGGAACCGGTAACGATCGTTCCGTCCGGCAGTTCTAAGGCTGCGGCGGCGGAACTATTTTCCTGCGCAAGGTTATTTGCAACCGGAACAACAGCACGATCATTGACAGTGATCTTTGCCTGCTTCATGATAAGTTCCTGTTTGTATACTTCGTCTTTGGTCGCTTCGTCTTTGACGAAACGGTTCAGAGACTGGTAATATCGTCTGATAATTTCCTGCTTGGACGCTTCTCTGCAGGCTTCGTCGTCAATGATGCAGTTTCCCGCCATATTTACACCCATATCGGTTGGAGATTTGTATGGACAGTATCCATAGATTCCTTCGAACATGGAAGCCAGAACCGGATAGATCTCGATATCACGGTTGTAGTTGACGGTTGTTTCACCATAAGCTTCCAGATGGAAAGGATCGATCATGTTGACATCATTTAAGTCTGCGGTAGCGGCTTCATAAGCCAGATTGACCGGATGCTTAAGTGGGATATTCCAGATCGGGAAAGTTTCAAATTTGGCATAGCCGGCCTTGATGCCACGCTTGTTCTCATGGTACAGCTGTGACAGACAGGTCGCCATCTTGCCGCTTCCAGGACCCGGTGCGGTAACAATGACAAGCGGACGGGTTGTCTCTACATAATCATTTTTTCCATAGCCCTCATCACTTACGATATAGTCAATGTTATTCGGATAACCCTCGATGGAATAGTGATGGTAGACCTTGATGCCGATCGCTTCCAGTTTCTTCTGGAAAATATCGGCAGATGGCTGTCCGGCATATCGTGTGATAACCACGCTGCTGACATACAGCCCTTTCTTTTTATATACATCGATCAGACGGATAACATCCTGATCGTATGTGATTCCCAGATCGTGACGGATCTTATTGCGCTCGATATCAGCGGCGTTGATCGAGATGATCATTTCTGCCTGATCTGCAAGCTGTAAGAGCATCTGTAATTTGCTGTCCGGTGCAAATCCCGGAAGTACGCGGGAGGCATGATAGTCGTCAAATAATTTGCCGCCAAATTCCAGATACAGTTTATCTCCAAATTGTTCGATACGTTCCCTGATGTGTGCGGACTGCATGGACAGGTACTTGTCATTGTCGAAGCCAATGCGTTTCATTTTTTGAAATTCTCCTTCGTAAATTAATCAATATACGGTGGACACTTAAGAAAATGAAGTGCCCTATAAGAGAATACCACAGAGAGGGGAGAAAATATAGAGAAAATTTACTCAAGGCTTCGATTTTCCCCAATATCCTTCTATAGCTTCCTGATTCAACCCTTCGCCGATGACGATCAGGATTGCCTGTCCATTTGGGATCGGTTTGATCTCGGTCTTCTGGTGTGTGACGTTGATGGATATCCAGCTTCCATCAGCGAGTTTCTGGAATCCTTTAATCCGGAAGACCTTACCACAGGCAGGATCGTGCAGGATCTTCTGGCAGCTTTCTTTTAAGAAATCTTCTGTAAAATCCATATTCATGAAGTACAGACTGTCATAGGTCTGTTTGTCATCAAACCAGAGTTTCGTATAATTGGCATCCTGATAGCCGGATGAGAGGATCGCTTTATAGTCTTCATCGGTCAGATCTTTCCAGTCCTTTTCCAGAACTATCTGCTTTGGCGTGGACTTAGAGTGCAGAATGTCAAATGACTGTTTTACATAATCTTTGGTAGAGGCTAACTGTTCCGGTGTGACTTCTTGTGAGTGGCTGTATAAGACAGTGCCAGCTTGTGCCACCTGAGAAGCCAGAAGATAACGGGAAGCTTCGGAGAGATTCTGCTCCAGTGTGGCATCAATGATCGTGATAACATTTCCAATTGTGTACCAACGATCAAGCGGATCTTCGTGCAGGGCATCGAAGAATTCATCCATATCGAAGATGCCGGATGGCTCTACCAGAACGCGGTCATAGCCACACATTCCCATTGCAATCAGCTTGGTTTTGAATCGTCTGCGGTGACAGTCGGCATCACAACCGCCGGCAACCATTTCCAGTGTACAGTTATCACCGAGAATATCCTGTAACAGCATGGCATCGACATTGACTGCACCAAAATCGTTTTCAAGAATACCGATGTTTAAGCCCTGATCGATCAGGTATTTAGCATATTTCCTTATAAATGTAGTTTTACCGGAACCTAAGAATCCGGTGATCAAATCTATCTGAATCATAAAAATCACCTCTTGCTGTATTTGCAGATGATATTCACACGAATACCATCTGCAATCACATTCTAGCATAGGCGGGGGAAAAAGAAAATCGAAGGAATGGGAAAAAGTTATCTTGTCTGAATCCAATCCATAAGGTATAGTAACCTTATCACGAAATAAACGGAAAAGGGTAAGACGAATGATTTTAAATGTAGAAAATTTGACACATGGTTTTGGAGACAGAGCCATTTTCAATAATGTATCTTTCCGTCTGCTTGCCGGTGAACATATCGGACTGGTTGGAGCAAATGGTGAAGGTAAAAGTACCTTTATGAATATTGTGACAGGAACACTTGCGCCGGATGAAGGTAAGGTGGAATGGAACAAGCATGTGCGTGTTGGCTATCTGGATCAGCATGCGGTGTTGGAAAAGGGAATGACGATCGAATCTGTGCTGAAGTCAGCATTTTCTTATCTGTTTGAGATGGAGGAGAAGATCAACCAGATTTATGACAGCATGGCGGATGCAACGGATGATGAGATCATGGAAATGATGGAGGAAGTCGGCACGTTGCAGGATCTTCTGACAAATCATGATTTCTATATGATCGATGCCAAGACGGAACAGGTAGCGAGAGCGCTGGGGCTTCTGGAACTTGGACTGGATCATGACGTAACAGATCTGAGCGGTGGTCAGCGTACCAAGGTTTTGCTTGCAAAGCTGTTACTTGAGAAGCCGGAGATTCTGTTGCTTGATGAGCCGACAAACTATCTGGATGCAGAACATATCGAATGGCTGAAACGGTATCTGCAGGAGTATGAGAACGCATTCATCCTGATCAGCCATGATATTCCATTTTTAAATGATGTCGTAAATATCATCTATCATATGGAGAATCAGGAATTGAACCGCTATGTCGGTAACTATGACAAATTCTTGGAAGTATACGAGGCGAGAAAGGCACAGCAGGAGGCTGCTTACCGGAAACAGCAGCAGGAGATCAGCGAGCTGAAGGATTTCGTTGCCAGAAATAAAGCGCGTGTTGCCACAAGAAATATGGCGATGTCCAGACAGAAGAAGCTGGACAAGATGGATGTGATAGAACTTGCGAGGGAGCGCCCGAAGCCGGAATTTTACTTTAAGGAAGCGAGAACACCGGGCAAGATGTTATTTGAAACTGAGGATCTGGTGATCGGATATGACAAACAGGCACCGCTTTCCAAACCGATCAATCTTCGGATGGAGCGTGGAGAAAAGATCGCGATCGTTGGTACAAATGGTATAGGAAAGAGTACTCTGCTTAAGAGCCTGCTTGGAATCATCAAGCCGATATCCGGTACGGTACATCTGGGTGATTATCTGTATAAAGGCTATTTTGAACAGGAAATGGCTGGGACAGAGAATACCTGTCTGGAAGAAATCTGGCAGGAATTTCCGGGATTTTCACAGTATGAGGTGCGATCGGCACTTGCCAAATGCGGACTGACAACCAAGCATATCGAGAGTAAGGTAAAGGTATTAAGCGGTGGTGAGCAGGCAAAGGTACGCCTGTGTAAACTGATCAATCAGGAGACGAATCTGTTGATCCTCGATGAGCCGACAAACCATCTGGATGTGGATGCAAAGGACGAATTGAAGCGGGCATTGAAAGACTATCACGGTTCGGTTTTGTTAGTCTGCCATGAGCCGGAGTTCTATTCAGATATCGTGACAAAGGTGTGGAATCTGGAAGAGTACAGTGTGTTGACATTGTAATAAAGAAATGAATTTATAATCATGAGGTGAAGATTGTCTATAATCGGATGGGAATATAGACGGCTATAAATATGCTGACAGAGATAATACTGAATGACAAAGTGACAAATGAAAACATCCGGGTACAGGTTATAAGGTCTGGGAGAAAAAGTCTTGGTCTGGAGGTGCGACCGGATGGAACGGTACTTGCAAGGATTCCGGCGAGATTATCTGACCGGGAATTAAAAGCATTTATAGAGAAACAACAGGATTGGATCTTAAAGAAGGTGGATCAGGTAAAAAAGCGTGCGGATGCACGAACGAAAATTAAGGTTCCATCTGTGGATGCGTTATCAGATGCAGAGATTCAGAAAATCAAGGATAAGATAGCAGATCGGGTAAAGTATTATTGTGCGGTTATGCAGGTGACAGTTGGGCGCATCACGATCCGCAACCAGAAGACCAGATGGGGAAGCTGCAGCAGTGCCGGAAATGTGAATTTTAATTATCAGTTATATTATCTGCCGGATGAATTACTTGACTATGTGGTAGTGCATGAACTGGCGCACAGACGGCATATGAATCATTCCAAAGAATTCTGGTCAGAGGTAGCGCGGTATTGCCCGGACTATAGAGCGAGGCGGAAGCAGTTAAAAGAATATCAACTGGCGAATTAAAACCTGAAATGTAAAGGAAGTTTAATATGGGATTATTTCGAAAAAAGAAAGAGCAGGCATCATATGATAGTCAGAGTAAACGACCGGTCATCAAATGCAGCATCTGCACTGGTGAACAGGTCGCTGGTTTTCAGGATATTCATAACGGGATATTTGAAGATATCATGTTGATCCGTGGAAAAGAAGATCTGAAAGTCTTCCGGAAAAAATATGGAATCCCGCAGGATGCGGAGATTCCAAAGATATATTGATTTTCTTTTATGTTTTCAATATGATCGCCGAGTGTAACCCCGTCTTTGTTTATATCGATGCCTTTAATACCCATAATAGTTCCTCCTGAAAAAATAGTTCCTATATTATCTATAATACAGAGTTCATAACAAATAGCAAAAAGGAGTTTAACAGTGACACAGGAAAATTTAGTAAGATTTGAGTTCCGAAATATTAAAAAGAATGAAGCAGAGCAAACAGCAGAGATCGAACGGATCTGTTTTCCTCCGAATGAGGCCTGTACTCCGGAGATGATGCATTTGCGTGTGGAGAAAGTGCCGGAAATGTTTCTGGTTGCGGTAGATAAAGCAACAGGTAAGATTGCCGGATTTATTAATGGTCTGTCTACAAATGAAACGGTTTTGCGTGATGAATTTTTTCAGAATGCAGTTCTGTATGATCCTGCCGGAGAAAATGTAATGATCCTTGGTGTTGATGTTTTGCCGGAATATCGCAGGATTGGGCTGGCTTCCGAGATGATGGAATGTTATAAGAACAGGGAAAGACAGAATGGACGAAAGCGACTGATCCTTACCTGTCTGGAATCCAAGGTTGCCATGTACCGGAAGATGGGATATGAGGATAACGGCATGTCGGTTTCTTCGTGGGGCGGCGAACAGTGGCACGAGATGACGTGTAAACTGGGAAAGGGTATCCCGGAGGCAATTGCAAAGACAGCGTTGGAGCTTGGATAAGGAGAAAGAATATGCATACATTAGAAGCAGCCAGAAAATATGAAAAAGAATATGAAGTTGATGCTGATAAAAGACCGTTATTTCATGTGACACCACCGATCGGCTGGATGAATGATCCCAATGGATTTTCAGTATATAAGGGACAAATCCATTTGTTTTATCAATATCATCCATATAGCAATGTATGGGGACCGATGCATTGGGGGCATCAGGTAAGTGAAGATATGATAAGTTGGAAGCAGTATCCGACGGCACTTGCACCGGATAAGGAATACGATGAGGAAGGATGCTTTTCCGGTTCGGCAGTTATGACAAATCTTGGACATGTGTTGTTTTATACAGGAGTCAGTAAAGATAAGAATGGTGGCTGCAATCTTCAGAATCAGTGTATGGCAGTTGGAGATGGTGTAGGATATAAGAAGCTGAAGAACAATCCTGTTCTCACAGGAGCGGTGATGCCGGAGGGATTCAGCCATATTGATTTCAGAGATCCGAAGGTATGGGAAGAAGATGGTATTTACTATATGCTGACCTGCAGCCGGGATGCTCAGAATAAAGGAATGATCGCGTTATTTTCAAATTCTGAAATACATCAATATCTGGAAAAAACAGAGCTTACCGAACAGGAGACAGAAGCCTTTGAGAAAGCAGCAGGTTGTTGGAAATATGAAGGTGTATTTGCAGAGCACATGGAACGGTTAGGAAGCGTATGGGAATGTCCGGATTATTTCAGGTTGGATGGAAAAGATGTGCTGTTGTTTTCACCACCTGATGTACAGGCGCAGGGAAATGAACTGCATAATGGTAATAATGCGATCTATGTTGTTGGAACATATGATCATGCAAAAAAGCAGTTTCAAATGGGGCAGCCACATACACTTGATAAAGGTCTGGATTTTTATGCATCACAGACGACAGAACTTCCGGATGGAAGGAGAATCCTGATCGCATGGATGCAGTCATGGCATAATTCATTTATCCCGGATGGACAGGAGTGGCAGGGCATGATGACAATTCCAAGAGAATTATATCTGTCAGATGGCAGGATCATCCAGAAGCCTGTGAAAGAACTGGAGCAATATCGGGTTCGGCCGGTTTCATATTCGAATGAAAAGGTAGAAGGCGGGCAGAACTTTGATGGGATAAAGGGAAGAACGCTGGATATGACAGTAACAATAAAATCCGGTGAATTTCAGGAGTTTTACATTGATGTAGCAAAAGATGCAGAGCATTATACCAGAATTACATATAACAGAAGAAAACGGGAGATCGAAGTTGACCGGACATTTGCCGGAATGAACCGGGATGTAGCCTGCATCAGGCGGGCAGAGGTAGAATCGGAAGCAGAACGGATAACATTACGGTTTATTCTTGACCGCAATTCGGTAGAACTGTTTGTGAATGACGGAGCGTTGTCAATGAGTACAGCAATTTATACGCCGCAGACAGCAGATGGCATTTCGTTTTTCTGTGATGGAAATGCGATAATTGATATAGAAAAGTTCGATATTGAGATTCCGATGAACAGATAAATTCTGATACCGGTTATAGAAATAGTAATCTGAAATACCGACAATGCAATGAATCTATTTGACGGATAAACCACATGTAGTATAATAAACATGACCATTCGTTTAGAAATAAGTGCGGCATTTGCCGTATTACCCATGACTCTTTTTTCTATTGCGTAGGCAGAGCGGAGCTTTCAGAAGGTAGCGGATGGTCTTTTTGTGTAAAAGCGCCGATGGGCGGGACTTGGAATAGAAAGTCTCAGCGTATGCAATATGCAGGGATTTTTATGCAAATAGGAATATAGATCAGACAGGAGGAAGCACTACAATGAAGATGATATCGTGGAATGTAAACGGAATTCGCGCATGTGTTGGAAAGAATTTTATGGATTTCTTTAAAGAGGCAGATGCAGATATTTTTTGTATTCAGGAATCAAAAATGCAGGAAGGACAGCTTCAACTGGAGCTTCCGGGTTATTATCAATATTGGAATTATGCAGAGAAAAAGGGATATTCCGGAACTGCTATTTTCGCAAAGAAAGAGCCGTTGTCAGTGGCATATGGAATCGGTATAGAAGAACACGACCATGAGGGACGAGTCATCACACTCGAATATGATAATTTTTATATGGTCACTGTATATACGCCAAATTCACAGAATGAACTTGCCAGACTGGACTATCGTATGAAGTGGGAGGATGATTTCAGAGAGTATCTGAAGCAGTTGGAACAGACAAAGCCGGTGGTAGTATGTGGGGATATGAATGTGGCACATACAGAGATCGATCTGAAAAATCCAAAGACCAATCGTAAGAACGCCGGATTTACAGATGAGGAAAGAGAAAAATTCAGTACCCTGCTTGACAGTGGATTTATTGATACGTTTCGTTTTTTTAATCCGGACGCAGAAGGCATTTATTCCTGGTGGTCTTACCGTTTTAAGGCAAGAGAGAAGAATGCCGGATGGCGGATCGACTATTTTTTGACCTCAAAGGCTCTGGAATCCAGATTAGTGGATGCAAAGATCCATACAGAGGTGTTGGGTTCCGATCATTGTCCGGTAGAACTTGATATTGACCTGTAACGGTGCCATTTATAAGAATAAATGCATACTAACAGGCGAAAGCAAAGATTACAGCACTTGTGGGTGTAGAAGAATAGAAAAAATGATAAAAGGAGAAATTATATATGCCAGTTTTTGATTTCAGTGATAAACCGGTAAAGAATGAGGATACGGTTTGTACCTATACGGCATTTCAGTCAAATGCAAAGGAAAAGACACCGGAGGAACCGATTCTGGTGTTAGATAACAGTGAGAGACAGTGGATCCATCATGCGCTGGGCGTTTTTACAAATCCGGCAAAGCGTACTGCTTTTGAATTCAAGGAAAATGGGGAGACATTTTCAGCAGATATTTTAAAGATTGATTCCAGATTTGTCAGTCTGATCAAATGGTTGGGAGAAAATCATATCAGTGTACGTCTGTCCGGTAAAAATCTGGAAGACGGATATGCAGTGTACAGAATCCGAGAGACAGCATTTGGTGGCGGAATTAAGTTATCTGCGGCAGATGGATTCTTACAGTTTATGATCGAACGACTGCTTGCAAGTACAGCGTCAGAGGAAGTCGAGGAGGATGACGATGCGGATGAGGAAGGCGACGATATGAAGCTGACCAGTCTTCAGAGCATTTCTGATTTTATGACATGTGCGGGCAGAACGATGCCGGATAATATCCGTCTCTGGGCGAGACGAAATCTTGCTGTTGCCAGATCCAACGAGGTGTCACCGGAGGAGCGCCGTCATGCACAGAGAGCACTCTCGATCATGATGAATATTCAGTGGAAGAGCAATTATTTTGAAGCGATCGATCCGGTTGAAGCAAGACGGATCCTGGATGAAGAATTATATGGAATGGAACGTGTAAAGCAGAGGATCATGGAGACGGTTATCCAGATCAACCGAACTCATACCCTTCCTGCTTATGGACTTCTGTTGGTCGGACCTGCCGGTACCGGAAAATCACAGATCGCGTATGCGGTTGCCCGTATTCTGAAACTGCCATGGACAACCCTTGATATGAGTTCGATCAATGATCCGGAGCAGCTTACAGGAAGCTCCAGAATCTATGCAAATGCAAAGCCGGGTATCATCATGGAAGCATTTTCGATCGCAGGAGAATCCAATCTGGTATTTATTATCAATGAGCTTGATAAGGCTGCATCCGGAAAGGGAAATGGAAATCCCGCGGATGTACTTCTGACTTTGCTTGATAACCTTGGATTTACAGATAACTATATGGAGTGTATGATCCCGACCGTTGGCGTATATCCGATCGCGACGGCAAATAATAAAGAAGATATCAGTGCGCCATTGATGTCACGTTTTGCGGTTATCGACATACCGGATTATACCTTTGAAGAAAAGAAGATCATCTTCAGTAAATTTGCATTGCCAAAGGTATTGAAGCGGATCGGTCTGAAAGAAAATGAATGTATCATCACAGAGGATGGTCTGGATGCGGTCATAGAAGAATTCAAGAATACCTCCGGTATCCGTGATCTGGAGCAGGCAGCCGAGCATCTGGCAGCAAATGCACTTTACCGGATCGAGGTAGATCATGTACCACAGGTGACATTTGATGCGGAAGGTGTAAGACATTTATTCCTGTAGGAGATTTCCTGTAGGAATGTTACCGGACGGCTGTTTTTAGTTAAATGAAAATGGAGCATAAGTAGAAATGATAAAATTAGTTGCAAGTGACGTGGATGGAACTCTTGTTCCGGACGGAACATTTGAGATTGATCCTGAGATCTATGATGTGATAAAGAAACTGAAAGAAAAGGGTATTACCTTTGTGGCAGCAAGTGGCAGACAGTATGCGAGCCTTAAGAAGTTATTTGCGCCGGTTGCAGACCGGATATTGTATATCCCGGATAATGGCGGATTTGTCAGAGGAAGTAAGGGTGAAACATGGCTCAAACGTCCGATGGAGAAAGACTTGATCCGTGCGATTGTGGAGGATGCAGAGAAGCTGCCGGATGTAGAGCTGATGCTCTGTGGAAGGGACTACGCATATGTTGGAAGCGAGGATGGACGACTGTATAACTGGATGCGGGAAGCATACCGCTATGAGATCAAGGCAGTGCCGGATCTTACCGATATTGATGATGATATCGTGAAGATCTCGATATTTCACCCGGAGGATGCAGAGCGGATCGTAAAAGACTGGTTTTATGACAAATGGAAGGATACCATTCTGCTGGCACCTGCCGGAGTTTACTGGGTAGACTGTTCGGAACCATCGATCAACAAGGGAAGTGCATTGCAGTTTCTGCTTGATAAATATGAGATCAAACCGGATGAAGTTATGGTATTTGGTGATAATATCAATGACCTTGGTATGCTTGCCTGTGCAAAGGAAAGCTATGCGATCGGAAGTGCCAGAGATGAGGTAAAGCAGGCAGCAGCCCATGTAGCAGATACGATGCGCAATCAGGGTGTGATCAAGGTGTTAAAGGAGCAGTTGTTAAAATAAACTTAGACAGTAGTTGTGATTGAAAAAGGAGTGAAGCCTGATGGCATGTACAACGATATTAGTTGGAAAGAAGGCATCCTATGATGGATCAACGATCATTGCCAGAAACGATGATTCAGGATCCGGTCATTATATGCCGAAGAAATTTGTAGTCGTAGAACCGGAAGAACAGCCGAAGATCTACCGTTCGGTTCTGGCGCATCTGGAAATTCCGCTTCCGGAAGAAGCGATGCGCTATACCTCGATGCCAAATGCAGTCGATGGTGAGGGCATCTGGGCGGCAAGCGGTGTAAATGCAGCCCATGTTGCAATGACAGCGACCGAAACCATTACATCGAATCCGAGAGTGCTCGGTGCAGATCCTCTGGTCGAGTATCAGCCGGCAGAGAACGGAAACGAAGAAATACCGGGCGGAATCGGAGAAGAAGATATTGTCTGTCTGGTACTCCCATATATAAGAAGTGCGAGAGCAGGTGTAGAACGTCTTGGAAATCTGCTTGAAACGTACGGAACCTACGAGATGAATGGAATCGCATTCCAGGATCAGGATGAGATCTGGTGGATGGAGACGATCGGAGGACATCACTGGATCGCGAAGAAAGTGCCGGATGATGTCTATGTTGTGATGCCGAATCAGTTCGGCACGGATATATTTGATATGAAGGATGCATTAACGGATCAGAACGCACATATGTGCTCAAAGGATCTGGCGGAATTTATCGAGAAGAATCATCTGGATCTGACTATTAGAAGAAGCACAGAATGTAAGGCCGAAGATGCGGATCTGCCGTTTGGCAGATTCATTAATCCAAGAGAGATATTTGGCAGTCATGATGATTCGGATCATGTCTACAATACACCAAGAGCATGGTTTATGGAGCGGTACCTGAATCCGAAGACCTACCGCTGGGATGGTGAAAATGCAGATTACACACCGGTATCGGACGACATTCCATGGAGTCTGATTCCGGAGCATAAGGTGACGATGGAGGATGTCAAATATGTGTTGTCCTCGCATTATCAGGGAACAACATATGACCCATATCTTCCATATGGAGATAAGAAGATGGCAGGTGCATATCGTTCCATCGGCATTAACCGGACTGATTTCATGTCTGCGATCCAGATGCGACCATATGGAACAGAGGACAGCCGTGTGATCGAGTGGGTGGCATTTGCCTCAAATGCATTTAATGTCATGGTGCCATTTTATGCAAATGTGGACACAACACCGGAATATCTGGCGAACACGACCGCTGATGTATCTACCGATAATTTCTACTGGAGCAGCCGAATGATCGCAGCGATGGCAGATGCATCTTACAGCAAGTCGCTGTTTCATATCGAACGGTATCAGGAAACCATGCTTGCGAAAGGGCATGAGGTGATCAACAGATACGATGAGCAGATAGAAAAAGAACCGGATGCCGGTAAACGAAATGTGCTTCGAGAGCAGGCCAATCAGGAAATGGCAGATATTCTTCGGAAAGAGACCGGTAATACGCTTTCCAAAGTCTTATATGAACTGAGTAATCAGATGAAGAATTCTTATGCGAGATCGGATGCTTAAGGCATCGGCATAGAGAAGCAAGAAATACAGGAGAAAAAGTAGAAAATATGAAACGAGAATCATTTAAATCCCGTTTAGGCTTTTTATTAGTAAGTGCGGGATGTGCGATCGGAATTGGAAATGTATGGAGATTTCCATATGTAGTAGGAGAAAATGGCGGTGGTATCTTTGTACTGTTCTATCTGCTGTTCCTTGTGGCAATGGGACTTCCGGTTCTGACCATGGAGCTTGCAGTCGGACGAGGAAGCAGGAAGAGTGCGGTTCTTGCATATAAGGAGCTTGAGAAACCAAAGAGCAAATGGCATATCCATGGCTGGTTTGCCATCCTTGGATGTTATGTGCTGATGATGTACTATACAACCGTATCCGGCTGGATGGTATCGTATTTTTATAAATTCGTAACAGGCGAATTCAAGGCAGGTATGGATGTGGATGCGACCGGATCTGTATTCTCGGATCTGCTTGCCGATCCAAAGCAGATGGGCTTCTGGATGATCCTGACGGTTATTGTCGGATTTATTGTATGTAGCCGCGGACTTCAGAATGGTCTGGAAAGGATCAGTAAGATCATGATGACAGCACTGTTGGTGCTGATCGTGGTACTGGCAGTTCACAGTATTACTTTATCAGGAGCCGGCGAAGGTTTACGGTTCTACCTGATTCCAAATCTGTCAACAGTTGAGAAAGTTGGTATTGGAAATGTGATCTCGGCGGCTATGAATCAGGCATTCTTCACTCTGAGTCTTGGTGTAGCTGCGATGGAGATCTTCGGAAGTTATATGAGCAAGGATCATGCGTTGGCAGGCGAAGGTGTGCGAATCTGTGCCCTGGATACATTTGTTGCTGTTATGTCAGGACTGATCATTTTCCCGGCATGCTTCAGTTATGGCGTAGAGGTTACTTCAGGACCAAAGCTGATATTTGTAACGCTGCCGAATGTATTTGTAAATATGGCAGGCGGAAGGATCTGGGGTTCTCTGTTCTTTCTGTTTATGACATTTGCAAGTTTTTCGACTGTAATTGCAGTATTTGAAAATATTATGTCTTTTGCAATGGATATGTTCGGATGGAGCAGGAATAAGACAGCCATCATCAATTGCATTATTATTCTGATCGCAAGTCTTCCTTGTGTTCTGGGATACAACGTGTGGAGTGATCTGCACCTGATCGGTGGCAGAGATGTATTAGACAGTGAGGACTTCCTGGTAAGTAATCTTTTGCTCCCACTTGGTTCGCTGATCTATCTGTTGTTCTGTGTTACGAAATGGGGCTGGGGCTTTGATAATTATATCGAGGAAGTAAATACCGGTTCCGGACTGAAAATGTCCAGAAAATTAAAACCATATTTCCAGTTTGTACTTCCTGTTCTGATCCTGATCATTCTTATTCAGGGACTGTTATAAAGAAGATTTTCAAGATAAAATATGAGAAGATATTTGGGAGATAAGACGGTATATGGATACGAAAAAATATGAAGATCAGATGCCTGTAGATGAAGGTCTACAGGGAAATGAGACAATCGAAGAAGCAATCCTTGCTTTACAGCAGGAACCGACAGAAGAAATACTTGCGCATACGCTTACAGTGATAAGACGGCGTGCGAGAGCAAATGGACAGTTCATTGTTGCAGTTATACCACCGGCGGGTGCAGAGAGCAGTTTGCAGATCCAGGCGATCCAGACCGAGGATGAGCGGTACTGGTGGATGGCATTTACCGGCTTTGATGAGGAGATAAAGGGCGGTGAAACCGTAATGTCAACCTTTATGGCAGATATCAGCCATCTCTTTGAAGCAGCTTTAATGACGGACGATATAGAGGGCATTATTCTGAATCCCTGGAATCGCGCATTAATGCTGGATAAGAGCCTGCTTCAGCTGATTCTTGCAGGAAAGTAGCTCAACATTAGAAAAATGCCATTTTTTATATAAAAAGTTTAGAAAATTTAATTTTTCACAAAAACAGTTGTTTAAATTTCACAAAAATATAATGAGAAATGAAAAGAATTGTGATATAATCAGAAAGTAGTGTAGTAGTACACTACTTTTTGTTTTTTATAGGCAAGAGCCGTTTGCGGCTCCTTAGTCGTACCAACAAGATAGAGTAATAGGAGGATGGAAAGATGGCAAGATTTACGTTACCTAGAGATATTTATCATGGAAAGGATGCATTAGATGCATTAAAAACTTTTAAAGGAAAAAGGGCGATGATCTGTGTTGGCGGTGGCTCGATGAAACGCTTTGGATTTCTGGATAAAGTAGAAAAGAATCTGAAAGAGGCAGGAATGGAAGTTCAGTTATTTGAAGGCATTGAACCGGATCCGTCTGTTGAAACAGTTATGAAGGGTGCTGCTGCCATGCTGGAGTTTGAACCGGACTGGATCGTAGCAATCGGCGGAGGTTCTCCGATTGATGCGGCAAAGGCAATGTGGATCAAATATGAATATCCGGACATTACATTTGAAGATATGTGTAAGGTATTTGGTATTCCTTCCCTTCGTAAAAAAGCTCATTTCTGTGCAATTTCATCTACTTCAGGAACTGCAACTGAAGTAACGGCCTTTTCAATTATCACGGATTATCAGAAGGGCATCAAATACCCGATCGCTGATTTTGAGATTACACCGGATGTAGCGATCGTTGATCCTGAGCTGGCAGAGACGATGCCGCAGAAGTTAGTTGCTCATACCGGTATGGATGCAATGACACATGCGATCGAGGCATATGTATCAACCGCAAACTGTGATTTCACAGATCCGCTTGCATTACATGCTATTAAGATGATCCAGAATGATCTGGTTGGTTCTTATAACGGAGATATGGAAAAACGTGATGCAATGCACAACGCTCAGTGCCTTGCAGGTATGGCATTCTCAAATGCGCTTCTGGGTATTGTTCATTCTATGGCACATAAAACAGGTGCAGCATTTGCGGATTATGGTGCACACATCATTCACGGTGCGGCAAATGCAATGTATCTGCCGAAGGTCATCGCATTTAATGCAAAAGATGAAACTGCAAAAGAAAGATATGGAGTGATCGCAGACTTTATGGGACTTGGCGGTGATACATTAGATGAGAAGGTAACACTTCTGATCAACTATCTGCGTAAGATGAACGATGATCTGAATATCCCACACTGTATCAAACATTATGGTGCTGACAGCTATCCGGCAGAGCAGGGCTTTGTACCTGAGAATGTATTTTTAGAGCGGTTGCCTGAGATCGCAGCAAATGCAATATTGGATGCATGTACAGGATCAAATCCAAGACAGCCGAGTCAGGAAGAGATGGAGAAACTCTTAAAGTGCTGTTATTATGATTCAGAGGTTGATTTCTAAAAGTTATTGATTTATAAGAGGTACAATACTGATATAAAATAAGAAACCAGGGTATTTTTGGAACAAATTCCGAAAATACCCTTTTAAAATGTCAGGTAAAACTTGATTTCTCAGGGATAGCACTTTATACTGGAAAAGTAGTGTGCCTTTATGGAAACGAATGTAGCAGAATGCTTATCATAGGGCATAAAAAACAAAAGAAAATTTTGGAGGAGAGAAATTGAAGATCAAAAGAAAACAGATAGCGATGCTTATATTCATTGCGATCATAATCGTACTCATGGTGGTAACCGGTAAAACACCGGGGGAGATCGCAGATCCGGAGAATTATCAATGTAAGACATATGCAACGATATTATCTCTGCTTCCACCGGTTATTGCGATCGGTCTGGCACTGATCACAAAGGAAGTTTATACCTCATTGCTTGCAGGTATTATCACAGGTGGATTATTATATTCGAATTTCAATCTGGAGTTAGGTATCAATACCATGCTGTTTAATGAAAATGGCGGTATGATCGCGAAGCTTTCAGATTCAGGAAATACGGGTATTCTGGTATTTCTTGTTATGCTTGGTATTCTGGTATCCCTGTTAAATAAAGCAGGAGGCTCTGCGGCATTTGGAAAATGGGCATCAAAACACATTAAGACAAGGATTGGTGCACAATTATCCGTTATGGTTCTTGGAATCCTGATCTTTGTAGACGATTATTTTAATTGTCTGACTGTAGGAAGTGTCCTTCGTCCCGTAACAGATCGTCATAAAGTATCAAGAGCCAAATTATCTTATATTATTGATGCTACAGCAGCACCGGTGTGTATCATAGCACCGATCAGTTCATGGGCTGCAGCTGTTACATCATCCGTACCGGAAGATGCTGGAATTAACGGATTTGCAGTATTTATCCAGACAATTCCATATAATCTGTATGCGCTTCTTACGTTAGTCATGGTACTTGGAGTAACCATTCTTCGTGTTGATTTCGGTCCGATGAAGAGACATGAAATGAATGCGATAGCAGGGGATCTGTTCACAACTCCGGGAAGACCATATGAAGATAATGAAGAAGAAATTTTAAAAGAAAATGCACATGTGCTGGATCTGATCCTGCCGGTTGTTGTGCTGATCATAAGCTGTATCATTGCAATGGTATATACAGGCGGTTTCTTCAGCGGAACATCATTTGTAGATGCATTCGCAAATTCATCCGCATCGGTTGGTCTGGTGCTTGGTGGTGCTGTTACACTGGTATTTACGTTTATTTATTTCATGCTGCGTGATACCTTATCCTTCCGGGAATTTACGGAATGTATACCGGAAGGTTTCAAATCAATGATCGCACCGATCCTGATCCTTACAATGGCGTGGACACTTTCCGGTATGACGAATCTCCTTGGCGCAAAGGTATATGTAGCTGATCTGGTATCCAGTTCTGCCGGTTCCATGCAGGGCTTCCTGCCGATGATCATATTCATTGTTGCAGCCTTACTTGCATTTGCCACCGGAACGTCATGGGGAACCTTCAGTATTCTGATCCCGATCGTGATCGGCGTATTCCCATCCGGACAGATGATGGTAATCTCTATCGCATCCTGTCTTGCAGGTGCGGTATGTGGTGACCACTGCTCCCCAATCTCAGATACAACGATCATGGCATCTGCCGGAGGACATTGTGAGCATGTAAACCATGTATCTACACAGCTTCCATATGCAATTGTTGTAGCTGCAGTATGTATGGTTGGATATCTGCTGATCGGAATTCTTCAGGCTGCGAAGCTTGCCGCACTTTCATGGCTTGCGCTTCCGGTTTGTATCGTGCTGTTATTTGTAGTTCTAATGCTTATTCGTGCAAAAACCGGACGTGAAGAGGTTTAGGTTTCGAATATTTTCACCGAAACGTATGGACATATTTAAGAGCGTACGACCTGAATTCGAAAAACTTGCCAGATTATAGTAAAGGAAATTAGTAGTAAAATATGTTAGAAACAATTGAATCAATCAACAACGTAGTCAATAACTTTATATGGGGTGTCCCTGCCATGATCTGTATTATTGGTGTCGGTCTGGTGTTAAGCTTCCGAACCCGGTTTCTGCAGATCCGGAAATTCCCATATGCGATGAAAGTTACGATCGGGCGAATGTTTCGAAAGAAACAGGCTGCCGATGGAGCCATGACACCGTTTCAGGCTGTGTGTACCGCGCTTGCGGCTACGGTCGGTACAGGAAATATAGCGGGTGTTGCAGGAGCAATCGCTATCGGTGGACCGGGTGCCGTCTTCTGGATGTGGATATCCGCACTTCTTGGTATGTGTACAAAGTTTTCAGAAGTAACACTCGCCGTTCATTTCCGGGAGAAGAATGATAAGGGCGAATTTGTCGGCGGACCGATGTATTACATCAAGAATGGTCTGAAGAAGCACTGGCACTGGCTTGCATATCTGTTTGCGGCATTTGGTGTGATCACAGTGTTCGGTACAGGAAATGCCACACAGGTAAACACGATCACGACAGCGATCGATTCTGCATTATTTAATTATGGAATTATTTCAAAGGATTCCGTATCAAACATAAATCTGGTCATCGGTATTGTGCTCGCAGTCCTGCTTGCATTGATCCTGCTTGGCGGGATTAAGAGAATCGGACAGGTAACAGAGAAGCTGGTACCATTTATGGCACTGTTCTATGTGGTGCTTGCGCTTGGAGTCGTAATTTTAAATATCAATCATGTGCCGGCAGTATTTAAAGAGATTGTGGAAGGCGCATTTTCACCGGCGTCAGTAACCGGTGGTGTTGTTGGAAGCTTTTTCATGAGCATGAAGAAGGGTGTATCAAGAGGTATCTTTTCAAATGAGGCCGGGCTTGGTACAGGTTCAATCGCACATGCATGTGCAGATACAAGAAAGCCGGTAAAACAGGGATTCTTTGGAATCTTTGAAGTATTCGTAGATACTATAGTTATCTGTACCCTGACTGCATTGGTTATACTTTGCAGCGAAGTGCCGATCACATATGGACAGGCAGCGGGCGCTGAGCTTACGATCAGTGGGTTTACTGCTACATATGGCAACTGGGTATCACTTTTTACAGCTGTGGCAATGTGCTGTTTCGCATTTTCAACTATTATTGGTTGGGGATTATATGGTGCGAGGTGTATCGAGTTCCTGTTCGGAACAAAGGTAAATAAGCCGTTTATGTTTGTTTATTCACTGGTTGCTATCGTTGGTGCAACCTTAGATCTTGGATTGCTCTGGAGTATTGCAGAGACTTTCAATGGTCTGATGGCGATACCAAACCTGATCGCAGTATTCTTGCTTTCCGGTGTAGTTGTGAAGCTGGTCAGGGAGCATTTTGATCCGGAAGCAAGGGAAGAAGCATAATAAAAATAACAGATAAATAATAGATAAACAAAAAACATCTAATCGGATAACAGATATGAATATGTCGTTAACCGATTGGATGTTTTTTTACTTTATGGAAGGTTTTATTGTATAAAGCAAGGAACTTCAGATCGAAAGTTCGTCAAATCAAAATTTTTTCAAAAAATATAAATTTGTATCAACTTTTTCTCATCCTTAAACATCTAAATAATAGAAAACAAAGTAAGAAATACTTTTGAGATAGATAAGGAGGAACGGATAATGCGTCAGAATGGGAATAGAGTCAGATTACAAAAAAGAAGAAAGATGTTTTTAATGCAGCAAAAGAGAAAGAGAAGGAGAAGAAGACAGCAGATATTTATGCGTGTAACGGCAGCAGCAATGCTTCTGTTTGCGTTCTGCATCAGTATTCGGTTCATACATATGGCGAAAGACAGACCGATTGTAGAAGGATCAACGCAGGAGCCTGTGACAACAGAGGTAAGTACGACAGAGACAAGTACGACAGAGAGTTCCGGAACCGGTAATGTGAAAGAGACATTGCTGACAGGCCGGGGAGATGATACTACAACAGGATCAGTAAAAAACATGGATTTAAAGAGCGATGACAAATCAAATGATTTTTCGGATGCGGTATTTGTCGGAGATTCCAGAACGGAAGGCTTCGTGTTACAAACCGGTATACAGACAACCGCATATGTACACAAGGGATTAACTGTTGCAAGCGCATATACCGCAAAAGTAATCCATCAGGACGATGAAGACCGGTCAGTGATGGAGGCACTTGCCAGAACAAGATATAATCGTGTATATTTAATGTTTGGAATCAATGAGACAGGCTGGATCAGTAATGATATATTTATCTCAGATTACAAGCAGATCATTGATGATATTAAGGCACAAAATCCATCTGCAAAGATATTTATTCAGTCGGTACTTCCGGTAAGTAAAGCGGTATCGGATTCCGGCGGATATGTCAGAAATGATAAGATCGCGGAATATAATAAACGATTAGAGCAGCTTGCAGCGGATGAAGGTGCTACATTTGTGAATGTGCAGGAAGCGGTATCAACAGATGGAGTTCTGCCGGATGATGCGGCCACAGATGGAATTCATCTGAATAAGAAATATTGTGAAAAATGGCTCACATATCTGGAGGAACATACACTGGATAAATAAAAATATTAACAGAGGGAACAGAACGTGAATGAGCGTAGTATTTTAAGAAAAACGAAATATCAGAATGAACGTGCCGGTTATAAAAAGCAGGAATCACAAGATACGGGAATCCGGTCAACTGTGGTGATACGATTTATTGAGGATAATCAGGAGAAGTTTTATCGGATGGCATTTGGCTATATGAAGAATGAACAGGATGCTTTAGATGCGGTTCATGATGCGGTCGTTAAGATACTGCAGAACCGGAGCCAGGTAAAAAGTCCGGAATACTTTGAAACATGGGCGTATCGTATACTGATCAATGAATGTCTGATGGCTTTGCGAAGGCAAAAAAAGGTTGTCTATCTGCAGGAGGATGATTCACTTGAAGACAGTACAGACAGGACGGGAAAGCAGGAGGAATATGTCGATCTGTATCATTCTATGGATCGGCTTCCGGCAAAATTGAAAACAGTCGTTCTTTTGCGTTTTTTTGAAGATATGCAATTTGACAAGATCGCAGAGGTTACAGGAGATAATATCAACACAGTAAAATCAAGGTTGTATAAGGCTTTGAAACTCTTAAAGCTGGATTTGGAGGTTTATGATGAAGTTTAATAAAGAGGAATATGAAAATATAAAAATCCCGGAACAATTGAATTCCATAGTTCAGGATGCGATAGAAGAAGGGCTGACGACAGAGAGCACAGGGATGTCGGATCAGAAGCCTGTTAATATATATACGAGACGGAAGAAACATATACTGCGTTATGCAGGAGAGGCCGTAGCTGCAATGTTTTTGATATTTGTGGTTCTGCTGAATGTATCTCCGACGTTTGCAAAGGCAGCAGCAGATACGCCGTTTATCGGTCCTGTGTGTCAGGTATTTACCTTCCGGGAATATGAATATGCGGATGAAGCCAAATATGTAAATGTGAAAGTTCCGCAGTTGAATAATACCGGAAATTCCGAACTGGAAAAGCGTGTGAATCGTGAGATAGCAAAGATGATCAACCAGGAAGTGGAAGCAAGTAAGAAGCGTGCGGAAGAAGAGTATAACGCTTATATATTAACCGGGGGAGATCCGAAGAACTTTATCCCATATGATATCGTTATTGACTATGAGGTCAAATGTCTGGATGAACATTATGTATCCTTTGTGATCAGTGAAAATGAGACCCGGGCAACCGGTTATTACCAGATGTTCTATTATAACATCGATCTGGATACAGGAAAGGATATTACATTAAAAGAATGGTTTGGCAGCAATTATAAGAAGATCATAGCCGATGAGGTTCAGAAGCAGATCAATACCTGGGACGACGAAAAGAAATTCTATCTATGGGAAGATTTAGATCTGGAAGATCTGATCAATGAAGATACACAGTTTTATATCAATGACAAGGATCAGGTTGTGGTATTTTTTAATAAATATGAGCTGGGTGCAGGAGCAATGGGAACGCCGGAATTTATAATTGATGTATCAAAATAATATAAAATAAAAAGCTGTAAAGGAAGTGTGAAATCTTTATAAAAGAGATTGACATTTCCTTTTTTTCTGGCTATATTGTTCTAAAAGAAACTTAGCACTCTTATATAGCGAGTGCTAATAGCTTTTCCTGCATAAGCAATACCAAAAGCTGTGTCAACACAGGTTAGCGATGATTGCTATGATAATTTGCGAAACTTGGAAATAATACAGGAAAAGGCAGTACACATGTGTAGAAATTACAGGTACCTGCCGGAAAGAGAGGAGACATATGAAAGAAGTAAAATCACCCAAGAAGCCATTGATCTTCTATTATGGGATCGTGCTGGTTATTCTTCTGGTTTTTAATATGTTCATTTATCCGCTTCTGATGAAGACACAGGTCAAGGAAGTAGATTACGGAACATTTATGAAGATGATCAATGAGAAAAATATTGGTGAAGTAGAGGTGGCTGATTCTGAGATCATCTTCACAGACAAGGATAAGAACACATACTATAAGACCGGAGCTATGGATGATCCGGGACTGACGGAACGATTATACGATGCCGGAGCGGTATTTTCAAAGAATGTCGAGGAGACGGTATCACCGGTCTGGCATTTCCTGTTGACATTCCTTCTTCCGATCATTATATTCATCGGACTGGGTCAGTATTTCAGTAAGAAGCTGATCGAACAGGCGGGCGGTAAGAATGCGTTGTCCTTTGGAATGGGCAAGAGCAATGCCAAGGTATATGTGCAGTCAACAAACGGTATCCGTTTCTCGGATGTCGCAGGAGAGGATGAAGCAAAAGAGAATCTGGCAGAAATCGTTGATTATCTGCACAACCCTGCGAAATATACGGATGTCGGTGCTTCGATGCCAAAAGGTGTCCTGTTAGTAGGTCCTCCGGGAACCGGTAAAACAATGCTTGCAAAAGCAGTTGCGGGAGAGTCCAATGTACCGTTCTTCTCGATGTCCGGTTCGGAATTCGTAGAAATGTTTGTAGGTATGGGTGCCTCCAAGGTCAGAGATCTGTTCAAGCAGGCAAAGGAAAAAGCACCATGTATCGTATTTATCGATGAGATTGATGCGATCGGTAAGAAGCGTGACGGACAGATCGGAGGAAATGATGAAAGAGAACAGACCTTGAACCAGCTCCTGACTGAGATGGATGGTTTTGAAGGAAACAACGGCGTTATCATCCTGGCGGCAACAAACCGACCGGAATCGCTTGATCCTGCACTTACCCGTCCGGGTCGATTCGACCGTAGAGTTCCGGTTGAACTTCCGGATCTGAAAGGAAGGGAAGCGATCCTTCAGGTACATGCCAGAAAGATCAAGGTTTCGGATGATGTGGATTTCCATACAATCGCAAGAATGGCAGCAGGAGCTTCCGGTGCAGAGCTGGCAAATATCGTAAATGAAGCAGCTCTTCGGACAGTACGGGCAGGCAGAACGATCGTTACAGAAGCAGATCTTGAAGAAAGCGTAGAAGTAGTTATCGCAGGATATCAGAAGAAGAATGCTGTTTTATCAGATAAAGAAAAGCATGTGGTTGCCTATCATGAGATCGGCCATGCGCTCGTAGCGGCCATGCAGTCACACTCGGCACCGGTACAGAAGATCACGATCATTCCGAGAACCTCAGGTGCGCTCGGCTACACCATGCAAGTGGAACAGGGAGACAAATATCTGCTGACAAAAGAAGAACTGGAAAATAAGATTGCAACCTTTACCGGTGGACGTGCAGCAGAGGAAGTGATATTCGGTGAAGTTACGACCGGAGCATCGAATGATATCGAGCAGGCAACGAAGATCGCACGGGCGATGATCACCCAGTATGGCATGAATGATGACTTTGATATGGTTGCGATGGAGACGAGAAATAATCAGTATCTTGGTGGGGATACATCCCTTACCTGTTCACCGGAAACCCAGCGGGAGATTGACCGCAAGGTTGTAAAACTGGTGAAGGTTCAGCATGAAAAAGCGCGTAAGATTTTAGAGGAGAACCGGGAAAAGCTGGATGAGTTGGCAGCCTTTTTATATGAGAAAGAGACGATCACAGGAGACGAATTTATGAGCATTTTACAGGATAAGAGGTGAGAATTATGAGGAAACGAACAGAATTTGGCTGGATGGAGCTGATACTTGGAATCATACTCACTATACTTGGTATCTTTACGATGATCCGTCCTGAAAGTATGTTGAACAGTATTGTCATCTGTTACGGAATCGTGGCAGCAGTCAGCGGTATAACAGATATTATATTCTATGTAAAGATGGAGCGGCATATGGGAGTTGTACCGACAGTATCCCTGACCTCCGGCATCTTAAGTACCCTGCTTGGTATGATGCTGATCCTCTGTCCGGGAGCCGCACAACGGTTAGTAATCTGGCTCTTTGCACTCTGGATCATTATGCACAGTATATCCAGACTGTCCCATATCAGCACTGTACGGTATTTTGCAGGTAACAGCTTCGGACTTGTATCCCTGTTGTTAAATATCGTCGGTATCGTGATCGGAGTTATGCTTCTGATAGAACCGATTACAGCAGTTGTCGCATTTGGTTATCTGATCGGACTGTATCTGACCGTGCTTGGAATTGATAGTATTGCATCAGCACTCAGCAAAATGGGATCAGACTGGTAGGCGTAAATAATTTGAATCATAAAAAATACATTTCCAGTAGAATCTCGTCGAGAAATGATGTATGATTGTACTAATTGTTTGTTAAGGACGAAAGCAATCTCAAGGAGGAACTACAGTGAATTTCTTAGAAGAAAGAATTGTAAAAGACGGAATTGTAAAAGAAGGAAATGTATTAAAGGTTGACAGCTTTTTGAATCACCAGATGGACATCCGGTTATTTGACCAGATCGGTGAAGAATTTAAGAAGCGTTTTGAAGGAACGCCGATCAATAAGATTCTCACGATCGAGGCATCCGGAATCGGGATTGCATGTGTGGCAGCGCGACAGTTTGATGTGCCTGTTATCTTTGCGAAGAAATCAAAAAGCATCAATATAGAAGGTGAAGTATATGTGGCAGAGGTAGAATCCTTTACCCACAAATGTAAGAATCAGGTTATCGTGTCAAAGAAATTCTTGAATCCGGATGACAATGTTCTGATCATTGATGACTTCCTCGCAAATGGCTGTGCGCTTCAGGGATTGATCTCTATCGTGACATCAGCCGGTGCAAATGTTGCGGGAATCGGTATCGTAATCGAAAAAGGCTTCCAGACCGGCGGACAGATCATCCGGAATCTGGGATATCATCTGGAATCTTTGGCGATCGTAGACGGGATGGATACAGCGACAGGAAAGATCGTTTTCCGGGAGCAGTAGGAAGCAACGACAAAGGTTGTAAATCGTTTCACGATCGTAGCCTTGTCCCAGAGGAGTAATTAAAGGAGTTTTTTATGGCAGAACAGAATGAGAAAGATTCTGTGCAGACAACCTCCGGCAGTGGAGAGCACAGAGAGAAAGATTTATCCATTATGGATTACAGTAAGACCTATGGAGGAATCTCCAAACGGTTTTCAAATGTAGCAAATGAGAAGATGGAGACACCGAAACCTGTCGCGATCGGAAGAGTTCTGATCGGACTTATGGCGATGCTTCTGATATGGGCAAACTTCCAGCCGTTCGTTCAGGCGACTGTGGATGGAACAACAGAATCCGTCAATTTCCTGAGTGGAGACGGAATCATTGTTATATTTTTTGCATTGATCACAAGTATTATAATGGTATTTAAAAATGCAAGAAAATGGACGTTACTTACAGCGATCCTGACTCTGGCTGTGATCATGATTGATCTGGTCAATACAATGGTTCAGATTAAGAATAATGCCAATGGCGATATAGTCTATAGCCTTGGCTATGGAACCATCTTCCTGCTGATCGGTGCGATCGTTATGGTAGCCGGTGCAGCAATGATTCTGGTGACAGACTTGAAGAATAAGAAGAAATAATTAAAATATTTAATAATAAAAAGGCTTCCTGCCGGTGAATGATATATACATACACTGGTAGGAAGCCTTTTTGCATATAAATTAACGTATTCATGATGAATATTATTTTTGCAATGTATCGTTAATATGATTTTTTAGTACCATATTAATATATTGACTGAATGATCGATCATCATTTTCTGCCAACTCTTTGATTTGCTTTATTATATCCTCGTCCAAAGTAATACTTACTTTATTTTTCAATGGTTTCATTCAATCACCTACCTTAATAGTAATATATCATTTAGGAGCATTTAATATTGTTGAGTAGGATAAAATATGATAAAGTAGTATAAAACTAATGTTTTATATAATGAAGGAGTGAAAGTATATGGGTAGAAAAGCAAAAAAAGTAATTAGTATTTTTTTAACAGTTGTTTTGTTATTTATAACAGTTCCGAGTATTGAACAGAGTAATATGAAGACGGTAAAAGCTGCTTCATATAATACAATTGCAGCTGTGAATTATGCGATGACATGGGGAGGATCAAAGAGAAATCCGGCATATAAAACATATGATTCGGATTGTGCAAATTTTGTTTCGCAATGTTTAAAAGCAGGAGGATTGGATATATATACTGCGTGGGTTCCTACTTTGAAAGATACACTGGCGAATATGGGATTTACAATTATTCAAAATCCATCAGCTGATCAGGTAGAACCGGGAGATGTAATGTTTTATGATACTACATACACTGGAGAAGCAAATCATACAACGATAATAACAAGCAAGGTAAATGGTGTTCCAAAGATTACAGGACATACAACAAATGTATTAGATGGGAATTATACGGATAAGAGCGGAACATGTTCCTGGAAATATGGCAATATTACATGGGCAGCAATTTTGCATACAAGCAGTGTGAGTTATTCCAATATACCTAAAAATTGCACGATATCTGTTGATAAGACTTCTATAAATGTGGGAGATACGGTTACATTTACATATAATATAGATGATGCAGCTATCAGGGATGTAGGCATCGATCGTGATGGAAGTAGATATGCAAGCGTTGAAGTAAATAATAGCAGAGGTACGGTCAGTTATAAATTTAATGAGGCGGGTACCTATTGTTGTATAATAGAGGGACGTAATAATGTTGGATTTAATTGTAGTACAGGTGTATACGTTACAGTTACGGATTCCTATACACCCGCAAAGCCGAGTATTAAAAAAATAAATATCGAAGGAAAAAATGGATATGTTAATTTTACATGGGACAATGTAAAAAATGCTACATGTTATAATTTGTTTTTATATGCAACGAATAATTTGTCAGAACCGGTTCAATCACACTGGGCAATTCGAAAGAATACACTTAGAATCGTTATTCCGAATGGAACATATGTAGTAAAATTATGTTCAGAAAATGAAACTTCAAATGGAAATTATTACACAGATGGAGATTTATCTACGCAGTTTACTGTAAATAATGACCCACAAAAACCATCTATTACAAGTATTAAGACAAATAAATCAAATGGAAATACTACATTTAACTGGAACAGTTTTAGAAATTGTACCTGTTATAATTTGTTTATATATAATATAAATGATTTGGAGAAGCCGGTTCAGTCACATTGGGCTATCAGGAAAAACGAAATTACAATTCCGTTAGACAATGGAACATATGTTGCAAAGTTATGTTCAGAGAATGAGACGTCATTGGGAAACTATTATACAGACGGAGATATATCGGATCGATTTGTGGTAAGCATAGAGCAGCACAGACATGAGTATACAAAGAAAATTATAAAGCAGCCAACATGCAAAGAGACAGGAATAGCGTTATATACATGTTCCTGTGGAGATACATATAAAGAGGTAATTTCAAAAGTTTCACATAAATTTACAGAAAAATCAACGCAATCGGAATATTTAAAGCAATCTGCAACATGCACAAAACCGGCTGTTTATTATTATAAATGTGAAACCTGTTCTGCAAAAGGTACAGAAACATATCTAAATGGCACAATGCTTGGACACTTATGGAATACGGAGTATAGCATTGATAAAAAAGCAACCTGTACAGAGACTGGAATAAAATCGATTCACTGTAAAAGGTGTGGAGCCAAAAAAAATTCCGAAATAGTAAATAAAATCGGACATATGTACAAAAAAACAGTAAGTAAGGCGACGAAAGAAAAGAATGGAAAGATAGTTGAAGAATGTGTTTATTGTGGAAAAAATAAGATAAAAAGTGTTATCTATCATCCGGAAATGATAACTCTTTCAAAAGAGACATTTACATATAATGGTTCTGTACAGAAACCAAAGGTAACTATTTGGGGGGCAAATGGACAAATTATTAACAAATCTAATTATATAGTTAAATATAGTTCTGGTTGCAAAAAAGTTGGAACTTATAAAGTAACTATTTTGTTTATTGGAAATTATTCTGGAAAAATGAAGACTGAATTTAAAATACTTCCGCCAAAAACAAATATTAGAAAAGTCAGCAGAACTTTGAATGGTATTAAATTAACTTGGAATAAAAAACCATGTTCTGGCTATAAAATATACAGAAAAACAGGAAACAGTTCATACAAGCTTGTAAAAATAATAACCAGACCTTCAGTATGTTCATATACAGACCGTAGTATAAAAAAAGATAGAACAAAATATACATATAGAATAAAAACATATAAGTCTGTAGGCAAAAAAGTTATTGAGAGTAAGACATCAGAATCCAAAGGTATTTCTTGGAGCAAATAAAATGATATAAAAAGATAGCATATCAGAAGTGAACAGATTAAAAAACTGTTCATTTCTGATATGCTGTTTTTATTTACAAATTAACAGCCTAAACCTAGATATTTGCAGATCATATTCCAAAGATCTGAACAGTTATAATTAATACACATAATAAAATCCTCCTGTTGTAATTTATAAATGTATCGATCGAGTACAATGGGATTGTAACAATTCTGTAACATTTTCACAATATGAAACAATTACCAGTTTGATTTTTAAATGTGGAAATATGTATATAGTTTATTACAAAGACAGAAAAAGGCTTCCTGCCAGTGCTCGCTATATATCTTTATGGAACAGACCTTTTTTCACGTCGGTCCTTGGTGAACTGCGATAGGCAGTGAGCCTAGTACCGCTACGTGAAAAACAGAACACAAGTGTTCTGTGGAATAAAGGATATATACCGGCACTGGCAGGAAGCCTTTTTCGTATGTAAAAAACAAAAATTTCCACTTGAAAAATCGAACGTAAGTTCTTATAATAAACATATGTTCGAAATACAAGCAAATAAAACCATACAGGAAAAATTACATATACTGGCGGATGCGGCGAAGTATGATGTGGCATGTACATCCAGCGGTGTGGATCGAAAAGGAAAGGAAGGAATGCTCGGAAATGCACGATCCTGTGGAATCTGTCACAGCTTTGCATCAGACGGACGCTGTATCTCTCTGCTCAAGATTCTGATGACGAATCATTGTATTTATGACTGCAAGTATTGCGTGAACCGAGTATCGAATGATGTCAAGCGTGCCACTTTTACGCCGGAGGAGATCTGTGAACTGACGATCGAATTTTATAAAAGGAATTATATAGAAGGGCTGTTCTTAAGCTCCGGTGTGATCCGTGATCCGGCATACACGATGGAGCAGATCTGTATAACCTTACAGCTCCTTCGTACAAAATACAGGTTCAACGGATATATTCATGTAAAGACGATTCCGGGTGCGCCGGATGAACTGCTTGCGGCAGCCGGATTCCTGGCCGACCGCATCAGTGTGAATCTGGAGCTGCCGACTGCGGAGAGCCTGAAGAAGCTTGCTCCGAATAAGAGCTTCCAGACGATCATGACTCCGATGGGGAAGGTGCGTGATACGATCGCAGAGACAAGAACCCTGATAGGGAAAGATGCAAGAATGGAACGCAGTCTGGGGAATCGTTACCTGCCGGGAAGTATATTCGGGAAAGAACAGTTACGGCTGACCGGAGCACAGAGTAATGGGGGCGGCTCTCTTTGGAAGAAAGCTGCTTCCTTTGCTCCGGCAACTCAGGATACATGGAAGCCACGGGCATTTGCACCGGCAGGTCAGAGTACACAGATGATCATTGGGGCATCCGATGAGAGCGACTATATGCTGGTTCAGACGACACAGAAGTTATACCAGAACTATGATCTGAAACGTGTCTTTTATTCCGCATATATTCCGGTAAATGAGGATTCGGCACTTCCAGCGCTTGAGACTCCGGTTCCGCTTCTGAGAGAACACCGACTGTATCAGGCAGACTGGCTGCTGCGGTTTTATGGATTTCAGGCAGATGAATTGTTGTCGGAGGAGCGACCGAATTTTAATGTCCGCATGGATCCGAAATGCGACTGGGCGATTCGGCATCTGGAACAGTTCCCGATCGAAGTGCAGACAGCTTCTTATGATACGCTGCTTCGAGTGCCGGGGATAGGACCGAAATCAGCAGGCAGGATCGTAAAGGCGAGACGGTACGGACATCTGGAATTTGACCATCTGAAGAAGATGGGCGTGGTGTTGAAACGGGCGCATTATTTTATTACCTGTGGAGGACGGATGATGTATAAGATACCGATCGAAGAGCAGTATATTACCAGACAACTGATAGGCGAGCATGCAAAAGAAAACTGGCAGGTAGAGCATAAGGAAGAAGAATATAAGCAGTTATCCTTTTTTGATGCTCAGGGAGTATTTGGAGTTCCGAATTGATTTGTGGATAAATGTAAAATCCTATTTAAGAATAGACGATTGTATGAAGAAATATTGTCAGGATAGATTTTATAGATAGATGAGGATATAGATGGGAGAATGTAAATATGAGGATATTTACCTGTAAACATCAATTAGAAGATATGATGACCTGCATCTATGATGCATGGGTCTATGCACTCCGGGTCGGACATGATAAGGTGCAGTTACGGACGGAGCCGATCGTGCAGGCAACTTTATTTGACGAGTATGTCCATGTGGATGCCGATGCAGAAAAGACGGAAAAGGTTCTGCGTTCCGTTCGAAATAAGATTGGGATGCAGGCATATATCGATGTGTATTATGCCTGTCTGATGGAAGAAGATGTACTGGACGATATCTACCGGTTTTTGCGGATCGGATTTCAGGCAGGACCAAGGGTGATCGGGATGCTTGCCGAGTCTCCGGTCAGCCGGATGCTGGAGATTCGGCGGGCAGTTGGAAATGAAATTCATCATTTTCGGGAATTTGCCAGATTCAATTCGATCGATAATAAGGTGTATGTCTGTCATCTGGAACCGAAGCATGATGTGATCTATCAGGTGGCAGAGCATTTTGCAGACCGGATGCCGGATGAATATTTTATGATCCTTGATGATAACCGGAAGTATGCGGTGATCCATCCGGGAAAACATTACTCAGGGCAGCAGGCAGATAGAGAAAGAGAGATTTCAGAACAGAACCAATATATGAAGGAAAAGGCTCAGAAGATGTATTTGCGGGAGTTGTCCGATGAGGAAATGAAGACGCTCCGACAGACGGAATTATTGAAGGATGAATATACCGAACTCTGGAAGACCTTCTTTCATACGATCGGGATTGAACAGCGGAAGAATCCGACCTGCCAGCGGAATCTGATGCCGATATGGAAGCGGAAGCATGCGGTAGAATTCATGCAGTAAACAAAAAAGAATAAAATTTACTAACTTTTAGTAAAAATTTAGCAAAAACTATTGATTAGTTTTTATTCTCGTGTATAATGATGATAGTGGTTATCGTAACAGAGAATCCGGTACCGATAAATGTTGTGATAACCGAAGGTTAAGAATTTATTTTACAGGAGGATTATGATATGAAGATTTTAGTAACAGGTGGTGCTGGTTATATTGGAAGTCATACCTGCGTTGAATTATTAGAAGCAGGATATGATGTAGTAGTTGTTGACAATCTGTATAATGCGAGTCCGAAAGTAATTGGTAGAATAAAAGAGATAACAGGAAAAGACGTAACATTTTATGAGAAGGATATCCGTGATCTGGATGCAATGAATGAAATCTTTGCAAAAGAAAAGCCGGATACAGTAATTCATTTTGCAGGCTTAAAGGCAGTTGGTGAATCTGTTCGTAAGCCACTCGAATATTATGAGAATAACATTGCGGGTACATTAACACTTTGCAAGGCAATGCGCGAGAATGGATGCAAGAACATTATCTTTTCATCATCTGCAACCGTATATGGCAATCCTGCATTTATTCCGATCACAGAGGAATGTCCAAAGGGTGTCTGCACAAATCCTTACGGCTGGACCAAGCATATGCTTGAGCAGATCCTGACAGATATCCACACAGCAGATCCGGAATGGAATGTAATCCTGCTTCGTTACTTCAATCCAATCGGAGCACATAAGAGCGGACTAATCGGAGAAGATCCAAAGGGTATTCCAAACAACCTGCTTCCTTATGTAGCACAGGTAGCGGTAGGAAAGCTTCCTTGTCTTGGTGTATTCGGTGATGACTATGATACACCGGACGGAACAGGTGTCAGAGATTATATCCATGTTGTAGATCTTGCCAAGGGTCATGTAAAAGCGATCAATAAGATCAAAGAGAATCCGGGTGTAAAGATTTACAATCTGGGTACAGGAAAAGGATACAGCGTTTTAGATGTTGTTAAGGCATTTGAGAAGGCATGCGGCAAGAAGATTCCTTATGAGATCAAGCCTCGTCGTGCAGGTGATATCGCAACCTGTTATTCTGATGCAACTCTTGCTAAGAAAGAACTTGGCTGGGAAGCAGAATACGGAATTGATGAGATGTGCGCAGATTCATGGAGATGGCAGAGCATGAATCCGGATGGCTATGGTGCATAATGAAAATATTCAGTAAATAAGTAACAGACAGGCAATTGTAAACGTGCCGGAATACAGGGCATAGAGAAGATACAATTGCCTGTTTGTTTAAGATAGAAAGGGGTTAGTTTATATGGCTGAATATACAGCTTCAAAGACCAGATATACAGAGACAGAAGGAACGGATTTTTACCGTCATTGCGGTAAAAGTGGTCTGATGCTTCCTCCAATCGCACTGGGACTCTGGCATAATTTTGGTAGTGTAGATAATTATGAAAATATGAAACAGATGTGTTTTACCGCATTCGATCACGGAATCACACATTTTGATCTGGCAAATAATTACGGACCGGTATATGGAAGTGCAGAGGAAAACTTCGGCAGAATCCTTCGGGAAGAAATGAGTGCTTACAGAGACGAGATGGTGATCAGTACAAAAGCAGGATATGATATGTGGGAAGGTCCTTATGGCAACTGGGGCAGCCGCAAATACCTGATCGCGAGTCTGGATCAGAGCTTAAAGAGAATGGGACTTCCATATGTAGATATCTTCTATCATCATCGCATGGATCCGAACACACCGTTAGAAGAGACGATGGAAGCACTTGCACAGATTGTAAGAAGTGGTAAGGCTTTATACGTAGGTCTGTCGAATTATGACGGCCCGACGATGGCGAAAGCAGAGCGGATTCTGGATGAACTGCATTGTCCGTTTATCATCAATCAGAATTGTTACAGTATTCTGGATCGGACAGTTGAGAAGAACGGACTACTGAAGCAGACATATGCATCCGGAAGAGGACTGATCTGCTTTTCTCCACTGGCACAGGGTATGTTAACCGATAAATATCTGCAGAATATTCCAAAGGACAGCCGGGTGGCAAGAGACGGACGGTTCCTTCATGAGGATCAGGTCGTATCGATGCGTCCGCTTCTGACAGAGTTAAATGATATTGCAGCAGGCTATAATATGAGCTTGTCAGAGCTTGCGATTGCATGGCTGCTGAATAAACCGGAGGTTACAACCGTTTTGATCGGTGCATCGAAGCCGGAACAGATACTCAGTAATCTGAAGGCTGCTGAGAAGCAGAGAACAACCGAGATGGAAGCAGAGGAACTGGCACTGATCGAAAAGGCGGTCAACCTTTATCACGCATAGATGATAAGTGTTATTTGACTTCACTTCAAAAAAGAATATAATATAAAAGACAGTTCTGAAAAGTATTTTCTGACAGAGAATGCTTTTGAAAGTATTGACGGAACAGAACGGATCATATTGTATGTTATTTTGAAAGAGGAAGACGGTATTGCAGGCACATCAGACAGATTTCTCAAGTGGAAATGTATATAGAAATATTATAGAAGTAGCTGTACCAATGATTCTGGCACAGCTACTTAATCTTTTATATAACGTGGTTGACAGGATCTACATCGGACGGATCCCGGAAGTCGGTACAACTGCACTGACAGGGGTAGGTCTGTGCTTTCCGATCATTTCACTGATCACCGCCTTTACCTATCTGTATGGAAATGGAGGTGCACCGCTTTGTTCCATGGAACGCGGTAAGGGTAATGATGAAGAAGCAGAGCATCTGATGGGAAATGCTTTTACTTTATTGATCGGAACAGGAATTGTATTGACGATTATCGGGCTGATCTTTTATAAGCCGATTCTTTATCTGTTTGGCGCAAGTGATGATACATTCCCATATGCAGGCTCCTATATTCGGATCTATCTGCTGGGAACGGTATTTGTCATGGTATCGGTAGGAATGAATCCGTTTATCAACAGCCAGGGATTTGGAAATACCGGAATGATATCGGTTCTGATCGGAGCAGTTTTAAATATAATACTGGATCCTATGTTTATCTTTGTTTTAAATCTGGGAGTAAGAGGAGCGGCTATTGCGACGATTATTTCCCAGTTTTGCTCGGCAGTATGGGTACTTGTATTCCTGACCGGAAAACGGGCAGTGCTTCATTTGAAATGGAGCTGTATGCGGTTGCAGTGGAAGCGGGTTTTGCGGATCATCAGTCTGGGAGTGTCCAGCTTTATCATGGCATTTACAAACAGTCTGGTACAGGTTGTATGTAACGCGACACTTCAGGTCTATGGCGGGGATATCTATGTGGGCGTTATGACCGTGTTGAATTCCGTGCGGGATATCTGTACACTTCCGGTTATGGGTATTACAAATGGTGCATCTCCGGTCATGAGTTTTAATTATGGAGAAGGGGCATATGAGAAGGTACGGAAAGCCATCCGTTTCCTGACTATATTATGCGTAACCTATACTTTTGCGGCATGGGGCACTCTCAGATTGTTCCCGGAGCCGTTTATCCGTATATTTAATCATTCACCGGAACTGATCGCAAAAGGGGTTCCGGCATTACATATATATTTCTTCGGATTTTGTTTTATGGCATTGCAGTTTACCGGACAGAGTGTGTTCCTTGCGCTTGGAAAGGCGAAAAAGGCTACCTTCTTTTCTCTGCTTCGGAAGGCATTTATCGTAGTGCCACTTACCATTCTGCTTCCGAAAATCGGAAATCTTGGAGTGGATGGTGTATTCTGGGCAGAGCCAATCTCGAATCTGATCGGCGGATGTGCCAGCTTCTTTACAATGTGTGCCACGGTGTTGCCTGAATTAAAGCATGAAAAAGCTCGATGAAAAATATAAACGACCGGATAGGATTATTAATTAATTTATTCAATCTCCCGTAGTGCCTTTCTGAACTGGAAGAAGAACAGGATGGCGGTGAAGGTTACGGCGATCAGGTCTGCGATCGGTTCTGCCATGTAGACAGCCATTGTCTTATCTGAGGTGTAGATATGCGGCATAATGAAGATCAGTGGGATCAGCAGGACAAATTTACGCATGATCGCAACGATGATGGATGCCGGAGCGTTACCGAGGGCATTGAATGTCATCTGACAGGAGATCTGGACTCCAAATAAGAACATAACCGCGAGGTAGTATCTAAGTGCAACTTTAGTAAACTCGATCAGAGCAGTATCCGGGGTAAAGATGGATGCAAAAACCTGAGGGAAACACATAATGCAAAGCCATAATAAAACAGAATATGTCAGGCTGACCTTCAGCAGAAGTTTGAATGCATCCTTTACTCTGGATGCATTTTTTGCACCATAGTTATAACTGATGATCGGCTGAGCACCCTGGCCAAGTCCCTGAAGTGGGAGCATGGCGAACTGCATGACGCTGGTAAGGATCGTCATAGCACCGACGGCCATATCTCCGCCATATTTCAGAAGGGAGGAGTTGAAGCACACGGATATGATACTTTCACTTCCCTGCATGATAAAGACGGCAGAACCGAGTGCCAGACATGGCAGGGTATAGGAGGCCTGCAAACCGAGGTTTTTCACACGGATGCGGAGAGTTGTCCGCTTGCCGAAGAGGAAGCTTAAGACCCAGATGCAGGAACAACCCTGAGAAATGATTGTTGCAAGGGCCGCGCCTTTTACCCCCATATGAAGCGCAAAGATAAAGATCGGGTCTAAGATAATATTCGCGATCGCACCGATCAGTACGGACAACATACCTTCTTTGGCGAAGCCCTGTGCAGTGATAAATGCATTCATACCCAGAGTGAGCTGTACAAAGATTGTGCCGATTGCGTATATATTCATATATGAGGTTGCATAGTTAATGGTATTCTTACTTGCACCGAATGCCAGAAGCAGGTCGCGATTCCAGATCAGAAGAACAGCAGTCAGTATAACGGATAAGATGATCTGCATGGTAAAACAGTTACCGAGGATTTTCTCGGCATCGTCTTTTTTATTTTTGCCCATATAAATGGTAGCCCGTGGAGCACCGCCATTTCCGACCAGAGCCGCGAAAGCGGAGATGATCATGATAAGGGGCATACAGACACCGACACCGGTAAGTGCCAGTGAACCGTTTTGTGGAATATGACCGATGTAAATACGATCAACGATGTTATACAGCATATTGATCATCTGTGCGGCGACTGTAGGAAGTGCGAGCTTTGCCAGTAATTTACCGATCGGTTCTTTTGCCAGAAATTCCCGGTTGGATGAGCCTGTGTTGTGGGCAACCTGGTTCGGTTGATTATTCTTGATGTTTTTCGATATGGATTCTCCGCCGGTTGGTGGTGAAGCTTTTGATGTGTTGTTTGAAGAATCGGTCATGCTGTAGGCTTGTGTTTGTTTCTTCATGTATATTCCTCGTTCCTTTGATTGATATTTTATATTGTATAAAAGTTAATTGCGATATGAGCTTGCCTGAATATAGTATTGTCCGAACTGCCCGGTATTCAGGCAGCAGTGTTGTGATCATATTATTTTAAATGCGATAACACATTGTCATACAAACGCTTGTTATAGGATGCAAAATTCTTCTTTTCGTCATCTGAAAAACCTTCAAAGATGCAGGAGATCAGTTCGTCCTGCTTTTTCTCGATTGCATGTACAACAGGAATTGATCTATCGGAGAGCTTCAGATGAATGATCCGTTTATCATTTGTATCCGGATGTCTGGTCAGATAGCCTTTGTCGGCGAGAGAATCAATGGCTGTGGATACATTTCCACGCTGTAGCATACGAAACTCTACGATATCTCTGGCAGTATCATGTACCGGATTATTGTGTAAAAAAGTAATGATGATAACTTCAATCCGTGAAAGCTTATAGTCTATCCGGATGCTCTCAAGATATTTTTCCTGAAGCTTCATCAGGCTTTTTGTCATATCAAAAATATTGGATGGTGATTGTAGGATCATATATATTCCTCATTTCTTAATTAAGTTCTTTTTAGAACTATTATAGCTTTAAAATAAAAAGAGTCAAGCTGTTTATACAATTTTTATAGAAAGAGAAAAACACAGTCTGGGTGTTATCTGAAACAGAAAACTAGAGATAAAAATATTATTGACAGGAAAGAAATAATAGATATACTAAAATTTATAGTGTTTTTTGGAGAATTCAGATAATAGAATATATGAAAAAATATGTTTGACCAGAGGATAAATATGCCACAGATGAACGAGAAAAACTGGATGATCATAGTAGCAGTAGTTATTGTGCTTATAGGATCACTGATCTACAATATCATTTCAGCAAGAAATCTGAAGAAAAAAAGACAACAGTTTGTAGAAAGTATCCAATCTTCATATACGCATATGAAGAGTATAGAAGACACCAGCAAAAAGATATATGAGATTTCAAACGAGATCAATGAAATGATCCGGGAGCAGAAAGACACCGAAGAGTACATAGAAAAAAAGAAGAAGGAGATTGAGGAGATCAGGCAGATGATTGTGACAAATGACACAATCCTTGACTGTGCAATCTCAGATAAGCGGGATCTTGCAAGGAAGAGGCAGATTGCATTTACTTATAATATTCCAACCGGGTTACCGGAGATTCGTATGGAGGATGTCGATAAGATTCGTCTGTTTGCCAATCTGTTAGACAATGCGATCGAAGCAGCCGAGTGTGTGCCGGTGCAGGATGCAAATGGGGAAAATAAAAGATTCATACATGTATCGATATTGAATCGTGGGAGTAACTTCTTTATCACTGTTAAAAATTCCAAAAGAACGGAGATTGCCGTTATGGAGAATCAGTTCCATACAACGAAGCCGGATGCAGAAAACCACGGCAGAGGTGTTCGTATTATCAGGCAGATTGTTGCCAGGTACGATGGAACGGTCGAGTTCACGGACAAGGGTGATGCCTTTGAAGTAGCGATCATGTTGTAAAAGGCATACAGAACAGCCATGGTTTGTGTGTTTGTAATTTACAACATAGCATGTTCGGAGATATATTTGAGGTAGTCGGCTTTGAATGGTTTGGCATAGCGTCTGCCAACAGGCAGTTTGATGCTGCCGGTCAGCTCGGTTTCCTGTGAGGATAAATTTTTTACATATCCAAGATTGACCATGAAAGAACTATGGCATTGCGAGAAATAGGACGGCAGTCGTTCGCTTACAGCCTGAAGGGATTCGTACACTTTATAGGCTTCCCCATCGTCAGTATAAATAATAATCTCGCGGCTGAGCCGTTCAATATGAGTGATCGTTCCGCATGAAAGGGTGTACCGTTTTCGGTTGGAGATAACGTCCAGAAAGCGTGCTTTTCGTTCAATTACAAGCTGAATCGCTTTATCCAGTGCCTTAGGCAGATATTGTTGTATGGAATCCTTTGTAACATAATATATGTGACGGACTTCGTAAGATTCAGATATATAGTCGGTATGGCTGGTGAGGAAGATAACTGCACACTGTGGGCAGCATTGATTAAGCTCGGAAGCAAAATCGATACCGTTGAAGTCCCCCATTTCGATATCTAAGATTGCAATATCATAATTAATCGTATCGGTCTCAAGCAATTTTTTTAATTTCTCTGGCTCGTAGGAGTCGATTCTGAAAGTGAAGGATTCAGAAGCATCCAAACAGGAATGTGCAAAACTGGTTGTTTCTTTTAATTGTAGATCTGAATCATCACATATTAGAAGTTTGAGTTTCATATATGGTATCCCCCCTGTAATTGGTAATTTCAATGTAGAAAACATTTTGCTTAACTGGTAATATTATAATAAAAAGGTTGCCATAAAACAAGAAAAATGTCAAAATATATATACGCATATTGATGACGGTATAAAGAAAGAGAGAAGATAGAAATGAACATATGGACATTCCTGCAGGTGCTCGGAGCAGCCCTGATCACGGCATTACAATTTAATATTTATCTGGGTGCTTATATGGGAATGGATCGTGGAAGAAGAGACCGGATCTATCTGGGCTTGAATATTTTAAATATGTTTTTCCTCCGCGTTTTAATAAATACAAGTATACAGCTAGATGCACCTGCATGGCTTCGTGCCATCATTTATATTTTTGGATTTGTGATGATGCTTGTAGGCGTTGTATTATACCGTAAAGAGTGCATGGTTATAAATTTGGTATCATTTATGGTGGGTATTATGACATTTGATCTTGTTACGGTGACGATGTCAGCAGTGATCGAGGAACTGTTTGGATATGCATATAATGATACACCGGTATTATACAGTGCAAAAGCATTGCTTGTCTGGCTTGGAGTAGAAGCCTTGCGTGAGGGCATAGGAACGATCATTGAAGTCTGGTTTATGCGGAAATATATGCCATACAGGAAGTTCCGGAGACAATCATTTGTCAGAAGCATGGTGTGGATTCTGGCTGTTGGAACCGGATATATGATGTTGGTTGTGTATTTTGTGACTATGGTAAAAGAGGTTAATCTGATGTCACAGTTTATAGCACTGGGAATCTGGGCATCTGCTTTTATAGCTACTTATCATCTGTATACGATCGTATATAATAGCTATCAAAGAAAAATGATACGTTTTCTGGAAGCAAAGATGAAGCAGCAGAAAGAGGATTATGAGAAGCTTCTGGCGGATTACAACAGGCTGCGGGATATCAAGCATGATCTGTATAATTATGTGCATATACTTGATCTGGCAGGAGATGTCCGGAAGGAACAGGAGCAGATCAGACAGTTACAGGAAGATCTGAAACCGGGAAAACAGAAGGAGTATATAAAATACACAAATCTTTCAATCCTGAATCTGGTATTAAATAATGTTACATCTGCCTGTGAGGGTGCAGGTATTCATCCGGAAGTTGCAGCAGAAGAAATTCAGATTGATACAAATGTAGAACTGGACATGGGATATCTGATCGAGCGGATGGTACATAATGTTATTTTGTTGAATGAAGATCAGGGAGAGAATAAGCAGGATTCCGTATCAGAGTCATTGTCCCGGACACTCCGGATTCAGATCGCACCATCGGAATCCTCAGATGGAAATATTCAGGTTGTGCTTAAGGGTATCGGACTTCGTATGAAGGGCATTGAGATGAATTCAGACAACAGAAAGGAGATACGGAATAATAAGCAGATCATCCAGTTTATTATGGAGCGGCATGAGGGATTCCAGTGGAATAACAGGAAAGAATCTCATCTGTATCTGACTGCATAAGCAGAGAACCGTATCCGGAATTTGTAGAAATATGTCGATTACGACGGAAACATTGCAGATTACGACAGGTTTATTGTATCTGATAAATGTTTTGATATAATAACTTCATAGATATATTGAAAACCGATATATTATTGAGTGGGAAAGTTCATAATATATGCATTTATGTCAGAGAGGACATATATTTTTCAGCCCAATCAGCTCTCCTTGCTGCAAGATTGTGGAAACTCAGAATGAGTGCAGTAGATTATGGTTGCAAAATATGAAAAGCATACATTGGAACGGATGAAGGAAGATCTGATAGTTGTACCGAGAAACGCAGGTATCAGGTCTTCTTTTTTTAGCCTTTTACCATGTCTTAACCATAAAACGTGCTACAATATACGTTGTGACAGTTTAGAATATGAATATATAATAATGATTGTCAGAATTGGTTGAAATGGATACGATTGTTATAACAGATTACAAAAAGATACAGCGGAGAAAATGATGAACAGATTCCTGAATTTTACAAAGAATTTTTTAATTACAGCAGCGATATTGGTATGTGGATTTTTGTTGTCCCTGTTTATGCAGAAGGAGTGGGGAAATCAGACTTTGATACCCTCTATTTTTCTGTTGGATGTATTTCTGGTATCCGTTATCACAGATGGTTTCTTATATGGTGCGGTCGCATCTGTCATCAGCATTCTGGCGGTAAATTATGCATTTACATTTCCGTATTTTAAGATTAATTTTACGATCCCGGAAAATATGATCTCTGCCGTTATCATGATAGCTATTGCAGTTATTACCTGCGGATTTACAAATAAGTTGAAGAGTCAGGAACAGTTAAAGGCAGAGAGTGAACAGGAGAAGATGCGGGCCAATCTGCTCCGATCCGTATCCCATGATTTTCGGACGCCGCTTACAACGATTTATGGTGCAAGCTCTGCAATGTTGGATGACAAGAATGAATTTACGGAGGAGCAGAAGAAAAGTATGCTTCGTGGAATCAAACAGGATGCACAATGGCTGTCGCGAATGGTTGAGAACATGTTATCGATTACCAGACTGGATGGAAAAAATGTTAAGATCATTAAGATTCCGATTGCGCTGGATGAGCTGTTAGATTCTGTCCTGGTTAAGTTCAATAAACGGTATGAAGGTCAGAATGTTGAGATTGACATTCCGGATGAACTGATCATGATTCCGATGGATGCGATCTTAGTCGAGCAGTTGATCCTGAATCTGTTAGAAAATGCAGTTCAGCATGCAGAGGGCATGAATAAGCTTGGGCTTCGTGTATATACGAGTGGGCATTTTGCAGTATTTGAGATCCGGGACAACGGATGTGGTATTCCGGTTGATAAGGTAAAGGATATATTTGCAGGGAAACTGGTTTATGGTGAATCAGGACTTGACAGCAGTAAGAAAAATGCAGGGATCGGGTTGGCGGTATGTACCACGATCGTAAAAGCACATGGTGGTGAGATCTCTGCGGAGAATCTGCAGGATGGCGGTGCTGTTGTGCGGTTTACACTGGATATGGAGGAAACAGAGAATGATTAATAACAGATATAAGATATTGATAATTGAAGACGAAGAACATATTAATAATCTGATCAGTGCGCTGATGGAAGCAAATGGATATCAGGCTGTTTCCGCATATTCCTGTCGTGGGGGACAGATGATGTTTGCATCCCATCGTCCTGATCTGGTCATTCTGGATCTGGGATTGCCGGATCGGGATGGAATGACATTTTTAAGGGAAGTGCGGCAATCATCATTTACACCGATCATCGTTTTATCGGCACGTTCTGATGAGAGGGATAAAGTAGAGGCACTCAATGAGGGCGCAAATGATTATGTAACCAAGCCATTCAGTTCAAATGAACTGGTAGCAAGGGTACGTTCAGCACTCCGTATCGCTACGCATCGGGCAGAGGATGGATTGCGGCCGGGAGGAAGATTCGAGGTTGGAGAGCTGGTTATCAATTATGATGCAAGACTGGTTACGATCGCCGGAAATGAAGTGAAGCTGACACAGACAGAATATAATATTGTAGCGTTGTTATCCGAGCATGCAGGTAAGATGCTGACCTACAGTTTTATCATCAACGAGATCTGGGGATATAATGATTCGGGAAGCCGGAAGAAGCTGCAGGTAAATATGGCGAATATCCGAAAGAAGTTCGGTGCAGTTCCCGGTAAGGAGAATTACATAACGAATGAATTAGGGGTCGGATACCGGATGTGTGATTCATAGAAAAGAATTCTGAAACTCTACAGCATTCGGTCACGGGGATGGCGCTTGTTATAAATAACGTGCTGCGATTTCTGTTCTCTGGACATTGCCCTATTCGTAAATACTCCTGTGCTAACTCGCCTTTGGCTCAGACAAGCACTCGTATTTACTGGCAATGTGCAGTTCACAACGAAATCTCGCAATGTTATTTTATAACAAGCACCATCCCCGTGACCGAGTGCTGTAGAGTTTTTTGTATAATTAGATAATTGACTATAAGAGAAAGATTTTATGTTTTTTAATATAAAATACAGGAAGTGGTGTTGACACATTCTTTTTTTTGAACTAAAATGTAGCGTGCTACACATGAAAAAAGATGTATAGTATGTATAAGATATGCAAGCTATATAACATTAAATGTAAGAGCATTTTCCGGGAATTATACATAGCTGTAAATAAAAGAAAGGAACCGTAATGGAACAGGAAAAGGATATGGATGCAGATCGAAAGCTGCCGTGTGGTCCGGAGAAGGACATCGGTTATTATATTAAGCGGATCAATGATAAGCTGAAGGCCGGATTTGACGCATATTTATGTGACGTGGATCTGACCAGTTCACAGGCAAGAGTGATTGAATATGTGTACTGGAATGGTGGAATGGTGACACAGAAGGAGATCGAGGTATTTCTGGATGTAGCGCATCCGACAGTTGTCGGCATCGTGAACCGTCTGGAAAAGAAAGGTTATCTGAACTGTCATCTGGATGAGAATAACAAACGAAATAAGATGGTATGCAGCACCTGTGAAGCTGAAAAACTGCTCAATAAAATGTATGAAGGCAGGAGAGCTGCGGAACAGAGACTGCTTCATTCTTTTTCAGAGAATGAGGTGGCGCAGGCGAAAAAGCTGCTTGAAAAATTATATGAAAATATCAGATAAAGAAAGAAGGAGGACGTATGATCAGAAAATTATTAAAAAGTTTGCGGGAATATAAGAAGCCGACACTGCTTACGATATTCTGTGCAGTAATTGAAGTAGTATTTGAGATTTTAATTCCACTTTGTATGTCTGATCTGTTGGATTTTGGTATCGAAGGTGGAAAGATGAGTATTGTCGTAAAGGATGGAACATGGCTGATTGTGCTTGCAGCCTTACAGCTTTTAACAGGTGTGCTTGCAGCAGTTCTCGGTGCGAAAGCGTCAGCAGGATTTTCCGCAAATCTGCGACAGGATATCTATGATAATGTCCAGACATTTTCATTTTCTAACATAGATAAGTTTTCCACTTCATCTATCGTAACAAGACTGACCACAGACGTAACGAATATTCAGAACGCATATCAGATGATCATTCGTATTGCAGTCAGAGGACCGATCATGCTGATCTTTTCCGTGATCGTTTCCTTTACGATCAATGCAAAGCTGGCATGGATATTCCTGATCGTTATTCCGTTTATGGGATTCGGTCTGATATTTATAGCAACCAAGGTGCACCCGATCTTCGAACGGGTATTCCACAAATATGACGGTTTAAATAATATCGTTCAGGAAAATGTAAAGGGAATGCGGGTTGTCAAATCCTTTAATTCGCAGGAAGCCGAGATCGGCAAATTCAAACATGCATCAGGTGATATCTATAAGGATTTTGTAAAGGCAGAAAGAATCCTGGCATTTAACTCTCCTTTGATGCAGTTCTTCATGTATGGATGTATGATCGCAATTTCATGGATCGGTGCAAAAGCCATTGTGGCAAGCGGAAATAATGAAGCACTTGGACTTACGACCGGTAAGTTGACTGCACTTATCACATATGCGATGCAGATATTGATGGCACTTATGATGTTATCAATGGTATTTGTCATGATCATGATATCCAGATCTTCAACGGAACGTATCGTTGAGGTGCTTGAGGAGACAACTACGATACAGAATCCGGAGAACCCGGTTCAGACTGTTGCAGATGGTTCGATCGTGTATGATCATGTGGATTTCTCTTACAGCAAACGGGCAGATAAGAAAGTTATTGACGGAGCAGATCTTAAGATCCGATCCGGTGAGACCGTTGGTATTATCGGTGGAACCGGTTCATCGAAGTCTTCCTTTGTCCAGTTGATCCCTCGTCTGTATGATGTGACAGGCGGAACACTTATGGTCGGTGGCGTGGATGTCCGCAAATATGACCTGCAGGTGCTTCGTGATGCAGTTGCAATGGTTCTTCAGAAGAATGAACTGTTTTCAGGGACAATAAAAGAGAACCTCCGCTGGGGAAATGAACAGGCGACGGATGAAGAAGTAAAAGAAGCCTGCCGTCTTGCCTGCGCGGATGAATTCGTTGAGGCGATGCCGGATGGATATGATACCTACATTGAACAGGGTGGAACAAATGTCTCCGGTGGACAGAAGCAGCGTCTTTGTATTGCGCGGGCACTTCTTAAGAAACCGAAGATATTGATCCTCGATGATTCGACCAGTGCGGTTGATACAAAGACCGATGCGATGATCCAGAAAGCATTTGCCGAATACCTGCCGGACACGACCAAGATCATCATTGCGCAGAGAATTTCCTCTGTTCAGCACGCAGATAAGATCGTGGTATTGGATGATGGTAAGATCATGGATGTAGGTACGCATGAAGAATTGATCGTAAAGAGTCCGATCTACAGAGAAGTATATGAATCACAGCAGAAGGGAGGCGGTCAGGATGAGTAAACAGAAGAAACAGATGGACGCACCCGACAGAGAGCAGGGCAGCAGGGTCAATAAAAATACAGCCAAACGGCTGCTGTCCTATATCGGAGCATATAAGAAGACGCTGGTTGTTGTATTTATTTGTATTATCTTAAGTGCACTTGCAAGTGTAGCGTCGGCAATGTTTATCGAGATACTGATCGATGATTATATCACCCCGATCCTTGCAATGGATCATCCGGTCTATACCGGGCTGATCAAGGCACTTTGTATGGTCGGCGTTATTTACCTGATCGGTGTATTTTCTACATGGTTTTATAACTACCTGATGGTAGGGATCGCACAGGGAACTCTGAAAACCATACGAGATGAGATGTTCGAGAAGATGCAGAGCCTGCCAATCCGTTATTTTGATACGCATACACACGGAGATATCATGAGCTGCTATACCAACGATACTGATACGCTCCGCCAGATGATCGCACAGTCCCTTTCACAGATGATCTCATCGATATGTACGGTTGTTGCGGTATTCTGCTGTATGTTATATCAGAGCATTTATCTGACACTGATCGTTGTCGTGATGCTGTTCTTTATCATGAAGCTGGTGAAGGTCATCGGTGGCAAGAGTGGATTTTATTTTATAAAACAGCAGCAGACACTTGGTGCATTAGATGGTTATATCGAGGAAATGGTCAATGGCCAGAAGGTTGTTAAGGTATTCTGCCACGAAGAGAAAGCCAGAGAAGATTTCCAGAAAAAGAATCAGGAATGGCAGCAGGCAGCAGCCAGTGCAAATGGTTATGCAAGCGGAATGATGCCGATGATGAATGCATTTGGTTATGTGCAGTATGTAGTTGTAGCGGTTGTTGGAGCATGGCTTGCGATCTCCGGTGCAACGAATCTGACGCTGGTCGGAACGAATACAGCCACTCTTGGTATGATCGCATCCTTCCTTACGTTGTCGAAGAACTTTACCAATCCGATCTCACAGCTTTCGAATCAGTTTAATGCGATCGTAACGGCACTTGCAGGCGCGGAACGTATCTTTAAGCTGATCGATGAAGAACCGGAAGTGGATAATGGTTATGTAACACTTGCAAATGTCAAAGAGAAAAATGGTGAGCTGGTGGAAGTGAAAGAACGAACCGGAATCTGGGCATGGAAGCATCCACATGAGGATGGCAGTCTTACTTACCAGAGATTAGAGGGCGATATCGTTCTGGATCATGTGGATTTCAGCTACAATCCGGACAAACAGATCCTGCGTGATGTGACGCTCTATGCGAAACCGGGTCAGAAGATCGCATTTGTAGGTGCGACCGGAGCAGGAAAAACGACGATCACCAATCTGATCAATCGTTTCTATGATATAGACGATGGTAAGATCCGGTATGACGGAATCAATATTAATAAGATCCGCAAGAAGGATCTGCGGGCATCTCTCGGTATTGTATTACAGGAGGTCAATCTGTTTACCGGAACGGTTATGGAGAACCTGAAATATGGAAATCCAAATGCCACGGATGAGGAATGTATTGCAGCCGCCAAGCTTGCGAATGCGCATAATTTCATTATGATGCTGCCAAATGGTTATGACACGGTGCTTGCCGGAGATGGAAGCGGATTGTCACAGGGACAGCGGCAGTTGATCTCGATCGCAAGAGCAGCCGTATCCAATCCGCCGGTTATGATATTGGATGAAGCAACCTCCTCGATCGATACAAGAACGGAGGCGATGGTTCAGCAGGGAATGGACCGGCTGATGGAAGGCAGAACCGTATTTGTCATTGCACATCGTTTGTCTACAGTTAAGAATTCGGATGTTATCATGGTACTGGATCATGGCGCAGTCATTGAACGTGGTACACATGAGGATCTGATCGCAAAGAAAGGAACCTATTACCAGCTTTATACCGGAGCATTTGAATTGGAGTGATAAATAGTAAAAACTCTACTGTTACCTGTCTCTGGTGGTTGCTCTTATTATAAATAACGTGCTGCGATTTCTGTTCACTGCATATGCCTGATTCGTAAATACTCCTGTGCTAACTCGCGTTCGGTTGAGCGGAGCACTTAGTGAAGACGAGCGTTAGCGTAGTTTGAGGTTAGTGTAGCTTACTCTGATCCGGCAACAACGAAATCTCGCAATATTATTTTATAATAAGCATAATACCCAGCCCTAGGAAGCAGTAGAGTTTTTTGCTATTTTTAGGCAGGCGGTAAATGGTGGATAGCGTATTGATTATAGCATGACTAGGTTTGCTATAAGAGAAAGTTATAACGAATTCTAATATTTATGTATTGTATTTTAGTTGGAATTTGTTATATAATTCATACATTCCGAATAGGAATAGTAAGATAATGATGCGCAGAAACAAAAATTGTATTAAGTTTGAACACTTCGGATTACCAAGACAGAGGCATTTGAGTCCGCCGGTCCTTAGGTGGCGCTGTAAGCGGCAGCTTAGTACCGTTGCAGGACGAAACGAGCGGAAGCGTCCTCTGATTGGTAATGCCGAAAGTGTTCAAACATGATGATATTACGTTACGGCATTAGTAAAATATAAGAAGGAGGAAATGCCATGCGACAGGTATTATGCTTTGGTGATTCAAACACATATGGTTATGTGCCGGGAACGGCGGAACGCTATGACTGGGATACCAGATGGACGGGAATCGTAGGAACCGGACTGATGGAAAAGGGATATATTGTACAGGAGGAAGGGTTGTGTGGCAGAACCACAGTATTTGACGATCCGCTTCGTCCGGGCAGACGTGGCAGTGAACTCCTTCCAATCATATTAGAAACCCATAAGCCGGAGGATTTGATCATTTTAATGCTTGGAACAAATGACTGTAAGACATTTTATGGTGCAACGGCAGGCAGTATCGGTTTAGGTATCCGTAAACTTGTGCGACAGATCCGGGATGGTGCGCCATCAGCGAAGATCCTTCTGATGTCACCGATCGCACTGGGCGAGAAGGTCTGGGATGGATTTGATCCGGAATTTGGGAAAAATTCTGTACAAGTGTCCAAAGAGCTGCCGGAGATTTACCGGCAGATTGCGGAAGAAGAAGGACTTTATTATCTGGCGGCTTCTGATTATGCCGTACCATCGGAACGGGATCAGGAGCACATGGATGAAGAAGGACACAAGGCGCTGGCAGAAGCGGTACTGGAAAAGATTTCAGAGATATTGTAATGTGAATTAGGAGTACAGAGAAAAATTATGATTGGGGAGACTGTAGACAGAAAAGAAGTATTAAAACAGGCATTTGTGAAGGCTCTGCCGATCACAGGAAGTTATCTCTTTGTCAGTATGGCATACGGACTTACGATGCAGGAAGCAGAACTTTCCTGGTTCTGGTCGTTGTTTACCAGCCTGACGGTATATACCGGCGCATTTCAGTTTGTGCTGGTAACATTCTTAAGTAGCGGTGCATCGATCCTCACGATCGCACTGACTGCATTGTTCATGAATAGCAGACAGTTCTTTTACGGACTGACATTTGTTGAAGATTTCAAGAAAATGGGTAAGCGTTATCCATATATGGTTCACACAATGACGGATGAGACATATGCCGTCAATTGTTCCATGCTGTCTTCTGAGGTGATAAGAGATCGTAACGCAGAGAAGGGAAATGACCGGAAGCGCAGATTTGATATTATGTTTTATGTGGCATTATTCAGTCGTATATCCTGGATGGTGGGCGCTGTGCTTGGCGGCATACTCGGTCAGATCCTTCCGGTGAAATTAGAGGGGATCGATTTCTGTATGACAGCGTTATTTATTACGATTGCGATCGATCAATGGAGAAGTGTGAAAGTGCATTTGCCGGCACTTGCCGGGTTTATCGGAGGTGTGCTGTTGCTTCTGTTAATAGGAAAAGATTATTTCCTTCTTCCAACTTTGATTCTGGTATCAGGTCTGTTGCTGATCTGCGAAAGGAAGGTAGAAGCCCATGAATGATCGATATGTACTGATCTGCATCCTTGTGTCTGCAGCGGTGACTTTGTTTATGCGGGCGCTCCCATTTACCATTCTTGGAAAGAGAAAACAAATCCCCGAAAAAATCCGGTATCTCGGGCGAATCCTTCCGGCAGCCATCATGGCTGTGCTGATCGTATACTGCCTGAAGGAAGTACCGACCGAATTCTTAAGCGGCGGCTATAAGAAGTTGATCGCAGCCGCAGTTTGTGTCGCCCTTCATGTGTGGAAAAAGAATACATTTGTCAGCATCATAGGCAGTACGATTGTGTATATGTTATTATGAGCAATGACACCGAAAAAAAGGGCTGTCGCACCAATCACTTAGTGCGGCAGCCCTTTTTTGTAGTATCCGTTGTAACGAAATTACTTTGTTTTATTTGATCACATTGTTGACAGCCCCTCTATTTTGTGATGAGGCTATCTATTCTAAGAATATGTCAATGAATAAGCATTATAGCCGGGGGATTATTATGTAAAAAATAATTATGTTAATGAACTGCGCATTAGTGTTCTAACGCAGCAAGTTTTGCCTGTAATGCAGCAATTTCGGCATCTTTTTCGGACAAAGCAGCGTCCTTTTCAGACAAAGCAGCGTCCTTTTCAGACAAAGCAACATCTTTTTCTTCCAACGCTTTCTTCATCTGTTCGATCATAAAATTAACAGTATTTTCATCCATCTTTTTTAATGCTTTTGAAAACATACTAATAACCTCCTCAGGGCGATACAGATATTCAGATATATCCTGGCATATAGATTCCATCCATGGATAGTTGGATATCAGTGTGGCAAGGCTGTCTGTAGAGTCAGCGGTTAGCAGAGACAACCATGCATTTAGATCGTTGATATCTTTAGCATACTTGCTATTTTTAAATACGTCAAGGTTAACGACATAGTATTCCTGTAAAAGACTCAGATTTACACCAGTATTAAAAATGGTTCTTCCATGATGCAGATAGATATAGGTTAGTGGCAGACTTTTTTTTGCCTTTCATAAATTCCATAAAACGTTTTTTCCAGTCATCAGGCCAGTTCTTATATGTCCAATAAAGTTTTGGGTATTGCTTTAATTCTGCAAGGCATTCATTTTCCGTTCGTCGAGGAAAAAGCTGACAAATATTGAATGCGGAATGTTTGGTGCTTGAGTTTTGTGAAATGGTAGTTTTGTCCTTGTTATACATAAAAATTCCTCTTAATTTCCGGTACCTGATTTGTCGACAAAACCACCATACCAGAAATAATGGTATAAAAACCGTTGATGTAATAACTTGTATGGTTTGATGTAACTTTTGGTAAGTGGATGCTTATAAAGACAATCTGTAAATATTTTTCCGGTAAATATTTTTGAAAAATTTCAAAATTTTACTTATGGTTTTCGGTAAAGTGCCAGTAGAATATATATTCTAAAATTAATATAAAAGAGAAAACAGATCTATGAGAAAATCCGGTATCTCGGACGAATCCTCTCGGCAGCCATCATGGCAGTGCTGACCGTATACTGCCTGAAGGAAGTGCCAACCGAATTTTTAAGCGGCGGCTATAAGAAGCTGATCGCAGCCGTAGCCCGCGTCGTTAATAAAATAACAACACCCCGGTCGCGAGGGATGCGTACCAGGGTGGTATTCAAAGGACATACTTTATTATAAACATTTGTATTTTGGACTGTCAATTCGTTGCTGGTTAAGAAATATATAAATTTATGTGCCTATGCGTTGGTTTGTAAGGTGAGTATACTTATACTTGACACAATGCATTGTTATTAATCATTTAATATTATAAATAATGATTTTCACTCCAATTTTCTCCCTATCTCTCTTTTCCCCTTTACGGGATATTGAAAACCAAAAGATTACGGTATTTGATTCGGGCTTTAACTTTGGTAAAAAAAAGGCGGAAAGATATAACTCTCCGCCCATCCTATAATAGGATCAAATGAATTTATTAACATATTTATTATAAAATATCCAGGTAGTAATGTCAATGAACCCAATCTCCTGATCCATTTTTCTTTACCATATCTTATCTGGTGAAGTCAGACTGTCAATGCGTTATTATTAATTATTTAATATTATATATAATTATTTTTTATAATTATTAATGATATATTATTGCTTATGAATCCTGCAATTCAAATTTTTCTAATGATTTTATTTTCCAATAGTGGAATATTTACATAAATAGGTAAAGAACGAGGCAGAAATTGAGGATTCCGCCCCGTTTGTTTGATTCCTTGCTCTTTTCTGGATTCTTGACCAAGGATTTCGTATACTTGTAGCATACGGATTAGGGTATCTTTAGGATAATACCTTAATTAAGAATTTGTCAAGTTAGTTTTTCTATTTCTTATTATCTAGTAAATAGTTTACTGAATATTATGGTCTTTAAGCAACTGCAGGTAAGTATCTGGGAGAAGGATATTATACGATTTTCTTTCTTCTCCCAAATAACAAAAACCATATTTTGATAACGATTGTTCGCTCGTTATCTGTTTCCCATTATATATACTAGCAGGGAAAGCCATACATGCAGAAACGGTCATTTTCTTTTCTCCATACGCATTAAGTATGCGTCCTTTTTTACTTGGTATCATCAATCCGTCATAATCTCCCTTTGTTGGCTTACCATCTATAACTCTTACTCTCATCTTCTCTCCACAATCCCTACAGGTATAAATTTGATACCATTCAGACCAGGCTTTCTCCGTTACAACAGTCGTATTTTCATATTTTGGTTCATCTGCGGTTGGATGATGGATGGTATAAAGGAGGACCTTGGCAGGTTCATAATTTCCATGATTGGTATTTCCGGAGTGTTCTTCCCATTCATCTAATGTATCGTAATACTTCCCACACTTTTTGCAAATATATTTTTCTTTCTCTGACCACACTTCTTCGTCCCACTCTTTGACCGGGATCTGAACTTCCTTTGTCTTGGCTTTATGATCAATCTGTTCTGTTACAGAACCCGCCTTCCATAAATGAACATGATTCGCCGGCTGTTTAGACAAAGATCCGTCACTCACAGTTTCATAAGCCTTATTCTTGATAAACACAGTGCTGTTTTTCTGGATCTTTCCCTTGTTATCAATCGGATATTTTTTTCCGGCTGCAACATAGATCCCGGATGAAACCGCCATACTATTATCCGGTCTTACAATCTGATTATTCTTCACTTTAAAATTCTGTCTGCTACCATTTTTATCTACAAAATAATTGCAGCCACCTGATTTAACGATTGTTGACCGCTGTATCTTGCCATTTTTTACATAGACATCATCGTTCCAGCCATCTTTTAATGCCTTTGTGCCACCATTTTTTGTGATCCGGAAAGAAGTGGTTCCATCATCATAATACTTTACGCATCCATCATTGTCGATGAAATAAGATCCCTGCCACCCCATTGCTCTTGAAATGTTTCCGTTCGTATTCACGAAGAAAGATTTTTCATTATAGGTATAAACTTTTCCCTTATAATTTTTTAAATCTTTCTTATTCCATCTGATGTCCTTCCCGTTCCAGACTCTAAATTTACCATTTGATATTTTTACAGAAACAGTACCGTTTTTTTCAACATAGTAAGTATATAATCCGTTATTATTTAATTTCCAGCCTTTGTTTAGGTTAATAAGACCGTTAGCCCCTACATAGAAATTTTTCTTATGTAGCCGAATGATGGTATTTTTCTTGTTTTTGAATACTTTTGAAGATGGTTTTTTATTGTTAGCAGTATATGTGTAGTATTTACCGTCTTTGATTTTGGCATACAAATAACCATTTTTCCCGGTGCAATAGGCGATTTTTTTCGATGAATCGAAACTCCAGCCATTATTCAATTTGGAGCCTTTTTTTTTACAGATAAATCGTCCTTTATTGTCATTCCAGGTCAGTGTATAACCTGATTCTCTGCCGGCAAGTTCTGCTTGTTTTTTTTCTGCTTTTTCTCCATGTGCAGCAACAGAGAAGTGCGGAAGTAAAATCAAGATGGACATGACTATAAGAAGACTCCATATGTTTATAAATTTTTTCATTTGTTTAATACCCCTTTCTTACCATAAGTACCACAATGCTATAAAAACAATATCATAAAATGGATGAGAAAACAAGAAAGGCGAAATAAAGAGAACCCCATGGTAATTTAAAACCCAATCTGTAAATTCTCACTGGGGTGAAACAAGAAAACCAGAAAAGTGGGGGAAGACATAAAGAAAAAATTTGGGCCAGCCGTCGCAGTTCCCGCCTTGTGTGGGGACTGCGACCGAAATTAATTCATGCAATACGCACCGCGAATAACAAAAAGGCGGCAAGGAAGAAGCATTGGCAAATGTACTGGCACATGCAAATTATTATGGCAGACGAGGAATCCTTGTTGTAAAAAAGGGAAAGAAACCGGAATTTGATTTCTCAGAGCGCAATGACAGGGTAACATTAAAGCTCGAAGTTGGACAAGTGGTATATATTCCTGAGGCTGTGGACCTGCAGACAAACAGACAATCAGATTCAACAGAAGCAGATGAAATACGCAATATGAATAAAGGGCAACGAGTAATGCATTATCTTAAAAACCATGATAGTATTTCAACACAACAGGCAATGGAACCGGCAGATGATTATATGACCGCAGATCAGGTTCGTATGATCGTAGAAAATGCAAAACAGGAAATTAAATATATAAACGATATTTCATTGGATGGTGGCTGTGATAACCTTGAATTTAACCGGTCAGATGCCACTAAAGCAGCAGGACTTCAGACACTTGCGGTGATGCTTGGTATTCCCATGAATGAGACTCTGTCAAATAATGAAGACGGCGTTGCTGTTGTATTAGAACGCATCGCTTCGCTCATTTGACAGACCTCCCATTTGTTTGCGGTAGGCATTCGGTGTCAGACCGTATTCTTTTTTAAAACAATTTACAAAATGACTGCAGGACGCAAAATACAGAAATGAACTGATTTCTGTACAGCTCACCTGGCTGTTTAACAGCATGTAGCGAGCCATCCTGCATTTTTCTTTTATGATATATTGTGAGAGACTGCAGTTCATATCTTTTTTGAACAGACGGGTCATATAGTCCGGGTGGAGCTTCACTGCATCGGCGACATCCGATACCCGGATCGGTTCTGTGATATGGTTGTTGATGTAGGAGACGGCCTGCATGACATGATAAGACAGTCCGGGACTGTTATGAAGCTCGTGCATGGCAAGTACAAAATCCTTCACAACAGCTCCTTTTCGCGGATTCAGTTGTTCCGGTGTCAGACATGCGTCGATTTTTCGGATATGCATATCACTTAAAGTATAGGCCTGTTCCGGATCCAGCCCGGCTTCGATACAGAAACGTGTGATCATGGCAGTCAGAATGACCAGATGGTACTTTTTGTTCTGCAGTGGGGATGAAGACAGCTTTCCCATGCCTTCCATGGTATCTGCATTCATATTTAGCTTCAGCAGCTCCGTATCCCCATTTGCGATCCGCCGGTAAAATGAATACTCTGCCTCCATCGGCAGGTGATAAGACTGTTCCTCCTGCTGCGCTAATAACAGTTTCTGTAATTCTTTATTCATGGAAATACTCCTTTCATATAATATACAGCTATAAAAATATTTGCATATAGGCATTATTTTATCAAATGAACGGATTGTCCATCTCTAAAAATACAATCAGAACAATGAAGGTCAGCTATGCGATATAAAAATCGGATATATTATATTCCCTACATATGCATTTATAGTATCATAAATTCAGAAAATAACAATTACAAATTTATTATTTGCTAAATGAAAAGGAGATCATGCATATGAAGACATGGAAAGGGTATCAGAAGGGTGTTAATCTGGGAGGCTGGTTTTCCCAGTGTGATTATTCCGAGGACAGATTCAATAATTTTATTACGGAAGATGATTTTAAAGAGCTTACAAGCTGGGGACTGGATCATCTTAGACTGCCGGTGGATTATAATCTGGTAGAGACAGAAGACGGACAGTATAAGGAAGAAGGTTTTGCACGGATCAAACGTGCACTGGAACTCGGACATAAATATGGTTTCAATATGATCCTTGATCTGCATAAGACCGCCGGTTATTCCTTTGATCCGGGAGAAAAACAGAGTGGATTTTTTGGAAACGAAGCTCTTCAGGAACGCTTCTACAGATTATGGGAAAAATTTGCAAAGCGCTTTGGCGGATATGGAGATAAAGTTGCATTTGAATTATTAAATGAGGTAGTAGATAAAGAAGATGGTGCCGTATGGGCAGAGATCGCACCAAAGTGTGTCGAACGTATCCGGGCATATGCACCGACAACTGATATTCTGATCGGTGGTTACTGGCATAACAGCGTGCAGGCAGTCAGAGATATTCCGATGCCGATGGATGAACATATCATATATAATTTCCACAGCTATGACCCTCTTCTTTTTACACATCAGGGCGCACAGTGGGTAGATGATATGCCGGCGGATTATCATATGGAATTCAAAGGTAGCATGGAAGATTTTTGTGCATATGCAAAAGCACATCTGCCTGCAAAACTTGCGGGAACGCTGTCAATCCTTGATTATAAGGGCAATCTTGATTCAGCATATTTTGAAGACCTGTTTGCCGATGCGATCGCTGTTGCAAAGGAGCGAAATGTAGCACTTTATTGTGGTGAATATGGTGTGATCGAAAACGCAGATCCGGCAAACACTGTATTATGGTATAAAGCCATCCATGAAGTATTTGCAAAATATGGTATCGGCCGTGCGGCATGGTCATACAAGGAGATGGACTTCGACCTTCGCGCTGATCGTCTGAAACCGGTATTTGCTGAACTCAAGAAATATTTTTAAGGCTGTTTATCCATATACCCGGGTAAAGCAGATAGAGATGGTGGGGTGGTTGAGACATCAAGTCTCAACCACC
>ERZ772865.130-NODE-130-length-81668-cov-30.545648_pt1 | contig 81668 bp, 76 predicted proteins | sample MGYA00512133_ERZ772865 | MGnify/ENA primary metagenome ERZ772865 (study PRJEB29015, sample SAMEA2737722) | human gut metagenome | biome: human gut; feature: human-associated habitat; material: faeces | place: China | collected 2012 ...
TGCAGAAGAGAACGGCAGCAATCGAAGAATTGCTTAAGGAATATCTTCCGGCGGATACAACATGCCCGACCGGGACGAAGCCATCACCTACTTCGATTACCTCAGCCAATTGGAACACTATCTGAATACCCATCCAGAAATTCAGCAACAACTACCCGATTGTCTGAAAAACAAACCCAAATACGGAGCTCAGGAATTGTCCATGCGCCCCGCTCAACTCAAACAAAAACCCAAAAAGAAATAATAAATATTAGTGACCGCACTCAAACGAATAGCGAGTACGGTCACTGTTTAAAACCTGACAGCGTTTACTTCAACCGATTCTTTGTCTTAATAGCTTCATTGACCAACTGCAGATTTTCATTGGCCCGGATAAGCTGCTCACAAGCGGCAATAATTTCCGGTCGTTTTACAGAATGCGTATACCAGCTTAATGTCTCCACTGTTGTAATCCTAAGCTGCATATCGCGGGAGCTATCCAAAACAAAAGCAATCAACAGTTCTGCGGCTCCGACTGCAGGGTGATTCCGTTGACGGACTATATCAAAACTTTTATCCTTGGCAGAAGAAGTAAGATCACTAATGACACCGGCTGCACTCTGCCAGGAATTCTGGTTCCTTTGTACCAGACTCAGGAGTTGCTGTACCACTTCCTCTTTATTTACCCAATGTCCACTTGCCCCGGCCTGCCGTTTTATTTCTGCGGTCAGTTTATCCATATCCATCAGCATGATTGCGTCCCTTGCCTGGTAATTTACACGAGCGGACATGTTTTCATTCAATAAGGCATAAACCAGAGCAGGTATCAATTCATCAGTTCCCAAATTCCCGATATACTGAACGGCAAAACGCCGGACCAATTCATAACTATCACATACTGCAAGTTTCAAAACATCCACCAGTTCCGGACTATTCATCTGATACAACAACTTCATACACTCCATACGAACTACTCCGAACAAGGAAGCTTCATAAGTCTTTTGCAGTAACTCAGGCAATCCGGGAGCATGATTTTCATACAACTTCCGTAAAGCCATACATTGCACATCTGCATTCGGATAGTTCAACAGCTTATACCACATGGCATTGTCCTTTTTGCTTACAACTATTGCCCGGTTCATATCTAAAGCAGGATCTACCGTATTTGCAAAATGATAAGTCGGATCTCCGATAATATGCGTTTCCAAAAAATGGACATGACGGCCCCATTGCCCGATGCGTCCCCCGCAAGCCAATAGTCCCAGATATTCATCCGGCCATTTGTCCTGTATGGTATTGACGGTATTCCCCTGAGTTACCACTGTATTTCCATCCCCGAAAATATAGGCATTGGCAATACAGTCATCCAGATGAAAAGAGCCGTTATAACAGGCATCAAACATTACAAAACGGGCATTCGGACGGATAGCATGAATATCGCTCAGATGAATATCCATACCCGCATTGAAAAGCGAATCTTTTCTGATCACTTCCGGCTCCAGAGCATCATCCAGCCATTCTGAAGGTACACCCAGTGATTTTATATAATCCTGTTTGGTTTTTTCCACATCCTTTTTCCGCTCATAGGCCGTCAACACCTTACTCCTCAAATAACGCTTTATGTTATCTATAGAAAGATTCACCCCACTTCCCTCCGGGTATCCGTTCAGATATTGGGTATCATCTGCTCCATGATGATGAAACAGTACTATATCAGCAGTTTCCCGCTGAACGGCTGTCATATAGGGAATTCTGGCCGGCCAATTGAAATCATAATCGTAAAAACGGATGTAATTGCCACTTTTAAACAGCCCCAAAGCTCGTCACGTTCGATAAGTGCCTTGCCCTCCAGAAGTATGCCAAAATAAGCGGTCTTGTCTCCTGCGTGAAAAATATAGCTTTCCTTGCGAAAGCTTTTTATGCCACTGCCGTCAGGTCTGAGAAACTGAGCTATCTCCTCGTCGCTCATGCCCTGGAAAAGGGGAGTGCCTTTTATTATCTTGATGTATTTATTATCCATTTTATCTTCCTCATTTTTACGAAATAATTTTATGCTTTTGTTGTAATTACAACAGACTTTGTGATAAGATTATATTATAATCATAGCATAAAGTCAAGAGCTTTATGCAGAAAAAAATACCAAAACTTTACGGAGGTAACCATATGATAAGACGAGTAATACAAATAGACGAGGAAAAGTGCAACGGCTGCGGAGCTTGTGCAAAAGCCTGCCACGAGGGTGCAATAGGCATGGTGAACGGCAAAGCAAAGCTTATGCGTGACGATTATTGCGATGGCCTTGGAGATTGTCTTCCAGCCTGCCCAACGAACGCCATATCCTTTGTTGAGCGAGAAGCTGCCGCCTATGACGAAAAGGCAGTGGAAGAAAACAAAAAACGCCTTGGCAAGCCTGTTTTCCATGGCTGTCCAGGCTCAATGATGAAAACCTTTGCCAAAAAGCCAGCCCCGGTAGATACCCCGTCAGCAAAAACTCCGTCACAGCTTATGCAGTGGCCTGTGCAAATAAAGCTTGTACCTGTGAACGCACCATACTTTGATGGCGCAGACCTGCTTGTCGCTGCGGATTGCACAGCCTATGCCTGCGGAAGCTTCCATTCTGACTTTATGACAGGCAAAATAACCGTCATAGGCTGTCCTAAGCTTGACGCCACAGACTATTCCGAAAAGCTTGGCGAGATAGTGAAAAGAAACAATATCCGCAGCATAACAGTAGCCCGAATGGAAGTTCCATGCTGTGGCGGAATAGAACACGCAGTAAGAAAAGCAGTCACCGACAGTGGCAAAAATATCCCCGTGGCAGTAAGAATAATCACCACAGACGGCAATGTGATATAACACAAAAGGCAAAAGGCAGAACGTTTCGCACGTCCTGCCTTTTTCATATCTGTATTAATTAGCGATTTAAGATAACCGCAAAACATTATTGTAGGGGCGACCTCTGGCCGCCCGCATTTTTTTTGTGTCTGATTTATCTGACTGAGCGAAATTTATTCACCCTTAGCCATGACCTCAGCCAACTCGCCCAAAGCCTTTTCCGAAGCCTCATTAAGCGTAGAGCGTATAGTCACAACAGGCTCGGCAATGGTAACATTCTTGAAGTTTTCCACATATCCCTTCATAACTCTTGCCGCAGTAGGCGCCCATGAGCCGTTCTCTACAAGACCTATCTTTCTGTTCTGATAGTTCTTTGATTTAAGGTGCATAAGGAAATCCTCCATAACAGGGAATACACCGCCGTCATAACTGCTTGCCATAAGTATTATCCTGTCGTATCTGAAAGCGTCCTCGATATTTTCTGCCATGTCGCTCCTTGAAAGGTCGCTGACTACTACCTTTTCCGCACCCTTTTCTTTCAGCATCTCACCAAGCTTTTCAGCCGCCTTTGCAGTGTTTCCGTGTATCGACGCATACGCTACGAATACGCCCTTGCTCTCAGGCTGATAGCTTGACCATGTGTTGTAAAGTCCAAGATAGTAACCAAGATCTTCTTTGAGTATAGGACCATGTAAAGGAAGTATCATCTTTATGTCCAGTGCCGATGCTTTTTTAAGAAGCGCCTGCACCTGTGCACCGTATTTGCCCACAATGTTGAAATAGTATCTTCTCGCCTCGCAAGCCCAGTCCTCATCAACATCAAGTGCGCCGAATTTTCCAAATCCGTCAGCAGAGAACAACAGCTTTTCGCTCTGCTCGTATGTCACCATTACCTCAGGCCAGTGTACCATAGGCGCCATTACGAACTGAAGTGTGTGGTTTCCAAGTGAAAGCGTGTCCCCCTCTTTTACCACAACAGACCTATCGTCAAGTCCGTCAATGGTGAAAAACTGCTTCATCATAGGAAAAGTCTTTGCGTTTCCTACTATCTTCATCTCAGGATATTTCTCCGCAAGCTTTTTGATGTTTCCTGCATGGTCAGGCTCCATGTGCTGAACAACAAGATAATCAGGCTTTCTGCCACCCAAAGCCTTTTCAAGATTGTCAAACCAAACGTCCGTTACCCTAGGGTCAGCAGTGTCCATTACCGCTATCTTCTCGTCAATGATAACATAAGAGTTGTACGAAACGCCGTTTGGCACAACATATTGGCTCTCAAAAAGGTCAATGTCATGATCGTCTGCACCAATATAAATAACTGAGTCTGAAATTTTTGTGTCTGCCATTTTTATTACCTCCGTTGTAATTCTTTCTAAATATACTATTTTAATATACTTTGATTTTATCACAAGCTCAGCGTTTTGTCAATAACTGAAACAATGTTTATCAGAATTTTACCTCCTCAAAGAAAAGGTCTTTCCCCATGACCTCTTTCACAGGCATTTCCTCCTGATTGTAAGCAAGCAGAAGCTTCATATAAGCCGCCACCGCTGAGGTGGTGTATATTGGTATGCTGCCTGCCTTTATTATCTCCGCCACAGTGGAGTATATAGGCACTTTTCTTTTCAGACCGCAAATATACACCATGATGTTCTTTGTTATGCACCGCTTGATAAATTCCGTCAGTGCATAGCTTTTCCCTTCTGAAACGTCAGTGCAAGCCGTCGCACTGTGATAAGGTGAGTAAAGCACCGCCGCCGTGTCCTCGTTTGGCACAAAGCACCCAAAGTCCATTGCAGGATAACCTTCTATAAAAAGAACACGCTTCTCAAATTTGACATCATTATGGAAGATCCGTTCCCTAGGGCGTGAAAGCATATTCTCGCTTACTCCGCTGAAAACCGAAAAATCATTGAAGCCGTCATAACCATATACCCCGAACCTGTCCCGACAGGTGTCTGCAGGTATCACTCTAGTAGGAAGCATGACCCTCTCGTACAGCGTGAAAACGCCCTTGTATTTTCCCTCTTTTATAAGACCCACCGCCGAGGTGAAGTTGAAAAGCCCGTTTGAACCTTTCTCGCCAATGGGTTTGTTGCTTGCGATAATAAAAAGGGGTATATCAAAATGCCTGAAATACATTCCAAGCAGAGCAGAAGTGTAAGCCAGGGTGTCGCTTCCGTGGGTGAGGATAACTCCCGAGTATAAAGCCGTGTCAATGCTGTTTATCTCGTGTATCATTTTCTCCCACCCCGAAAACCCCATGTTTTCGCTGAGTATATTAAGTACCTGTCGACATTCAAATTTCACATCATCGCCGTAAGCACTCTTGTAAGCCTCCACAACAGCGTATTTTTCCTCACGCTCAACATCTATTATGCCGTCAGTAGTAATGCTCCCGATAGTTCCGCCTGTGAAAAGCACAAGTATCTTCTTCATATTTTTATCCCTGCCTTTACCAAAAATCAACCCTTGACATTTGTTATAAATATAATATCATTTCACGATTGATTTGTCAATAGTTGTACAAAATGCACAAAAGTGTGGATTATATTAATGAAAAATGAGTATTGAGAAATATGTCAGGATTTGATATAATAATAGTGTTGTATTTTGTACAGTTTAACTATAGTTTCGCAGATATCTCATAAAATATAAATAAGCTGAGAAATTTAAGGACTAGAAACGTCATGCCACCCCTATATGGGCGAACAGCTTTCACCCGCTTTTTTCTCAGCAAATCATATTTCATCTGCGAACAACATTTTCTATTAGTATCAGAAAGGAAGATAATATTATGTGGGCATACGAAAGTGTATTTTATCAGATCTATCCTCTTGGATTCTGCGGTGCGCCATTTGAGAATGACGGCAAAGAGGAAAGCAGAATATTAAAGGTAATAGATTGGATACCTCATATCAAAAAGCTTGGTGCCAACGCTATCTATTTTTCACCGGTGTTCGATTCTGACACTCACGGCTATAATACCAGAGATTACCGCAAGATAGATTGCCGCCTTGGCACAAATGAGGATTTTGCAAAGGTCTGCAAAGAACTTCACGAAAACGGCATAAAGGTTGTTTTGGACGGCGTTTTCAATCACGTCGGCAGAGGCTTCTGGGCTTTTCAGGACGTTCTGAAAAACCGTGAGAACTCACCATATAAAGATTGGTTCCATATCAATTTCGGTGGCAACAGCAACTATAACGACGGACTTTGGTATGAGGGCTGGGAGGGTCACTTTGACCTTGTTAAGCTAAACCTTAACAATCCGCAGGTAGTGGATCATATCTTGGAATGCATAACAAATTGGGTCAAGGAGTTTGATATAGACGGACTCCGCCTTGACGTTGCATATTGCCTTGATAAGAACTTCTTGAAGCGCCTCAGACAGCATTGCGATTGGCTCAAGCAGGATTTTGTCCTTATCGGCGAGCTTCTACATGGTGATTACGCTCAGTGGGTAAATCCTGAAATGCTCCATTCCTGCACGAACTACGAGTGCTATAAGGGACTTTATTCAAGCTTCAACTGCATGAATATGTTCGAGATATGCCACTCTCTGAAAAATCAGTTCGGACCTGAGAACTGGTGCAGATACAGAGGAATGCACCTGCTGTGCTTTGTTGATAACCATGACGTATCAAGAATAGCAAGCCAGCTCACAAATGAGCGTCATTTGCCACTTATCTATGGAATGCTCTTTGGTATGCCTGGTATCCCATGTGTTTATTACGGCTCAGAGTGGGGAACAAAGGCAAACAAGAGCGAGGGCGATCCTGCTCTCCGTGTAAGCTTTGAAAAGCCTGAGTGGAACGACCTTACAGAGCTTATCTCAAAAATGGCAGAGGCACACAAAAACAGCAAGGCTCTCTGCTATGGCTCTATCAAAATACCTGTTCTTACCAATAAGCAGTGTATAATCGAGCGTGAGTTCGAGGGTGAGCGTGTCCTTGTTGCAATAAACGCTGACGATCAGCCTTTCACAGCTCACTTTGACGCAGGCTGCGGTCAGGCAGAGGAGCTTCTCACAGGCACTATCCATGATTTTGGTGGTGGCAGTGAGCTTAAGCCATACTCTGTAGAGTTCTGGAAAATGGAAAGATAGACCCATATGAATATAGAAAAAGGACAGCATTTTTCCAAAGTGCTGTCCTTTTTTTGTGTAGCAATAAAAAATGTAGGGGCGAACATCATTCGCTCGTTTGGTTTACCCCAATTGTGTAGCGTACCAGTCATGTATCGTAGTGGCGACCGATATATGGCGAAATTACACAAGTTTTTTGCAAACTTACAAATGGTAACGTTCCGAAATCGGGACGTCGTATTTCTGCAAAGCAGAAATTGCGCCGCTCCCCTACAATGCTTGAACTATCGTAGGGGCGACCTTTGGTCGCCCGCATATCTCCTATCACTTGCTTATTTTATATCATATGTTTCTGTATCCAGCCTACCTGACAATAACCATAACCGCCTGCGAAAAAGCCCCGTAAGAAGTCTTTCCGTTCACAGTTTTGTAAGCCCTTACTTTTACCATTCTAAGTGAGTAAGGCTCAAATCCTGATACGATAGCACTCTTTTGAGAGCCGCCCACCTTTGCCGACTTCACATAATCACTGCCATTTGAAGAGGAGTATATTTCATATCCGCTTGCACCCCCAACAGCTTTCCATGACACCTCAATGCTGCCGCTGTCTGCTGATTTAGCCGTGCATGAAGCCTTTGCAGGCTTTGTGACAGCCTCTACAGACTTTGAGTAGCTAGCCGAAATGTATTCTTTTCCGCCAGTTTTTTTCACAGCCTTTACCTTGTAGCTGTACCCCTTTGCACGAGCAAGTCCGCTGTCAGTGAAGCTCACAGCCTTTACAGTTTTTATCCTCTGCCATTTCTTGCTTGTGTTGTCATATCTGTATATAGCGTAGCTGTCAGCGCCCGTAACCTTTTTCCAGGAAAGCTTAACGCTCTTTTCACCGGTGGAAGAAACTTTTAGCTTCGTTACTGTGGCAGGACGAATGTTGAAGTTCACAGTTTTTGTGCCTTTGTATAAACCCTTGCCTGTTATTTTTACGCTCGCCTGACCTATGGCTGTGTTCTTTGAGTAGCTCACAGTGTAGTCTGTGTTCTTTACAAGCTTTTTGCCACCATATGTCACTGCAGGCGCAGGAGAAACCGCCTCCCCTGTGTAGCTTTGCGTCTTTATAGCCGAAATACTGCTGTCACTGATTTTACCCTTTACAGTGACGGTACATTTAACATTTTTTCCTCCTGTTGTGTATGCCGTGATAGTTGCTCTGCCAACCTCTTTTGCAGTGACCTTTCCGTTTGACACAGAAGCAATTTTGCTGTTAGAAGACTTCCAGGAAACAAAGTCTGTCAGACCGCTTCCGCCACCCATTTTTGCAGAAATAACACTGCTTTTGCCCTTGTCAAGAGTCAGTGAAGCCTTATCCAATGTTACTGAAGCTGCAGGCTTTATGCTAGCCTTTATAGTTTTTGCTGAGCTGTTTCCGTATTTGTCATAAGCCGTTATCTTAACGGTAAATTCACCGCTTTTTACTGAATAGTCCTCAGCAGAAACATAAGCCGAAGCCTTGCCGCCCGAAAGCTTTCCGCTTGCGTATTTCTTTGCACTTTCACCATTTTTTGTAGGGTAAGCAGGGAAGACCACCTTTGAAACTCCGCTCTTGTCGCTCACATTGCAAGAAACATCAAAGCCCTTTGCTGTGATGTTCTCCACTTTTGCCCCCGATATGGTCGGCGCAGTTGTGTCAACATAAGTCTTTATGACCTGCTCAGAGCTGTTCCCAGCCTCGTCAGTAGCCGTTATGGTTGTAATATAATATCCGTCCTTGCCCCCAAGGTCAGTTACCTTTACTGAGTGTGAAAGCGAGTTCACCGCCGATGTGTAAACACGGCTTATAGTCTTTGACTTGTTGCCCTCAAAATAAGTGGATACCTTTACCGAAGCCACAGCCCTGTTGTCAGAAATATCCGCCTTAACAGTGTAGCCTTTTCCAGTGATGTTCTCACAGCCTGCGTTTGCGATAACAGGTCTTGTTGTGTCGATGTCAAGGCTTTGCGCAACGCCGTTTATGTAAAGTCTGTAGAAATAGTGATTGTTAGTAAGTACCTTTCTGTTTTTCACAGTGTAAACAGTGTCGTTCCAAGTCCATTTGTAGTTCTGCTCGATAAGCGTGGCCGTCGTACCCTGACAGTCCTTTACAATGGCAACATGAGAGTAATCCTTGTCCTGCATTATGTCCCCGGCCTGCGGAGTTTTCACTTCACGAAGCTCCGCCCTTTTGCCGTAGCAGTACACGCTAGGCTTGTCGTCAACCATGTTTATGTTGTATACTGTAACGCCGAACTTTTCTTCATAAAAACGTGAAACATATCCTGCACAGCAGTAATAACCGGTGTCGGAATAGCCGAGAACGTATTTAGCGTCAACGCCCTCAAAAGAGTCTATGACCTGATAATCATAGTCCACAGTGACGGTCTGTTCGCTGTAGCTCACCGCATTTGTCACCTGACAAAGCATGATCATCATAACAGCACAAAATACTGCGCCCATAGCCGAAAAAACTTTTTTCAGCCCCTTTTCCATTCCAAACGCCCCCTAACTGACAGAATTATCTTATACGTTTTCGTATATCAACTTCATAATATCATAAAGGTTACAATTTGGCAACAGATTTTATCGCTTTTTGCCGAAATGACTAAAATATTTGTTTGTTTTCACAAGGAACACAAGTTCTATATTCAAATGTATCCTCAAAATATAGACCGTTATATGCCATACGAACAAACGTTGAAGTAAAAATTACAATTTGTAACTTTTATACTGAACACGCTATCAAAAACGTTTAAATTAACATATATCCCCGCAAAAAATCTATAGGAGAGAACAGCATTTGCCCATCGAAGCTACTATTCCGCCTAGATATCCGTACCAATTGATCGCCACTACCCACTTCCAAAATCGTAAACGGAAATTGTTTTTTTCATTTGCACAAAAATTCACTCATACTGCACGAGAAGCTATTGAAAAGCCATCTGAAATAGATTATAATGTCTGTAAAATATAAACGGAGGTCACAATATGAAGTACATAAATCCAGTCATATCAGGCTTTTATCCTGACCCTAGCATTTGTAAGGCTGAGGGCAAATATTATCTTGTATGCAGCTCTTTTCAGTTTTTTCCGGGCGTTCCTCTATATGAAAGCGACGACCTTGTGAACTGGAAGCAGATAGGTCATGTTCTCACAAGAAAAAGTCAGCTCCCATTGGAGGGCGCAGGCTCTTGGGGCGGCATCTATGCCCCAACTATCAGATACAATAACGGCAGATTTTACATGGTAACGACTAACGTCACAAATGGCGGAAACTTCTATGTCTATACTGACGATATCCACGGTGAATGGTCTGAGCCTGTTTATGTTCAGCAGGGCGGTATCGACCCGTCACTGTATTTTGAGAATGGCAAAGCCTACTTTATGTCCAATGGTGAAGACGATGAGGGCAACCATGGCGTTACACAGTGCGAAATAGATATCGAAACAGGCAAAAAGCTCACGCCAAGCAAGACCATATGGACAGGTGCAGGCGGACGTTTCCTTGAAAGCCCGCACATCTACAAAATAAAGGGCGAATACTATCTTATGGCGGCTGAGGGCGGTACGGAATACGGTCATATGATAGTCTACGCCAAGGGCAAGACCCCTTACGGTCCTTTTGAGAATTATCCTCACAATCCAGTCCTCACAAACAGAAATCTCGGTGGATACGAGATACAAGGGTGCGGTCACGGTGATCTTGTGGAGGACGAAAACGGCAGCTTCTGGTGTGTTCATCTTGCTTTCAGAATGATAAATATGTGGGTGATGCACCACATTACAGGCAGAGAAGTCCATCTCGTACCGGTGACGTTCGACGAGAACGGCTGGTTCACAATGGGTGATAACGGCACAACTCGAAAGGAAGTCGAAACTGACAAACTCAGGGATATCAGGCAGGAGTTTTGGAAGGAATACACTTTTGAGAATACCAAAGTCGGACGTGAGTGGTGCTTTATGCAGAATCCCGATATGACCCTCTATAAACTCGATAAAAACCACTTTGAACTTACCCCTAACGAGCATACGATCTTTGAGGCAGACGGCTCGCCTGCTTTTATCTGCATAAGACAGAAAGAAATGAATTTATCAGTGGAGTGCAAAGTCGAGATAACAGAGGGCGAAGCAGGATTGGTGTTCTACATGACCCCCGATCAGCATTATGAGATAGCATTAAGACGCACGGATAAAGGTGTCGAGCTGTTCCGCAGACTTTGCATAGGCGATATTCGCCATGAGGATCATGTCATAGCATTGCCACAGGGAGAAAGCTCGGCTATGCTTTGCTGTAATGCCTCCAACTTTACATACAATTTCTCGGCGAAAACGCATTCGGGAGATATAGACTTGGGCGGAGCACAAACGAAGTTTTTGTCTACTGAGCTTGCAGGTAATTTCACGGGAGTTGTTATTGGTCTTTATGCTCAGAAATATGAGGATAAAGGCAATAAAGCGGTGTTTACGTATTTCAGATGCGAAAATAAGGAAAAGTATGATAGCTAAAAGATAAAAAACAAAAGGTCCGTGGGCGTATCCATGGACCTTTTACTTTGTTATGCTTTTTCATCACAACCGCAGTTCACACCGTTCTTGACATCATCAAATGCCTTCAGCATTTCCTCGGACGGCTTCTTTGTGCAAAGGCTCACAATAATGATAAGTATAAGACTTACCGCAAAACCTACTACCAATGAGTAAAGCCCCGTCTTATCACCTAAAGTCTGTCCACCTGCAAGAGGTATGTAATCCCATATTATTACCGACAGCGCACCGCTGGCAACGCCTGCCGCCGCACCTGCGAGGTTTGTTCTCCTCCAATAAAGGGACATAAGTATTATCGGACCAAACGAAGCTCCAAGACCTGCCCATGCGTTTGAAACAAGACCCATTATACTGCTGTTAGGGTCAAGTGCTATTATGTATGCCACTACCGCTACAGCAAGAACCGTTATCCTGCTCACAAGCAGTACCTTCTTGCTCTCTGCCTTAGGTGCAATACATGAGTGGTAAATATCCTCCGATACCGATGAGGCAGTTACAAGCAGCTGCGAATCAGCCGTTGACATTATGGCAGCCAGTATTCCGCAAAGGAAAATTCCGCCGACGAATGGCAGACCAATATCGGAGTTGAATACCTTCTGTATCATCTCGATGAAAACATTCTCAGACTTGTTGTTTGCAAGTGCAGGCACAAGATAAGCCCTGCCCACGATAGCTATAAAGCAAGCGAAGCAAAGTGATATAGCACACCATACACAGCCTATAACTCTTGACTTTTTTACCTCTTTTTCAGAGCTTATAGCCATAAATCTTACCAGAATGTGCGGCATACCGAAATAACCAAGCGCCCAGCCAAGCTGAGAGATTATGTCGATGGCTGAAAGGGTCTGACCCTTTTCATCATTGAATATGTTAAGATAATGATGTGCCTCAACACCGCTTGCAGTGATGTTGTCCATAACGTTTCCTGCTCCAACAAGGAAAAACGCAATGATAGGTATAGTCACAACTCCTGCCAGCATGAGCAGTCCCTGAACAAAGTCCGTTACACATACTGCCATAAATCCACCCATGAAAGTGTATCCCAAAATTACTACCGCACCGATAGTAAGACATATCTTGTAGTCGATACCGAATATAGAGTTGAAAAGCTTTCCGCCTGCCGAAAGTGCAGAAGCTGTGTAAACAAGGAAGAATATGACGATTGCCACCGACGATACCAAAAGCATTATCTTGTGCTTGTCCTCAAATCTGTTTTCAAGATACTTAGGAAGCGTCATGGAGTTGTTCGCCCTGATAGTGTATCTTCTCAGTCTGCCCGAAACTATCGCCCAGTTAAGTATAGTGCCGATAAGCAGACCTACAGCTATCCATATCTGCCCCGTTCCGAATGCGTAAACAGCGCCAGGCAGACCCATGAGCATCCAGCCTGACATATCAGAAGCCTGAGCCGAAAGTGCCGCTACCCAGCCGTTAAGTCCTCTGCCACCAAGGAAAAAGTCCTCGGAGCTTTTTGTTTTCTTCATATATGCAGCACCTATGAGAAGCATTCCTGCCAAATAGAATGCAAATGCCACAAGCGTCCAGATCATATCTGATTTCATCTATTACCTCTTTCCCGAAGCGGATTTTATCCTGTCCGCCCCATATTTTATAAACGGCAACGCCGCACAAGAGAAACTCCCCCTGTGCGGTATCGCATAAAACGTCTGTATAACAAAGCCGATTACTTCGCCTTAGTCTTTATCTCCTCATCAAGCTTAGCGATAAGCTCGTCAACTGGCATTGCAGGAAGCTCGCCCTCTTTTCTCGAACGAACTGTAACAGTGTTGCTGTTTACTTCGTTGTCGCCAATGATGAGCATATAAGGTATCCTCTCAAGTCTTGCTGCCTTGATCTTAGTACCAATGTTCTCGTCTCTGTTGTCAACAGTAACTCTCATGCCCATAGCAGTCATTCTGTCGGCTATCTTCTGAGCGTATTCAGCATGACCCTCCTTGATAGGAAGAAGTCTTACCTGCTCAGGAGCAAGCCACAGAGGAAGAACGCCGTTGAAATGCTCAAGCATATAAGCAAGTGTTCTTTCAAAGCAACCAAGTGAAGTTCTGTGAATGATGTAAGGAAGCTTCTTCTGACCGTCCTTGTCAACATAGTACATACCAAATCTTTCAGCCAAAAGCATATCTATCTGGATAGTAACAAGCGTGTCTTCCTTGCCGTAAACGTTCTTGTACTGAATGTCGAGCTTTGGACCATAGAACGCAGCCTCGTCGATACCGATATCGTAATCAACGCCAAGGTCATCAAGAATAGTCTTCATTGCAGCCTGTGCGTGTTCCCACTGCTCAGCCGTACCCTCGTACTTGTTCTTAGGGTTAGCAGGATCCCACTGTGAGAATCTGAATGTGCAGTCATCAAGCAGACCAACAGTGTCAAGGAAATACTTAGCAAGTTCAAGACAACCCTTGAACTCTTCCTCAAGCTGGTCAGGTCTGAGAATGTAGTGACCCTCAGAGATAGTGAACTGTCTTACTCTGATAAGACCGTGCATCTCACCGCTGTCCTCGTTTCTGAACAGCGTAGAAGTCTCTGTCAATCTCATTGGAAGCTCTCTGTATGAACGCTGTCTGTTAAGAAATACCTGATACTGGAATGGGCAAGTCATAGGACGAAGTGCGAAGCACTCTTTTTCCTCATCATAAGGGTCGCCAAGAATGAACATTCCGTCAAGATAGTGATCCCAGTGACCTGATATCTTGTAAAGATCTCTCTTTGCGAAAAGCGGAGTCTTTGTAAGCAGACAGCCCTTTGCCTGCTCTACATCTTCTACCCAACGCTGAAGAAGCTGGATAACTCTTGCGCCCTTTGGAAGCATAACAGGAAGTCCCTGACCGATACAATCAACAGTTGTGAAATATTCAAGCTCTCTGCCTATCTTGTTGTGGTCACGAAGCTTAGCTTCCTCCTGCTGTTTAAGGAACTCATCGAGCATTGAAGCCTTAGGGAATGCAGTTCCGTAAATTCTTGAAAGCTGCTTGCCGTCCTCTGCCTTGCCCCAGTATGCACCTGTGCATGAAAGAAGCTTAACAGCCTTGATAGGTGCAACGCTCATTATGTGCGGACCTGCGCAAAGGTCAACGAAATCACCCTGCTTGTAGAATGAAAGCTTTTCGCCCTTATCGTCATGCTTGTGGATAAGCTCTACCTTGTAATCTTCGTGTCTTTCCTCCATGAGCTTTATAGCCTCGTCAGCAGAAAGCTCAAAACGCTCCAAAGCATAGCCCTCTTTTGCAAGCTTCTTCATTTCAGCCTGTATCTTTTCAAGGTCAGCAGGCGTAAAAGGCTTTTCCACCTCAAAATCATAGTAGAAGCCTGTGTCTGTAGCAGGACCTCTTGCAAGCTTTGCCTCAGGATAAAGATTTTTTACAGCCTGCGCCATAAGGTGAGAAGCTGTGTGCCAGAAAGTTTCCTTACCAGCCTTTGAGTCAAAAGTCATGACTTCAAAATGGCAGTCATGGTCAACGACAGTTCTCATGTCGAAAACTTCACCGTCCAGCTTTACGCAGCAGGCAGCCTTGTAAAGTCCCATGCCGATATCCTTGATTATCTCGCTTGCAGGCATTGCCTTTTCGATCTCACGGACAGAGCCGTCTTTTAATTTCAGCTTGATCATTTTTGATTCCTCCGATTTATATAATATTGTAATTCTTTATTATAACGTGCATAAACACGTTGTTTCTTTTTGTAATGCGTCACATATCACACGTTTTTTGTGTGCGACCTCAGGTCACCCCTACAGGCATATTATTTGAAGTTCAGCAGTTCAGTATACTGTGAAACATACACATATATCCAGAAGCAAAGAAGCACTACGCTCAGCACCGTTGAAATGTCGCTCAAAACGTGCCTTGCCCTTTTTTTGATAGCCCATTGCCTGGAGCCGTCTTTTTTCACCCTGCAAACAAGCTGAGAGAAAAATGTGTTGAACCAGTATGATACTATCCATATGGGCAGAAAGGTGAGAAACCCTTGCTTGTCGGATATAGTCCCGTTCCATGATAACCAGCAAACATATCCCGCTGCACCATAAGCGCAAAACCCAATGGTATAGCAAATGATCGCAAGGATACGCCTTGTTTTCATGGCTTTCCTGTCTTTCATAGTATCATCACCCTCTTACATAACAAAAAAGTCCCATAGGATACAAATATCCTATGGGACGATGATATCGTGGTTCCACCCAACTTCATGCGCAGTTTCCTGCACAACTCATTAGCTGCTCCTTTAACGCTGAGCCTGCGGCGTGTATTAAGCGCACTCAGGGGCGGTATCCTCACTCCGCATAGTCCTGCACCGCTCACAGCTCGTATAAAAACGTGCGGTGCTCTCTGAAAAGACCTTTCGCCGAGGGGCTTCCCCGTCAAAGCTTTCAAGTATAACTGCAAAAGACTTTATCTTTTGCTTCGACTAACATTTTAACACCTCTTCACCCGCTTGTCAAGGGGTTTGTTAGAAAATATATAATTTTGTGGATTTAACTAAAAAAATTCTTGACAACAGAGAAGTTTTATTATACAATAATATTATGCATTATAATTTTTATATAACTGAAAGATGAAGTATAGTTTTTTGTATTATTCTGATGTTTTTTATAAAATAAATTTTGCAATTTTGTATCTTTACAATTTAATATCAGGTGGATATCTTTTTTCATGTGTTTTTTACGCACAAAATATGGATATCCATACTTTCTAAGAAGGAGGAAAGCTATACATGGAACCAGGTATCGCTATTCTACTATGTGTAGTTGCTCTTGTTCTTGGTGCCGGTGTGAGCGGATTTATCTGCTTCAAACAGGGTATAAGCTATCGCAAAAAAACAGCCGAAGCTGCTGTAGGCTCTGCGGAAAAGGAAGCGGAGCGTATCGTTGACGACGCAAAGAAAAACGCTGAAACTCTGAAAAAAGAGGCATTGATCGAGGCGAAAGACGAGATCCACAAGTCACGCCAGGAAACGGAAAAAGAGCTTAAAGAGAGAAGGATCGAAGTTTCCAGACAGGAAAGACGTGTTCAGCAGAAAGAGGAGTCTATCGACAGAAAGCTCGATAATTTGGAGAAAAAGGAAGAAACTCTCCAGAACAAGCTGAAAAATGCTGACGAAAAGGTAGCTGAGGCTGACAGGATCAAGAAGTCACAGCTCGATATGCTTGAAAAGATATCTCAGTTCACTGTTGATCAGGCTAAGGATTATCTGCTTTCAAAGCTGGACGAGGATCTGGTGCATGAAAAGGCTGTGAGGGTCACAAACTTTGAAAATCAGGTGAAGGAGGACTGTGAGGCTAAGGCCAGACAGTATATCTCGCTTGCTATCTCAAGGTGTGCTGCCGATCAGGTGTCTGAATCAGCAGTGTCAGTCGTTGCATTGCCTAATGATGAGATGAAGGGCAGGATAATCGGACGTGAGGGAAGAAATATCAGAACTATCGAAACTCTCACAGGCGTTGATCTTATCATTGACGATACCCCTGAGGCTATCACCATCTCGTGCTTTGATCAGGTGAGAAGAGAGGTCGCAAGGATCGCACTTGAAAAGCTTATCCAGGACGGACGTATACACCCTACACGCATTGAGGAAATGGTAGAAAAGGCTAAGCGTGAAGTCGAGCTGAAGATCAAGCAGGAGGGCGAGAGAGCTATTCTCGAAACCAATGTTCACGGTGTGAACCACGAGCTTGTTAAGCTTCTTGGACGTCTGCGCTATAGAACAAGCTATAGACAGAACGTGCTTAACCACTCTATTGAAGTCGCTCACCTTGCAGGAATGATGGCGTCAGAGCTTGGCGTTGACGCAAATCTGGCAAGAAGAGCAGGACTGCTCCACGATATAGGAAAGGCTCTCAGCTATGAGATAGAAGGCTCGCACGTTCAGATAGGTGTTGACGTATGTAAGAAGTACAAGGAAAGCCCTGAAGTTATTCATGCTATCGAGGCTCACCATGGCGACGTTGAAACAAGAACTGTTGTTGCGGCACTTGTTCAGGCGGCAGACGCAATAAGCGCCGCTAGACCGGGAGCAAGAAGCGAGAACTATGAGAACTATATCAAGAGGCTCCAGAAGCTTGAGGAGATCTGCACGTCCTACGAGGGCGTTGAGAAATCCTTTGCTATACAGGCAGGCCGTGAGGTTCGTATCATGGTACAGCCTGAGAAGATCAACGATGAAAAAATGGTGCTCGTTGCTCGTGAGATCGCTAAGAGGATCGAAACTGAAATGGATTATCCGGGACAGATCAAGGTCAATCTTATCCGTGAGAGCAGAGCTATCGAATACGCAAAGTAAATTGTGTAAACAGCGGGCAGACTTTAGGGTTTGCCTGCTTTTTTATTTCCCCGCACCGCTTCGCTTTAAGTGAGGAATGAGGAGTGAGGAATGAGGAATTAAGGTATCGCCTGCGGCGATGTATTTTTAATTTTCAATCATAAAATAATAAAATATCTATGCTTTTTGGGGGATTTTTTTTATGTCAAAAGCAAAAGAGAAAAAAGAGGTCACTACCAATCAAGGTAAAAAGCACCTTTTCGGCAGTTCGGAAAAGTCGGATTTTATTCTGAATATGTCTGCCGAGTCTGCACAAAAGCTGTGCGGAGTTTACAGCATTATTGCTGTGCTTGTTCTGTGCGTTATCACAATTCCGTATTATTTCACACAGAATATCAAATACGGTATGGACGAAAGCGTCAACCGTACTCTTTATCTGAACGAAAAATTTATATTCTTTATATCTGCCGCTGTGCTTGCGGTCGGCTTTGTGGGATTTATCATTTTCCTTATTGCCAACATGAAAAAGCAGGTGGAGCTTAAAGACAACAAGAGCCTTATCGTACCACTTGCGGTGGTGCTTCTGTCGGTGATATCTTGCTTGCTTTCAGCGGATATCTTCACATCTTTCTACGGCTATCTCGACCGCTCCGAGGGTATGCTCACCATACTTGGCTATTGGGGACTTTTTGCCGCAGGAATGACAGTTACGGCTGACGACCGCAGGATAAAGCTTTCAGACTTTATCGTAGGAATAGGCGCATTTGAAGCTATCGTGGGAATTTTGCAGGCTATACCTGCCACCGCAAAAATAGTTCCAAACTATTTCAAAGAGATATTCTCGGGCTTCTCATCAGGCGGTATGACCTATACAAAGGAATATATCGCAACAGGCTTTTTGTGTACGCCTTTTGCATTGGCGGCAGTGCTTACAGTGATATCTGCCTTTGCACTTAATGGTATGCTCTATGATGATAAAAAGGCAAGAAAGATATTCTATGGTATCTCCCTTGCTCTTATGACAGCGGCTGATATCCTTGCCTGCGTTGTCCCTGCTATCTTGGGACTTGGTGCGGTTTATGTTATATCTCTTATTATTGCCGCTGTAAAGTCGGGCTTTGCAAAGGATAAGAAGCCTTTTATAGCCTGCCTTGTGGCTTTTATAGTCGCAGGAGGGATCTTTGCTGGACTTTTCGCCTCAAACGAGTTCAGACTTATGGACGAGAAAATAATCTTCCATGACAGCTTCGACAGACTTTCTATCACAGGCACAGGCAGAGGCGATGATACCGAACAGTGGATATATCCTTATCTGTGGGACGACGGAATGTATACTGCCGAGCAAAACCTTATCTGGGGAACCGGTCCAGACAACTGGGGAACGATATTCGAGTCGGGTGCTATAATAGACCGCTCTTATAATGAGTATATCGACCTTTTGCAGTCAAGAGGACTCATCATTTTCGCATTTACAATAGTATTCCTTATTATGACTATAGTAAAAATGTGCAAGCTCGTAGCAGGCTTTATGAAAGACAAAAACAGCTGGACGGGCTGTGCAGTATCAGCGGCAGTTCTTTGCTATCTGATACAGGCGTTTTTCAACATAAGTTCTGTTACATCATCACCATACTTCTGGATCGCGGCTGGACTTGTGTGGAGTTTCACAGCGGTAAAATCCAGTGCAAAGAAAAAGAGCTAACAAACCTATCTGTAGGGGCGACCTTGGGTCGCTCGCTCTCTCATCAATACATTGATAAAAAATTCGGACGCAGTAAAATGAGTCCGATTTTTTTATGCCATTTTTGCAGGCGATGATATAAACATATTAGCTTTTACATATATTGAAATATGGCTATAGACCTGTGTGAAATTTTTCACCCATAAATAACGAACGGTTTTGAGCGAGCGAGAATAGACAAGATCGCAAGAGATACAGCGAGCTAAATCAAAAAATCTGTTCACTGCTGACTTCCGCTGACTTCCCCGAACTTTGTCGGACTTTGCTAATTTGTAAGGCTTATGATATAATCATATTAAACCAAAGGACAGAAAGCCTTTGGTTAGACGGCAAGTCGAAAGACTTTGTTTTATATGAAAGGAAAAAATCATGAGCAAAGAAAAGGTCATTGACATTTCAACAAGAAAAACAGGAAAGATCGTTGGCATTTGTGCGGCGGCAGTTGCGGCTATAATAGTGGTCGTATCCTCTGTATCCATAGTTCCGGCAGGTTGTACGGGCGTTGTGACGACCTTCGGCAAGGTGTCAGACACTGCACTCAACGAAGGATTGCATCTGAAAGTGCCTTTTGCACAGCGTGTAACAACGGTGTCAAACAAGATACAAGTTTATCAGGCTGACGCTGACGCAGTTTCAAAGGACTTGCAGACTGTGAACTCTACCATAGCGGTGAACTTCCGAATAAAGTCGGCTTCTTCTGCAAGCATTTTCAAGAATATCGGCTCAGATTACGAGAACGTTATCCTTATGCCAACAGTGCAGGAATGTATGAAGTCGGTATGTGCAAAATATACGGCTGAACAGCTTATCACTGACAGAGCGCAGGTGGGTGAGGAAATAAAGGCACAGCTCGTTTCAAAGGTGGATGAATACGGTATCGAGATAGAAAAATTCAACATTGTGAATTTTGATTTCTCATCTGAATTTAATGAAGCCATAGAGGCAAAGCAGGTAGCAGAGCAGAATCTTTTGAAAACAAAGACCGAGCAGGAGCAGGCTATAGTTGTAGCTGAGGCGGAGGCTAAGAAAAAGGTTATTGCCGCAGACGCTGAGGCAACTTCCATAAAGACCAAGGCTGAAGCTCAGGCAGAAGCCAACAAGACTATCTCTGAATCTCTTTCAAACGAGCTTATAAAGTATCAGACCATCGACAAGTGGGACGGCGTTCTGCCTAAGGTGGCTAATGATGCAAACCCTCTGATATCTCTTGACCTTGACGAGCAGAAAACCGCTGAATAACGCTGATTACTGACAGAACGGCTGTCAATCGTTAAAAACACCAATGAAAGGTATAAAAATATGTTTAAATGGACAAAAAAGAATTTTTTTTGAACGTTGTATGACGTATTTCTTGACATGAAAAGCGTTTTCTGTTATCATAAACATATGTGAACATATTTTAGCTTTATGTAAAATATGGAGTTGGGAGGAGAAAAAATGTTGAAAAAGCTATACCGCACATTAGGATTTGCACTTATTTCCTGCAATTTGTTTTTCACCCCTGTCATGGCATATGCCGACAGCAGTGTGAGCGTGGGAACAAATATGTGCTTTGCTATACCGGGAGGACTTATAACAGGCTTTGTGCTTGTTTCAATGAGCCGCACAAAACAGAAAGCTACCAAGGCAGATAAATACATAAAGAGTAATCTTAAACTCACTGGGCGTAACGACACCTATCTGCGTACCACCACTGATAAGACTAAGATAAAAGACGATTGATAGGGGGTACGGAAAATGGCTGTTAATATTTCTTATAAATGCCCCAACTGCGGAGCGGAGCTTTTCTGGAGCGCTGACAAAAACTGCTGGGCATGTGAATACTGCGACGGACAGTTTACTTTGAAAGACCTTGAAGAAGCAGGCGGTGACGCTAAAAAGGCGGAGGAACTCAACAAGGATAACGTTGAAAAGCATGAAGAGGTCGATAAGGACGAATACAGTATGTCAAATGACGGAACTGTAGGAAATGACCTTGTAAAGTATACCTGCTCACACTGCGGAGCGGAGATAATCACCGACCGCTCAACTGCAGCAACAGTTTGCGTTTACTGCGGAAATGCGGTAATAATGGGAGAGCAGATAATAGACAATTTCTCCCCTGACTATGTTATACCTTTTAAAGTGCCGAAAAATCAGGTAATGGACGCTTTCCAAAAATTCAGCAAGAAGCCTCTTACACCGAAAGATTTCAACTGCGATAGGGTAGTGGACAAGATGCAGGGCGTTTATATCCCGTTTTGGCTCTATTCAGGAAACTGCGAAGGCTCTATTACTGCGGAGGGTATAAACACAAGAACATGGACTTCGGGAAATTACAGATACACAGAGAAAAAGTATTATTCAGTTTACAGAAACGGAAATCTCAATTTCAAAGCTGTTCCTGTGGATGCTTCTTCAAAGACTGACGATGACGCTATGGACTCTATCGAGCCTTTTGATTACTCGGAAATGACAGCGTTCAACCCGGGTTATCTTTCGGGATATCTTGCAGAAAGATATGACGAGGATAAGGATAAGTGCCTGCCTAGGGCTAAAGAACGTATCGAGAACACAACTCGTGACGAACTTAGAAATACTTGTAACTACAACAGCGTAAACGTTCAGTCATATGAAAAGCACACCGAGATAAAGGACGTTAAATACGCTATGCTTCCAACATGGCTTTTGTATACAACCTATCAGGATAAGCCTTATTTCTTTGCAATGAATGGTCAGACAGGTAAATTTATCGGAAACCTGCCTATAAGCAAGGGAAAGCTTGTGGCTTACTCGCTTCTTGGTGGCGTGGGCGGATATATTATCGGAGCTATACTTCAGATAATGGGAATATTCTAGTAGGGGGTATCAGCTAAATGCCTGAAATATCAACGGCGCTTATAATAAAAATAATAGTTATAGCGGTCGCCATAGGCGGTGGTATAGCGGTGATATATTCTGTGAAAAAAGCGGTATCGAACGCCATTGGCAGACAACTGAGCCGTGCCAACGACCTGCTAAGGACCATAAATGACGCAACTGAGGAAAGACAGAACAACGCCATGCAGTTTACTTATGTTGATCCTAATGTGGTGAACAACATAAAGAGAGATTTTCCTGACTATGATGAAAATATAGCAAGGAGCATAGTGGAAAACACTGTGATGAAATATTTTCTTGTTATAAACGGGGAAGCAAGCGAAAATCAGCTTGAATACTGTACCGAAGCGTTCAAGCAGAGAGCAGCCACGATGGCAAAAGACAACTTGTCAACGGTTACGCCAAAGCATTATGACGATATACATATCCACAAGTCGCAGGTGGCGTCTTATCATAGAGATCATGACGCTGCAACGGCAAAGTTTCAGGTATCTCTTGAATACAAGCTCAACGGGATAAAGGCACAGCACATTTATGAGGCGGATTATTCATACTATCTTTCAATGGGGATAGAGGGCGAAAACGCCAGCCTTATATGTCAGTTCTGCGGAGCACCTGTGGACACCGCAGGCTCGGTTTGTCCTTACTGCGGTTCTGAGATACACAGCTCTGTAGAGCGCACATGGAAAGTCAGCAGGATATCCATGCTGAGATAGATAAGTTTAAAACCCCTTGGGGTGAAATAATACAGACAACGAAAGGAATTTAACTATGGGACTTATTAAGATGTTTACATCAGCAGTCGGCTCAACATTTGCCGATCAGGTAGTAGAGTACTTCAGATGTGAGGATATGTCAACTAAGATACTCTGCCAGCCGGCTACTCTTGTTAAGAGAGGAAAGACTGTGAACAACGGCACAGAGGGCGTTATCTCAAACGGTTCACGCTTTGACGTTGCGGTAAATCAGGCGGCTTTGCTTATCGAGAACGGCAGAGTACACGATTTTGTTATTGGTACACAGGAAACAGCAGGTCAGTATAAGTATGATTCAACTGTATCTCCGTCACTTCTTGGCGGCGGCTGGGGCGACCTTGGCGCTTCTATCAAGGAGATAGGCAGAAGATTTACAGCAGGTGGTCAGGCTATGAACACCATGCGTCTTATCTACATAAACCTCAGACCTCTGCCTGGAAACAAGATAGGCTTCGGCAAGATACCTTTCAGAGACGGCGAGATGAACCTCACTCTTAACGCACAGGGTCATGGTCAGTATGAACTTCAGATCGTAAACCCTATGAACTTCTATGAGAACGTTGTTCAGAACGTAAATAAGGTACTTACTGTTGACAGCCCTGACGGCGTGGCAGTTCTCGGCCAGCTGAAGGCAGACATGACACCTAAGTTCCAGAAGGCTCTTACAAGGATATCCGCTCAGAAAATACCATACGATCAGCTTGGCCTTTATCCTGATGAGCTTGCTGAAGCAATGAATGCAGAGCTTGAAGAAAAGTGGGCTACAAAGGGTGTTAAGATAACAAGCCTTGCTATTGAGCTGAACGTGGACGAAGAGTCAAAGCAGAGAATCGCAAAATTCCAGGAGGCAAAAACTGTTGGAAGTGATCCTTCAATGCTCTATGCTATGGACAGAATGTCTATCAACAAGGCAAGAGAGGCAGCGGCAAGCAACTCAAACGGTGTTATGGCAGGCTTTATGGGCATGGGCATGGCAGGCGGCATGATGGGTCAGCCAATGGACGCGACTATGTATCAGCAGCAGATGCAGCAGAACATGATGAATCAGCAGGCTGCACAGGCAGCTCCACAGCAGGCAGCTCCAGCAGCTGCACCAACACAGGCTGCACCTGAGAACGGCTGGACTTGTGCTTGCGGAACAACAAACACAGGAAAATTCTGTGCTAACTGCGGACAGCCTAAGCCTGAGCCAAAGCCGGCAGCAGACAGCTGGAAGTGTTCATGCGGCACAGAGAACACAGGAAAGTTCTGTGCAAACTGCGGTTCGCCAAAGCCAGAGCAGCCGGTAGGCTGGACTTGCTCATGCGGAGCAGTGAACAAGGGCAAATTCTGCGCTGAGTGCGGAAAGCCAAAGCCTGCATCAGAGCCGCTTTACAAGTGTGACAAGTGCGGCTGGGAGCCTGAAGATCCGAAAAATCCTCCTAAGTTCTGCCCAGAATGTGGAGATCCATTTAACGATAACGATATTCAGAAATAATTCTTATAGTTATTTTGAGCCGTCCTGCGGAATGCGGGGCGGCTATTTTTGTGGGGCGATGTTCGGAAATGTGTTGGTTTATATAGTTTATTTACATATGAAATATTGAAATCATCACGGATATGTGATATAATATATAGCGTATGATATTTTATATGGGTCTTTACCGATATACTAAAAATTTTTCCGAAAGGACTTGATCTAAATGCTGTCAGATATCGAAATCGCAAAGCAGGCGAAAATGCTCAAAATTGGGGAGGTCGCTGCTAAGCTCGGCATCTCAGAAGATGAATATGAGCCTTATGGTCACTACAAGGCTAAGCTTTCTGAGTCGCTTTATGCTAAAACTAAAAATGATCCAGATGGTAAGCTTATTCTTGTTACCGCTATAAACCCTACGCCTGCAGGAGAGGGCAAGACCACTATTTCCGTTGGATTGGCTGAGTCTATGAACAAGATAGGCAAGAAAGCTATACTCGCTCTGAGGGAGCCTTCACTTGGTCCTGTTTTTGGTATCAAGGGCGGTGCGGCTGGCGGCGGATACGCTCAGGTCGTTCCTATGGAAGACATCAATTTGCACTTCACAGGAGATATGCACGCTATAACTGCGGCTAACAACCTGCTCTGCGCCCTTATCGACAACCATATGCAGCAGGGAAATGAGCTTCACATTGACCAGAGAAGGATACTTTTCAAGCGCTGCCTTGACATGAATGACAGAGCTCTGAGAGACATCGTTATCGGTCTTGGCTCAAAGGTGAATGGTATTCCTAGAGAGGATTCTTTCCAGATAACTGTCGCTTCTGAGATAATGGCTATTCTTTGCCTCGCTTCCGATCTGGCTGACCTTAAGGCTAGAATTGAGAAGATACTCGTTGCTTACACAACTGACGGAAAGCCTGTTTATGCTAAGGATATAGGCGGTTGCGGTGCTATGACTGCTTTGCTGAAAGACGCTCTGAAGCCTAACCTTGTTCAGACGCTTGAGAACAATCCTGCGCTTATCCATGGCGGTCCATTCGCTAATATCGCTCACGGCTGTAACTCAGTAAGAGCCACAAAGCTTGCTTTGAAGCTTGCTGACTACACTATCACTGAGGCTGGCTTCGGCTCTGACCTTGGCGCTGAGAAATTCTTTGATATCAAGTGCAGATACGCTGGCCTTAAACCAAGTTGCGTAGTTCTGGTGGCTACTGTAAGGGCATTGAAATACAATGGTGGTGTTCCGAAAACTGAGCTTACTAACGAAAATGTTGAGGCTCTCGAAAAGGGTATCGTAAACCTGAAAACTCATATTGAGAATATGCACAAGTTCGGTGTGCCTGTAGTGGTGGCTATAAATAGATTCCATACTGATACTGAGGCTGAGCTGGCTGTTATCGAGAGAGTTTGCGGTGAAATGGGTGTTGAGTTCTCACTTGCTGAGATTTTTGCAAAAGGCTCTGAGGGCGGTATCGACCTTGCGGAGAAGGTTTGCAAGACTATTGAAACAAAGCCTTCTGAGTTCAAGCCACTTTATGACGAAAAGCTCCCTATCAAGGATAAGCTTGATATACTTGCAAAGGAGATATACCGTGCAAACGGCGTGATCTATACAAAGCAGGCTGAAAAGGCAATAAAGGAAATTACTGACCTTGGATTCGGGGATATCCCTGTTTGCGTGGCTAAGACGCAGTATTCACTGTCTGACGACCCGACAAAGCTTGGCAAGCCTGAGAATTATGAGATAACAGTAAGAGATGTAAGGCTTTCAGCCGGTGCAGGATTTGTTGTAGCTTATACGGGCGATATTATGACAATGCCTGGTCTGCCGAAGAAGCCTGCGGCTTATAATATTGATTGCGATAATGAGGGCAATATCTACGGATTGTTCTAAGCCGTTTAAGTGAGGAGTGAGGAATTGGCATAGCCGACCGAACAAGTCACTTTGATAGAGTAAATACCGAGCGGAGCGATTTTGCGGCGTGGCAAATGTAGGGACGGCGCCCTCGACGTCCCGTTTTTGGGAGCGACGAGGTTTGAATTTATACAAACCATGTAGGCGACCAAGACGAGCGAACGCTGTTCGCCCCTACACGATTTGTGCGATAAGATAATTTGTAGGTAAGCAGATAATAAGTCGGGTAAACAGGCGTGTTGAGATAGCAGAGTAAAATACATGAACCGAGGTGAGCGGCAGTGACAGATACAGCGGTGAAAAAGAGTGTGGAAAGTGTGAAAATGCCTGAGAACGGCAAGAAAAAACATCTCTCTTGGCAGGTCATTGCCTGCGTTTGCCTTGTGGCAGTCAGCGTGGTGCTGAACGTGATCGCCTGGAAAAGTACGGCGTTCTGCGACTGGTATACGGCTCACGTTTTTCCAATTTGGGAAAATACATATGGCAGGCTCACTTCGCTGTTGCCGTTTTCCTTCGGGGAATTGCTTATTGCGGTAGCGGTTTTCGGTATTCCGCTTTCGCTGGTGGCTATGCTGGTGCTTGTGATAGTCAGAAAAGGCAAGAGAAAGAAAACTGCGAAGATTTTTGGGCTTGTTTATATGTGGATAGTCACTTTTGTGGTGACGGTGCAGACTTTTAACTGCTTTGTTATTTATCATTGTTCAAGCTTTGCGGAACTTAACGGCATACCCACTGAACAGCACACCAGGACGGAGCTTGAAGCTCTTGGCAACAAGCTTGTTACGGAGATAAATGCGCTTAGCAAAGAGGTGGAGCGTGACAGCGAGGGAAAATTCGTGCTGACCGCTGACCTTGACAAGACGGCTCAGGAGGCCATGCGTGGGCTTGGAAGCGAGTTTAAAAACCTCGGGGGATTTTATGTCACTCCGAAAGCTATAAAATGCTCGTTCTTTATGAGCCAGATGGACCTTATGGGCATCTATTTCCCGTTCTCTATGGAGGCTAACTACAATCAGGATATGTATAAGGCGAAGCTTCCTGACACCATTTGCCATGAGCTTGCTCATACGAAAGGCTACATTCAGGAGGACGAGGCGAATTTTATCGCTTTTATGGCGTGTGACAGATCGGATAATGCGGATTACCGCTATTCGGGCTATCTGGCGGCGCTTGGCGAGGTTAGAAACAAGATTTTTGACTACGCTTCTGACGATAAGAAGATAGAATTTGACAGCTCTATCTGCGACGAGGTGTGGGCTGATATGGAAGCAAACTGGGACTACTGGCGGAGCGTTGACGAGGCTAAGGACACTGTTTTCGACAGCGAGGCGGTGGGGGAGATATCTGACAAGGCAATGGAAAAATCTCTGAAGCTCAACGGCGTTGAGGACGGCAAGCAGTCATATGGCAGGATGGTGGATCTTATGCTAAACTACTTCAAGGACAAGGGTGAGCTGTGATGAAAATTCTTGCGGTCATTCTGTTTCTCGGGATAATGCTCAGTTCATGCGGAAACAAGGCGGACAGTGAAAGGCTCAATGATTCGGCTTTTACCACTACTGCGAAAAGCTCTGTGGTGGATAGTGACAGCGTGGAAGTTGACGAAAGCTCGCAGGTCTGTGATGAGAGCGGTATTCAGAGCGACAGCTCGGAGGACGATATGAAGTGGCGGCTTTTTGAGGACACTTATAAGGAAACTGACAGCGGCAGGGCTGCGGAAAATTATGCACACAACAAAGACATCAAGATAGAGGGCTTTGTGAAATACGGGCAGGAAAATCCCCCTGTGTGCGATCTGATGCTTGGCGAAACCAGGTTCGCAGGGGTAGGCTGTGAGGTCATTGCGGCTTATAATTATCTCACATACGAGGGCTTTGAGCCTGACATGGCAAAGCTTGCTTATGATTTTGAAAAGAATGCTCTTATTGCGGCGGACGGTTCACTGGGGTCTAATCCTAGGAAAATAAGCGGACTTTTTAAGGCAATGGGAGTGGGATACAAGAGATTTTATAAGGCTGATGAGGCTCAGGCGGCTGTTGAAGAGGGCAAGCCTGTGATAGTTTCTTACCATATCGGGTTGAATATTTTCAGTGGTATTCACACGGTTTTCGCTGTTAAAGAAGAGGGCAGGCTGTATGTTTACAACTGCTACAACTCAGCGGCGGACAAGACAGAGGTGGAGAGCATTTATCAGCTTATGAATAAAAACAGCCTTTTTATTGTGGGCTACACGGAAGATGACGGTCAAATGAGGTGATAGGTTGACAAAGGTATACAAAACATCATCTGCGGCGGAAACTATCGCTTTGGGTGAGGAGATAGGCAGACGGCTGAAAGGCGGCGATCTTATCGCTTACAGCGGTGGTCTTGGTGCAGGAAAGACTACTATTACCAGGGGGATCTCCATTGGCATGGGACTTGGTGACGAGGTGACTTCGCCCACGTTCGCACTGGTGAACGAATACCGAGGGGACAGGCTCAGCCTTGTACACTTTGATATGTACCGCATAAATTCGGCGGACGATCTGGAAACTACAGGCTTTTTTGACTACATGGACGAAGACACTGTGCTTGCGGTGGAATGGTCGGAGAATATTGCTGAGGAGCTTCCTGAGGACGCTTTGAGGATAGATATTCAGCGCATTGACGAGGACAGCAGGGAGATAAGCATAACTGCACCTGAGGGAGATGATAGATTTGAAGATATTAGCTATTGACACAAGCGGAAAGGTCGCTTCAGTGGCGGTGACGGACGGAGAGAAGCTTCTTTGGGAGAAGTCTGTATACACAAAGCTCACTCATTCCCAGGTGATATTGCCTATGGTGAAGCAGGCACTAGAGGAAACAGGGCTTACTTATCCTGACCTTGATTGTGCGGCTATTGCAAAGGGTCCGGGGTCTTACACTGGACTTAGAATAGGCGTGGCGGCTGTAAAGGGAATGTGCTTCGGCTGTGAGAGTTTAAAAAGCGCAGGAGTTTCCACTCTGCTTTCGTTGGCTTACAACTGCATAGGTTTTGAGGGCAGGATAATTTCTGTTATGAGGGCAAGGCCTAAGATAGTTTACGCAGGCGAGTTTCAGTGCAAAAACGGAGTTGTCACGAGGATATCCGCTGACAGAGTTTGCCCTGAGGAGGAAGTTTTTTCGGGAGAGTTTACTGAAAAGACAATGCTTGTGGGTGACTGTGCGGCAGAGATAAAGGCGAAATATTTCGCTGACAACGAAAATGTTCAGCTTGCAAGCTATGTGAACAGGCTGCAGAGGGCTTCGTCGCTGTGTCTTGCGGTGGAGGCTCAGCCTGAGATAATGGTTTCGGCTGACAGGCTGGAGGTATCATATTTGCAGGCTACAAAGGCGGAAAAGGATAAGGCACATAGTGATAAATAGGAGGAAATTAATATGAAAATTGCTATTGGCTGTGACCATGCAGGTCCTGAGCTTAAGGCGGAGATATTGGCACATTTGGACGAAAAGGGTGTGGAATACACTGATTTTGGTATTCAAGCAGGAGAGAAAGTGGACTATCCTGACAAGGCAAAGGAAGTTTGCGAGAAAGTGGCTTCGGGCGAATACGAAATGGGAATACTCATATGCGGAACTGGTATTGGAATGTCAATGAGCGCAAACAAGATAAAGGGAATAAGAGCGGCTTGCTGTTCAGACTATTTCTCTGCTAAGTATACAAGAGCGCATAATGACGCAAACGTGCTTTGCATTGGTGCGAGAGTGCTGGGTGCAGGCTTGGCTATCGAGCTGGTGGACGTTTTCCTTGAAACGGAGTTTGAGGGTGGCAGACATCAGAGGAGAGTGGATAAGATCTCTGAGCTGGAGAAGTAGTGAGGAGTTAGGAGTGAGGAATGAGGAATTATGGTATCGCCTGCGGCGATTGACTTTTCTTTTTTCTTTACGTTAGAAGGGCAGGGCGACTGGGTCGCTCTGCTTTTTTTTATGGGTACAAAAACGGCTGACAAGCTTTTCGCCTGTCAGCCGTTTCTATATTGAGGTTCGTGTTTTTAGGTAAAAACCGTAATGGCAAAAGGTTTTTATTAGATAGCGTCGAATGCTTCGCTGAGATCGTAGATGATATCGTCGATATGCTCTGTGCCGATAGAAAGTCTGATAGTATTTGGCTTGATACCCTGATCTGCAAGCTCTGCTTCGTTAAGCTCTGCGTGTGTTGTTGATGCTGGGTGGATAACCAGTGACTTAACGTCTGCTACGTTTGCAAGGAGTGAGAAGAGTTTCAGGTGGTCGATGAAGTTCTGAGCTGTCTTTGCGTCGCCCTTTATCTCGAATGTGAAGATAGAACCACCGCCGTTAGGGAAATACTTCTTGTAAAGTGCCTGCTGGCTTGGATCGTCTGATACTGAAGGGTGATTTACCTTTTCTACCTTTGGGTGCTTGTTAAGGAAGTCAACTACCTTAAGTGCGTTCTCAACATGACGTTCAACTCTCAGAGACAGTGTTTCAAGACCCTGCAGGAAGATGAATGCGTGGATAGGTGAAAGTGTTGCACCTGTATCACGGAGAAGGATCGCACGGATACGAGTTACAAATGCTGCGCCAGGGGCTGCGTCTGCAAAGCTTACGCCGTGGTAGCTTGGGTTTGGTTCTGTGAGCTGTGGGAACTTGCCTGACTTCTTCCAGTCAAACTTGCCGCTTTCAACGATAACTCCGCCGATTGTTGTGCCGTGACCGCCGATAAACTTTGTTGCAGAATGGATAACGATATCTGCGCCGTACTCGATAGGTCTTACGAGATATGGAGTAGCGAATGTGCTGTCAACGAGAAGTGGAATATTGTGTGCGTGTGCGATATTTGCGATAGCTTCAATATCAACTACGTCTGAGTTAGGGTTGCCAAGAGTTTCGATATAGAGAGCCTTTGTGTTCTCCTTGATAGCCTTTTCAAAGTTAGCTGGGTCAAGCGGATCGACAAATGTTGTTGTGATGCCGTAATCAACAAGAGTGTGTGCAAGCAGGTTATATGTGCCGCCATAGATGTTCTTTGCAGCTACGATATGATCGCCTGCAAGGGCTACGTTCTCAATAGCGTATGTTACTGCTGCTGCGCCTGATGCAACTGCAAGAGCTGCTGTGCCGCCCTCAAGAGCTGCGATACGCTTTTCAAAAACGTCTTCGGTTGGGTTTGTAAGTCTGCCATAGATGTTACCTGCGTCCTTAAGAGCAAATCTGTCAGCGGCATGCTGTGAGTTATGGAAAACGTATGATGATGTCTGATAAATAGGAACGGCTCTTGCATCTGTTACAGAGTCTGCTGTTTCCTGACCAACGTGGAGCTGAAGTGTTTCAAATTTAAGATTTCTTTCGTTTATTGCGCTCATTTTAAATTACCTCTTTCATTAAATTGATGTTTTTTAAATCCGATAAAAATTTTTGTTACTGAACTTTATGTTGATTTTAACAGCAACACATACAGCACATACACATTCGTGAATCGTACGCTGTTTTCAGTTTCAGTATTTTTACACTCATTTTCAACGCCTCATTTCAAATTCATATTAATCCTAGTCGTTTAGTATGTTTTAGCGTATCTATACTATACCACACCCATAGAGGAATGTCAATAGGTTTAAGATGATTTTTCGCATTTTTGTGAAAATTGATATTAATTCTATCAATTTAGTAGGATTTAAGGGCAAAATGCACAAGGGGAAGTGAGAAATGAGGAGTGAGGAATGAGGAATTGGCAAAGCTGAACAGAGTTGTGCTCAAGTATGAAGTAAAAGACAGCACCGAGCGGAGCGATTTTGCGGTGGTAGGAAGTTGCCCGAAATATTGTAGGGGACGACGCCCTCGGTGTCCCGTTCGGAAGGGCAATGCCGTGTTTTCGCTGTTTGTTATTAAATTTGTATAAAAGTATCGTTTACCGATGCCTTATAATTGTATACCGAAATAAATATTTTTGGTTGACAATAGGTTCGGTATGTGATACAATATTAATTGTCAAATAAAAAGTAAAGGATAGGTTTACAATGAATAACAATGCTAAAAACAAAACAAAACAAATAGTCGGTATCGGAGTTATGACGGCTATAATCGCTGTGCTTTCGCAGATAACTATTCCGCTTCCTACTCACGTTCCTGTTACGCTCCAGACTTTTGCTGTGGCTCTCGCAGGATATTTTCTCGGCTGGAAGGGCGGTGCTGTGTCTGCTCTGGTATACGGTCTGCTGGGCGCTATCGGTGTGCCAGTGTTTGCAGGCTGGTCAGGCGGTTTCTCCGTTATCGTAGGGTATACAGGTGGATTCATTTACGGATTTATCGTTATGGCTCTTCTTTGCGGTCTTGGCGCAAAGTTCTGCTCTGACAAGATAAGCGGTAAGGTCATCGCTATCGTGCTTGGTATCGCAGGTCTTGCTTGCGACCACCTGCTCGGTGCTATCCAGTACGCTATCGTTGCTAATATCTCTATTGGCAAGTCAATCCTTCTTGTTTCTGTTCCTTATCTTGTAAAAGACGTTATCTCTGTTGTTGCTGCTTACCTTATCAGCATCGAGCTTGTAAGCAGACTTGCAAAGACAGGTTGCTATGCTTACAAGAGAGCCTGAGCTTAGATTTCATCATCTGCTGTGCCTGCCGCTTTTTCAGGGAAAAGGCTACAGTGACGGTTTTTCGGTGAATATGCAGTCTGTGAAAGACAGATTGGAGAGCGAGGATACTGCGGTGCGGTTTGTGTGCAGCGGAGATATGATATGTCAGCACTGCCCAAACAGGACGGAGGACGGTTGTTTGCTTGACGGCTGTGGCGGAACGGTGGCACAGAAAGACAGCGAGGTTTGCAGACTTTCTGAGATAGAATGTCACTCAGTGGAGAATTATCGCAGTGCGCTGACAAGGCTGAGAAGCAAAATGGATAAAAAGGCATTTGATATACTATGCTCGGAATGTCGCTGGGCAAAGCTTGGTTTGTGCAGCTTTGAAAAGTGGCGTGAGGGCGTTGATGGATTGCTTTCTTCGTGACAGGTCACGTCTGTCATTTTTTTACACAAAAGTACAGCTCCTGAGAAGAAACTCGGGAGCTGTACATTTTTTTTGCTTATTCTTCACTTGCCTGATATGCGGATAGGAATTTCTCGTAGATATCGGGATAATGTTTTTTTAGTCTTACAGGCTTAAGGTCGGGGCTGGTGAAACAGTGGGAGGTGTGGGCAAGGCAGGCTGTTTTCTGAGTGGTAAGGTCAAAGACTTCATAGTCAAGCTCGTAGGCACAGCCGTTGAACTTTGACAGCTTACAGCGCACTTCAAACTCGTCACCGAAACGGACGGGATATTTATAGTGTGTTTCCACGGAGAGCACTGGGGAAACTATGCCACGTTCTTCTATTTCGTGGAATGGGCAGCCAAGCTGTTCCATAAGGTCAACACGGGCTTCCTCAAGCCAACGGACGTAATTTGAATGGTGGATTATATCCATGCGGTCTGTTTCATAATAAAAGGCTTTTCTTTTGTAGGGGGTAAGTGTCATTGTAAGTCCTTCTTTCTGTGGGTTTGACGTTGACGTTATATATGGGTGTGATAAAAATAGCGGGCGACCAAAGGCCGCCCCTAATTGTTGCTGAGTTATTCAAGCCATATGAAGTTGTTATCGGTGTTCACAAAGTCCATATTATAAAGGAAAATGACCTTTGTTATGCCGTTGTCTTTTACATACTCGCTGACGGTCTTATCCATGATGTGGTAATAACGCATATCTATCATTGTGATGTGCTTATACTTGTCGGCAAAGTATGGCATAACTGTGTTTGCGTAGCTGTCCTTTATAATAAGGACGTGTTCATCGCTTTCGCCGTTTGTTTCTATTTCCGTGAGGGCAAAGTTTCCGCCCATGAAAGTGGAGTATTTATCCTTTTTGGTCTTGAATGAATCGTCAAAAAGGGTGTCTGTTTGTTTGTTTTCTTCAACATAATTTACCTTTACGCTGTTGTCAGGGTTTGTGTAGAAGTGCATTTCATCAGCAGCGGAGAAGTCTGTCGGGGCTTTTGAATAAAGTGTGCCATGAAAGTCCTTTACAGTTTCTATATTGTAGGATACTTGTGGGATATCTTCATTCATGGCTGTCATAAGTGCGTCAAATCCCACTTTTGCGCCCTCGGCTGTCCAGTGGTGGTCGGTCTTATAGAAAACCTGCGTGGACTTTGCGGCGTCTTTGAGCTGGTCATATGGGAAGCAGAGGTTTATCCTGTCGCTGAGGATAGAGCTTATATACTTTTCGCTTTCAAGCTGATCGTCGGTCTGTGTGACCGCAGGGAGCTTGTCTGACATAACGGAAACTGCATTCGGCACAAGAAGAAAGCTTACGTCGACGGATTTATCGAGGCTGTCAGCAAAATCGTTAAGACAGCTTATATTTTTCTCGATAAGAGGTCTGTTTTCCTGATAGTCTTGGAGATAATAGCCGTCCTTGCCGAAATATACACCGTTCTGATAGTTTTTCAGAAGCGTGCGGTCGGTGACTGTTTTAAGACTCACAAGCTGGTCTTTCATGAATATCTGATCGGACATATAGCTTTCGATATCCGATGTGAACTCGCCTTTTTCAAGTCTTTTCCATGAAAATTCAGGGGCTTGCTGGAGATAGCGGTTCTCGTTTTCGGAGAATTCACGATCCTCGGAAATAAAGCTTGCCACTGCAAAGCCGAATATGAACAGCAGAAAGCACACTATCATAATATAGTTTTTAAGTTGTTTTTTCATATCTGCCGTCCTCCTTTAAAATCTGAAATACAGGAACGGATTGAATGAATTACCTGCAAGGTAGGCGGTGGAAACTGCCAAAAGTGTTAATGCGAACAGCGGTTGGAGTATACAGCCGCATATCTCAGGACACTTGATCTGAAGCTTAAGGCAGAGCTTTTTTGGAAGCTGTGTTGAAGCTATCACAAGTATCACTATTGTTACTGCATATTGTGCGAGCCAGAACACTGTTTGGTGATTTATGAGAGGAAGTCCCCCTGCGCCGAACATATTTTTGAAGTTCTGTGTGAGCTTGCCGAAATCTTCATAGGAGAATATTCCCCAGCCTATGACTATAAAAAGAAGTGCGTAGATATGCTGGAAAAATGCAGGTATCTTTTTCAGGGCTTTGCCCAAGAAAAGTTTTTCACATAGGAGTATCACACCGAAGTACACACCCCATAGCATAAAGTTCCAGTTTGCACCGTGCCAGAAGCCTGTGAGAAACCATACTATCATGATGTTAAGGCACTGTCTTGCTTTGCCCTTGCGGTTACCGCCAAGTGGGATATAGACATAATCTCTGAACCAGCTTGAAAGTGACATATGCCAGCGTCTCCAGAAGTCTGTGATAGAGGTGGAGATGTAAGGGTAGTTGAAGTTCTCGAGAAAGTCGAAGCCGAACATTTTGCCAAGACCTATCGCCATATCGGAATAGCCTGAGAAGTCAAAGTATATTTGGAATGTATAGGCTATTATGCCCAACCAACTTGCAGCAACGCTCAGTTCGGATTGTGCTGAGTTTGAGATAGTGTCGAAAAGCTCGCCGATAGTATTTGCGAGAATGACTTTTTTGCCAAGACCTATGGAAAATCTCCACACGCCCTGTGCAAAATGCTCTATGCTCTCGTTACGCTTTTTGAGCTGTTCCGCAACGTCGATGTATCTTACGATAGGACCTGCGATAAGCTGTGGGAAAAGGGCAACATAGGTGGCAAGGTCAAGGAAGTTCTTCTGACTTCTTACTTCGCCCTTATAAACGTCGATAACGTAGGAAAGGGTCTGGAAGCTGTAGAATGAGATACCGATAGGGAGGGCAAGACCCAGCGTTTTTATCTGCGTGCCGAAAATGCTGTTTGCCGCACCGATGAAAAAGTCGGTATATTTAAAAAACAGAAGAAGCCCGATGTTCCACACCACCGCTCCTATCATTGCAATGAGCGGAGTGTATTTTTTTTCGTTTTTACGCTGTTTGTCTGCCAATAGTCCTGTTATATACGCAACGATAGTGGAAGCTATCATGAGGACGATATAAACAGGTTCGCCCCATGCGTAAAACACAAGGCTGAAGATAAACAGCACCAGATTGCGTGTTATGCGTGGGACGATATAATACGTTATCAGTACAATAGGCAGGAAAGCGAACAGAAATGTTGTACTTGAAAAAAGCATATATTTATTACTCCTAGCCTATTATCTCTTTTGCTTTATCGTTATCGTTTGAAAGACAGAGGTAAACATAATTGCCGTTGGTTACAAGAACAGGGTCATTAAGCTTTGTCATTTCCTCCGGAACATAGTTTTCAAAAACCTTTTTCTGATTTTCAACTCTTGCTGTAAGTGTATCTGCGATAGCCTTTGCACTGTCTGCGTCCTTGGCTTCAAAGCAGTCTATCTCCTCGGCTGTTCCTCCTGATGAGCTTACATAGACCTTAGCCTTTGTATAGCTGTCTGCTGATATGCCGATTATCTTTTCTATCTTTGCTTCGTCAAGCTCTGCAAGCTCGTCCTTGAACTCTATGCCGTTCTTGAGCTTGTCCGCAACGGCTGTTACGTCAACGCTTTCGTTTGTCTGAGCGGCTGCCGCTGAATTTGCGGAGCTTGCTGTGCTGCTGTCGGAGCCTGAGCCGCAGCCTGTAAGTGCTGCTGTGCCCATGCACATAACTGCCATAAGAGTGCAGAGTATCTTCTTTGTTTTCATAATTCTTCTTTCCTTTCTTATGTGTTGTCGATTATATAGTTGAGCCACTTGTCGCAGTATTCGCTCATAAGGTGTATTCCGTCTGAGGAGGCTTCCTCCGGAAGAGTGCCGTCTGCGCCTGCTACAGCGGAGGTACAGTCAAGGTAATTTATACCTGTCTGCTGTGCCACCTCTGAGATAGCCTGATTGAATGTGGCTACATTTGTGTTATTTATGGCGTCGCCCTGCAAGCTTCTTGAAGCTGTTACAGGGAGGATAGATTCAGCATAGATAACAGCGTCAGGCTGTATCTCCTGAATTTTTGTGATAAGCTGTGTATAACAATCCTTGAAGGTGTCGATATAAGGCCAGCCAAGCTCGTTAGTGCCGAGGTTTATATACACTCTGCCATATTGTCTTTCTCCAAGAGCGTCGATAACAGTGCCTGCATTGCCGTTTGAGAGGGTGATGTTCTGTTCTGTCATAACGGTGTCGATGTGCATTCCCACAGAGCAAAGGAACGTTGCTTTTGGTTTATCGCAGTTGTTTTGCAGACCAACTGTTCGTGAGTCGCCTATGAAAACTGCGTCGGAAAGGTCGTCGGCGTCATCATGGGTAACTGAGCTGTCAGTAAGGCTTTCATCTATGCCACTCTCATCGATCATGCTTTCTGCCTGAGAAGAGTTGTCTGCATTGCTCTCGGAGCTTTCGTTCTCTGCCACAGAGCTTGAAGCTGACATCTTCTTTGCTTCCACAGCCCTGCTGTTGCCGCTTCCTGCATGGAAGCCCCATATTGCCGCAAATGCTATGCACACAAGACAACTCAATGACACTATGCTTTGCTGTGCTGTGGCTCTTTTTTTTCTTATATTTTTCAAATTGCTACCGTGTTGGCTCTCCATTATACTACCTCTTATATTATCTCTCCTGACCTGCAAAAATGCAGATCCGTTTCAAAGATTATCATAACACATTTTACAGCCTTTTTCAAGTGCTTTTTAGTCGAATTAAGGATTTTCTTCACTTTTTACAAACAGACGCAAAAAAGTCGGGAGAATTTGTTCTGCCCGACTTATTGTTGACAAATTATTCTGTTTTATTTGTTTGAAAAAGTTTTATTTCCAAAGCTTTTCAGGATAAACGCCAGCCTCTATAAGCTTTGCGATATCGGCTTTAACGGTTGGCTTATCCTCTTTATATGTAACGCCGAACCACTTATCATGAGTTTCCAGAAGCTTGCAGTCCGCAACACCTGTTTTTATCATTGTATCGATACCCGCAGGGAGGAGAAACTCCGCTGTCAGGCTGTCTTTATTTTCTTTCATAAAGTCTGTGAACATACCATTGAGCTTATCTATAAAGCCGTCAGGGCAAGCCCACATATTCATTGACACATAGCAGTTCTCGTCAAGCTCGGCTGTTTCTTCCTTGCCTGAATAGACCTTGCCGTCATTCTCACGGCGGATATTGTAGGTTTCAACAACGTCTGTGAGCATAGAGTCTTTCACTTCACAGACACCTCTGTTCACTGCACCGAAGTCGCTTAGAGTGTTTTTCAGTATGAAGCCTGCCATGCCGAGATGAAGCTTTTTGCGATCTGAGTTTTCATTGCAGAGAAAATCGTGGAGCTTCACAAAAGCTTCCTTACCGTAAAAATCATCAGCGTTTATTACTGCGAAAGGCTCGTTTATAACGCCCTTGCAACAGCAGACTGCGTGACCGTGACCCCACGGCTTAACACGTCCCTCGGGTACAGAATAGCCCTCCGGAAGACAGTCAAGCTCCTGATAAACGTAATCTATCTTGACGTATTTTGAGATACGGTCGCCTATCATTTTATCAAAGGCATCACGGATATCCTTTCTTATAATGAATACGACCTTGTCAAAGCCTGCCTCAACGGCGTCATAGATAGAATAATCCATTATTATCTCGCCGTTTGGTCCGAAAGGTTCAAGCTGTTTTATGCCGCCTTTGAAGCGACTTCCAAGACCTGCGGCAAGTATGCAAAGGGTACAACTCATAATTTTTATCTCCTTGTTCTTTGTTCTTTGATTTCTCAGTTTAATTTTATTCTATTTCTTAAAATTATATTAACATTATGCCATACTTTAAAGTAAATGTCAAGAGATTTTGACATTTTTATTCAGTTTTTTGCAATGCTTTTCTGCGTATTTTACAACTTTCTTACACTTGACAGGGTGATACTAATGTGATATACTGATATGACAAAAATCAAATAATATCCCTGAAAAGGGCGGAGGATGATATAAATGGCTAAGACGGCTTTGGTAACAGGCGCAAGCTCGGGAATTGGCAGAGAGATAGCGAGAGATCTATCTGCAAGGGGCTTTCGTGTGATACTCAGCGCAAGACGTGAGGAAAGGCTCAGAGAGCTTGCGGAGGAGCTTGGTGACAACACAAGGGTGATAGTTTGCGACGTTTCTGACAGGGAAGAATGTCTGCGGCTTTATGAGGAAACAAAGAGCGAGAAGATATCAGTGCTTGTGAACTGTGCAGGCTTTGGTGCAGTGGGCAGCTTTGACAAGCTTCCTCTGGACACTGAGCTTAAAATGATAGACACCAACGTTACAGCGGTGCATATGCTCACAAAGCTGTTTTTGAAAGACTTTGTTGCCGCTGACAGGGGTTATATAATGAATATAGCTTCCTCGGCAGGGCTTATGTATGGTGGTCCGATGATGGCAACATACTATGCTTCAAAGGCTTATGTTGTGAGCCTTACCAGCGCAATATATGAGGAGTTGAGGGCGAGAAACAGCAGGGTACACGTTTGTGCGGTATGCCCGGGTCCTGTGGATACGGAGTTCAATGACGTTGCAAACTGCAAGTTCGGCGTAAGCTCCATAACACCACAGTTTTGTGCAAAAAAGGCTCTGGAGGGAATGTTCGGCAGAAAGCTCATCATTATCCCTGAGAAGTCTATAAAGGCGCTTTATGCAGGGGCTAAATTTGCTCCTAGAGGAATCGTGCTGAAAGTGACTGGAAAGGTGCAGAAGAAAAAGCTTGATAAATGACGGTTTAGTATTTTTACATAAGATAAAAAAGTTTTGTGAAGTGCGAAAATTGGGCTATATTTCTAAAAATCAATAGTACAAATTGTCATGATTGCATAAGAAAACGATATCATATTTGTTAAATCAGCCGATTGAATTTTTTCGGTAAATAAAGTACAATATATTTAAAGTTATTTAAGAAAGGAAGTTTTAGAAATGAAACTTACAAAGATTTTCGCAGGCATGGCTGCAGCAGCTATAGCTACAACAGCTATGGCAGTAACAGCTTTCGCTGCTGATTCAACAGCTTACAACTATCTGTTCATCGCTACAGATATCCCATGTGAGTACAACGATAACGATGAGGCTCTTGTAAATGGTCAGGTCGTTACTTGTAAGGATCTTAAGGTAAAGATCGGTTCACAGGAGTTTAACGTAAGTGCTGCTCCTGGCAAGACTGATTCAGACAAGCTCTGCTTCCAGATCATCAACAAGTGGAACAGCAAGTTCACATCAGAGATCACTGACTACACTGTAGCAGGCGCTGGTGAGTACATCACTATTGACTTCACAATTGAAGGTCTTGGTGACACAACAGGCAATGCTGGTGTATCTTTCCAAGCTGACGGCACTTGGGATTTCAGAAATCCAGATGACAAAGAAAAGGATAAGGTTGCACAGCCAGCTTACTTCCCTAACAAGTGCGTAGGTATCGCAGGTGGCGCAGGTGGATTCGACACAAACGTTGACTGCCAGGATACTGCTATCAACGGCGACGGCTCTTACACAATTTCTATCGCTCAGTCAGGTACTGTAAACGCTGAGGCTCAGAAGTTCGATGACGGCTCAACAAACGAGGGCTGGATATGGGCTGCTAACGCTGTTCCTGTTGCTCCTGCTACTTCTGGCACAGATTCAAACAGCAAAAAGGATGATTCCAAGACAGATTCTAAGTCTGACAGCAAGACTGATTCAAAGGCTAACAGCACAGCCGCAACAACTTCTTCAAAGACTGGTACAACAGGCACAACAACTGCTACATCTTCAAGCGCAGCTTCTGACAAAACAGCAGCTACAGGCGCAACAGCAGGTATCGCTCTTGTAGGTATCGCTCTCGCAGGTGCAGCTATCGTAGTTTCTAAGAGAAAGTAATCTTAACTGAGGACTTGTTTCTTAGAGTACGTAATTAAAATAACTAAAGGGACTTCCGCTGTGAAGTCCCTTTTTGTGTGTGGTATAAAAAATAAAAAAATATCGGCGAATAGTCTAGACAAATGGTAATTAATATAGTATAATGATTGTATACTTTTATTTTGGAGTTATTTTTTATGAGAGTTATTACAGGTTCATGCAGAGGAAAAAAGCTTAAAACTTTGGAGTCGTTGGATACAAGACCAACTACAGATATGGTAAAAGAGGCTGTTTTTTCCATTATTCAGTTTGATGTACCAGCAAGCTCGGTGCTTGACCTTTTTGCAGGCAGCGGTCAAATGGGTATAGAGGCTCTCAGCCGTGGGGCTAGTCACTGCGTTTTCGTGGACAGCAATCCTGAGGCTGTGGCTATCGTCAAGGATAATGTGGATTCATGCGGTTTCAATAAGGAATCTCGTGTGCTTTGCATGGATAGTCTGGAATATCTTAAAGTTGCCAAAGCCGGGCTTGATATAGTTTTTATCGACCCGCCTTACAGAATGGGCATAGTTGAAAAGGCTTTGGAGCTTGTGGAGAGCAAGCTCAATGATGGTGCTATCATTGTGTGCGAGCATGAAAAGGAGCTTGAGCTTGGAGAAAGCTACGGCAGACTTAAGCTTCATAAGAGATATAAATACGGTAAGACCGCTTTGACGGTCTATAAGATACCAATGAAAGAAGTGGACTATTGATGCGTATCGCTGTTTGCCCGGGAAGCTTTGACCCTGTTACGCTGGGTCATCTGGATATAATCGACAGAGCTTCAAAGCTTTTCGATAAGGTGATAGTACTGGTGTCCTTTAATGCTAATAAATCAAGGGCTGCTTTCACACCTACAGAAAGAATGGAAATGATAATTGAAGCCACGAAGCACCTTGATAATGTGGTGGTGGATTGTTATAACGGTCTGCTGGCGGATTATCTGCAAAAAACAGGAGCTAATGCTATCGTAAAGGGACTTAGGGCTGTGTCTGACTTTGAATATGAGTTCCAGATGGCTCTTGCAAATAAAAAGCTTTACAATGACGCTGAAACGGTGTTTCTCACCACTACGGGAGAAAATATGTTCCTTTCGTCAAGTGTTGTAAAGGAGATCGCAAGCTTCGGCGGAGATATTACAGGCTTCGTGCCGAAACAGATACAGAGCAAGATCACTGACAGGCTCTATAAGCCTGCCAATAATATAGATCAGTAATGAAAGGGTGTTTAAAATGACGGTAGAGGAAATACTTGAACTTATGGACGAACTGCTTGACAAGTCTTCAAGCGTACCGTTTTCACAGAAAAAAATGATCGATGTTGAGCAGATGCGTGAATACATCGACAGCATAAGACTTAACCTTCCGGGTGAGATAAAGCGTGCAAAGGATATGACAAGAGATAAGAAAAATATCCTTACTGAGGCCAACAAGGAAGCCGAGGAGATCGTAAAGAAGGCTAAGGACGAGGCTAAGAAGCTTGTGGCTCAGGAGGAGATCATCAAGCAGGCGGCTGACTATGCAAAGCAGATAGCCGCAGAGGCTAACAAGCAGGCGGCTGATATCGTTGAGCAGGCTAAGGCTAAGGACAAGGCTATCCGTGAGGCACTTTCTGAAAATCTGAACAAGTCGCTTTCTGAGGCGGCTGAGGTGCTTACAAAGAGCCTTAAGGACGTAAACACTACTAGAGACGCAGTTTCCAAGATAGGTGCGGCAGAGAAATAATATTGTTTGATGTAAGCAGATGGGCTTTGCGGCTTGTCTGCTTTTTCATAACTAAAATTGCCCATATGAAATTCAGGCAGAATGTGAAAAATTGTGACAATATCTATTGACAAAGAAGCATATGTTGCCTATAATAAATAGTATATGATTAAAAGGCGAGCTTTTTTGCCTATGTGAAAGGGACGGTATTTTTTTTATGGACGATGTCGGGCGACTGTGGACGGGAATAGGTGTTTGTGCGGCGGTAATATTGCTTATGGCTTTTCTTACCTTGTGCGAAAATGCGGCTGTGGAGTTCAATGACGCAAAGCTAAAGAAAATGGCTGAGGAGGACAAAGACCCGAAGGCAATAAGGCTTGCGGCTTTGCTTGGCAGAACGGGCAGGGTAGTTGCGACAAACCTCATCGCACGTTCTATTATGATAATCGCAGTTTCGGTGGTAGGAGCGATCTACTTTTATGCACCGCTTTCAAATAAGCTTCACAAGCTTTTTGATGTATATACTCAGGCTTCGTATTATATTATCGGCATATGTTCATTTGTTATAATAAGCTGTCTGCTTGCTCTTGTTATATGCACTTTTGGCGTAGGCATACCAAAAAAGCTTTGCATTTCAGGCAAGGTGGGCGAGAGATTTATTCTAAATAGCTGTGTGGCTTACAAGGCGCTTTTGGCGGTGTTCAGCCCATTGGCGATAGTGAGCGGAGCGGTATCCGCAGGAATATTAAGGCTGTTTGGTGTTAAGTCAACAAACAAGGCGGACGCTGTCACTGAGGAAGAGATCCTCATGATGGTGGACGCTGTAAACGAAACGGGCGGTATCGAGGAAAGTCAGGCGGAAATGATAAGCAACATTTTTGATTTTGACGATATTGAAGTTCGTGAAGTTATGACACACCGCACAGAAATGGTTGCCATAGAAGAAAATTCCACGCTTTCGGAGGCTGTGAAGCTTGTTATAGGCGAGGGCTTTTCGAGAATACCTGTTTACTGCGACAATGCCGACAACATAAGTGGTGTTATATTCGCAAAGGACTTGCTCAGGCTGGTGTTTGAAGAGGATAAGAAAGAACGTCCTGTAAAGGAGTTCATGAGAGATATAACCTTTGTGCCTGAAAGCAACAAGTGTGGTGAGCTTTTCAAAGAGTTCACTGAAGATAAGACACAGATAGCAGTTGTGGTGGACGATTACGGCGGAACAGCCGGTATCATTACTATGGAGGATCTGCTTGAAACTATTGTGGGTAGTATTCAGGACGAATATGATGACGAAACGGAGGAGATACAGAAGGTATCTTCTGATTGCTATGATATGGTAGGCACAGCGGCGTTTGACGACGTTATGGAGGCTCTTGGCAAGGAGTATCACGGCGAGGTGGATTATGACACTATAGGCGGATTCGTTATGGACCTGCTGGGTCATGTGCCTGAGGATAACGAAAAGGTGACGGTGCATTGGGAAAACGTGGAGTTCAAGGTGCTGTCAATACATGAAAAGAAAATAGAACGGCTCAGGGCTGTGATAAAAAGAGATAATGAAGAGGTCACTGACTAAGGGCTGAAAGATACAGACAGAATTTTGTGTAAAAATCGAGGACAAAAATTGAAAAAAAAGAAAATGGTCGCCGCACTCACAGCGGCAGTGCTTATCTGCACATCGGGGTGCAGCTTAGGCGGAACGGGAGAGAAAAATAAAAACCGTTCAAAAAATACTTTTGTGAACACTCATGCGTATGTTGAAGCCAGTTCGGAAAGACATACTGAAACAGGGCTTGACAGCAGAAACGAGAGTTTTATGGCACTTGAGATACCTGACACGGCAGAGTATATTGCCGATTTTCTTTGTGCTGACGAAAAACGTGTGTTTTCACAGCTTTACAAAGGGCTGAGCGGATTTGAAAGCTCTGTGGAGCTGGCTGAGGGAGTTATAAGCAAGGATGATATCGGTGCGTTTATATCCATGCTTACTTCGGCTTGTCCTTATATCGACTATATGGGTTCACAGTATACTATCTGCATTGACGGAGATGGATATGTGACATCTGTGGAGGTCACATATGACAAGACCGCTGAGGAAGCGCAGGCTGAGAAAGAAAAGCTGGATAAAAAGGTCGGGGAGATACTTGCAGGCATTGAGCAGGGCTGGTCGGATTATGACAAGGTGCTGTATTTCCATGACAGCATAATTCTTGAGTGTAACTATGACGATACAGCCAAAAATTGCTATTCTGCATATGGCTGTCTTGTAGAGGGTAAGGCTGTGTGCGAGGGGTATGCAAAGGCAATGCAGATACTTTGTACCAAGGCGGGTATAAAGTGCATACCTGTGGCAGGCAAAGCCTATGACGGCGGAGCTGTTCAGCCACATTTATGGAACAAGGTCATGATAGACGGTGAATGGACGAACGTTGACCTCACTTGGGACGATCCTGTGACAGATGCAGGGGAGGACTATATCCGCTATGACTATTTTGGCATCACTGACGCCGAGTGTGCAAAAGACCATACAGCGGACGACAACAAGTTTTTGAACTATCCTGAGGCATTTTCCTCGGGGGCAAATTATTACAGAAGAAACGATCTGTATGCTCAAAGCGGTGATGATGTCGTTCAGATGATGTGCCGTTCTGTGGCGGAAGCAATGGCTGACAGTGGATATGCAAGGCTAAAATGTGCTGACAGTGAAATGTATGACAAGGCTGTGGATACTCTCTTTGATGAGAATAGCGGTGTTATCTTTGACGTGCTGAGGCGTGCATACAGTCAGGCTGGGGGAGATTGGTCTACCTCGAAATATGCGGTCATAAAAAATGACGAATTGTGTACTGTCACGATAATACTTTACAAAAATGAGTAATTTTCTCAAAAGCAAAAAAATATGCTCAAATGTGTTGAAATTTGCGGCACTTTGTGATATAATAAATGTATTAGTGCGATAAAATATGATATTTTGGATATATCTTGGAAAGGAATGTTATTTTTAGTATGAGCAGTGCTACTAAGCAGAAGTCATCAGCAGGCAAGAACGTGCTGATATTCTTTATTGTTTTTATTATTCTGGAAATGCTTATAGTTGTGGGAGTGGGACGTGTTTTCAAAAACAAGAACGTTACACCGAGCATTGCAGGCTACAGCCTGTACATAATGAATGGTGACGGCATGGGTGACAGAGTTCCTGACGGCGCGCTTGTTATCACATCGAACATGACCCCTAGCACAGACAAGATAGGCGAGGCAGTTGTGTGCGAGAACGTGCCTGATATTGGAACAAGCGTGTTCTGGCTTTATGACATCACTTCAACTGACGATAACAACGGCGTTGTTTACACTGTTTATCAGGAAAAAGACCCTGCAAAGCTTTATGAGATAAGCTCAAAGAACGTTGTGGGCGTAGCTTCTACATATTACATGACAGCAGGCAAGGTGCTTACGTTCATGTCGTCAACATTCGGCATGATAGTGTGCGCTGTTGTTCCTATATTCCTGCTCGTTGTTATCGAGCTTATAATTGCTATCGCTACTCATTCTTCAGATGATGAGGAAGAGGACGATGACGAGCAAGAACCTGCAGAGAGCGTTACTCTTGACGATTTCCTGTTCGGCGGCGAGAACGAGGGCGAGCAGATCGCAAAACATCGCAAGCACGTTGACGACGAGATAGCTTCTCACCACAAGGCTGAGCCTGAGGGTGAAGAGAAGGCTGAAACGGAGGAAGTTATCGAGGAGGTAGAAGAGGTCGAGGAAACTATATTTGAAAGACCTGCGGAAAAGGAAGAGCGTGCTGAGATAGACCGTTCTTACTACGAGAGAGCTTCACAGCTTCTTGACGAGGCGGCTTCAACTGAGGGTACTGTAGCCCCTGAGCCTGAGAAAAAGCCTGTGCCAAAGGCAAAACCTGCGGCAAAGCCTGCACAGCAGACAAAGACAGCGTCAGCTTCCTTGGAGGAACTTATGAAGCTTATGGAGCAGGAGCAGGAAAAGCTCAAAAAACAGCTTGATAAAAAATAATTCTTGAAAAAAAATTTATCCGTCGGGCGTGTGGCTCGGCGGATTTTTTTTGTGGGGAAGCCTGATGAAAAAAGCCCATTTCAAGGCGGAAAATGCGGCTTTGATGTTGCAAATGCACATAAGTTTTTAAAAATATCGGACTAGCATTGTAAAATGATACAAAACATAAAAAATATCAAAAAAAGTGTTGACAAACAGGGTGGGATAGTGTATAATAGATACTGTTGTGAGGGACACGACAAAACAAAGCCCTGAAAACAACAAACCAGCTAAAAGGGAGCATAGCTCAGCTGGGAGAGCATCTGCCTTACAAGCAGAGGGTCACAGGTTCGAGCCCTGTTGTTCCCACCATAAATTCGGCCAGGTAGTTCAGCTGGTTAGAACGCCGGCCTGTCACGCCGGAGGTCGAGGGTTCGAACCCCTTCCTGGTCGCCATTTGCTGCTGTAGCTCAGTAGGTAGAGCGCATCCTTGGTAAGGATGAGGTCGGCAGTTCGAATCTGCCCAGCAGCTCCAACAAAACCCTGTAACCGCAATGGTTACGGGGTTTTGTGCATTTCTGACAAAGCATCAAAAACGCGGAAATTTGCTAAAAAGTCAGCTAAACTTTTTCTTTCTGCATCAAAGTTTGCTAATTGCAGAGGATAGCAATAAGCGCAATAACTGCTGAGAGAGGTCTGGATCTTCCTGTACTTTTGCGAGAAGATCTTGGGCCTCAACTTCTTTTTTTGCATGCCCCGCTGTTTGAGCATTGGTTGTGGGCGAATAGAAGCTTTCCTCTACCTTTTCGGATAGAGCGCGCTTTTCGCAGTCCTGCGCTTCATTGTAGTTGCTCATCAAAACTTCCGGGGACTGGCCGGCAGCCTCCGCGACCAGTTGGTAGTTATTATTCGACAAGCGTACCTTGTGCATCTGACCTGATTTGCGCAGCCCCTGAAACTCCAACATATCCTCTATCTTGAGCCGTCGCTGTGCATCCTTAAAGGCGTCACCGATTGATTTGGGTTCAATAGGTGATCCATCAGCAAAGCAGAGCAACAATCCCTGGTCCTGGTACTCACTACCGAAGACAGCCTTATTATCTGCAATCTCATCCAGGCGCCGTTGGATCTCCTCGACCAGCGGTGTTGTCAGGTAGAGCTTTCGGTAGCTTTCTTCTGTCTTCGGAGCCTTCAGGATGAGGCTGCTCTTTGAGGTTTTCTTCTTTTTAGGAAACACATGGATAATTTCTTCCCTCGGCAGCGTTGCCAGTGACTCATCGGAAACTCTTTGCAGTATGCGCTTGATCCAAAGGCTTTTGTCCTTTAGATCTATGAGGCTGGTGTCGATGCCGGCCACTTCACCGGCGCGCAAAGAGCATACGAAACCAATATGCACGGCCAAGTGAAGCATGGGATCATCTTCGATCAATTTGAGGAAATCATGGATCTGCTCTGGCTGCCAGTAGTTGCGCTTCCGATATTTCTCTGAAGGTGGGGCGACATCTGGGATCTCGGTCACATAGCGCCATTGCTTAGCAGTAGGGAAGCCAACCATGAGGACATTGAAAACCTTTTTAATGGTTGGGGAAGAGAGCCGCGGTACTTCCGACGGCTTCTTTTTGTATCCTTTGCTTCCTGAGCAGGGCTTCTGGCTGAGGTAATCCAGAAACAGGTCAATGTCCTCAGCGGTGATAGTGCTCATTACCCAGTTGCCGAAATAGGGATAGATGTGATTGTTCAAGTTGCTGACGTAGCTGTCATATGTGTTTGGGGAGAAACGCTTTTTCCGTGCATAGAAGGGGAGGAAGCGTTCCATAAAGTGCTTGAAGGTCTGATGCGTGTTGTCTTCCTTCGTTGACGGCATTGGGACATTTGGAAGACCTGCGTTTGCCTGAGCAAGCTCACGCTGCGTCTTTTCAATAGCTCTTCTGCGCTTATAGTCCAGTACCGCCAGTCGGATATCGTCATACCGCTTCTCTTTTTGCAATAGTTCAATATAGGCCTTCCGCTGTATAGCTTCCAGCTCGGTTTCGTAGGTCTCCCAATGCTGTTTGCTCTTACCGTCATCGGTGCGATAGAGGTAAATAATGTTATGGGAGGATCCACGGACCTGATATGTTGCCATGTAATGATCGTCCTTTCGTTGGCGCGATTAGGAAACGCTCGTCTGCCCATCGAGCCATCTGTCAAACGACTCTTTATGGACGCGCAGGCAGCGTTTGCCCAGCCGAATTACCTTAAATTCCGTTGTGCGCTCGCAGAGATAATATGCAGTGCGAACGCTCACACCAAGGATCCGGGCCACTTGCTCAGCGGTATAAGTTCGCTGAGAATCATTGCTGCAAATCGTGTTTTCCATAGTGAACTCCTTTGCAGCTTGGCAACCTGTTTGATTGTGTCTACACCCTCCCTTCGCCAAAATAGCAAGTAAGTTCATTGTAGCACACCATATGCAGATAGCCAAGCGATTTTAGATAAGGTGGTAATTCTAAGTACAGCAGGCGGCAGTTGGCTAAACTGCTCCACGGGTGAACACCCCCAGGCTCCTCTGGCTCCTTCGCAGCTCGCTACATGGCTCCACTGAGACTGCATTGAAGAAGGTGTATCATCATCGGGCATATGGATCATGGCCGCAAGTTGCCATAGCTTGCTTGTCCGCTATCTCGCTCGCCTATATAATATAAATGTATAGGGTCGTGGCGTAGTCATTACGCACGGCTGCCCCTTCCGGGCCATATGCTTAACGTGCCTGCCGGCGATATAAGGCAGTGGAAGCCTGTTTTTCAAGGTACAGATGATACCTTCCCGAAGACGCATTTTCGTCTTTCACTCCCTATCCCGATATGCAGAACATGAATTGCCCAGCAAAAGATGAAATTTTGAGAAAAAGTTGTGGATCAGTGGAACGCACTTTGAAAATTTGATTTCCATATTGACCCACACAACAGCAAAGCGGACGGTACAAACCGTCCGCTTTGCTGCGCGATTATTACTATTTTACGGTTACACCGTACTCTCTGAAAAAATAGCATCCCCTGATTTGTTCCCTTGCTTCATCGGTGATGCGAATGTCCAAGCGCCGTTGCTCGTCCCCAGACTTTAAGGTTAAGGGACGCGTCATTCCCCGGATTGTTGTCTTTAAATTCTCGAAATCTTGATACGAGTTCAGATCTTTGGTGGAAAACCACGGTCCGCAAACACCATTTTTCTCATACTGTACCTTTTTCGGATAGTGGAACTGAATGCCCATGAAATCCTCTGTTACCATGGTATAAGCGGTTGAGCAAAACAGTTTCCCGTCATCATACCTGCCGAGACCCAGACGGCCGGGAACAACTGCTACAACAGGTTCGTCAAATGTAGCCCTTTTATACTGTTTCCCATCTCGCAAACGTATTTCACCATATCGGCATCTTGCCAGATTCGATGTAATGCCGCGCCATAGGTCTAAACTGCATGTAGTTACTTTTTCACCACTACACAGTTGCTTATACGTTTCAGAATAAGCAGACAAGTACTCGCTCAATTCGGATTCAACGTAGTCGATTGGAACAGACGAGTTTATTATGATCAGATGGTAGGCTTCAAAAACCTCTTTTACCTGTTCTGGTGTCATCAAAAAACTAAACTTATTCCAGCCCTCTGTCCAGTATTTCGGGGGTAGTTTTTCACTTTGCCCGATTGCTCTTTTCAATAGATCTCCCATTGATTTCATGCTATCAATGCTCCTTTTTTGTTGCAAGGCAGATTTTAAACCGTCTTCTATGCAGGCTATTTGTCTTTATCTCCGTAAAGGTCAAACCGTTTTTAGCATATACCTCTTCGACCTGTTTTCTGATCTCAGGATTGATGCGGAAACGGAACATATCCGTCTTGGGCGCTGTCACAATGTTTTCTACTTCGGATTCCTCCTCACTTGATTGTTTTCTTGGTCATGGTATATCCGACGACATCAAAAAAGTCAACGAGATGTAGCAACATTGTTACTACATCTCGCTTGGCTGTGTTTGCAGAGAAAATTTGAAAGCGGGGGCAAAATACTCAATCAAGCAAGTTGCGATAAAGGAAGGTCACGATCTGCCCACGGGTACAGGTGCTGTCAGGCGCAAATTCCGATGCGCTGACACCGTTGGTCACGCCCTGCTCCACCGCCCATGCAACAGCCTGAGCAAAATCAGCACTGGCAGGTACGTCGGTAAAACTGCTATTCACGGACATCTTAGGACTTCCAGCCAGCTTCCAAAGATATGTAACGGCAGCGGCTCTGGTACAAGGCGTGCTTCCACTGCCTTTGGTCATCAGATCCTTCTCGTTGGCCCAGCACAGTGCTTTGTAGAACGGACTGGTTTCTGCCACATCAGATGCGGGACAAGCGGCGTTGGAGTTGGGAGAACCGTTGGCGCGCCACAGGAATGTCAAGATCTGCGCCGTTGTGCATGTATTGCCGGGACTAAAGGTGGTTGCACTCGTTCCGTTGGTGATCCCCTCTTTTACAGCCCAGCCGATGGCGGCTCTAAAGGGAGAGTTATCCGCAACATCGGTAAAACCAAGGTCGGTTTTTTCGATCCATTTTGCGTAGACAGTTGTATCCCGATCAAGCTTTACTTCGCTGACGGCCTTAGTCAGTTCTTTGTCGGAGAACCATCCGGAAAAGGCGAAGCCAGCTCTGGTCGGCACATAAGAGGTCAGTTTGACCGGCTTACTGGTTTTCGCCGTGATCCCCGTGATCTCAGAGCCGCCGTTAGAGTCAAAGCTCAGTTCAGGAAGTCCGATCACACCCGTTCGGAACAGCGTGTTATCAAAAACGCCGTTCATATTGGGATCGTTCAAAATCGTATCATAAAGTTTTCCACGCTCTGTTGTCCAGACATTGCCGTTCAAACCTGCCCATTTCATGTATCCTTCCAGATAGTCCTTCTGGAGCTGCTTCCAGTTGCTATAGCGGCTGCAAAGCGTTTCGGCGGCAGGCTGTACCATTGCCAGTGCTTCCGCGTAGGTCACATATCCGGACAGATATCCCCACTGCGCCAGATGGCTTACGCGGCACAGATCCCATGTTGTATTCGATGCGATAAGTGCTTTGGCTTGAGCAAACAATCCTTCTCTGTTTGTGATGCCCCAATCCGTCGCCAGCGGCGTGCGGCCAAAGTCCGGGCCTGTGGTGTGGATCCGATCTGTAACCGCGCTCCCCACAGCCATCGCACCATAGCGTACTTTGCCGCCAAACAGATTTGCTTCCTTGGGATTGTTTTCGTAGAGGAGCAGAGCGCCCATGCTGATTGCCCATTGCTCCAAATTAGAGCTTCCGGCTACAGACTTATCTTCCGTAATTTCAATCAGTTGCTTGTCCTTGCTTCGTGTAACGGTCTGTCCAAACCAATCTGCCAGATCGTCTACTGAGACATAGATCTGGTTACTTTCCATAAATGGCACCACTGTCAGCGTAGTCGCTACTCCGTTGATGTAAGCAGTTTTGCTGTTAGGTGTAAGTGTGATCGTATCACCGGCCCGGGACACGATGGTTTGCCCAGAAGTTGTATTTTGCGCTACCACTGCACCCATCAGTTCCGCAAGGCGGCGCACCGGCACCATCACCTGATCGTTCCGGATGCAGGCCCCTGCCGTATCCATATAATCACTGCTGATCCGCACATGACCCGGATGAACCAGATCTCCGTCCAGCGTAACAAAAACAAGATCCTTGACTGCCTTCAATCCGGCAGTGGGAACACCGTTGGCGGCACCCCAATCCAAAAGCTCCGCCATGATAAACTGCTCATACCCCAGCAGGTGCTCCACAGCACCAAAAAACCATTTCACATTGCCATCCGATGCGGTGGTAAGGTCGCAGCTGAGCATATTGAGGCGAGCATTCCATACATACGCCTGATAAACGGCAGCTTCATCGTTTGCCCCCGCGTAATAACATGCCATTTCAAAAGCAGTACTGGAGGGGACACGATTCCCCTTGGCCACGGCATTGAGAGCAAACTTCAGTTTGATCAGTCCTAACTCGAACTGGACGCTGGGAGAGGTAGACCGACTCAATGTTTCACATTCTTTATAATACGTTTTTCCGTATGCCGGTGCTTCTCCGCCGGATTGTGCGTAATTTCGCAGAGTGGTAATGGTGTTCCACATATCAGACTGATAAGCCGCGCCATCGGAGAAGGTCACATACTCGGACTTGTCGATCCACGAAGGGGCGGTGGCTGTCTGTGCTGCGGAAGCAGATGGGATCATAGTAAGGGAAAGTGCCAGACAAACCATGCAGGCAGTGACACGAGCGAAAATGCTTTGAAGCCGTAAAGTTTTCATTGTTGCCTCCTCTTATTATTTTTGAGTCTACAGCAGAATTTCAAGAAACGATCACGTGGAGGAAAGGCGGAGCAGCGCATTTTCATGAGCGCGCATGACGCTGCAAAAATGTGACCATTACCATTTCATACGAACACCTCCTAAATGTAACTTGAAGTCAATGTGTGTTATTGCCCAGGTTGCAAGGGTCCAATTCTCCATAGAACCACAGCGTAGATTTTATAGTTTTTCCATCAACAAGAAGTGTCTCTTCATATCCCATTTCTGTAAGGGCGGTGGTAATGCCACGCTTCGCAGTAAAGGAACTTCCTTTGTTGAGAGGAAGCCAACTTTGATCACTGTAGTTCCGCTTCCAGAAAGTCTCAAAATACTCTTGACTATAAAATATAACGATTTGGGACTCTCCAAGCAGCGGCTCGCAGAGAACGGCAACAACTCTGCAGAATGATAGATTCGTTGGTTTCGCCTGAATAAAACGCTGACATTGTTCCAGCCACGCTTTACAGAACGCTGTTTTGACCGTTCCCGCAGTACTTGGAGAGTTGAGCCATGTCCCACTGGGGACATGAAAATGCTCATACAATCTGTTTGATTCGCTTTCAAATGGTGTCAACCCGTCAATATCACGCAGGAGCTTTCTGAGTTTGTGCCTTTGTCCTCGAACCTTTTTCCTGTCGGAGCAGAAACTTCTCATATATGCAACTCCTATACCACGCACGCAATAGCCATACCGACATAGCGTCCTGGAGTGAGGATGTAATCCTGCTTTGCAATGTCCTGTGTTGTAACAACAGCGCAGAAGCCCTTTTCGTCCTCAAGTGTTCCGTCCACATAGGCGTTGTAGGTGTCAGCAATTTTCTTAATGTCTTCATCCGTCAGTTCACGCAGCTTCCGCGTGACCATAGTGCCGAGCTTCCGTGCGTCGATGAATAGCGTCTTGCCTTTCTGCTTTTTGTTCTTTGCAAGAAACCAGAGCGATACCGGAATCTGCGTCGTGTAGAAAAGCTGCGTTGGCATTGCGACGATACAGTCCACAAGGTCAGCGTTGATAATCATCAATCATCGTGCCAATTTCCGGCGTGTGAGCGGCAGCAGCAATCGCACTCCATCGTGCATTCTCAGGGACAAAGAAGATGTTTTCGGCAGTGTATTCGTCCTGGTCTTCTTCAAATCCATCGCCTTCTTCAACCAGTTCCTTGTACTTTGCCGCAAAGCGATCCGAAATGTATTTCAGGAAAATCAGTCCGAGAACGACCGACTTATATTCGGATGCGTCGATGTTCCCGCGTAAGACGCAAGCCGCGTCCCAGATTTGTTTTTCAAAGCCGATATTGCTTGTATTTCCAGCCATAGTGTTTTCCTCCCATATATCTCATGTCTACGAAAAGTTTATAGTCATTTGAAATTCGTTCAAAAAAGAGGATGAATTCAATTAGTTGCTTTTATCCGGCACGATTTCCACAATATCCTCAATTCTACAATCCAGCGCCGTACAAATCTTCACGAGTATCTCGGTAGTGACATGCCCATTCCGTCCCATCTTGGTAACTGATGCTGGGCTGATACCCGCCTTTTCACACAGGTCTTTTTTCTTCATGTCCTTATCGATGAGCAGCTTCCAGAGTTTTTTATAACTCACAGACATAAAATATCTCCTCCGTACCGATATACAAAGAATGCTCTGCCTCTTGGCAGAGCATTCGGTCTATTGCAGCCATACTGCCAAAGCCTATTCCAACACTTGACAGCGTTGTTTATAATAATAGCACATTTTGACACAGGAAGCAAGAAAATGATAGATTTGCACGATTTTTGCAGCGATCACAGCGCATAGTTTTTTCACAAATAGAGGATTTCCCTCTTGACTCTTCCGTTACGTCATAGTGTATGGTAAACTCACACGGAGGAGGGATACCCATGATGACCATTCACGAAGTCAGCAAACTGGCCGGTGTCAGTGTCCGGACACTTCACCACTATGATGCCATCGGGTTGCTGCCGCCCACAGCCCTCACAGAATCGGGCTACCGGCTGTATGACGATACAGCCTTGGCGCGGCTTCAATCCATTCTGCTGTTTCGAGAGTTGGAATTTCCGCTCAAAGACATCAAACGCATTCTGGATGACCCAAACTTTGACCAGGCCGCCGCTCTCGCAGATCAGATCAAGCTGCTGGAGCTGCGACAGGCGCGGTTGGGACGGCTCATCACCCTCGCCCGTGAAACCTTAGAAACAGGAGTAACACCTATGAAATTTGACGCATTTGATAAGGCCGAGCAGGAGAAGTACACCGCAGAGGTCAAAGGAAAATGGGGCAATACCATCGCCTATCAGGAATATCAGCAGCATGAAAAAGGCGGGTCTACCGGCGACCCTGCCGATTTGATGAGGTACTTTGCAAAGCTGGGTGGGCTGAAGCATCTTGCTCCTACCTCACCGGAAGCGCAGGCGGCCATTCGTGATTTGCAGCAATTCATCACCGACCATTTTTACACCTGCACGCCGGAGATTCTGGCAGGCTTAGGCCAGATGTATGTGGCCGATGACCGCTTCCGTAAAAACATTGACATGGCTGGCGGTGAGGGCACGGCAGATTTCGTCGCACAGGCAATCGCTGCCTACTGTGGAAAGTAACTCTTCTTTGTCTATAGCGCTGCAAACTTTGAGTTGCGTCTTTCGCAAGATTTTTTGCACTGTCTAACCTCAAATGTCTCGAAAAGTCTCTCGCTTAATGCCTCGCGGAGCCTTTAGCGAAACAAATTTGAAACTACTCTCCATATACATATCATTAAAAAGGAATCGATAAGTCTGCAATCAGAAAACAACCTTATCCTCTCTTTTCGTACTTCGCTCTCAGCTCGGCCAGAACTTGCTGATAGCTGGTCTGCCCGCTGGCGACTCGGTCAAGGTTTCTGCGGGTATATTTGCTGATCGTCATACCTTCGGCAGCAAATGTCCCGCAGATGTTGCGGAGGTTTCTCTTTTGCTTTGCTGCGGAGTATTTGTATTTTTCCAGCAGTTCTGCAATATCCTACTTAGCTGCATTTAATTATATCACCGGCAAAATGGATGCTCAATATCATTCTGTAAACTGATTATCTTTATGTTTCTCTTGGAAATATTCGTCTGAAGAAACTGCATTTTTCAAGCGAGAAATGCTCTCTTTTTTCTCTACAAATATTGCTTGATTTTATATCACTTTGGTGATACTATTTTTACAGTGATACTTAGGAGGATGCGGAGATGAATCAGAAAATTACCCTATATCATGGCTCTGAACAGATCATCGAATCTCCAACCTTTGGGTTGGGTAAGCAGAACAATGACTTCGGACTGGGCTTCTACTGCACGGAAAGCGAGGAACTCGCCAAAGAATGGGCTGTATCCTCTCTGCGTAACGGCTTCGTCAATCGTTACAGTCTTGATACGGAATACCTGAAAATTCTGAATCTGAACAGTCCAGACTATACGATTCTGAACTGGATTGCTGTTCTGGTAGCGCATCGTCTGTTTTCTATCAAAAGCCCAGCCGCACAGCGGGCAAAACGATATCTGATTGACAATTTCGGCGTCAACGTCAATGCCTACGACCTGATTATCGGATACCGTGCCGATGACTCCTATTTTGACTTTGCTGCGTCTTTCCTAAATAACGGAATTTCCGTACAGCAACTCGCAAACGCTATGCGGCTTGGCAAGTTAGGCGAACAGATTGTCATCAAGTCTAAATACGCCTTTTCGCTGCTGCATTACGATGGATTTTCTATTGCGGAAAAGGAAAAATATTATGTTCGCCGCAAGGCTCGAAATGATGAAGCCGACCAACTTTATTCGGATATACTTGAAGAGGAAACAGATGGTCTGTATATCCTTGATATCATAAGAGGAGGCATCCAAAACGATGACCCACGCATACCAAGAAATCTATCTGAGTAACGCGCAGGCATTACTGGGCGATGCTTTTGATTATGCTATCAACGCGTGTGGAGTTGCCGGAGATAGCTTTATAAAGCTGTTTTCCGTCAGTTCCGTCAGTAATCGGATTGAGAATGGTGAACCTTCATATCTTTTGGGGAAAAGCGGGATTGAAACTGCTGTTGATGTTCTCGTTGAGACTACGGGCAAAGCGCCGACCGCCAAGCCTCAAGCGAATTTCAGCCGTTCCAGAGAGTATTGGATCGGCTGGGCAGTCGCCTACTATCAATGGTTCTCCGGAAGAAAGTTCAGTGATATTTTTAAGGTTCTTTCGTTTGAAGATTTGCAGCAGATGTATTCCCCCCTTCATGAAGCGGATGTCACTAAATTCGCTGATATTGTCGATGCTAAAGTGCGCGAATACTTCGCTGATACCAACCTCAAACGTATCCGCACGCTTTATGGCTGCACGCAGGCAGAGCTTGCCAAGCGAAGCAATGTCAGTCTTCGCTCAATTCAGATGTACGAACAGCGCAACAAGGACATTAACAAAGCCAGTGCGGAGACTGTTCTTAGCCTTGCAAAAGTCCTCGGTTGTACGATGGAGGATCTTCTGGAAACGTAAGGTTGTGACGAAAAGAGTAGTCTTTCCCTTAAAAAACTACATGAATTGCGGGAATGTAATAGCTGTTAAGGGAAAAACGTGATTCCTTTCAGGAGGGCAACTGACATGGATAACGAGCGTATGGAAGAGTTGGAGAAAATCGAAGCCCATGGTGCCGAGAACGGCTGGGTTGCACCGATGACAGAGGAAGACAGGGAGTTCTTTGCATATTTTCGCTCGGTGTTTAAGCGCTACAATATAACAGACGAGGGCGTGATTTGCAATAGCAAGATAGAAATACAGAACGGCGTTATGCTGCTCCTTGACTTTATTTTTCCAGTCATTCATCACTTGACATTATAGAAAAGATTTCACGGTCGGATATTTTATCCTGCCTTTTTGTATAATCTCCCCTTGACAAATCGCTTTCCAACTGACTGTTCAGCAGAAATTCCAGATACAGCCCGTAACGATGCTTCTGCAAAAATGTTTTTCGTATTCGGCCATACTTTCCATAGCGGGGTTCCTCATCCGTCGGCAGCTTTAAGTCAGGATAGTACATTCCATCTTCACCCAGCGTATAGGTTCCGCCCATCTGTTCAAAAATTGATTTTCCCATTTACGTATCCTTTCCGGCTATTCAGCCTATGCCGGTTTGCAATACGGTTAAAGCTGTTTCAAAACATTTCCAATATCTTCGTTGATACAAATTGAATTCGCTTGAATTTCTCTCGGTGCGTAGGCTTCACCCAGATTGATACAGGCATAAGTAGCGTTTTTCCACTCGTTTACCATGCGCCAGAAAGAAAATTTTATAATCGTTGGCGTATTCATTCCAGCGCCTAATTCTAAAAACAGAACCTTCAAGCCCTTGTGCCGCCGCAGAAAATCCGTGTATCGTTCCGAAGCACTATACCAACCCTCATCCTGCACAAATGTATCGTCACACCGCAGATTCATTGTCATTGGCTTGCCACAGAGCGGGCAATGCGGAACCAGTTCTGTCGGCACACGCATACCTTTCTGCTGCTCCACCATCTGACGAATGGTGGCTTCGTTATCATAGGTTTTCTGGCAACACGGCTTGTTACACTGAAACAGGCCATAATCACCTTGCGTATAGAACAGCCGATGCTTATCGAATCCCGCGTTTTGAAACTGGTGATCAACATTGGTAGTCAGAACAAAGTAATCCTTATTCTTGACCAATCCCAGCAAGTCCTCATACACTGGTTTCGGGGCTGGCGTGTAGCGATTTATCCAGATATAGCGGCTCCAATATACCCAGTATTCCTCCAGCGTGTCAAAGGGATAAAAACCGCCAGAGTACATGTCGCTGAAGTGGTACTTTTCTGCAAAGTCGTGGAAATGCTTTTCAAAGCGTTCTCCCGTATAAACAAACCCGGCTGATGTGGAAAGACCGGCTCCCGCTCCGATGATAACGGCATCCGCTTCTTCCAACGCTGAGCATAGTTTCTCTATGCCGTTAGAGGTATTTGTTTTCCCGAAGTTGCGAAAACCGAACATCACGCGTACAGCCTTTCCTGATAGTTTGTGGTAAGAATTTGCAAATGTCCTAAAATACGCTGTCTTCTCAATGTTTTCGTTCTCTTGTTTCCGGTGCGCAAAGAACGGAACACCGGCGTGTTGTAGCCGACGCCGAGCTCTAAAAAGAGGATCTTTTGTCCGTCCCGCGTGCGGAGGAAATTTTCGTACCGCTCCGCCGCGGCGTGCCAGCCCTCGTCCTCGGCAAATTTGTCGTCGCAGCGCAGGTTCATCGTCATCGGTCTGCCGCAGTGCGGGCAGCCCGGAAGGAGCTCCGACGGTACCGCCATCGTTGGCGTCCCATCTGTCGGCGGCGTCAGCACACCGTCCGCTACGGTGAAGCCCTGCGCTTCGACCATCGCGCGGACGGTTTTCTCGTTGTCAAACGTCTCCTGACAGCACGGCTCACTGCACTGAAACAGGCCGTAGTCGCCCTGCGTGTAGAAAAGATGCTTTTTGTCAAAGCCCGCCTTCCGGAAGCAGTGGTCGACGTTCGTCGTGATGACAAAATAGTCCTTGTCCCGCACCAGCTCGAGCAGAACCTCGTGCACGCTTTTCGGCGCGTTTTGATAGCGGTTGATGAAGATATACCGGCTCCAATAGGCCCAGAACTCCTCCTGCGACGGAAACGAATAGAACCCACCGCTGTACATGTCGTGGAAACCGTACTTTGCGGCAAAATCCGAAAAATACTGCTCGAACCGCGCGCCGCTGTGCGTAAAGCCCGCCGCGGTGGACAGCCCTGCGCCCGCGCCGATGACGACAGCATCCGCCTCGTCAAGCGCGCGCCGCAGGCGCGCAATTTGCGCCGAGAAGCCGCTCGTAGATCGTTTTGTCGAGATCCTTGAAAACATTGAAAACCACCTTTATTTTACTGCCCGTCTCCACCTTATAGCGCCGCACGGTCTCCACGGCGATCTCCGCCGCGCGCTCGTTTGGAAAATGGAACACACCTGTCGAAATGCAGCAGAACGCGATGCTTCGCACACTGTTTTTCTCCGCAAGTTCCAGACAGGATCGGTAACATGACGCAAGCAGCCGCTCGTCCTCTCTTGTCACGCGGCCCGAGACGATCGGGCCGACCGTGTGGAGGACGTAATCGCACGGCAGGTTGTAGGCCTTCGTGATCTTCGCCTGCCCTGTCGGCTCCTCGTGCCCCTGCTCTGCCATCAGCGCGGCGCAGTCCTGACGCAGCTGCACGCCGGCAAAGGTGTGGATGCAGTTATCGATGCAGGCGTGGCACGGGATGTAGCAGCCCGTCATACCGCTGTTCGCGGCGTTGACGATGGCCCCGCACTTGAGGCGCGTGATGTCCCCCTGCCAGAGGTAAAGGTCACCACTGACCGGCCGCAGATCGTCGAGGTCGGTAATGCCCTCGTCTGCCAGCTCTTGCTGCAAGTACTCGTCCTGCACGCGCAGAAACGCTTCGTCTGCCACTTTCGGCATACGGACATTCATCAGCGAGCGCAGCAGCTTGCGCTGCTCCCCCGCGTCCCGCGGCACGTTCAGGCTTTGGTATTCCGTTTTTTCGTTCAATAGCGACCGGATCAGGTACAGCCGCCGCTCCGCCTGCGTCATGTTTTGCTCCTTTCTCAGGGCGTTTTACTTATTGGGGAAGAAAAAGCCCACCGTCATGTCAAGATAGTTCATTCCGCTGTAATCAGGATACTGTTCCTGCACCTTGGCCTTCATCTCGTCGGCACTTTCGCTCTCCAGCGCGATCTCCTTGAGGTTCGTCAGGTAGTCCACCTTGGTCTGCGCATCCTTCAGATCCTCCGGCGTGTAATGCGCAGTCAGGACAAGGTCAAAGCCCTTGCGGATGTAGTAGTTGAGCTGGGAAATGATGCCGTCTGCATGCGGGCAGCCCGCCACGATGGAGTGGCAATCGTGGCCCATCATGTGCGTGTAAACACAGTTGATCTCCGGAATTTCAAGGTCGAACGCCTCGGCATTGGGCTTCACAACAAAGCGGATACCCGCAAGCTCGATCTCACCCTCCTCCAGCACGTAATCCACCTCGCAGATGGCGGGATCGAAGCTGTCGCCGAATGCGTTCTTGAAATTCGCGGCCAGTCCTGTGCCGCCGCCCGTCGTGTTATAGGCGACGGAGGATTCGGTGCCGTAGGCGGGGACCTCCGGCAGGAAGGACGCGCCCGCCGCGTGATAGGCAACGAACTTCGCCTCGACCGTGACACCCTCGCTCTTAAGGAAATCCGTCAGCTCGCGAATATTGTCAAAAAAGCACGGCAGCTCGATCACGACGCCGCGGCCTTTCTTTGCCAGCACAAAGACCTCGTTGTCGATGAGGTCGCGGGTCTGATAGGCGTAAAGGGTGACGCCGTTTTTAGTATAGACGTCCACGCGGCCCTTGTCCAGCGCTACGGTACGGTCAGCAGTCTTGTTCATGATAAATATCTCCAAAATGTTTTGTACTCGAAAGGTTGTATTTTTCTTTCGTTGGCCTTATCATAGCGCCATAGAGAACTTTCGTAAAGTAAGCACAATATTGTGGTGTAGTTATCAAAAGGATACTATTGTATATTTTCAACACTTTTTTCACAGCTGATGGAGTGATACCATGATCGACAAAATGCTCATTCGTGGGGCAAAGGTCCACAATCTTAAAAATATCGACGTCGACATTCCGCTCGGTAAGATCGTCGGCATCGCGGGCGTGTCCGGCTCAGGAAAATCCTCACTGGCGCTCGGCGTGCTGTATGCCGAGGGCTCGCGTCGCTACCTTGAAGCGCTGTCCACCTACACGCGCCGCCGCATGACGCAGGCGTCCAAGGCGAGCGTGGATGAGGTACTGTATGTTCCCGCCGCGCTGGCGCTGCACCAGCGCCCCGGCGTGCCCGGCATCCGCAGCACATTCGGCACGGGCACAGAGCTTTTGAACAGCCTGCGTCTGATGTTCTCGCGTTTAGCCAGCCACCGCTGCCCGAACGGGCACTACGTCCCACCTTCCCTGCTCGTTGCGGCGGGCAAGGAGCTCGTCTGTCCCGAGTGCGGCGCGCATTTCTACGCGCCGTCCGCCGAGGAGCTGGCGTTCAACTCACAGGGTGCCTGCCCAAAGTGCAGCGGCACAGGCATCGTCCGCACCGTCGACTTAGACACACTCGTGCCCGACGATTCCCTGACCATCGACGGCGGCGCGGTCGCGCCGTGGAACAGCCTGATGTGGTCTCTGATGACCGACATCTGCCGCCAGATGGGCGTGCGCACGGATGTACCGTTCCGCGACCTGACCAAAAGCGAAAAGGACATCGTCTTCCACGGCCCCGCGGAGAAGAAGCACATCTTCTACCACAACAAGAATTCCAACCAGGCGGGCGAGCTGGACTTCACCTACTTCAACGCCGTCTATACCGTCGAAAACGCACTCGCCAAGGTTAAGGATGAAAAGGGCATGAAGCGCGTCGAAAAATTCCTCAAGGAAGAGACCTGCCCCGAATGCCACGGCACGCGTCTCTCTTCTGCCGCCCGCGCGCCGAAGCTGCGCGGCATTTCGCTCGACGAGGCCTGCGCAATGACGCTCTCGGACCTTGTCGACTGGGTGCGCGGCGTACCGGAGAGTCTTCCTACGGAGATGCGCCCGATGGCCGAGAGCATCTGCGAGGCGTTTGAGAGCACGGCAAAGCGGCTCATCGACTTGGGCCTCGGCTACCTGACGCTCGACCGCTCAGCCTCCACTCTCTCCACCGGCGAGCGGCAGCGCATGCAGCTCGCCCGCGCCGTGCGCAACCGCACGACCGGTGTCCTCTATGTGCTCGACGAGCCGTCGATCGGTCTGCACCCGTCGAATATCGTGGGGCTTACCGGCGTGATGCACGATCTCGTCGCCGACGGCAACTCCGTCATCTTGGTCGACCACGACACGCAGATTTTGAAGGAGGCCGACTGGATCGTCGAAATGGGCCCCGAAGCGGGCGCTAAGGGCGGCCATGTCATCGCCGAGGGGAACATCCCAATGATCGAAGAAAACTCAAATTCGCAGATTGGGCCGTTCCTCTCTGGCAAGGCTGAAACAAAGCTGCGCGAGCGCGCCAAAAAGGACGAACTGTTCGCAAACGGCACGCTTCATCTGTCCACTTCTCAGATTCACACTGTCAAGCCGCTTGAGGTCGACATCCCCAAGGGCCGCTTCACGGTCGTCACCGGCGTGTCCGGTTCGGGCAAGACGACGATGGTGCTCGAGAGCCTTGTCCCCGCGCTGGAAGCGAAGATCAACGGCAATCCCCTGCCCGCGCACATTCGCTCGGTCGAAGCCGACGGCATCGCGCACGTCAAGCTCATCGACGCGACGCCCATCGGCATCAACGTCCGCTCCACGGTCGCGACCTACGCGGGCGTGCACGATGAGCTGCGCAAGCTCTACGCCAAGTCGCCCGACGCGAAGGAACACGGCTATAAAGCGAACGATTTTTCCTACAACACCGGCTCTCTCCGCTGCCCCGGCTGCGACGGCACGGGCGTTGTAAGTCTCGACGTGCAGTTTCTGCCCGACGTCAACATTCCCTGCCCCGACTGCCGCGGCTCGCGCTACGCAAGAGCCGCCTATGGCGTGAAGCTCATGAACAAGGCGGGCGAAAACGCCTCGCTTCCTGAACTCATGGACATGGACGTCAACTCCGCCATTGAATTCTGCGCGGACCGGAAGACCGTCAGCCAGAAGCTCGGCATTTTGAAGCAGCTCGGCCTCGGCTACCTGACGCTCGGCGAGGAAACGCCGAGCCTGTCCGGCGGCGAGGCACAGCGATTAAAGCTCGCCAGCGAGATCGGCCGCACGCAGACCGACTCTGTCTTCGTCTTCGATGAACCGTCGATCGGCCTGCATCCGCTGGATGTTCGCGTGCTGCTCGGCGTCTTCCAGGCGCTTTTGGACAACGGCGCAACGGTCGTGGTCATCGAGCACGACCTCGACGTCATCCGCAACGCGGACTTTCTCATCGACATGGGCCCCGGCGGCGGTGAGGCCGGCGGCAGGATCGTCGCCTCCGGCACGCCGGAGGAAATTCAATTGAACCCCGACAGCATCACCGGTCAATATCTGTAACACGAAGGAGGTCATACCATGGAATTACCCGCCTGCCCCGTCGAGACGACGCTCATGCTCATCGGCGACAAATGGAAGGTGCTCATCCTGCGCGACCTGATGGACGGCACCAAGCGCTTCGGTGAACTTAAAAAGTCCATCGGCCATGTGACGCAGAAGGTGCTGACCGCGCAGCTGCGCGACATGGAGGCCAAGGGCCTGCTCACCCGCAAGGTCTACGCCGAGGTACCGCCGCGCGTCGAATACACGCTGACCGAGACCGGCTACAGCCTAAAGCCCATCCTCGATTCCATGGTCGTCTGGGGCACACATTACAAGGAAAAAGCCGCGGCAATGGAGGATGACGATGCGCCCGATGAAGCCTGATCCCGGCATCCGCGTTCAGGCTGTCCGCATCCCGACGGAAAACGGCGGCATGTCCGCGCTCCTGCTCTCGCCGCTCGCCGCGCCGAAAAACGCCGCAGGCATTTTGTGGCTGCACGGCGGCGGATACATCGCAGGGATGAAAGAAATGGTACACGCCTCCCGCGCGGTCGACCTCGTCAAGAAATTTGGCGCAGTCGTGCTGTCGCCGGGATACCGGCTGGCGCTGAAAGCCCCCTACCCTGCCGCGATCGACGACTGCTATGCCGCGCTCCTTTACCTGAAAGCGCACGCCGCGGCGTTCGGCGTCCGCAGCGATCAGCTCATGGTCGGCGGTGAGAGCGCAGGCGGCGGGCTGTGCGCCGCCGTCTGCATCCGCGCGCGGGACGAAGGTAAGGTCAGCGTCGCGTTTCAAATGCCGCTCTACCCCATGCTCGACGACCGCGATACGGAATCTTCGCGCGACAACCGCGGCAGAGTGTGGAATACGCGCCGCAACCATTTTGCGTGGCGGCTTTATCTGCGCGGCACGGACCGCGCGCAGCTCTCGCCCTACGCCGCTCCGGCGCGGCTGACGGATTTTTCTCATCTGCCGCCCGCCTATTCGTTCGTCGGCGACGGCGAGCCATTCTACGCCGAGGCCGTCCGCTATTTCGAGCGGCTGCGCGCCGCAGGCGTTCCGGCAGAGCTGGACGTTTATCATTCTGACATGCACGCCTTCGACATGATGCGCCCCGACGATGTGCTCAGCATTCAGGCGGCTGAGGCGTTCAACACGCGCTTCGCCGACGCGCAGGCCCGCTTTTTTGCTCCGCAGCATGAGATTCAGGAGGAACGCCATGATTCGTGAAATATGCAAAACTGAAGTCTTCCTCGCCCAAAAGGCCGAAGCCGCCACGGCGGACGATCCCAACACCGCGCATGACCTTCTCGACACGCTAATCGCCCACAAGGACGGCTGCGTCGGCATGGCGGCGAACATGATCGGCGTCAACAAGCGCATCATCGCTTTTGAAAATGGCGGCGAATACATGCTCATGTTCAACCCCGTCATCGTCAAAAAGTCCGGCCCCTACGACACCGAGGAGGGCTGCCTGTCCCTCACCGGCACGCGCAAGGCAAAGCGCTTCCAGACCGTCAAAGTCCAGTGGCAGAACGAAAAATTCCAAACACGCCTCAAGACCTTCACCGGCTGGACGGCGGAGATCATCCAGCACGAGATCGACCACTGCGAGGGGATCGTCATTTAGACATCAGGAGGTGCATCATGCTCAAGCAGCTCAAATACTTTCAATCCGTCGTGCGTCTCGGGAGCTTTTCCGCCGCGGCGGGGGAAAATTTCATCTCGCAGTCAGCCATCTCCCAGCAGGTGCAGTCCTTGGAGCGTGAGCTGGGCTTTGCGCTGCTCGTGCGCAAAAATCGCTCATTTTCGCTCACGCCTGCGGGCGAATACTTTTACCGTAAGAGCCTGCTGCTCACAGCGGACTGCGACCGCATGTGCGCCGAGGCGGCGAAGATCGCCAAGGGCGAGGCGGCGAATTTGAAGATCGGCTACCTGCGCACCTATGCAGGGGGGAGAGTTCCACCGCGCGCTCGCGGCCTTTTCGGCAAGGTATCCCGACGTCAGCGTCTCCATCGCGTACGGCAGCCATGGGGAGCTGTGTGATATGCTGAGCGAGGATCGGGTCGAGATCACGCTCAACGATCAGCGCCGCTTGTTTTCCGACGCCTACGAAAATCTGATCCTTGCAGCCCGGCCCGCCCTGATTGAAGTCTCCGCCCACAGCCCAATCGCGCAAATGGAGGCGGTCGCACCGGCAGAGCTCAAGAATTTTCCCTGCATTCTGATCGCCCCGCCGCCGGAGCGGGAGGCGGAGCAGGAATTCAGCCGCATTGTACTCGGCTTTCCAAGTGAATTCCTGTATGCCGAGAATCTGGAGGTGGCACGTCTTCTGGTCGCGGGCGGCAGGGGCTTTTTGCCGCTGGAGGGCGGCGAAAGGCAGGGAAGATGGACAATGTCCCTTAGTTAGCGACAGAAAGCATCAACAAAAACCGTGCGCCGCTTTTGGCGCAAAAAGATAAGAAAGGAGCGAAACAATGGCAGCATTGATCGCATTTTACTCCCGCGCGGGAGAGAACTACTTCGGCGGCGCGTACCGCCGCATTTCCGTCGGCAACACCGAAAAGGTTGCTGAGATGCTCGCGGATCTGACCGGCGGCGAGCTGTACAAAATTGAGCAGGCCGAGCCCTATTCAGACGACTACAAGACCTGTGTGGCGCAGGCGCGTGAGGACTGGCAGAAAAACGCCCGTCCCGCGGTGTTGGATCTGCCCGATGACCTCGACGCCTATGATGAAATTTACCTCGGCTACCCCAACTATTGCAGTACGATGCCGATGGCGGTCTACACCTTCCTCGAGCACTACGACTTCACGGGCAAGACCATCCACCCCTTCTGCACGCACGAGGGCAGCGGCCTTTCCGATACCGAAAACGACATCCGCAAGGCTGCCCATGGCGCGGCGGTCACGAAGGGCCTCGCCATCCACGGCAGCCACGTGGACGAGGCGAAGAGCGCGCTTGCCCAGTGGGCTGAGGAGGTCGCAAAATGAAAAAGCTCCTGATCGTTTACTACTCCTGGTCGTGCGGCAACACCGAGCGCACCGCAAAAGCGTTGCAGAGCGTCGCCGGCGGCGATCTTGTGAGGCTCGACACCGCCGTGCCGTATACCGGCAGCTACAACGATGTGGTCGATCAGGGCCAGCACGAGGTGAACGCGGGCTTTGAGCCGGAGCTCAAGCCGCTTCCCGTCAACGTCGCCGACTACGACGTCATCGCCGTCGGCACGCCGACGTGGTGGTACACGATGGCCCCCGCCGTCAAGACATTCCTGCATGGACAGAATTTTGCAGGCAAGACCGTTGTGCCGTTTATGACAAACGGCGGCTGGCCGGGCCGCGTCATCAAAGATATGAAGGCCGCCTGCCCCGGCGCGGATTTTGCCTGTGATATGCAGGTGGAGTTCGACTCGAACGGCGGCGACCATCTGGAAACGCCGGAAAGCAAGATCAATGCCTGGGCGCAGAGCGTCAAGGCGCTGCTGTAAGGAGGAAAACGATGAAAAACGTCATGTTATGGGCCGATGCCGGACAGATCGGCATGGCTATCGCCCGCCGCATGGGCGCGGGCTGAAGATCGTTGTAGGCGACAAGTAATTAGAGAATGCGCAGGCTATCGCCAAAACGATGAACGAGGCGGGCTTCGATGTCACGCCCGTCGAGATGGACCTCTCGAGCCGCGAGTCCATTCAGGCCCTCATCGCCGGGGGCAGAAGTACGGCGAGATCAAGATGCTCGTCAACGCTGCGGGTGTGTCGCCCAGTCAGGCGCCCATCGAGGCGATCCTGAAAGTCGACCTCTACGGTACGGCGGTACTTTTAGAAGAGGTCGGCAGGGTCATCGCACCGGGCGGCGTGGGCGTGACGATCTCGAGCCAGTCCTGCTGGCGCATGCCCGCCCTGACGGCGGAGCAGGGCGAAAAGCTCGCCACCACGCCGACGGAGGAGCTGCTGTCCCTCGACTTTTTGCAGCCCTAGAACATCCGTGACACGCTCCTTGCCTATCAGATGGCGAAGCGCTGCAACGAGAAGCGCGTCACGGCGCAGGCAGTCGAATGGGGCAAGCGCGGCGCGTGCCTGAACGACATCGCCCCCGGCATCATCGTCACGCCGCTGGCACTCGACGAGTTCAACGGCCCGCGCGGCGACTTCTACAAGAACATGTTCGCTAAGTGCCCTGCGGGACGCCCCGGCACGGCGGACGAAGTCGCAAACGTCGCCGAGCTTTTGATGAGCGACAAGGGCGCGTTCATCACGGGCTCGACCTTCCTCATCGACGGCGGCGCGACCGCGAGCTACTTCTACGGCCCGCTGCGCCCCGAAAAAGCATGATTTTTCCCTCTCTCTCTCAAAAAAGCGGCAGAGCCGCCGGAGCATTCCGCCGGCTCTGCCGCTTTTTTTACTCAAATCTGCTCCTCGCATTCTGTCTTGATCGTCTTCACACCGAAGAGGAAGTAGACGAGGTGGCAGAGCCACACAATAGCGAGAATAGTGCAGGGAATGTAGAGTGCTTTTCGCAGCATCAGGAAAAAACCGACGGCCATCAGCAGCGTCACGGACATCAGGATGCCGGCCTTGGTCTGCGCGGTCATGCCCTTTTTCTTCACGAATGAGTCGAGGTGTTTTTGATAGAGCTCTGTGCCGAGAAACCATGTGTGCAGCTTTTCCGACGAGTTTGCAAAGCAGAACACCGTCGCAAGGAAGAACGGCACCGTGGGCAGCACCGGCAGCACGATGCCGACGCAGCCGAGCGCAAGGCACACGCAGCCGAGGATCAGGAAGAAAAGGCGTTTCAGCTTCATCGGTTTTCTCTCTCCAGTCTCTTTTTTTCGCGCTTTGTCTCCACCACGTGGCGGATTGCGGCGACGGGGTGATAGAAAATCATCCGCGGGCCGGAAAAGCGCATCACGGCGCGGATCTTTTCACGCATGTCAGGTTTGTAGCAGTGCACGCGGCAGTTGACGCAGAAGGTCTTCGTCTCCATGAACGGGCAGTGCTCGGAGCGGGCGCGGGCGTAGTCGTTCAGCGCCGCGCACTCGGGACAGAGCGCGCCTCTTGTGTGGTGATTGCGGCGGCAGTAGAGGGCGATCATCTGCGAGATCATCTTCTTTTCGCGCTCGCGCTTGGTTTCGATATCCTTCATCAGCTCATTCTCCCGTGCTCGACGGAGTAGACCGTGTCGGCGATGCGCATGGTCGACGCGCGGTGCGACACGAGCACGACGGTCTTGCCCGCGCACTGCTCGTGCAGCGATTTCAGGATGACCGCCTCGTTCAGGCTGTCGAGATTGCTCGTCGGCTCGTCAAGGAGCATCAGCGGCGCGTCGTGCAGAAACGCGCGGGCGAGTCCGAGGCGCTGGCGCTCGCCGCCCGAAAGCGTGTCGCCCAGCTCGCCGACCGACGTGTCGTAGCCCTGCGGCAACGTCATGATGAATTCGTGCACGGCGGCTTTTTTGCAGGCCGCGACGATCTCGTCGTCCGTCGCGTCGAGCTTTGCGATGCGGAGGTTATTTTTGATGCTGTCGCGGAAGAGATGCGTCTCCTGCGTGACGAAGCTCTCCATCTCGCGCAGATTCCCCGTGTTGATGCTGGAAACGTCCGTGCCTGACAGGCGGACGCGGCCCTTCTGCACATCCCAGAAGCGCATCAGGAGCTTTAAAAGCGTCGATTTTCCGCTGCCACTGCGGCCCACAATGCCGACGACGCTCCCCTCCGGGAAGCGGACGGAAACGTCGGAGAGAATGTCCTCCCCGCCGTAGGAGAACGTGACGTGCTCGGCCTCCGCGCCGGTAAATTCGACCTCTTTCTGTCCGCTGACCTCGTCGACCACGGGTTCTTCATCCAGAATGTCGAGCACGCGGTTGCCCGCGGCGAAGGTGTTTTGCAACGTCGCACCGAGATTTGCCAGCGCGACCGTGGGGCCGAACGACGAGAACAGCGCAAGGACCGCAATGAGCGCCCCGTCGAACGTCAGCTCTCCGCGCTGCACCAGCGCCGCGGAAGAAACCAGCATTGCAAGGTCGAAGAGCAAAATGGCCGTGTTCGTGATGCCCATGTTCTGGCCCGTGAGACGCTTGAGCTTGGCTTCCTCTTTGGATAGCGCATCGGTGCGCGCATCCATCTCGGCGCGGCGCTCTGCGCCCCGATCGTACTGAATGGTCTCGTTCAGGCCGCGCAGGCTGTCGAGCACGAAGGCCGACAGCGCGCCCGACTCCGTGCGGAATCGCATCCCCGTATCGCACGAGCGGCGGGACGTGATGAGCGGGATGACCACGCCGACGCAGACGTAAGCCGCGAGTGCCAGAAGGCCAAGCAACGCGTGATAATGCCCGATGAACAGACACATGATGAGCGTGAACAGCGCCGCGATGGCCGCGGGCGAGATCGTGTGCGCGTAGAAGACCTCGAGCAGCTCAATGTCCGACGTGATGACGGAGATGAGGTCGCCGCAGTCGCGGCCCTCGAGCTTCGCGGGGCAGAGACGGCGCAGTGCGCGGAAGACCTTGTCGCGGATCAGCGCAAGCAGCTTGAAGGCGATGAAGTGGTTGCAGGACTGCTCGGCGTAGCGGAAGATGCCGCGCACGAGCGCGAAGAGCAGCACACAGACGAACGTCGTCTTGAGCGCGACGGGCGTTGCGAAGCCGAGCAGGTCAAGCACGGCAAAGCCGCCGAAGATCGTGATGAACGCGGCGCAGAGGTGGCCGACAAGGCCCATCAAAATGGCGAGCACCATGTAGCCGCTCAGGGGCTTCACGAGTCTGATGAGCCGCGCCATGACGGTAAAACCGCTTCTCTTTTTCATTTTGCCGCCTCCTCTCCGTAGTGCTCCAACGCCTGCTGGGCCGACCACAGCGCGGCGTAAGCGCCGCCCTGCTTCAGCAGCGCATCGTGCGTGCCGTGCTGAACGATATTGCCGCGCTCCAGCACGTAAATTTCATCCGACGCTGTGACGTTCGCCAAACGGTGCGAGATCAGCAGCACCGTCTTCCGGCCCGCCAATGCGTGAATTTGCGCCATGATGTCGTTCTCGCTCTCAACGTCGATGTTCGACGTAGCCTCGTCGAAGATGTACACCGGACTGTCGTGCAGCAGCGCGCGGGCGAGCGCAAGGCGCTGGCGCTGACCGCCCGAAAGGTTCTCGCCGCGCTCGGAAAGTAAGGTGTCGAGCCCCGCTTCCCCTCTGAGAAAGTCCGCGAGATTGACCTGCGTGAGCGCGCTCCAGAGCTCATCATCGCTTGCACCAGGCTTGCCCATCAGCAAATTGTCGCGTACCGTACCCTTGAAGAGGTAGCTCTGGTGGCTGACGTAGGTGATGCGCCGCATCAGGCTCGCCTCCTCAATGTCGCGCAGCTCTGCGCCGCCGACGGTCATCGAGCCGGTGTAGCCCTTGTTTCTACCCATCAAAAGCGCGGAGATCGTCGACTTGCCGCAGCCCGACTCGCCGACGAGCGAGACAAATTTGCCCTGCGGGATCGTCAGATCGACGCCGTGCAGAATTTCGCGCTCCGGTTCGTAGGAAAAGCGCAGGCCGCGGCAGACAATGTCGCCCGCGGGACAGCTGACGCCGCCGTGTGCGGGCTCGGACAGGTCGAGCAGGCGGAAAATCTTATCGCTCGCGGCCATGCCGTTCATGGCAATATGGAAAAACGAGCCGAGCTGGCGCATGGGGATGAAAAAGTCCGCCGCCAGCAGGATGATGAGCAGCGCGCCCGCAAGGTCGAGCTTCCCCGCGCGCAGCTGCGTTGCGGCCATGATGACGCCGAGCGCCGCGCCGCCGTAGGCGATGAGGTCCATGATCGTGATGGAGTTGAGCTGCATCGTAAGAACCTTCATCGTGATCTTGCGGAACTTTTCGGCCTCGACGTTCATCTCATCATTTTTGAAGGCGTCGGCCTGATAGATTTTCAAGGTCGTCAAGCCCTGCAAATTTTCAAGAAACGTGTCGCCGAGCGCCGTGTACTGCCTCCAGTATTTCGAGAGCAGCTTCTTCGCCCATGTCTGTACCGCCGCGATGGCGACGGGGATGAGCGGCACGCAGACGAGCAGCACGACCGCCGCCGGCACGCTCACGAAGCACAGCACGACAAAAAGCGTCAGCGGCGCGAGCATCGCGTAGAAAAACTGCGGCAGATACGCGCCGAAGTACGTTTCGAGCTGGTCGACGCCCTCGACCGCGACCTGCACGACCTCCGACGTTTTGACCTGCTCGGAATACGACGCGCCGAGGCACAGGAGCTTGTCATAGATTGCGCCGCGCAGCGTCTTCTTGACCGCCTTGGACGATAGATACCCCATGCGCGACGCGCCGACGGTACAGCCGTAGCGCACGGCGACAGCTGCAAGCGCGATCACGGCGGTCGTGACGATCTTACTCTGCGTCATGCTGCCCGCGAAGAGCGCGGCGAACAGCTCCGTCACGGCGCTCATCATCGCGATGTTCGCGCACAGCGAGCACCATTGCAGCGCGACGTTGCCCGCGATATATTTTTTGCTCTCCGGCACCGCGCCGATGAGCCGTTTGTTGATCATCATAAGAAAAACCCTGCCTTTCGGCGGTCGTTCAGTTAGAGAACGTGAACCGCCGGTCGAAAACGGCCGACGGACACATGGTTCAAGATACCATATCCGCCCCCATTCCGCAAGCAGAAAATGCAGGAAACACAAGTATACGAGAGGCAATATGCCTCTTTCGCCCCTTTCGGTTAAAAAAGAAAACCCGCGGCGATTTTTCTCTCAGGTTCAAGTCCCTTTACTCCGCCGGTTTTCCTACACAAAGCGCTTGTCTGCGCGCGCCACGGCTGGTACAATAGAGGCAATACAATATTCGGGCAGTGCTCGAGCAAAGACACAGGAGGTCGCCATGGTACTCTATTTCACCGGCACCGGCAACAGCCGCCACATCGCCGAGCGCATCGCACACGCGCTGAACGATACGCTCATCAGCCTGAATGACCGCATCAAATCAGGCGACATAACACCGCTCGCCGTCAATGGACGGCTCGTCCTCGTCATGCCGACCTACGCCTGGCGCATCCCGCGCATCGTGCGCGACCATCTGCTGCGAACAGAGCTGCGCGGCGCGAGGGAAACGTGGTTCGTCATGGACTGCGGCAGCGAGATCGGCAACGCCGCGAAGTACAACCGCGCGCTCTGCCGCGAAAAGGGCCTCGTCTACATGGGCACGGCGCAGATCGTCATGCCGGAGAATTTCATCGCCATGTTCAACGCGCCAACCGTCGAGGAGGCTCGCCGGATCGTCGCCAAAGCCGAGCCGTTCATCGACCGCGCGATCGCCGCGATCCGCGCAGGACACATATTTTCGCCGCCGCGCAAAAAACTCTACGACCGCATCGCGAGCAGCGCGGTGAACCCGGTTTTCTATCCGCTGTTTGTGAAGGCAAATCCCTTTACTGCAAGCGATGTCTGCATCGGCTGCGGCAAATGCGAAAAGCTCTGCCCGCTGAATAACATCACACTGCAAAACGCCCGTCCCGTCTGGGGAAGCAACTGCACACAGTGCATGGCCTGCATCTGCTATTGCCCGACAAGAGCCATCGAATATGGCAAGAAAAGCGTCGGCAAGCCGCGCTACCATTTTGAAGAATTGTAAAATAGTTTCACTTTACAGAAGTTCAGCAAGCAGAGCGCGTCTCTTACAAAAGTTTTTCTCTTTCGACATGGTCTTCCTATATAGGCAAAAACCTCGTGCTTTCTCAAAAATGTCATCCCTTTGCCGCGCATTTCGATCAGCGGCGATACCTCACAAAACTTATCAAAAGCCACGCGCCTAAGGGCGCGCGGCTTTTGATATTTACATAATATTACGTTCTGCTGCTTTCTGCTTTTTCTCCATCCTCCATTTGACAAAGGTGCACAGCGCGTTGACCAGCACCCAGCCGAGGCCTGTTGCCAGCGCGACGGCGGGGAGGCCCATTTTGCCGACCAGCAGCCACGAGAGGACGACTCGCAGCGCGATGTGGCTCGTCGCACCGAGGAACGGGACGCACACCTTCCCGATGCCGTTAAAATAGCCAGCGAATGTGTTGCCGGTGAAGCAGAGTGTGTAGAAAAGCGCCACGAGCTTCAGATAGTCGCGCGCATTCTCAAACGCCGCGCCGCTGCGCGTCCCGAGCATAAAGCCGACCGACGTGCTCGCGCTAACGTACATGATGAGCGGCACCGCAAGCCCCATCGCAAGCATCAGAAAAAGGCTGCTGCGAAACGATTCCTTCACGCGCTCTTCTTTCCCTGCTCCCCGATTCTGTGCCACGAGCACGGAGGTCGCAGCGCTGCCGCTGTCGCCAAACGAGTTGGCAAAGCCCTCGATGCGCGTCGTCGCCGTGTAGGCCGAGATCATGTCCGTGCCGCCGGTGTTGACCGCGCCCTGCACCAGGAGCTTTCCGATGTACAGGCTCAACTGGTGCAGCGCCGTGACGAAGCTGAAATGCGCCGTCTGCTTCAATAGCTCTCCATCCATACGGCAGTCCGCGCGGGCAAAAATGAGCTCCGGTGCCTTGCGCCGCAGGTAGAGGATGCACAGCACCGCCGAAATGGCCTGCGACGCCGCCGTCGCCCACGCCGCGCCCGCGATGCCCAACTGAGAGCGCGCAACAAAGCAGTAGTCGAGCGCGACATTGACCGTCACCGCCGCGGCGAGCACCATCAGCGCCGCGTTCGCCCGCCCGATGGCACGCAGCAGCGCGCCGTAGAGGTTGTAGAGAAACGCCGCGGGCAGGCTCGCCAAAATGATCGTCAGATACACCGAGACAAAGGTCTTGAGCTCGCTTGGCGTCTGGATGAGCCGCAGCAGCGGCGAGAGCAGCAAAAGCCGAGGCCGCTGCACGCGAGCGTCACCAGCAGCCCGCACGAGAACGAGAGCCAGTGCTCGCGGCGGAAGCGCTCGCGCTCGCCCGCACCGTAGAGCTGGGCGAAGATGACGGAAATGCCCGTGCACGCGCCTGTGATCATAAAGAGGAAAAGGTTCATCACCGAGCCCGCAACGCCGACAGCGGCGAACTCCAAATCGCCCGCAAAGCGCCCGAGGATAAAGGCGTCCACCATGTTGTAGAGCTGCTGCAAGATATTGCCCATGATGAGCGGTGCGGCCAGGCGCAGCAGATGCTGCGGGATGCTGCCGCTCGTTAGATCGTAAGAGCGTGCCATAGTTCCCCCCATTTCCAAGGATTTGACAACAGCATACACCCGCGCTACACCTTGCGTAAACCGATGATCCATCAAACCATCTTTGACAATTTCGCAAAGAAGAACGCCATGGAACTCGATCGCTACCGCGCGCTCGTCTGCGCCATTGAGACCGGAAGTCTGTCCGCCGCCGCGGAGGCGCTGCAATACACGCCCTCCGGCGTGAGCCGCATGGTCGCGGCGCTTGAGGAGGAGACGGGCGTTCCGCTCCTGCTGCGCGAGCACAGCGGCGTTCGCCCGACAAAGGAGTGCGAAAAGCTGCTGCCCGCCATCCGCGACCTACTGCACGCGGGCGAGAGCTGCGCCCAGCTCTCCGCGCAGCTGCGCGGGCTGGATGTCGGCACGGTTACCGTCGGCACGGCATACAGCGCGTTTTATTCGCCGCTCGCGCGCATCATATCGGATTTCCACGCGCGCTACGGCGGCATTCAGGTGCAGCTGCGCGGTGGGTACAGCACAGAGCTGATCACACAGCTCAACGCGCACCAACTCGATCTGTGCTTCATCTCCGCGCGCGAGGGTGGGCACGACTGGCTCCCCATCGGCTACGATGAGCTGACGGCCTGGGTTCCCGCTGCGCATCCGATGGCATGGCTGCCCGCGCTGCCGCTCACGGCGTTCGCCAAAGAGCCGTACATCGAGACCTATCCCGACAAGGACATCGACAACGCGCGCAGACCGCCGCTTCGGTTATGCGGCCATCCCGCTCGCCGTGCTGCTCGCCTTCTCTCGTCTTTATTTATATGTGCACTTTCCGAGCGACGTGTTCGCCGGCGCGGTGCTGGGGCTTGTGATCGGTGAGCTCGTCTCCCGTTATGCTTCAAAGCTCTTTCAAAAGCGCGGATAATGGTGCAACCCCCCTTCGCACAGGGCAAACTTCTTATTATTTCCAGATAAAATTAGGGTTCTTTTAAGGTGCTGTTCATACTGTATTCATATTCCCTGTGTAGTCTAAGCGCCGGTACAACAGAAAGGGTGATAATTTGAACAAAACATTTGGCAAAAAGGCCGGGGTGCAGATTCTTTTTCTGCTGCTTGGCCTCGCATTCCTCGTCTACGGCGCATCTCGCGGCGAGGCGGGCGTCGTGCTGAACAAGGCGATCAAACTATGTCTGGAGTGTGTGGGCATTGGATAAGAAAAAACCGTTTTCCTTTCTGCTCGCCCGCTGGCGCGGACTGGTCCAGGCCTGCGCGGCGCTGCTGACGAATCTGCACCTGCCGAACTTCCTCAAGGGTACGCTCTATCGCGGCGCGGGCAAGACCGTGTGCGTGCCGGGGCTGAACTGCTACTCCTGCCCCGGTGCGGCAGGCGCGTGTCCCATCGGCTCGTTCCAAGCCGTCGTCGGCTCGTCCAAATTCAGCTTCTCCTATTACATCACCGGCATCCTCATCCTGCTTGGCGTGCTGCTGGGCCGCTTCATCTGCGGCTTCCTCTGCCCGTTCGGCTGGTTTCAGGAGCTGCTGCACAAGATCCCGACCAAAAAGCTCTCCACCAAGCGCCTAAAGCCGCTGACCTACCTCAAATACGTCATCTTGGTGGTGATGGTCTTCCTGCTTCCGGTGCTCGTGGTGAACGAAGCTGGCATGGGCGACCCGTTCTTCTGCAAATATCTCTGCCCGCAGGGCGTGCTCGAAGGCGCTATCCCGCTCTCGCTTGTCAACAGCAGCATCCGCGCCGCGCTCGGCAAGCTCTTTTCGTGGAAGCTCTGCGTGCTCGTGACAGTCGTCGTGCTCAGCGTCGTCTTCTACCGCCCGTTCTGCAAGTGGCTCTGCCCGCTCGGCGCGTTCTACGCACTCTTCAACCGCGTGTCGCTGCTGTCGATGCACGTTGACGAGAGCAAATGCGTCTCCTGCGGCAAGTGCGCAAGGACCTGCCCCATGGACGTGGATGTGACCAAAACGCCGAATCACAGCGAATGTATCCGCTGCGGCAAATGCGTGACCGCCTGCCCGACGGAGGCCGTCCGCTTCCGCTACGCCTTCGGTGGCAGCGGAGCATGTTCCAAATTGTCTCAAAAACCGATCATTGAAGAAAACAAAGGAGAATAAACCATGAATGTTAAGAAGATCATTACGCTGCTGCTCGCCTTTGCACTGACGCTTTCCCTCGCCGCCTGCGGCAGCAAGGACGACGGCAAGGGCGACAGCGATACGCAGGGCGCGACCGCCGAGGAGATCTACGCCCAGATCCAGGAGCTCGCTGACAAGGAAAACGCCATCATGGAAGAAAACCTTGAGCTGTGGCAAAAGCTCTTCGCCGCCATGAACGAAAAGCGCGACGAGATCCCCGATGAATCGAACTACGGTTCTTACCTGCTTGCCGCCCTCGACCTCGTGAAGGACAAGTTCACCGAGGACGAGCTCAAGACGCTGACCGAAGGTTCCGAGAAGATCCGTGACCTTGAAGACCAGATTCAGCCCCTGCAGGAGCAGTATGCCGCCCTCCAGCCCGCGGGCGACGGTGAAAACGGCGGCATGAACGATTCCGTCCCGGCCTTCCCCGCCTTCACCGGCAAGGACCTTGACGGCAACGATGTGGACAACAGCCTCTTCTCCCAGAACGCCGTGACGGTCGTGAACTTCTGGTTCAGCGGCTGCAAGCCCTGCGTGGCGGAGCTTGGTGATCTGAACGCCCTCAACGAGACGCTCAAGAAGCAGGGCGGCGCGGTCGTCGGCATCAACGTCGATACGCTCGACGGCAATGCCGATGCGATCAGCACGGCCAAGAACCTGCTTGAGTCCAAGGGTGCAAGCTACCAGAACATCTACTTCCCCTCCGACAGCGCAGCCGGCGACTTTGCGGGCGACATCATGGCCTTCCCGACCACCTATGTCATCGACCGCAGCGGTGCTATCGTCGGTGAGGCAATGCTCGGCGGCATCGACAATGAGGACAACATGGCAGCGCTCCAGAAGCTGATCGACCAGGCCCTCGCAAACGACAGCGCAAAGTAAGCTTTCCATCACAGCAAAAATACGCCCCGCGGATCATCCGCGGGGCGCGTTTTGTTTCTCTCTATCTTTTTACCCGAGCGATACCTCGCGGTAGAACGCGGCGTATGCCGCCTCCTGATAGGGGCGCAGCGCAAGGTTGCCAAGGCCGAACGTCAGCGAGCTGAGGAGCATCCAGCCGATGAAACTGAATTGCAGGCAGAACAGCCGCCAGCGGTTGCCCTCCATCATCGCCTTCGAGCCCTTCATCACCTCGCCCGGCGCCATGTCCGGGTGCTCGGCCAAAATGTAGTCCGTCATCGCGTAGGTGTAGCCCATAATCAGTCCCGGAATGACGAGCAGGATCGTCCCCAGCAGAATATAGAGGCCCTTCCAAAGCCGCGTCAGCGTCGTCGTCTTCCAGTTCGGAAGATAGGCGAACAGCGCCTCAAAGCCCGGCTCCGTGCGGTCGACAAGGCCGAGGTTATATTTGGCATACCCCACGCCCACGATGCTGCCGAGGATGAAGTACGCCGCCGCCAACACGAGCGCGATCACGATGAGATAGACCACACCGCCGACGAGCAGTCCGCTCCACTTCGGGTCCAAACCGTAGCCTGTGGAGTAAATCGTCTGTCCGCCGTAGCCAAACGTCGTCGACACGCCCGAGGACACATCGTAATTGAATTTGACCTCCGGACCGCCGCTCCCCGCGCCGCCGAGCAGCACCGCCACAAGGCCGATCAGAATGGCGATGGGCCACTTGCCGCGCAGCGCCTCGCGCGCCGCCTGCCGAAAATCCGCCGCAAGCTTCATAAATTCTCCTCTCCGCCCTCCGCATGGGAGGGTCTCTCTCAAATCTTCTTGCTTCTGCTTATTTAGACGCATTCCGCGCCCGTTTTGTTTCACCGGGCGCCAAATTTTCTCGCATTCATGATATCATATGCCGCTGGGAATGGGAATCTCCCTTCTTTCTTTTCCTTGCAAGTCGTTTCCGCCTCTGGTAAAATACCAGAAAACGACAATGGAGGAGACGCATGAGACCAAGCGAACTGCTCGCCGCGCTGCACACGGCGGAAAAATTGAAGGACACCACCCGCCACTGCTACACCTCCGGCGGGCGGCACGAGAGCGTTGCCGAGCACAGCTGGCGCATCGCACTGATGGCGTTTTTCCTGCGCGATGAATTTCCCGAGGCCGACATGGACAAGGTGACGCGCATGTGCCTCATCCACGACCTCGGCGAGTGCTTCACGGGTGATATCCCCGCCTTTGACAAGACCGCACAGGACGAATCGACGGAGGAAGCGCTGCTCTACCAGTGGGTCGCATCGCTTCCCTCCCCCTGCCGCAAGGAGATGCGCGCACTCTACGACGAGATGGCCGCGCTCGAAACGCAGGAGGCCCAAATCTACAAGGCGCTCGACAAGCTCGAGGCCGTGATCTCCCACAACGAGTCCGACATTTCGACCTGGGAGGACCACGAATACGACCTCCAGCTCACCTACGGCGAGCAGAACGTCGCCTTTTCGCCCTACCTGACGGCGCTTCGTCAGGCTGTCCGGCAGGAATCGCTCGACAAGATCGCACGCGAGGGTGACCGGCGCAAATAAAATCTTTCGCAGCCCATGTACAGCAAAAAGCACTTCCCGCCGCTGGCGGGAAGTGCTTTTCTATGTCTTTTATTCCACGATCTCCGCGTCCAGCAGGTCAAGGATCGCCTGGTCAGCGCTCCAGAAGTAGGACTCCTCGCCGAGAAGCTCGGTGATGCCGGCACGGTCAAAGTAGGTGCGTACCGCCTCGGTCATGCCGCAGCAGGCGACCGTCTTGTCCTGACTTTTGAGCGACTCGCACAGCTCGAGCATCGCCTGCGCGCCGGAGACGTCCACGCTCGGCATACCGCGCATCGACAAGATGATGTGGTCGTACTGCGGCATCTCCGCCATGCGGTGGTTGAACTCATCCACCGCGCCGAAGAAGAGCGCGCCCGTGATGTACGCCACGCCGGAGGTCTCAAGAATGGGGGGCTTACCCTCCACCGAGCGCAGCTTGTTCGCGTCGATATCGGAGAAATTCACATGGATATGACTCGACTTCGCCATGTACAAAATGGCGGAGTATACCACGCCGAGCAGGATCGCGACCGTCAGGTCAAAGACGACCGTTGCGAGCATCGTGATCAAAAACTGGCTGATACCGGACTTGAACTTGTGGCGGAAGATGTAGCGGATGCCCTCCCAGTCGTTCATGCGCCACGCCGTGACCATCAGCACACCCGCGAGCGCCGAGAGCGGCAGGCGCGCCATCACGCCGCCGAGCAGGAACATGGAGGCGAGCAGAAAGACGGAGTGGAGCACGCTCGTCAGGCGCGTCTGCTGACCGGATTTGATGGCGACGCTCGTGCGGGCAATGGCCGCGGTGGCGGGCACGCCGCCGAAGAAGGGCAGGAGGATATTGCCGACGCCCTGCGCGATGAGCTCCTGATCGGCGTGGAAGGGCTCGCTCTTCATGCGGGCGGCGGACGCGCCGCACAGCAGGCTCTCGATCATGCCGAGGGCGGCGATGGTGACGACGGGGGAGATGAGGTCCGAGAGCATATCGAGGCTCAGGCTGCCGAGGTGCAGGCGGTCGGAGAGGAGAAGCGTGCGGGGAATGTCGCCGACGACGGCAAGCTCGTCCAGGCCCAGCACGGCGGCGAGGGCGGTGGCGGCAATGATGCCGATAAGCGAGCCGGGGATCTTCGCGCCCCATTTTTTCGGCCAGACGAGCATGACGGCGACGACCAGCGCGCCGATGAGGACGGCCTGGAGGTTCGGGTGGAAGCCGAGGCGGGCGTAGGAGGCGAGCTTTTCGAGGTTGGAGCTGCCCTCCGAGACGGTGCCGAAGAAGTTATCGACCTGCCCGAGCGCGATGATGATGGCGATGCCGGAGGTGAAGCCCATGATGACGGGCATCGGAATGAAGCTGATGAGGCGGCCGAGCTTCAAAAGTCCCGCGGCGAGCAGCAGTACGCCGGCGGCAAAGCAGGCGAAGAAGACGCCCTGCAGCCCGTACTGCGCGACGATGCCGATGAGCACGGCGCTC
>ERZ772865.142-NODE-142-length-77697-cov-20.640169_pt1 | contig 77697 bp, 76 predicted proteins | sample MGYA00512133_ERZ772865 | MGnify/ENA primary metagenome ERZ772865 (study PRJEB29015, sample SAMEA2737722) | human gut metagenome | biome: human gut; feature: human-associated habitat; material: faeces | place: China | collected 2012 ...
GACGAACACGTTTCGATTGAGTGGAAAATTTGACTTTTACTTATCCATCGCACACGACAAAGGGCTGTGTGCCCTTGTCAAGCGATGTAAGAGATACAGAATAAATAACGGCAAGGAGTGATTAGCCATTAGTCTTGATCGGCAAATCCATATTTATAGTTTTGACACGAGTGCGTTTTACACCGACGAAGAAAAGGCACTTGAGGTTGAGATCAATAAGCACTGCTCTTCAAAATCGAAATTAAAATCAGAGCGAGAAATTATTGAGCGGCTGTGTGCTGGAGAAATAACACAAGAGAAGGCTGAATCTCAGTTTCGTAAATTGTATGGCATGGGAAAGTCAGATCCGATTTCTGTTGCGATGGATAGTTCCCGTGTAAAACAGATTGCGAAAGAAATTCGCGGTACGAACCAGATGATTAAGATTAAGAAGTCTGAACTTGTATCACTTCTTCAAGCACATCGCTCGCAACGTGAGTTACGGACTGAATATGTGGTTGATAAGAATGTGATTTCTGTTTTTGAGTCGATGCTTACAAGAACACTTGGCATGGAAACAGGAAAGCTGTATGACGATTTCATGGTTATTCGCACATATTATTTCGATGTGATTGAAGATCTTATCCTAAATGGGTATACCTTTAACGGAGACCGCTACATTTGTTTTACGGCATCTGCTGGACAGATCAGAACAAAGAAAACTGTTTTCATTAAGGAAAGAGTTTGGGAGAAGTATCAAAAAACCATTATGTGTGGACTGAGCGTTCAAAAAATCAACGAGCTTGGTGGAATCAATATCAATAAGTATCTGGCGTATCTTGCACTGTGCAATAGCGCAACTGATTTGTGGGAAGATTTCGATATTAGAAAGACTATCGTTGTAGATGATATGGAAACGATGGTTAGTGGAACTGTTGATTTTATTGATCACAAAACATACAGTGTTGAGCGCAGAGATATGGAGATTCCAATTACACATACGGATGGCTGCGGAATGGTTCTTCCCTCTTGTAATGCAAAAAACACTATGGTTCGTCTTCCGTGGGTAAAAGGGCTTCTTGCTGTATTCCCGTTTGATAAGTTTATCTTAGAATCAAACGAACGCGATCCGTCCGTAAATCATGGTTTGGTAACAGACATCTATGGTTTTGAACATGATGTAATCGCAGAGGGTATCCAGGTCATTTTTACAAAAAGTCAATTTAAGATGTACAAGTATTACGCGAATTGGCAAGAGTACATTGATTTGTTTTTAGCAAATGGATGCACTGTCGGTAAGTGTAATGAGGAAGAGGACTTCATTCCTGATGCAAAGCTTAACTATCAAATGCTTCAAACACTCACAGATTTGAGTACAGATGAACTTGAGCAGCTTGCTGGAAAGACGATTGACAAAATTGCTAAAATTGCATCGGATAAGAATACTATGCTGGATGTGTTCGGGGCTTCTACACAGTATCGCAATAAGAATGCTTTTCAGGAGTGTCTTAGTATCTATCCGGAATTGCTCTCCGACCCATACACAAAAGAGATGCTACGGCAAATCAAGAAGAATCTTGTTACTGAGGCAAGAGCAGCAAAGATTGATTTGAGCGCAAAGTATATGTTCTTGATTCCAGATCTCTATGCTTTCTGCGAATGGCTGTTTCTTGGAAATCGCAGTCCTGTTGGCTTGCTTGCAGATGGGGAGGTGTCTTGCTATCTTTATCGCACAGTGAGTAAATTGGACTGTCTGCGTTCACCCCACTTATATCGTGAACATGCTGTTCGTAAAAATGTTGTAACCAGTGCAACGAAAAAGTGGTTTTCTCAAAATGCTATCTATACGAGCTGTCATGATCTAATTTCAAAGATCCTACAATTTGATTGCGACGGAGATAAAAGTCTCGTATGCGCTGATTCCTTACTTGTGTCTATTGCTGAGCGCAATATGGAAGGAATCGTTCCTTTATACTACGAGATGGCAAAGGCTGGCGCTGTTACGATTACACCAGAGGAAATTTTCAAAGGGCTTCGCGCCGCATGGACTGGTGGCAATATCGGTGTTATTAGCAATGATATTACGAAGATTTGGAACGGTGAGGATGTTGACATAGAAGCAATTAAAATCTTATGTATGGAGAATAACTTCTGTATCGACTATGCCAAGACGCTGTATAAGCCAACTCGACCAGATGAAATCAATGCTCGTCTTGCAAGAATTACGAGTATGAAAGCGCCGCATTTTTTTATCCACGCTAAAAAGAAAACAAAATCTCAGGTTCAGCGAATGAACAATAGTGTTGTGAATCAGCTTGAACACATCGTTCCTAATAAGCGGATGTCTTTTGCCGCGAAGAATATTGGTGTCTTCAGATATCAGTATATGCTTAGTAACCCGATGAAACAGGTTGAGTTACTATCGTCTGTGACTGACCTGTACAATGATGTGGAAAAGCAGTATCGCTATTCGATCAGCTTTTATGATGATGACTCGAACTTTGCATATATTCGGGACAATATCTTGAAGCAATTCGACGAGATTTGTCTTGAGCGCTTAGATGTTTGCGACATTCTTGTGAAATATCTATTTCATAGTAAGAATAGCCGTAGAAAAAATGTTTTCTGGATGTGCTTTGGTGATATCGTTCTGGAAAACCTCAAGCGAAATATCCCAGATGGTTCTATTCAGTGCAAGAAATGTGGAGAGCGTTTTGTTCCTCTTTCACCGCAGCAAAAGGTATGTACGAGCTGCTCTGGATATCACCCACTCGGCAAAAAGAAACTGCGGTGTATTGATTGTGGAAAAGAGTTTGAGGTAGACGGTATCGTGAAAAATAAGAAGCGCTGCGATGACTGTCAGGCTATCCATATTCGCAATTATGAGCGTGAGAAGAAACGACGTCAGCGTAGCGTCGCATGATGTTGTTAGGAATTAGCTAAATAGCACAAAATGTCCCCATGTTTTATTTTGAAGTCTGATATTACGAAACACCCGTTGTTCAACGGAATGTTTGCCTATCCAATTTGTCAAATAACGCTTGGTAAATATGACGAAACACCCGTTGTTCAACGGAATGTTTGCAACCAAAAAGAAAAAGACCTTTAAGGGAAGAAAACCGTATTTACTAAACTATTCGGGATTCTCCTGTCTATGGCTGCGGTGCGATACCCGCAGCCCAGACATCTTTTTTGAAAAGGAATGAAGACTTTATATGATTCCAGTAACTAAGGAAGAATCGCGTATTCTCAGAGAATTGTATCCTGAGTACAAGGTGACGCGAACAATGATGCAGGATTCAAAGCGGCATCATTACTACGCAACAGAGAGTGAAGGAAACATGAGGGCGATTGCGAGTACGAACCATCTCGCCGCCGAAATTGTTGCACGGATTGATCGAGAGCGTGAGATTCGTCGCAAACGAATCATTCAGCAGCGAGGAAAGCATAATGTCAATGGTGGTTAAAAGCGAAAGCTTTGAAAATGCCATAATTGACACCAGTGATATGACAATCACAGAATATGATACTGATTCCGTAAGAACATACAGCCTTTTAGAGCTGTTAAAACGCTGGGACGGCGTTGTTGGCGTTACTCTGACAATTCGCCGCAGTATTCAGTTGCCGCCCAATGATGGGAGGAATGAATATTGAATCCAAAATATAAACAGCTTGAAAACGAAGATAGTTATGAGTATGGCCTACGACTGATTGAAATAAAGGTTGAGCAGAACCCTTCTGACTTAGAGTGGTCGGATATCGTTGACCTGCTTGGTCTTGATGTTCATTACGACAGCCTTCGTAAAGCGGCGAATGTAACGCCGTATTCTGGCTATCATGTGATGAAATACTTCAAGCAGAAAGCTACGCAAGATCTCGGAAGTGCATATCTTGACGAGATTGAGCAGAAGATGCTTGAATTCAAGAAAGAACGCCAGCGGTTTTTCGACCAGAGAAATGCTCTTAATAAAGTTGTGCGTGACCTGGCTCGCAAGGATGAAAACTCTGATATTTTTGAGAGGGCAATTACTTCTGGTGTAATTCCTCGGCTTGACTATGTTCCATGTGTAATGGAGTCGAGCGGGAGCGATTTGCTTGTAAGCTTAAACGATTTGCATTTTGGAGCGTGTGTGGACAACTATTGGAACTACTATAATTCCGATGTTTGTGTGCAACTTCTTAATGAATATCTGGATCGCATCCTTGAAATCTCCGCCTTGCATGGATCGGAAAGTTGTTATGTATGGGCAAATGGAGACTTGATTAGCGGAAATATTCATAAGTCTATTGCCGTGTCGAACAGAGAAAATGTTATTCAACAGGTCGTTGGAGTGTCTGAACTTCTTGCGGAGTTTTTGTCTACATTAAGCCGGTACTTTAAGAATGTTTACTTTTCTTCTGTTGCTGGGAATCATTCTCGGCTTGAAGAGAAAGATGTTGCCTCGATTCATGAGCGTCTTGACGATTTAGTTGAGTGGTATTTGAAAGCTCGTCTACAATCTTTTGAGAATGTGTCGTTTGATCATTACAGAAAGATCGACGATACGATGTATTTGCTTGATATTCGCGGCAAGACTTATCTTGGTGTACATGGCGATTATGATGGATCTGCTGGAAAAGTTCAATCGCTTCAGACAATGGCAAAAGAACCTGTGTACGCCATTCTTTCAGGTCATTTACATCACAATAAGACCGATAGTGTTCAAGGCGTGAAAACGATTATGGCTGGCAGCTTTCTCGGTATGGATGACTACTGTGTTGGAAAGCGCATTTATGGAGCGCAGCAACAGTTGGTTTGCGTCTGTGATTATAATGGTGTCAAAGCATTTTACGATATTGACTTTGATACGACTCGTTATCGCCCGCAAAGGAGCGATACATCAGCATGAATATCAATAAAGCAGATTTGGTAAATACGCTTGCTCAGAAGAATAAGGCGTATAAGAAGTATATGGTCAAGGATATCGTTGACGATATCTTTGATGAAATTGCGAATGCTCTTAGAAACGGAGATCGAGTTTCGATTTATGGGTTTGGAACATTTGATGTGAAAAAGTATAAGTCGCATCCAGCTCTTCATCCAGTGACGAAAGAGAGCATCGTTGTTCCGGAGTTCCAGAATGTCGTGTTTAAGTCCGGAGCAGAACTTTTAAGAAGTATTCGAGAATGACTATGGGATGGGGCTTTTGCCCCTCCCTATTTGGCTGAGTGGAGAAGCTGGTTTTCTTGCCGCTCCCATAAAGCGGAGACGCTGGTTCAAGTCCAGCCTCAGCCACCAAAAAATCTAAAATTATTTTGCTAATTCCTATTGACAACCGTGTGCTTATATGCTATACTCAATAATGTCAAGAGGACATAGTTAAACAATATGCTGGCGTGGCACAATTGGTAGCGCAGGTGATTTGTAATCATCAGGTTGCGGGTTCAAGTCCTGTCGCCAGCTCCATGATCTTTGAAAATTCAATATTTGAATCATGCTTATGATTAACTCGGTGAATAAAGTGTGTCAGCACTCCGAGACGCACAGTAGTTCCCGCTGGATTTACGAGGGATACCTTTTATTGTCCAGACGGCAGTGATGCAGTGATGTATTGCTGGGAGGCGGAAACTGCCAACGAAAATGTGTGTTGCCAAGAGTTATCGCTACAAAAAGCACGGAACTTTCGGGCGCAGCAATAGACGCTCCTGTGGAGAATAATCCTCAAGGATACTGGCGTGGCAACCAGTACAACCAGAGGAAATGCCAACAATGCGCTCCTGTCTTGATGTCGAAGAAACTCGACTATAACGAAAGTCGTCGGTTAAAGTAGCCGTAGGACAGTTTTGGTGTTTGATCTTTAATACGATATGATGAAAAAGAAATTGTATGAAACTATCAAATTTTCTGAACGAACGGTGAAATTTACGGGTAAACAATCCCGCGCAGGAATTGGCCTAATACAGTTCGCTGTGTAAGGCTGGGGTAAGAAGTTAAAGGTCGCTCCTTGAAGCTCAGACTTATCTCCCTGGTGGCTGAACATTGTGAGAAGGTAATGGAGGTAGAGCGAAGGCTCAATGATAGGTATGATTCAAGTATTGAATTTTCTTTCTAAGGAATTAGCAAAATAATTTTTATAGGGGTGTGTTTCATGCAGTTCAAAATTGCAACAAAGGATCTTAGCAAATTTTCGGCAATGAATATCGTCTGTGATGGCGATGCTGTGACTCTCAGTTTCGATGATAGCTTGGCGAGTGAACATATTGTTGACACTGTTTGTAAAGCGCCGCTTGCAATGCCTTTGAAGGATTTGAACCATCTTTCTTGGGGTGAAATTGATCAGATCGGATTGTCTGGTAAGGCGCGTGAAGTATTTGCGCTTGGCGCACAAAAGAAAGACCACATGAAGAACGGATTTGTTGCTGTGTGGCAGATTATCGGATTTAACCATGATGATCTTGCTGATGGGACTGGAAAAGCACCTCTTTCTTGGGATATGGTCAAAGTTTACAACGAGGACTGGTCATGGAACGACGAAAGCACGAATCGTGGCGGATATGAAGCTTCTGTTGTAAGACGCAGACTGGATACGGAGTTCTTCTCTCTTTGCTCTAATGAGTTGCAGGCAATTATTAAGCCGGTTATTAAACTTACAAGCGCTGGCGATTGCAGTAAGGAAATTATCAAGAGCATTTGTAAGATTTGGCTCAAGAGCGAGAAAGAACTGTATGGTCGTTGTTTCTATTCGATGCCTGGCGAGGGGCATTGGTACGAATATTATAAGCAAGAGGATGTTCCTTACTATAAGGAAGATGATGACGGAAATCGTCGTTGTAACCTGTTGCGTTCTCCGTACTACTACTACAGCAACGCCTTCTGCTTTGTGTACACGAACGGCTACGCGAACTTCAACGGCGCCAGGTTTTCCTATGGCCTCGCCCCCGCTTTCAGTTCCTAATCTCAAATCAAATAAAATCCGTCCTCGAAAGAGGACGGTTACATGGGGACATAGCTCAGTTGGGAGAGCGCCTGCCTTGCAAGCAGGAGGTCGTGAGTTCGATTCTCATTGTTTCCACCAGATCGTGCCATGTTGGTTATGTTGGCGTTTGTGCGGTTCAGTTCATTACTTGACTGCTATTCCAGCTAAAAACCTATCGGCTGCAGACGAGGTTCTACGGACGCATGGCCTATTTCGGAGTATAGCTCAGTAGGTAGAGCGCACGACTGATAATCGTGAGGTCGAAAGTTCGACTCTTTCTACTCCGACCATAAAATTAAATATGGGGCAGTAATGGGTTCGACGGGGTTTTGATAGGACGAAATACGCAGGTATGGAGACCGCCTAAGGCTCAAACAAAAATGAAATGACAACGATTCTATTGTGGTTATGATTCATCCCGCTCTGTATGCTGTTATGGAGGGTATTGCTGCTTAATTGCAGTTGATGAATGCTTAAACGATGCACTTTTAGTCTGGGTAAGCATCTGCGGTAATAAAGAATCAGACTGACATTGCAGTTTTCCTTATCACTGTGAAAAGAAATAAGGTGGTGGAGGTCGCAAAACTGGTGCGGCTCTGAGCTGGTTGATAGCACCACGCAGCTCGTCTTAGGACAAAATGCAAATTGTTATCTATTGCGTAAGAATGTTTTGTTCATGTAGGAATTTCGGACAGGGGTTCGATTCCCCTCTGCTCCACGGCATCAGGAGAGAAGCCTGCTCGTGGCGATGCTGCTTTTACTGATTCTCTCAAAAGCAAATCTGGGTATAGCTCAGTAGGTAGAGCGCGTGATTTGGGATCACGAGGTCGCTGGTTCGAGACCAGCTACTCAGACCATAAAAGGCACACGCAGCAACTTTGGAGGATTTTCTTGCGGATAATAGAAAGTACATAAGTGCCTTGCAGTTGTTAGAGACGCTTACAGCAACTTCAAATTTCTATACATAAAAGATGAGTTTGATTTTATCTATTGGGTGTAAATGATGTTGCGTCTCGGTGAGAATATTGGTTCGTAGCTCAATGGTAGAGCATCCGACTGTTAATCGGAGGGTTGTAGGTTCGAGTCCTATCGTTCCAGCCATATTGGTGTCACAACGTACTGCGACTTAATGACTGTCTGAATGGATGACAGCGCCAATTTTACTTAGCGGAGTGTAGCAGTGGTAGCTTACCAGCCTCATAAGCTGGTGGTCGTTGGTTCAAATCCAACCTCCGCCCCCATGCCCGTCCACATAAGAGGTGGTTACTCTATAAACCGTAGTGGGAATGAAACCGTCATGTCTGGCAGTGATGACTTTTTGCAAGATTTTAGAGTAAAACCTTGCTGCGACCCAACAGCATAGAGTTGGAGGCAAGGCCAATGCCTTGAATTGGCCTATTTGTCCGGTTAGCTCAGCAGGTTAGAGCATCTGCCTTACAAGCAGGAGGTCGGCGGTTCGATTCCGTCACGGGACACCACGAGTCATTATTAAGACAACTAAGACTCTAAAAAATGATTGTCTTCTTTGTGTGGGTATGATGTTTAACGGCAAGCATTTCTGCCTTCCAAGCAGACTGTGCGGGTTCAAATCCCGCTATCCACTCCACTCCGAACATTTGTGACATCTCTACTTGACAAATTGGTTTGGAGAAATGCTATGATCGCAGGCATTCAATAATCGTCGAACCTTTTGAGAGTTGGTAATCTCACGGTAGTCCACAGCCCGTCAGTGAATGTAGAGCCAAGTGGAATATAACCTGTCGTATGAGATGGTCGCATCTCTTGTTGTATGGCGACGGCTATATAATTGCGATGGGAAATATGCGGGTATGGCGGAACTGGCAGACGCGCCAGATTTAGGATCTGGTGGGCAACCGTGCAGGTTCGATTCCTGTTACCCGTACCACGAAGAGCGCATACAGCAACCTTATTTATGGAATCAACTTTTAACTGATCAGCCAAACAAGGCGCTCTGCAATTAAAATATGCTGGCGTGGTGGAATCGGCAGACGCGACGGACTCAAAATCCGTTGGTAGAGATACCGTGTGGGTTCAAGTCCCACCGCCAGCACCATATGCGCCAGTAGCTCAATCGGATAGAGCAAAAGATTTCTAATCTTTAGGTCACGGGTTCAAGTCCTGTCTGGCGTACCAAATCAATATTGGGGTATAGCCAAGTGGTTAAGGCACGGGACTTTGACTCCCGTATCGTTGGTTCGAGTCCAACTACCCCAGCCATAAGGAATGAGAATCTATGAAGAGAAAGAAAATGAAGGGACTCGCTTCATTAAAAGAGGCTCGTCAGAAAGCTCGTGCAATATCTGATTATTTTCCAATTCCGATATATCTTGAAACGGATGGGTCATATTCTGTGAAGTTTCCAAATGATCGGAAAGCCGTGTTTTGTGTCGCCGTTGATAAAAGCGGTGCGAAATATCATATAGGTAAGGTTCATGATGTCTGTACTGGTAGAATGAAACCTGGATATGTCAGAGTATGACAGTTTATATTATGGTGCGTTGGACGAATTGGTAGAGTCACCGCCCTTTCACGGCGGAATTTAAGGGTTCAAATCCCTTACGCATCACCAGCACGAAAGAGGTGTAAACTATGCCGCGAAAAGCAAGTTTATTATCAGTTGATAAAGAACGAAAGGTTGTAAAGAAAATTCCAGCATCAGATTGTGGAACTGGCGTTTTATGCAAGACCAGATCTGGAAAGGAATATTGCATTTCTCAGAATCCAGAAAAACACAAGCACACATTATGGTGCATTGTTGATGGTGGTTTTGAGAAGATCGCAACTGCCGATAGTCCATATGACTTATACCCTCTTGTAGATTGGGATAAATAAATGGCGTATTAGTTCAGAAGAGTAGAACGCCGGCCTGTCACGCCGGAGGTCACGGGTTCAAGTCCCGTATACGTCGCCACATATATGAGGTTGGTGTAAATGGTAGCACTGCGGTCTCCAAAACCGTAAATAAGGGTTCGACTCCTTTACCTCATGCCAAAAAGACACTTGCAGCGATTTGTTTAATGAAACATCCTATTACAACATCCATTGTATCACTACCCCTTTCTTTTTCCTTACAAGTGTCTTGTTTTATACTGGCGTAGCTCAGAGGAAGAGCAGATGACTCTTAATCATAAGGTCGTGGGTTCAATCCCCACCGCCAGTACCAAGTGGTTTTTTATGGTCGCTAATGCGGCCTTATATGGGGGAGCGCCAGAGTTGGAGAGCTGGGGCGGACTGTAAATCCGTTGCCTTCGGGCTGAGTTGGTTCAAATCCAACCTCCCTCACCAAAGCGTGTCGCACCACGCTTTATGAGGTGCGAGATCATATGATTCTGGCCTGCATATGGGCGGCTTAGGATGGATGGGTATGGCTATTCCCGTTGAAATACATATGAAAGCCAGTTATATGGCGGAGTGGTCGAGTCTGGTTTATGGCGCTTGTCTTGAAAACAAGAGGCGGTGATGAGCCGTCCGTGGGTTCAAATCCTACCTCCGTCGCCACACATGACAAAAGCCGCCCGAATGGGCGGCTGGTAGTCACTTCTTTTTTAGGAGTATGTTTATCATATCACACACAACCGCAGCTTCATCATCGGACAGACTGGATATGTCGATAAATCTTTTATCTTCACGGCAGAGCATATAGTCTACTGTCACGCCGAATAGCGTAGCGATTTTCACAAGAACTTCGTAGGATGGGAGTCGGATGTCCGTTTCGTATGAGGACACCATTGAGGCTGTTACTCCTATTCTTTCTGCAACCTGCGCCTGAGTTAAATGTTTTTCTTTGCGCAGTTGTTTTAATCTTTGAGAAAATTCAACCATGACGCATAGCCTCCTTTTCTATCAGTTTACACGAAAGAGCATTTCCGATAGAAAGGTTTGTTATACATAATGGTTCTATATGGGACGATAGCTCAGATGGAAGAGCGGCAGGTTGAAGCCCTGCGCGTCGAAGGTTCGATCCCTTCTTGTCCCACCAAAGCCAGAAATGGCAATTTGCTCTTTATGAGCTTCTATTGGGAACGTATGCCCTCCGTGAAAAGCGGACGGACTGGCAGACCGAAAGCACTGCTACTCTAATGGGAGTTACCAACTGAGTTAAAATAAGTGGGGAAACCGTGCAAACCGGAACTGAATAAGCGTCAGTAACTCAGTGGGTAGAGTAGTCGCCTTTTAAGCGACAAGTCAAGGGTTCAAATCCCTTCTGGCGCACCAAATGAACTCAGAGTGCTTTGCTCTGAGTTTTTTGTTTTATGGAAAGGAGGTTGAGACATGGCAGGAGAAGTAAAAAGAAATACCCGTACTAAAAAGTCTGCATCTGCTGAGAAAGCATATTTGAACGATGACGGTTATCCGTTTCATTGTACTTCTTGTGGCAAGGGATTTATGAGGCAAAAAGATAATTTCAATGTGTCTCCATCTCCGTACTATGCAAGAAATAATGGTTATTTGCCTATCTGTAAGCGCTGCTTAGAAAAGTCATTTGATTACTACACAGATGATGTCTTTAACGGTGATCAGGATAAGGCGATGGACTTTTTGTGCGCTACCATCAACACATGTTTCGATGAAACGGCTTGGACAAATGCAAAAAAGAGTCCGCCAAACAAAAGCCGTGTCAGCGCTTATTTTTCAAAACTGAATCTTGCGCAGACGAAAGGTGCGTCATATGCAGATACTATTTTGCTGCGAAGATCCAATAAGGTTGAAAATGCAACTTCTGTGCAGCAAGTAAAAGATAATCCTAAAATTGAAGTGCCTATTGAAACCATTCGCCTATTTGGTCTTGGTTTTAGCGAGCAAGACTATGAGGTTTTGAAGTTTGAATACGATGATTGGGTGAGCAAGTATGGCGAACCTGAGGATAAGCGTCAAGACGAGCTATACAAGAGTATCTGTTATTTGAAATTGCAGCTTCAGAAGTCCGTTCAGAATGGCGATGCTGGTATTGGTGCGTTGGCTAAAACTTATAAAGAGTATATCAATGCTGCAACTACCGAGTTGGAGGATCGCAAGCAGAAGAAAGAAGACTCTGTGAAGTTAGATCCTCTCGGTGTTTGGATCAGCGATATTGAGAAATATACGCCGGCTGAATACTACAAAGACAAGAATCTTTACAGAGATGCGGACGGTATTGGTGGATATGCAAGTCGTTTTATTTTCCGCCCATTAAAGAACTTACTTACTGGTTCAAAGGAGCTTGATAAAGAATTCAATCTCTCCAAGGAGGATTGAGTATGGATAATATCAAGAGAATGGATGAGCGGCAAGCTGCTCTACATGAGCATTTTCCGTCAACGCATTATTTGCATAAGCCAGAGAATGTTATGCGACTTATGGAATGGATCACATTCTATCGTCGCAACCCATCAAGATTTGTAGAGCATTATTTTGGAATTGTTCTTCATCTATATCAGCATATTATCTTGTATTTGATGGAGTTCGTTCCGAGCTTTTGTATTGTCGCTGCGCGATCTGCGGCAAAATCATTTCTAATTGCTATCTTTGCATGTAAAGAGGCTATTCTGCGACCTGGGGCGAAAATTGTTGTTGCGTCTGCAACCAAGAAGCAAGCTCGTCTTATTGTGTCTGAGAAGATCAAAAAGGAGCTTATACCAAAATCGCCGTTATTGGCTGCTGAGATTGATAGTTTCAAAGATAACCAAAATGAAATCGAAGTGATTTTCAAGAATGGCAGTTCCATTGTTGTTGTTGCTGCAAATGAAAATGCTCGTGGTTATCGTGCGACCGTAATGATCTACGAAGAATTCCGTATGATTGTCAAGAATATCATTGATAGTGTTCTTTCGCCGTTCCTATATATCCGTCAGGCTGATTATCTGAAGCTTCCAGAGTATTCTTCTATGGTCGAAGAACCAAAAGAAGTTTATATTTCTTCTGCGTGGTATCAAAGCCACTGGATGTGGAAGCTCATCCAGACTCTTACTAAGGATATGTTTACAGATGGTTCTTCGTGCGTAATTGCAATGGATTATAGCATTGCGCTGAAGCACAATATCAAAACGAGAAACTTCTTGATCAAAGAACGGAAGAAGCTCGATCCGATTTCCTGGGCGATTGAGTATGAAAACCAGATGATTGCGGAAAATGCAAAATCTTTCTTCAATTATGAACAGCTTAATCGTAACCGTAGATTGAAGAGAGCTTTCTATCCAAGAAGAAATGACGAAGCGCTTTTGAAGCAGAAGAACAAGTATGATATTCCAAAGCAAGTTGGTGAAATTCGTATTTTGTCTTGCGATATCGCTATGGAGGGCGGTAACGCCACCGATAACTCTATTTATTCTTGCATTCGTTTACTTCCGGAGAGCCAAGAGTATAAAGTTATGGATACTCAGGGTGAACATATCGAAGTAAAGCGTGGATATAGACGGCAAGTCAGTTATATGGAGGCTGTTCATGGCGGCGAAACAACCAAGCAGGCCATTCGTATTAAGCAGTTATACACTGATTTCAATGCGGATTACTGTGTTTTGGACGGTCGTAATGCAGGTATTTCCGTATACGATATGCTTGCTAAGGTTCTATATGACGAAGAGCGCAATATGGAGTATAAGCCTTGGAAATGTATGAATGATGAGAAAGTTGCTAATCGTATTCAGATCGCTGGAGCAGAAGAAAATGTTTACATTATCAAAGCACAGCTTGAAACGAATAGCAACATTGCTGAGTCAATGAGAAACGCTTTGAATTCCGGAATGATTGATCTGTTAATTAGTAATACTGAGGCGGTTGATGAAATTGCAAACTTTATTCCTGAGTATGCTACTGCCGATGTGGACACGCAGCTCTTCTTTGAGCGACCATATCTTGAAACGGTTGCCCTTATCAATGAGATGATTGATCTGGAATATGAGCGTGGAGAACAGACAGGGCTTATTAAGATTGTAAACAACAACAACCGTAAAGACCGCTATACTTCGGTCTCTTACGGTAATTATTTTGCTCAGATGCTTGAACACGATATGTTGTCGGATAGTTCGGAGTATGAGTATGTACCACTATTTAATTGAAGGAGGTGAGAAGATTGCCAAATAATAAAAGACGCTTTCCGTTTTTCTGGAAAACCAACGAAGTATACGAGGAAAATTCAGCGCCGCAAGATCCTACATATGAGTTCAACACGAATTTAGAAACTGCGTATATTCGGATGCTACAAAGTTCTGGTCGTATGCCATATACGATTCAGGAAATCAGAACATTTATTAGAAATCCAATGGCGAATATTGAATCCATCAGAAATTTAGCGCATTGGGCTTATTATTCTAATGGCGTTGTTGCAAGCGGAATTGACTATATGCGGACGATGCACACGCTTGATGGCGTTATTGTCAGTAGATCAAAACGAGCTGACGGTAAAAGACCGCGTAATTATCGTATGAACAAACAAAAGATGGAGGCAACTCTTCACACCATTCGATACAAGCAAGTAATCCGTGATGCCATTTTTAAGAATGCAAACGATGGTATGTATGTAGCTTATTTTGAGACAAATTATGCTACGCCAGATTATCGTACTGCTTTAACGGATTATGAAATTCAAAATATCACAGAGATCAACGCGATTGGTATGAATGCAATGGTTATTCCGCTTCCAATTGATTATGTGAGAATTATTGGCCGCAGAAACAATAGCTATCAGGTAGCTTTTGATCTGCGGTATTTTTCTAATCTAAGTGAAGATGTCAGGAAAAGAAAGCTTGCTGGATTCCCGAAAGAAATTCAAGAGGGATATCTCGCATATGAGAACCAGACGATTGATGCTCCGTGGTTGCGTCTCAATAACAACAAAACGATTGTAACCAAAATCAAGAGCGAAATTACAGATCCGTTCGGCATCCCATTTGCGATTGCTGCTCTGGATGATGTGAGTTATGCGCAGTATTTTGTAGACACCAAAAGAAATGTTCTGGATTCAGTCAACAATCAGATTGTGTACGAGACTTTTCCGGAGGGAAAGGAAAAAGGAACATCTGCTCTAAGTGAGAAGCAACAGAAACAGCAGCACGATCTTGTGAAGAATGCGCTTGCCAGCAAGAGCAGAAATTCGAGCGGCACATCTTTCTTCTCTCTTGCGGCCGGCACAAAGTTAGACAGTATCTCTCTCGATGTTTCTCTGCTGGACGAGAAGAACGAGAATTCCATTATTGATTCTGTAAACAAGGATCTTGGCATTAGTGCAAGTGCGTTGGATGGAAGCAGTACAGGTAACTATTCTACGGCAAATTTGAATTTGGAGCTTGTTTCAGCCAATGTGTATTCATGGATTGAGGACATTGTTGATGAGCTGAATAAGTGTATCAATCAGAACATCATCAGTGATGCGAGTTGCCGTGTTGAGCTATACATTCTTCCAATTACTATGGTGAATAAGAACAACATGGTTGGATATATGGAGTCGCTATATGCTCGCGGTAAGGGTAGTCTATATGCCTGGATTGCGGCGACAGGCTTTAATCCCGATAATTACATTGCTCTTATGGATCACGAGCTGGAAGAAGACTTTGAGAACAGATATCCGGTGCATAAGACTTCCTATACGATGTCGAGTGATGACGGCGGAAGACCATCTACGGATAGTGACAATCCATCTTCTGTTCAGCAAAAGACAAACGGCGGAAATAATACGCCAAAACCATCGGCGTAATTCGGAGGTGAGGAAAATGAACGGAGACCGTTTTATGGGTCGTATTTTTGAGCTTTCTAATGAACGGCAAATTACTGGTCGTAGAAAGATCAAAATTGTATTACACGAGATTTTCCCATCTCATGATGTATGGCAGGAGAACGGAATTTCTTGGGATGAGGAATACACAGCACAGAACATCGAGTCTGTTACGAATATGTCCATCTGTGTTGAATTCCTAAGCGAAGAGCGACGTCTTCCGTATGGGCATGGCTTGACCGATATTAAGGACAATATGCCATATATGGAGGATGCAACTGTGGTAGGCCATTGCGAGAAAGGCTATATCACAGATATTGAAATCGACGGCGAAACAAAAAAGGTGCTTGTCGGTGAGGGATATATTGACGAAATGCGGTATCCAAAGTTCGTTGCGTGGTTGGCTGAAAAGCTAAAGAATGGCAGCGTAAAGGGATCGGTTGAAATCGTTGGTCGCCCAGAAAATGATAATCGTATTATTTACGATGGCGGTTGGAAAGAGCATGGCAGAATTCCTCAGATTTATGATTATAGTGGATATGCCATTCTTGGTATCAGACCGGCAGATGATACCGCAATCGTTGTTGAGTTAAATAATAAATTGGAAAACAGCAAGGAGGAAACACCTATGGACGAAAAGGTAATGGGACAATTCGTCGAGCTTGTGAAGACTTCTGTTACTCAGACAATTACTGAGCTTAATAATAAAGGCGAGCAGTATGAGGGGCAGATTTCCGAGTTGAACGGTCAGTTGGCCGCAAAGGATGCGGAAATCGCTGAGCTGAATGAGAAGCTTGCGACGGCACAGGCGGATTTGGCCGCAAAGGATGAGGCTATGGAAGCACAGACTTCTGAACTGAATTCTTTGAAAGAGACAAATGCTACTTTGGAGAAAGAGAAGAAAATCGCTGAGCTAAATTCTGCTCTGTCAGAGTTTAGCGCTGAGGAACAGGCTCTTGCGCAGGCTGAAATTGATGCGTTTAAGGCTGATCCTACAACTGTTGAGATCAACAGTATTACCAGCAAGATTTGCGTTGAGATGGTTCGCAAAAACAAGGAAATTCACAACGCTGAATTGAACAATGGCGCACCGGATATCTTTGGAGGGGTTTCTTCTCCTGAGGATAAAGGCGACGTAGATATCTTTGGTTAATAAGGAGGATAATAGAAATGAAGTACAAGACTATTGGTGCATTTAAGAATGTACAGAATGTGCCTTATTGCAAGGCTGCTTCTGATATGAAGGTCGGCATGGGCGTTATTTTGGATCGTGTTGCAAAGACAGCAACTCTTCCTGCATCCGAGGACGATGCAAAGAAGGTCGTATACATCGTTACCAATATCAATGATAAGCCTGAGCTGCACAACAGCCCTGAGACTTATGTTGTAAACGAGGGCGAGTATGTTCGTGCCGATGATCTGAGAACCGTAAATGGTCTCGAAATTGAGTTTGCTGCTTTTGAAATCAATGGTGGCACTACTGGCTTGGCGGCTGAGGATCTGTTGGTGTTTGGCACTGATGGTAAGATTGTTAAGGCTGCAAGTGCAGATGGTTATGCTGTTTGCTTCAAGGTAATTTGCAAGACTCCATATATGGACGATGGTATTCTTGCTGAGATTGTTGCGCAGTAAGAATAGGTATAGGAGGAAAAACAAATGGATAACATTTTTGAACTGAACACCGTCAACAATGTTAAAGATGAAGTTGGCGCTTCTAAGGTAAAGTCTACATCTCCGGTGGTTGAGGTTTTCTCTGCGTTGGTGCAGGGCAAGAGCCTGTCTTCTTTTGATGGCAAGGTCGTTGATAAGTCAGTTGAGCATATCAAGGATCTTGCTGGTCGTGCTATCGACGGCGATCATCAGGCTGTTTCTGAGCTGAATGCCATTCAGCGTTTTGCTATTGAGCCTAAGTTGATCGAGGCTATTAAGATCTTCAATTTCATGGGTACATACAAGAGCGTTCCTTATGACACTGTTCCTATGATGAAGACCTATAAGTACGAGAGCATTGATTCTCGTTTCCAGGCTTCAAGCGGTGATGTGCCTTTTGCTACTCACAGCTTCCGCGAGTATCCTATCGGCACTCAGACCATTTCTTCTGGTTATGCTGTAGATTATCGTGAGCTACAGAGCGGCAACTTTGATGGCACTATTGCCGAGGGCATTTCTCAGGTGCAGATCGACATGCAGAACAAGGCAGTTTACTATGTCATTGCAAAGCTGTACGATGCACTGAAGAACGCCAAGGGCGTGAAGCACTTTGCTGAGAACAGCGGTGTTACGCAGACTGCTGTTGATGAAATGCTGAAGAAGATGCGTCGCTATGGTCGTGTGAACATTTGCGGCGATTATTCTGTTGTATCTCAGTTCAACGATTTTGCTGGTTATAAGACTTTCGGTGCGAACACCATTCCGTTTGGTGCTGACGCTGTTGCCGAGGAAATCCGCAAGACCGGTCTGCTGAGCTTCTACAATGGCTCTCACATTGTTGAGCTACCTAACGCTCTGGACTTCACTCGTATGAATGCCGACAAGACTTCTTACGAGCTGTATATGCCACAGGGCTTGCTGTTCTTCATTCCTCAGGGCAAGGTTGCTCCGTTGCAGATCTTCCGTCGTGGCGGCATGACCACTATGACCGGTGATGATATTGTAACCCGTCAGCACTTGACTCGCTTCGATATGGAGATCGGCGCTGGTGTTGCTGAGGGCATGGAGGATCAGATTGGTCTTCTGTCCGACACTAACTTTGAGGTGCCTTCTCTTTAATTAGGAATTAGTTAGATAATATAAAGGAGGGAGGATATTCCTCCCTCCTATTTCATAACAAGGAGCGAAAGTAAATGGAACTAACCGATAAGGTTTTAATTGATAATTTGTGTAGCTGGCCTCTATACTTCCGCCGCCTAAATGGAGTGGGAGATATTCGGATTCCAGCAAAGGTAACTGGATTTGCCATGCTGGATGTTGCAGAGGTACAGATGCAGATTCAGTCTGGGAACAGAATGTTTGTTGGCAACGATCCATCTCGTCCTGGCGATCATGCTCGTCTGTTTATTCAAGATGATGCGCAGCGCAAGGCGTTGTTTGGCTATGCAGATACCACAGACGATGTTCTTGTTTTGAATGCTGATTCTGTGCGAGAGTTGCTTGCAATCAGAAAGAAAGATGAGTTTAACGCTCGTCTTGAGGCTCTTGTCACTAATGATGCTGAAAAGAAAATGATTGCGCAGATTGCAAAGGAAAATGGCGGAGATGATGTCGCTGCCTGGAAGATGGATGCAATCAACAAGCTTGCTGAGTCAGTCACTCTTTAATTAAGGAGGTTTGGGTATGGAGAAAACTACTTTTGAAGAGATTGAGACCAGCTTTCATTCCATGCCTTTAACTAAGTATATTATTCCGACAGCGTTAGAGCAGGAATGGTTAAAATCTGCGGTCGCAGATTATGAACTCGATTTGAGTTGTGATCTTGAATACGACGAAGAGAATCATTGCTTCTCTTCTGTATTGGATCGGCAAACAGTGCGTGTTCTTGCTCTCATGATGTATGTCAGCTATTTACAAAGAGAGCTTAGTCGTGTAATGGCGCTGAATGGAATTTATACAAAGGATGTCCAGATCACTGGTGCTGACGGAACGAAAAGAGTAACGAAGCAAGAACTTGAATTTGAGATTGGGCGCGTAAAAGAACGACTACATAAGCTAAAACAACACTGTTTTGATTAAGGAGGTGCTTGTATATGCCTATTGAGTGGTATTTGATGAAGCAACCTACTTATAACAGTGGTTTTGAGGGCGATGAGTTTGCGAATTATGCCTCAGATGGGTTTGAGGAAATTTTAGAGTCTGAGCTTGCTGATGATATTGAGATTTTTGAAAAGAGTCTCAGCGTTGAGCCGGTGAAGACACGAGCAATCATTCAGGGTGTGACGAGCGATACCTATAACAATAGTGTTATGCGTCAATTTATTTGTCGTATTGGGACGCTTCGAGCAGGTCAGTATATTAAGGCTCGTGGTCAGTATTGGATGGTTTATTCCCTCCCCGATAACAACAAAATGTATGAAAAGGCGATTGCGTGGCAGTGCAAATACTCTATCTACTTTATTTCGCCACTTACAGGCAAAGCGGTTGAGTATCCTGTCTACGATATCAATAGTACGCAGTATGGTTCTGGTGAAACTGCCAAAACACATATGACTATTGGTACTTCGCAGCATCTTGTTTATATCCCATATAATTCTGAGACAATTATGCTCGATAGTGGTTTTCGGTTCTTGATTGATAAAAACCGAGAAGAGCCTACCGCATATCGTCTTGCACAGGTGGACTCCGGAGGTTATTCGTGCGGTGCTGATGATGGACTGCTGCAGTGGACGATTATTGAAAGTCAGTACGACAAAGAGACTGACAACAAAGAACTGATGATTGCCGATTATTATGGCAAGTCGATTTATTCTAAGCCAGAAGATCCCAAAGAAGGATATTCTATCACATTAACTACGGATTCGTCCGGTAACAAGGTTACATTTGGTGAGGATATTCGTGTCGATCTGCACTGTTTCAAGGATGGTGTTCCCATTGATTCTTTCGAGGTCAATGCCAGTCTGACAGACGGTAATGAATACGGTGAGATTAAAGAAGTTGGAGACGGATACATTATTGTTCGTGCGCTAAATAATCGAGATTATATTGGTCAGGAAATTACTCTTGAAGCGAGCAATGATGAGTATGGTGTTAGTGCGTCGATTATTCTAACGATAGGACGGTGGTATTGATGTATTTATCTGAGATACCGAGATATAGAGATGTCGTTATGGAGAGGATTTGTAAGTGCGACGCAATCATTGATTTGATTCGGCCTGAGGATCAGTCAAATATGAAGGCTTCCGACATGGCTTATAAATACATTTTTCCATATGACTACATTGTGGATAAGACCACAGAGGTAGGTACATATCTGTGTTTTGATGTTGCTGCTCCGCGTATTATCGACCGTGCTTTTTCTGATTTCCGTATTTACTTCTGGATTATTTCTCATGAAAGAGCAATGCGTACACCGAAAGGGCTTGTTACGGATCTTCTGTCTTGCGAAGTAGACAAGCTTATGAATGGCAGTCGAGAATTCGGTCTTGGCAGAGTTGAGCTTATGGGATGGGATCGTTTTACACCTGCTGACGATTTTCATGGGCGTTCTCTTACCTATCGCACCGTTGACTTTAATCGGGAGTGATACAAAGTGGATAAAAGAGACTTGAATTTGCAACTCTGTTCGGATGACCCGATTTTTGTTGGCGGAGTACCTATCTACCCTATTCCAATCAGCGAAATCGCTAAGATTGGGTATATGAGATTTAACGCAGAGGTTCGTTTGCTCTGTTTGAACGAAAGCGATATCAGCGCAATGACCGGAAACGATATTTCTGATATTGGCGTTTTCAAATATCTGGTTGCAAACGCAATGCGAGACCACGGGCTTATGGACACGATTTTGTTTTGGCTCTCTATTATCACGCATAGCAGAATGAAATTTTCTTCCCGTAATCTATGTTTTACTTGCGGCGCATTCAACATCACACAAGAAAACTTTGATGAGGTACAAGCTGTTATTAGACTTCGTAATGGCTTGCAAGACATTGAAGAAGAGGAAGAAAATCCAGATAACGAAGCTGCTCGTCGCGTATTACAGCGCAGAAAAGAGGAACGGTTAAAGCGAAAGCGCTTGAAAGAGGTCGATGAAGAGTCTGCGATTACACTTGCTGATTTGGTCAGTATTTTAGCGAGTGGATTTGGCTTGACGATGGCGGATGTAATGAAATATGACATCTACCAGTTCAACGATCAATTCAATCGTCTAAAAATTATGGACGATTATGAAGTCAATGTTCAGGCACTACTACATGGTGCTAAGAAAGAAAATGTTAATTTGACTCACTGGATCACAAAAATTAAACACGATCCTGAGTAATACGGCAGTCTGGATTATTCCAGGCTGTTTATTTTTTTTAAGGAGGTACATACATGTCTAACGCAAAATTTGGCGCGAAGGAAGTCATGGACGTTGTTCTTTATGACATGGAGACAGATAAGCCGGTTATTCAGTTTGATAGTCTAAAGACTTCCAGCATTAGCGTAACCTCAGAAAAGGTTTACGCACGAGGCGGTAAGGGCAATCCGAAGCTGATCACATGGGAGATCAATAAGGAAGCAACTTTGACTATTGAGGATGCTTTGATTTCTCCGAAGTCTATGGAGCTTGTGTCCGGCATCGCTCGTAAGGTCGGCGTTCAGACCATTCGCATGAGACAGACAACCGAGTACGAAAACGGCGAGAATAAGGGTAAGATGTATCCTTTGAAGGCTGATGCTACCGGTAAGATCGTTCTGGCGTTTGCTCCGAATACCGATGTAAGCAAGATCTTGGTTTATCCGTTCGATTCCGATTGTGAAGAAGATGCCCTGTTCGATATGACCGGTGCAACTCTCGATAAGGAGAACAAGACTCTTACCATTGAAGCAGCTAAGGATCAGCGTGTCGTGGTTTACTACGACTACGATAGTGAAGCTACTGCTGAGACCTATGTAATTGACGCTGAACACTTCAGCGGTACTTACAAGCTGGTTGGTGATACCGTACTTCGTAATCAGAAGACCGGTAAGGATGAGGCTTTCCAGGTTACTATTCCAAATCTGAAATTCACTTCTAATTTGGAGCTTGGTTTTGCTGCCGAGGGCGATCCTTCTACCACTACATTTGAGTGCGAAGTCATGCGCGACACCGATACTGGCGCGATGATTCAGATGGTGAAGTATTAAGGTGTTAATCACTTCGGGAGGGCGATTGCCCTCCCGTTCTTCTATCAACAGGCAAGGTGAAAATATGAGTAAGAACAAGATTTTTGTATGCGATGTGTTGCCTTGTGCTGGTGATCTGGATGTGGTTGTAGCGCTCGTTGAAGACGGAGAAACAACGCGAGAAGTACAAATCTGCATTCCGAAATACTGTGATATTTCCAAGTGTATTGGCGAGGAAATTTATTATGAAATCAAGAATGGGCGTGTGCGTCTCTCCGCAGTACGATCACCAAAACATGAGGTAGATGATCCTACGCAGGATATTGAAAGTGGAGAGGAATAACCTCTCCCTTTCTTTTGCTTTGCGAAGGGTGATGATATGAAAATTTTATCCATAGACCAGGCCAGAAATGGTGCTTGGGCTGTTTTTGACTATGAAACGAAAAAGCTCGAAACATATGGGACTTTTTCTTTTGGAAATAAGGATTATACATACGCAAGAGCGATTCTTGCTATTGAGAGTTTGGTCGATACGATTATCAAGACCTATAATATTTCGGCTGTGTTTATCGAAGATATTCAGCTTCGTGTAAATGTACAGTCTTTCAAAAAGCTTGCGCAGCTTCAAGGAGTCCTCATAAATCTCTTTGAGAAGAATGAATACTTGTACGATTTCATTGCTCCAACTCAGTGGCAAAACTACTGTAAAGCAAGAGGACGGAGCAGTAAGGAAATCAAAGATAAAATTAAAGCCTTGGAAGCGTCTGGAAAGAAAGAGTCAAAAATTCTCTCTATTCAAGCGGCGAAAGAAATGTACGGAATTGATACGGACAATGATAATCTGGCCGATGCAATTATGATTGGGCATTTTGTAATTAACAACTATGACATTCGGTCAAATCAAGATGACCAAATCAAAATTGAGAAACATGAAAAATAATCTTAGAGAGGATGCTATAAATGGCAAAGAAGACTAATCGTGTTTCAATTAACGCGCTTGAGCGTTTTTGTAAGGAGACAACTCCGGATATTATGCAGCGTACATTTTCTATTGGTGATGAGACTATTACATATGAGGTAAAATTCCGTCTTACATTGGAAGAGTCTATGCGTTTTGTTGAGGATGTTGTAAAAGAAGCTATTATGCCGAATGATGGTATGATTGTTCCGCTCGCACAGAGTTATATCATTGGAAAGAACATTCTCATTTACTATGCGAATTTTACGATGCCGAACGATGAAAGTAAGGCGTATGAGCTGGTGTTGGGTGCAAATGGTATTATTGGCGATATTATCGGGTGCATTGACAATGCGCAATATCAGATGCTCTTAGCTGGTGTTCGTGATAGAGTTAATTTTGAGACGCAGAAGATGTTATCTGTGCAGGAACAGCGTGTCAACACATTGGTTGGTGAGATTTCTCGTTTTGCAGAGCAGATGGACAGTGTGTTTGGCAATATCAGCGGTGAGCAAATGGCTGGTTTCATTTCGAGCATGAGTAGGCTTTCTGATACACAGATTTCTACTGAAGAGCTTGCGAAAGCTTTCGTGGAGAACGCAAAAGAAAACAACTGATAGCAATTAAAGCTATGTGTATCGGTTGACTTTAGCAGGCGATTTTCCTATAATACAAGCATAACTATGTTGATTAGGAGGTGTGCCTATGAGAAGAAGACCGAGACCGTTTATGCTGAGTGCATCGACTGGCGATGGCGCAGCTCTTGTCGTTATTGTTGGGTTGCTATGCCTCCCACTTTCTGCATTTGTCGCATTACCAGCAATGCTTCTTACCGCAAAGCTTGTTGATAGTAATATCAATTGGCTTGTTTTGGTTTTGATAGCACTTCCTATTGTCGCCGCATCTGCTTGTTTCATAGCTACGCCGATATTGGCAGTTGCAAGCTTTGCTGTGTTGATTGTCGCTTTGTATTTTGTCAGGTGGTGGGTAAAGCGTTTGCCAGAGACAAGCCCGATTCGTGGTGAGTTTAAGCGTTTCCGAAAAATTGCAGTATATGTAACGGTTGTATGCTACATTGGGTTTTTAATTGTTTTATTATTAGAAAACTATACAACAATTATGACCATTATGACTTGTGCTATGCTTATTTTGCTCTTTGTCGTAGTCGGGCTATTTAGTTTTGTGATGTTCCTAATGTTTGACGCTAACAATACATCTAAGACATGTGAAGAGAATCAAAACAAGATAAGCGATTCAAAATAAAATGACGAATAATTGATTTATGAGTATTGCGCCGGCGTATGCCGGCGCTTTTCTTATTTTGGAGGAACGATATGCCGCAGTTCAAAAATACGGCTGATCTGATGGCATATTTGAAAAAAGCTGTCGATGAGTCTTTAACCAACGATGTATTCCCTGTCATTCGTGATGAAGAGGTTGAGGCAATTAAAGACATCGTTTATAGCATGGATACATCTGGATATTACCAGCGCAGATATGATTTTGGCGGTATCGGAGATCCGTATAATATTGTGATTAAAGGCGATGCTGCAAAAAACGGTATTTTGTCTGTTATCAATATTACTGACCCAAACCCATATCTGAACGGTCGAAACGGAGACAGAGCTACGGTAAGTAAGAATCTCCCGTATTTGATTGAACATGGTCGTGGTGGATCTGGTGATCCTGGTTATGACTATTGGAGTAGACCGAAAGCCCGCCCATTTACAGAAACTACGATTGAGAGATTACAAGCTTCTGGCAAATGTACGCAGGCATTAAAACGAGGACTTATGAAGAAAGGCATCACGATTCGATAATCTGGTGTCTTTCTTTTCTTTGTATAAGAAATTAGTTAAACAACTTATAAGTGAGGTGATTGTGCGTGGATGATCTGCAAATTCTATTAAAAGCCGTGATTGACGAGAACAGCCAGTCTTCACTTGATTCTAAGCTTGCAAGTATTGCTAAGTCTTTGAGTGAATCGCACACTGTAAAGCTGAAGGTTGGTTTTGATGAAGACTCCGTTAAAACGGTGCAGAGTCAGCTACAAACAATCGCCAAGCAGGTCGGTGGTGCAAACCATACTGGCACATATAAGCCGTTGCAGGTTTTTGATGCAACGCAATTAAAGGCTGACGGTCAGCGTTACTTTACGTCAGTCAAAGATATCGTTAGTCGGGCGCAGGCCGAATTCAGTAAGCTTGGCAAGACGGACATTACGAATGTCTTTAAGGATTCTAAGGGAAACATCCAAAGTTTCACTGCCAGCGTTACTAAGGCTGATGGCGTTGTAGAAAAGTTTAACTTTAATCTCGCAAAAATCAAAGATGGCGCTCAATCAATAAAAGGGTTTGTTCAAAGTAACTCTATTTTGACAGATAAAAACGCCGGTTCTAATTTGGAGCAGACGCTTAACTATCTAAACAGAATCAATACGAAAATTGCTGATATTACAAGCAAGACATTGACAAACACATCAAAGCCGTTGCTTGGTGATATGGAGCAGTTTAATCAGTATCAAGAAAAGTTGAATGCTGTAAAGGCTCGTATTGAAGAGATTAAGCAATCAAACACCACTCTTTCTTCTGAGCATAAGAGAGAGATTGACTCTATGGTTGCTGATCTTCAGCGCTATGCAAAGGAACTACAAACTTCTGCGTATGCTGCAACGGATTTGAAAGCAAATACTTTTGCAAATCAAAAAGCTGAGTTGCAGGCAAGTCTTGAAACACAGATCAAGAAATGGCAAAACGCCGGTATTTTCGGCGGTGATTTTAAGGCAAGCGTAGAAGAGGCTAAGACTGCTTTAGACAATGCACTAAATCCAAACGATCTTGACGCATATCGTCATAAGCTTGCGCTACTCGAACAGCAGTTTAAGCAGATAAAGCTTGATAATACTGCCTCTGGGAAGTTATTGGATGCAGAAAAGCTAAATTCCAACATTCAAACAGCGCAGCTTAGAATTCAGAATCTAAAGCAGACATATAGTGCATTTGTTTCCGATCCAAGCTTAATGTCAAAATGGCAACAGCTTTTTGATGAGTCACAGATGGTTAGTTCTTCAAAGGAACTGACAAACCTAAATGCGAAAATTCGACTTTTCGAGCAGGAACTTATTAGCGCAGATAAACACAGTCAGTCTCTATTCGGAGAGCTGAAAAACAATATTGCAAAGATGGGGTCTTGGATGGTACTCGGCGGTGTTATCGCTGGTATCATGCGTGGTGTTACTGGTCTTTATGACGCTGTTGTCGATTTGGACACAGCGATGACCGAGCTGAAAAAGGTTACGGACGAAACTGATGAGTCGTATGACCGTTTTCTTTCTGATGCTGCACAAAAGGCAGTTGATATTGGTACATCATATTCTGACTATGTAACTGCAACTGCTAATTTTGCTCGTCTTGGTTATTCGATGGCTGATGCTTCTGATCTTGCAGAAGTTGCTACAATTTATAGCGTCGTTGGTGATGAAATCAGCGATGTAAACGAGGCTACCAGCTCTATCATTTCTACAATGAAAGCGTTTGGTATTGAAGCCAGCGATGCAATGACCATTGTTGATAAATTTAATAAAATCGGCAATGAATTTGCTATTTCTTCTGGCGGTGTTGGCGATGCTTTGCAGCGTTCCGCTTCCGCCATGGCTGCGGCAAACAATACAATTGACGAGTCAATCGCTCTGATTGTTGCTGCGAATAATGTCGTACAAGATCCTGCTGCGGTCGGTACAATGTGGAAAACCGTTGCCATGCGTATTCGTGGTGCAAAGACTGAGCTTGAAGAAGCCGGTCTTGAAACCGAATATATGGCGGAAAGCACAGCAAAGCTTCAAGATCAAATCAAGGGTTTGACCAATGTTGATGGATCTGGTGGTTTTGATATTATGGCCGATGCTGATAATTTCAAGAGTACATATGAAATTATCCTCGGAATTAGCAAGGTCTGGGAGAAGATGAGCGATATCGACCAGGCTGCATTGCTTGAATTGCTGGCCGGTAAGCGTCAGGGCAACGCTCTGGCGGCGGCTATCGAAAATATGGACGATGCTGTTAGTGCCATGAACGCCTCCGTTAATGCGGAGGGTTCTGCTCTCGCTGAGCATGAGAAGTGGATGGACAGCATTGAGGCGAAGCAGCAAAAATTCCAAGCTCAGTACCAGGCTCTTGCAAAGACTATTTTGAATAGTGATTTGATTAAGGGTGCATATGATGCCGGAACTGGATTGCTTGGTTGGCTCACAAAACTTATTGAAACGCTTGGTGCATTTCCTACGATTCTTGCTGGTATTACCCCATTCTTTGATAAGCTTCAGTTATTAAAAACAACCACATCGAAGAATTGGCTTGGCACTGGTACTGGCATTTCATTTGCATGGAATAGTGGAAAGCTTGAATTAGAAAATGATATTCGTCTACTTGATGAATACAAGACAAAGATTCAAGGTCTTGGCACATCAACAAGTGATCTGACACAACGCCAGATTGTATGGAACGATACAATTGGCCGTGGAAGTAGTTCGCTGAAAACGGCTGTCCATGTGACAGATGATGCTACGATTTCTACTGACGCATATCGTTCATCCATGACAAACGCATCTGCATCCACAACAGCAATGGGTGTTGCTTCAAAAGCTGCCGCCGTCGGCGTACAGGTGTTAAAGACCGCTCTGAATATGCTGATTAGTCTTGGTATTGGTCTTGCTATTTCGGCAATTGTTTCTGGAATCTCAAAACTAATTAACAAGGCTAAAGAAGCTCGTCAGGCTACTGTTGAGGCTGGTACTGCCGCTGCGGAAGACGCACAAAAACTGTATGATCTCGCGTCTTCTTATATTGAGTTGAGCAACGCTGTTGAAGCTGGCACTGGATCGCAGGAAGACCTTATTGCTATTCAGGATGAGCTAATTGCCTATTTGAAAGATCAGGGCGTTGCCGTTGATAATTTGTCTGGTAGCTATGCAGATTTGCGAGACAATATTATCGACGCAGCCAGAACGCAATTACAAACCGATATTTCAAAAGGTGTTCGTGCTGCTAATGTTGCCAAAGAAGATGCCGTAAAAGAGCTTGACGGATATTTCAATAGTCATAGTTTTTATTCTGCAACTGGTAAAGAAGCTGGAGACGCTATGGCGTATCTCAAAGAGCTTGGTTTTACTGGCATTGACGATAGTGGTAGCAATGGCGGCGGAACAATTTTCCTTCCAAGCGTATATAGTTCAGATGGTGGCTTAAAAGATGTCACATTTGAAGATTTAGCGGCGAATTATAAGTATCTACAGGATGCGATGAACGCAGTTCGAGACAAATTCGGAAGTGAAAATCCGGTGTTTGAAGTTCTTGCGGATGCTTATAACGAATATGATGCTGCGTTGTCCGACGCGATTGATCAGATTGATAAAAACAATCAGATGATTGCGGAAGACGCTTTCCTTGCTGCTCAGAAGCTTGCGAAGCCAGAAAGCCTTGACCAGTTTGAAAAGATGCGCAAGGATTTGATTCAGCAGGTTCAGAACGATTTGAGTTTCGACGAGAATGGTACATATTCTGCTGAGGAACTTGTTGATAAAACGCTTGGTACGAATGACTACTATGCTGGTTTGCTTGACGAGTTAAATCAGCGTGAAAATCAGGCTAAGCAAGTCAACGAGAAAATGCAGGCTATTGCTGAGGCGTTAGTTCAAAAAAACTACGAACAGTATGAGCCTGGTACATCTGCACATTTCCATGAGTTAGACGCATGGCTTGCTGAGGCTGATGAAGTCAAAGAAAAGCTACGCGGTTTATCCGATGAGGAATTTGAGATTGCTTATGATGCGGTTATTAACCAAGGCGCAACGACTTGGGATGATATTACTGCAGCAATCGAAAAGTATAATAGCGAACAGGAAGTAGCAAGGAGACATTCTGAACAGCTCAAGACCACGATTAAGAGCCTTTGGAATTCTGAAAACTTTGCTGACGCTAAGGAAGAGTTGATGACTCTTTCGACAACACTTGATGGTATCACAGCGGAAAATGTAAAGGAGTTGGCTGAGGAAAGCGGAATTCTTGCCAGTGTTCTTGATGAAGACGGTATGAATGCGCAATTCCTCGCACATATCTTACAGGTTATGGCTGAGGGTGGCGATGGTGTTGCTCTTATTACAGAGCAGGCGTTGAAGCTCAACGATGCTCTTGATGGCATGGTAGATAAGTTTGATAGCGTAACTGAGGCGAAAGCACGGTACGATGCTGCCATGTCTGTCGAGGAAAAGGATACCGACTTTAAGTCTTATGCAGAAGCCTTTGAGGAACTGAATAAACAGTTTGAAGCAGGCACGACCAACTCAAATGCTTTCTGGGCTGCGGCTGAATTCCTATTTGGTAGCGATCAGCTATCTACATGGGGATGGAGCGATGGCCTTGACGAAATCTACTCCGCGATGGAGAAAAACAAGATTGTGTTTGAGGACGCTGACAGTGCTGGTGCTGGCTTTGTTGAACGGCTATATCAGATGTCTCAGGCTGGTCAGTTAGTCAATGATCAGGGCGAAAAATTACTGGATATCAGTAAAGATTCTGATGGTGCTTATGTTTTCGATATTGATCCGGATAATCTGGACGCAATTGCCGAAAAGATGGGTATTACGACAGATGCGGTTCTTGCATGTCTGGAAGCCCTCTCCATGTGGGGAGATATTGATTTCTACGATATGAACGAGGTCGCAGATGTTATCGACGAAATTGGTCTATCTGCGGAGAATGCTGGAAAGAAAGCAATCAATGTTTCGGCACTTACCGATCAGCTTATCACTCTTGGTAAGACTGACAAGGAAATCTATGATATTCTGACAGGTTTACAAGACCTCGATGGCGTTGTATTGTTGGATGCAGAGGGCAGCATTGACGGTTTAACGAACAGTCTTACTAATCTTGGTTTAGCAGCCAGCGATGGTATTACGGTCAATGTTGATGCAGAAGCTCTTGCCCCACTTCTTTCTGAGCTAAACTTCACTAAGGAACAGGCGGAAAACCTAATCACAAAGCTTGGTGAAGCAGACGGTATTTCCCTCACAAATTCGCAAGGTGAAATTAAAGATACGACAGATGCGCTGGAGTATCTGAACGGTTTGGACTTTGCGACAGTAACTTCTAATGTTGATGGCGTTGCGCAGGCTGTCGAGGATGTTGACGATGAGACAACTGATAATGTTGTTGATCAGTTTAATAACATCGAAACTGCCGCAAGCGACGCAGAGACCGCAGTAAAGCGCGTCCAAACTGCTGTTCAGCATTTGGACGGTCAAACCGCTACGGTCACGATTGACACAAAGCGTAAGAGCGGCATTCTTGGAAGTATTTTCGGATATGCTTCTGGCACTGGTGCTGCACCGGCTGGCGATGCGCTGGTTGGTGAAGAGGGAGCTGAACTTATCCAGTCTGGCGATAAAGCTTATCTTGCTGGTGCAAATGGCGCTGAGGTTGTTAATCTCAAGCAGGGCGACCGTGTTTACACTGCGGCTGAAACAAAGCGTATCGTACACGGGTCTGGCAAGCAGCTCAAGGGTGTTATCCCAGCTTATGCGAAAGGTCGAGTCCAGACAGGCGGATTGCATGTAGAGACAGGCAAGACCGGTTCAACCGGAACGCCGATCACATTCAACGCTACAGTCGAAGCGACAATTGACGATAAGACATTAGAAGAACAGCTTAAAGATAAGCTGGACGATTTGGAAGACCAGCTATCCGATATTATTGGAAATTTTGAGCATTCAATTTTCATTCTGGAGAAGAATGACGGGACTCCGGAACAAATTATTGCCATCTATCGGAAGATGCAAGAAACAGTCCACGCACAAGCTGAAAAGTATCGTGCGCTTGGTTTAGATGATACCTCTGATTATATCCAAGACCTACAGAAAAAGTGGTGGGATTATCAGGATACGATTGAGGATATGTTACATGATATTTACAAGACTGCGGTAGATAATCATAACAATATGCTCAGTCTGTTGGAAAACCAGTATGATATGCTGGACAACAATCAGACCAAGGATGCGATGTTGGACAACCTTTATAAGCAGCTTGAAGAACAAAAGAAGATTCAAGAAGAAGCTCATAAGGAAGAACGACGTCTGCGTGATCTCGGACTGGACGAAAACGACGAAGCAATTCAAGATTGTATTGACGCATGGTGGGGCGCTTATAATGATATTCAAGACATTAACTCTAAAATTGCAGATAATGTTCTTGATACATTTGATGACTTCATTGATTATGCCGATGATTTTGATTTGTGGGGAGATTTCAACTTCACCAAGGTTGATTACCTGAAACAAAAGCTGAAAGAGATCAATCGCCTATTTGAAGAAGGTGTTTTAACTCTGAAAGAGTATAACAGCCTCATGCGCGAAACGGGCGTTGAAATCTACAACGAACAGAAAGATGCTCTAACGAAAATCATTGAGATGACGATGGAGCTTGTTCGTCAAGAGGCTGAGGATCAAGTAGATGCTCTGGAAGCACAGATTGACGCTTTCCGTAAAATCATTGATTTGAAGAAAGAGTCTCTTTCTGCAACTAAGGATGAAGAGGACTATCAAAGAACTGTTGCAGAAAAAGTAGCTGAGATTGCTGAAAAGCAAGCGAAGCTTGCGCAGTTGGATCGTGATACGAGTGCATCTGCAAATGCTGAAAAGCAAAAGCTGGCACAAGAGCTGGCTCAGCTTCAGCAGGAGTTGGCTGACTATCAAGCAGATTATGCGTATAATTCACAAGTTGACGCTTTGGACAAAGAAGCTGATACTTTTGAAGATACGAAAAACGATGAAATTTCCTATGTGAAGTCCACAGTTGATACGGAGGAAAAGGTGTACAATGCAGCGATTGCCCGCATCAATAGCAATTGGGAACAGCTATACGCAGACCTAATTGAGTGGAATAAGCAATATGGAGATATGATCGATGGCGAAGATTCTATTACTTCCGCCTGGAGAACTGCTAAGGCAGCAGCGCAGGAATACGGCGATGTCGTATCTGCGCTGAATGGTATTAACTCTGAAATTTCCTACGCTGGAAAGAATGCTGACGATAAGCAAACGCAAATCGACAGAATTTTGAGTAAGATGCAGACAAATAGTAAGGGTTGGCATACTGCAAAGACGCAGGAAGAAAAGAACCGTTTGGTTAAGGAGAATGAGGATCTTGCCGAACAGCTTTCCGCTCTATTGGGGCGCAAGGTTGTTAAAGTGAATGGCGTTTGGTATCTTGATTCTGCAAATGGCCCGCGCCTATTCCATACTGGTTTGGATGAGGGTTATGTTGGCGGTCGAGCTACCGGCGCTGATGAAGTCCTTTCTGTTTTGAAGGATGGAGAGCTTGTCATGACGAAAGATCAGTATATGCGTATTTTCAATTCGTTGAAATATGGTATCACTGGTGTTTTGGACTCATTGATTGGCAATCTTACTTCTACATCACCCGCTGTTTCTGAGGTTGTTAAGTCGATTACAAACGACAATAGCAATACAGATAATTCGTCTACGGATGATCGTGTTACTATTCAGAACTACTTCCAGATGCAGAATGTGACGGAAGAAAATATGAAGGGCTTTGCTGAGTATTATTCCGAGTACACTATCGGAAAACTTATGTCGGCTGCGAAAAGAAAGGGCTTGAAAAATAGCTTTGGAAATTCAATGCTGCGTTGAGAATTTAAGAGACCGCCCATATTAGGCGGTCTCTTTTAATTGTGGGAGGTATTGATATGGTCGTTGATTTTGCAAAGATCAATGTGAACGAGCAACCGATGTTGATTCTCCAAAATCTTGACGATACGCCTATTGGTGTGTTGAGACTTGCTTTCAATGTGGTGGCGGAGCTTTGCTATAACGAGGTATCAACGCTCACATTTGATTTACCAGGAATCGTAGACGGTGTTAAAACGCCAAATTACGATAAGGTTACTGGTATGCGGATTATTGACCTAAAACACTATGGTCGATTTATCTTGATTGATCCAAGTGTAAGAGACGATGGTGTTGAGTTGATAAAAAGCTGCACGGCATATTCATTGGAGTATGAGTTTACTTTCAAGAAGTTGCCATTGACTGAGGGAACATACAATCTGTGGAATCCTATTGCACCAAAAGGAACGATTCTTGGATTGATTACAGAGCTAATGCCGTCTTGGAAAGTTGGTTCTGTAGATTCAACTTTAATTGACAAGTATCGCACATTTGACGATAGTAGTGATCAGAATATCTATAACTTTATGAAGTCCGATTTGCAGGAATCATACGGTTGCATCTTTTATTTTGACACTTATAAGAGACTTATTCATGTGCGTGATGTTATGAACGATGCTCCCATTTCGCCAGTGTATTTTTCTGTTGAGAATCTTGTAAAAGATGTAAAGGTTTCTGAAGACACAGAAAGCATTGTGACAAATCTTGGTGTATATGGCGCAGATGGTGTTGACATCCGAAGCGTCAACCCAATGGGGACAAGTAGCCTCGTTAATTTACGGTACTTCATGACGCTTGATAATTTTAGTCAGAGCGTAATTAACAAATATAATCTGTGGGAAGAAACATTTGAGTCTTACCAACAGCAGTATTACAATCTGACAATCGAAGAAGCTCTGAAAACTGCACAGTTTGTCACAGAGCAAGCCGCTATGACTACTTTGCAAGGAGAATTGACAAGCCTTGAAAATATTCAAGCGGTTACTATTCAGGCTATCGCACAAGGATTGAAGTCACAAAGCGATCTAAATAGCGTCAATGCAAAAATTAGCGCTAAAAAATCGGAGATTACACAGAAGCAGTCTGAAATTGATGCTATTTCTGCGGAAGTTTCAAGTTTGAATGAGCAGATGGTCGCAATCAACAACAAGACTGCCCTATCTGCATTTTTTACAGAAGATGAGTACAAGATTATCAATCGGTATCTGAAAGAGGACTCTGTTTCAGAGGATTCATTTGTAATTCCAAAAGTGGCTACTTATGATACTTCTGGCGAGAGTGTAAAAGTTTCTGGTGCTATTTTTAATATCAGCAGATCAGAAGTTATCAAAGTCAAGAATGATTTCGGTAAGGACATTTATTCTGCATCTGGTGGTGTTTTGGAATGTTCAACTAATGGTTTCGTTCTTCGAGCGAATCTAATTCGTGCGTCTTTGGATTTTGACAGTGACAACAATATTTTGTTTACTGCGCGTGTTAATGACGGTACACTGAATGACGCAGAGTTCCCTAACGCTTGTGTATCTATCTCAGGTACGGCAATTAGTGTTTCGTCTAATGTGAAAGCTGAGTCTGAGGTCAATGGTGCGATTAGCTCTGGAAGTACATTGCAGTTCAAAATCAATACTGCAAATTTGTATTTTACAAGAAGTACGACAGAGTACGAACAGAGAACCGTAGAGTGGGATTTGTTTGAATATGGTAAGGAATTACTTAAAAAGAATGCTTATCCGTGCTATTCATTCTCACTTGATATAGCTAATTTTCTTGCATTGTCGGAGTTTTCATACTTCAAAAATAAGCTTGAGCTTGGTGGGAAAATCTATTGGAAACAACGAGACGGTCGCATTTTGAAGCCATATCTATTAAATGTGAAAATTCCATTTGAGGATTTGTCGAACTTTGAAATTGAGCTTTCAAGTAAATGCAATGCGTTTGATGATAGTTTCAATTATGAAGAGCTTGTGCAGTCTGGGGCTACCGCTGGTAAAACACTCGATGGAAGCAAATGGACATACAATCAGTTTGTGAATAGCGGTGCAGAAACATCACTAAGCAAATTTATGAAGTCTGCACTGGATATTGCAAAGAACAATATCATGTCATCGAGTGGACAGGACATTTCGTGGAGTGAGTCTGGTTTACGTCTACGGAAACGAATTGATGGATCTCCTACAGAATATGAACCGTACCAGATTTGGATGAACAACGGCTCAATCATGTTCACCACAGATAATTGGCAGACAGCAAATCTTGCTATCGGTCAAATGGTGTCTGAGGATGGTACGCTTATTAGCGGCGTGATCGCTGATAGCCTCATTGGTAAGTTGATTGCCAGCAACAGTATGATTATCGAAAGTGAAAAGAAAGACGGAAAGACTTCTGTATTTCGTGTTGATGGGAATGGGGCTTCCCTTCATAACGCTATTTTTGATATCTACAATGCTAATCAGGTACAAATCACTCTAAATCCGTATTCCGGAATTGCAATTGGTAAGTATCCGTTGTATGACGGTGATGAGTATACCATTGATGAAAAGAACGCATCTTTCTGGGTCGATACGAACGGAAATGTTCATATTAAAGGTACGCTTGAGGGCTGCGATGGCAGGTTCAGCGGTGAGCTTTCTGCTGCAAGCGGTAGTTTCAAAGGCGTTGTACAGGCATCTGATTTTCTGGATAAGTCCGGAAATTCAATGCTGACATCTGATAAAAACAAGTTCGATAGTAATTATCTTGATCTTGGCAATATTCAGATTGACGGCACAACTGGTAATATCACGATGACAGGCAGTATCAATCTTCAAGGAAATATTACTTGGGGAACTGGCAGCAGTCCTGTCCGCGTTTTGTATGGCAGATCAAGCTATGCAACACCTACATCTCCGTATTCTTCATACCCCAGTTCGTCTTCAAGCGGTTGGCACAGAAGTTTAAGCGTTGCATACGACTACTATGCTTCGTATTCTTATGACGGCGGTAATACTTGGACTTCTGCAATGCAGATTCAAGGTAAAGACGGTCGTGATGGATATGACGGCGAAGACGGCAGTGATGCAAATGTTACTCGTGGCAACATTGCTAAGGCTCTGTACGAAAATTCGGATGACTATTATTACGATGGAATTTATTCGTACAGATCTGGCAGTCGATATTACCTTGCTATTAACGCATCCTATATTCTTGCTGGCAATATTGATGCTGATATTATCGAGCTTACATGCGGTTATGGTGGTTTTGCAAAAGGATACGGATCTGGTAGTAGTGGCCGATTGACCTATGGTGCTATGATGTATGGTAGCAACGGTAATGGCTATGCCCCTTACTTTATCGTCACCAACTCTGGATGTCGAATGACTGGCTTGGATGAGGTTGGTGCAATGGACTTCTTCATTACTGCTAACGGCATTTACGCAAGTGAAGAAATTACATTGCGCTCTGATAGACGATTGAAGAATACCATCAACTACGATTTTGATCGTTACGATGAGTTTTTCATGGGACTGAAACCAGCGACATTTAAGTATAACAATGGTCATGGCGGAAGACTTCATTCTGGATTTATTGCGCAGGATGTTGAAGATGCTCTTCACAACGCCGGTCTGTCTAATATGGATTTCGCTGGTCTGGTTATTGCACCTATTGAAGAGGTCAATGAGGCAGACGGAATTACAGACAATTACTACAAGCTTCGTTACGGCGAGTTCATTTCTTTGAATACACATATGATCCAGAAACTATATCGTCGTATCACAAAGCTTGAAAATGAATTGCAATCTTTGAAAGAGGGTTAATATATGAAGGATGAAGTTATCAATCGTTTAGTTGCTGTACTGAATGCGCTTGACAATGTTTCTGTCCGTGGAAAGCCGAATCTTGCAAATCTGAGTGGAAGTATCGCCATTCTTGAAGAGACGAGAGACATTTTGCTTGGTTGTGAGATTACGAAGAAAGAGGAACAGCCAAAAGATAAGTAAGCGGAGGTGCAGTTATGGCTTTTTGGGGCGACTATTTTATTTTTGATGGTATCCCTTGCACAGAATACGGGCTAAGGCTTTACGAAGTCAATGGCGTTTCTCCTGGCAATGGTAGTTTCCCTTCGCCGGCAGAAATTTCGGAAGATCGTATTTCTGGTCGATATAAGCCGCTGTTTTATGGTATCACGCAAAATGAACCATTGACATTCAAAATGGTATTTGGAGCTGATAAGTCGTTTGTGAAAACAAACGGCTTTTTTGATGCCTGGGATCGGGAGGCAATCAGCGCATGGTTGTCTCCCGTCGATGGTTATAAGTGGTTGGAGATTGAGCAGGCCGATATGGAGCAAGTTCGATATCGGTGCTTAATTGAAGATTTGCAGATGGTCGAGATCGGTAATTTACCGATTGCCTTTTCATGCACGGTTCGATGCGATTCTCCATTTGCTTATCAGTATCCGGTGACATATAGCTATAACTGCAGCGGCAGCACTAACATTATTTTGCGCAATCTCGGTAGCTATCGTGGTGGGTATCAGCCAAAGATAAAGATTACGCTGAATGGCAGTAATACTATCAAAATTATCAATCATTCTGATAACGATAGAGTTTTTGCATTGAGCGATCTTCCACAAGACTACTTTCTGGAGATTGAAGTTGATAATGAAAACGGTGTAATTACAAACAATATGGATTTGAACCTATATCCGTATTTCAATTTTGAATTCTTCAAGCTTGTTTGTGGCGACAATTTGCTTGAAGTGGTTGGGAATTGTATGTTGGAAATCCAATGTGAGTTTCCCGTAAATGTTGGAGGTTAATATGCAATCAAAAGTTTATGACCTACCTGAAATCCCTTTTGTTGGCGGGGAAACACACGATTTACGATTTTGCCTATTCACTGATACACGAAAGCCGTTCAGCGCCTCTGGCGCTACGGCTACATTTTCAGTGGTGTATTCAGTAAATCGTACAGGTACTCCGGTGCTATCAAAGCCCATGTCTATTATTGCAAATGATGATGGTGTTGAAAATATTCTGACGGTTACGCTTCTTCCACAAGAAACCGTAAATCTATATGGGAAGTATATCTATCAGATTACCATTCAGGATATGTCCGGAGAAACTGAGATTCCAAGCCAAGGCATTTTGGGTATTACAAACAATATTGATAAGGCAATCATCAAATAAGGAGGATTTGCGATGACTACTACATATTTCTTGAATCAGGTAATGGGTAATCTATTTCACACAAAGGAGAATCCAGCGCTTCCAGGTGATTATTACATTGGTTTAAGCGCGACTGAACCTGGCGTAGACGGATCTGGCGTATCTGAGCCGGCTTCAAGTGCAGGATATAAGCGTGTTAAGCTGACCGTGCTGAGTGAACCGACTGCTGGTGTAATTAAGAATACTGCTGCGGTTTCGTTTGATGAGTCAACTGCGAACTGGGGTACAATGACGCATTTCGTTATTTACGACGCTTTGACTGGCGGAAATCTGCTTATGTTTGACGGGCTGTCTTCTGCTCGTAATGTTGAAACTGCGACTATCGTTACCATTAAGGCTGGTAGCCTGACTTTGACATTGAGCAATCCTACATAAAATTAGCTAAACAATTTGGCGGTGAGTTATGGCACAAGAATATAATATCTATCTTCGCAAGCGGCTGACGGAGTTTGATGTTATTATCAAAAATCTTCCGTATCGAGACGGCCTAATCATGTATAACAAAATGTATCTGGATGCGATGGTTAATTATTTGTGCCTACAAAGATTTATCATCGGAGAGAGTGACGCTAATCTTAGAACTGAGATTGACGAGTTGTTAGAGCGTGTATTTAATACATTTCAGAGCAAGGTTGAGATCGATTTGGATGTTGAATTGGCTGCTGGTAAGCCGATTTCCGGTCAATCTGACCTTGTTTTTGCAACGAACCCATTCGAGATGGGCGAAGAAACATACGAGGTTTTTCAAAATCTAACGAGACTTACAACATCTGCATTGCAATATGATCTTGCAAAGTCAATTGGAAGCGGGCGTAGTGATTTAATCTTTCACACATCGACCGCTGACACATTAAAGACTGCTTTTGATAAAATGCAGAATAATGTTGAGCTTTTGTTAAGTTCTGATACAGATAAAGAAACATTTGCTGGTGCTGGCACGGAGATGCAATTAAACACAGATCGGTTTGATTTGTATTACTTGCTTGCTGTGCAAGGAGAAGCTGTTATGAATCTGCTCTGCTCGATGGATTTTGAAATGTGGTACACGCTTGGCAATGCAAATCAGACATTTTATTTGACTGCTGTAAACAACGGTGTGAAATCGACAAAGTATCTTTCTGCGGATGGATTTATGTCACTAATTGCCGCAGTCAATGAATCTCTCGAAGCTTTTATTAAGGCGGAATTTTCGGAACTACATTTGACACCAAATGTTGTTGCCGGCTTAAAGCGATATCGTTTGTTGTCTGATCTCGATTCGTCTACTCTTAGCAGCATAGATTCTGTATCACTTGACGAGCTTGATTATGTTGAGCTGGCTTAAAACGATTAGGAAGGTGTTTATATATGTCTAAGGGTACGCTTGGTAGTTTTAATGGAACTGCAACAGCGAATGCAAACATGGTCGATGTATTCAGAAGAAACGAAATTGAATTACATCAGAATAGTGTTTTATCATTCGCTGAACGAATGATTATTAAGAAAATTGGTATTCAATGCGATCCAGGCACAGAGGTATCCATCAACGGATGCGATATCCCGATTGTGTCTGGTGTTTTTGAATTAGGGTATGGGCAAATTGACATTACAAGTCTTGTTTTCAAACAGGCTGTAGCTGTCAACATCTATTACATGTATTAACAAACAGGAGGTTGCTATGAGTGATATTCCTTTTTGGAGTGGAGGTTCTGGCAGCGGAACAGGCGGAGTTTCTAACTACGACCAGCTTTCCAACAAGCCGGTAACAAACATTAGCGGCTCTGGTATTGTTATTTCAAGCTTATCTACTGGCGTTTACAATATCGACGGAACATGGAAGATCACGTCAGATGATGATGAGCGTGAGACATTAAAGGACGATCTTTTCTATGTTAAAAATGACGGAGATAATGTCAAGCTTACATGGATCAGCGCAGGTCTGATTAAGACATATAGCGTTCCGTCTAACGGTAGTAAGGATGACATTGTTGAAGACAGTGTTGCCACATCTTCTGCGGTCATTGCAGATATGATTGGCAGCTTTTAATTTGTGCAGAAAGAGTAGCGCTATCTTTTTGTAAATATTCTGTAAGCTAAATAACAAGAAAGGAGAACAAGATAATGGCTCATTTTGTGTATACGGGCTTGAAAGCAAATTTGCCAGAAGTCCGTGAAAATGCGTTTTATCTTTGTACGGACACAAGAGAGATTTACTTTGGTGCAGATCTCTTTACCGAGGCAGTTCGTACATACACTGGTGAAAAACCGGCAATTCCTGCCACTGGTGTTCTGTATGTTAATACGGACACCAAGGTTGGTTAGATTTGGACGGGCAGTGCATGGGTACAGCTATTCGGCGGATCGTCAACAGACGATATTGTGTTCACAGAAGATCTGGTGTTTACATATCAGTTTGGTAAGTATACGCCGGTCGGAGGCAAGGTCACAGTTCCAGCAAAGGATAAGACTTTGACAGAGCTTCTGAATGACGCTTTCGCAGAAGATCAGAACCCGACGGTAACTCAGCCGAGTGTTACATTGACTGCGGCTAAGATCAAGGCTTATGAGGTCGGTACAAAGGTGTCTCCGGACTATTCTGCCGTTCTGAATCCTGGCTCTTATGAATTTGAACCGAAGGCTACCGGTATTGTCGCTTCCGCATGGAAAGTGACTAACACGGACGGCGGCGAGAAGACAACAGCCAGCGGCACATTTGACGAGATTCAGGTCGGAGACGACACGGCTTATTCTATCACTGCAGAGGCGACTTATGCGGACGGCGCTATGCCGCAGACTGCACTTGGCAAGAATTACGCCGCAGGCCAGATCAAAGCCGGTACAAAGTCTGCAACAAAGAGCAAGATTTCCGGCTATCGTAATAGCTTCTATGGCACTCTGACCGCAAAGGAGGGCGAGGTGAACTCTGCACTGGTGCGTGGTCTCTCCGGAAAGAGTGGCAGAGCGCTTGCTGTCGGCAACAGTTTCAGTATCACAATTCCTGTCGGGGCAATCCGCGTTGTGTTCGCTTACCCAGCGACGCTGCGTGATGTGAATTCTGTGCAGGATGTGAATGGCATGAATGCTGAGATCAAGTCCGCGTTTACCAAGTACACCGTCGATGTTGAGGGCGCAAATGGTTACACGGCCAAGTCTTATAAGGTGTATGTGATGGATATGGCGAACGCCAACGACGCTTCAAATACCTATAAGGTTACGATCTGAGGAAGGAGGGAATTGTAATGGCTGATTTCGGTAAACTGAATTTCGCGGTTGCATTCGTTCCTCAGACGGCTTTCCCTTTGGACGGACGTACATATTTTGAAAGCCTTGAAGCGGCGCAGGCCGCTGCTGCAACTGCTGTTCCTGTCGGCAGCTCTGATGGTGTATATCATTATGGTATGCAACTATTTGTCGTTGAGAACGGTGTGTCTGCTGGATATCGTATCCAACCGGATAAGACTCTTACGAAAGTCGATGGTATTTCTGCCGAGGATCTTGTCGGAGAGTTTTAATCTGTTTGCTTGATTTGGCGAGGGCAATAGCTCTCGCTTTATCTATATTTATCACTATTTTATAAGCCGTATCAACGGCAAGAAAGGATGAAGAAACTATGGCAAATCTAATTTATAAGGGCTTGAAAGCTAACTTGCCTGCGGAGCGTAATGTAAACAGCTTCTATCTCTGCACGGATACCCGTGAGCTGTTCTTCGGCGCAGATCTTTACACTGAGGCTGTGCGCTTCTACGATGGTACTAAGCCTACCGCTCCTGCCCAGGGTGTGTTGTACATTGACACTGTTTCTGGCGCTGGTGATGTGTGGACTGGTACTACATGGAAGTCTGTTTTCACCGCTATTGTAACAAAGACCGTTGCTACAACTATCGGTGCTTCAGCAAGTGACAGCGAAGTGCCTACTGCAAAGGCAGTCAAGGATTATGTTGCTGGTATTACTGGTAGCGAACTTGGCGAGCTGGCGCACAAGGATAGTGTATCCGAAGCTGAGCTTGAAGAGACTCTAAAGAACAAGATCAACGGTAAGGTTGATTCTGTTGGTGCTGGCGACAACAGTGTTGACGTCGGCGGCACTGCCACTAAGCCTACTGTTAAGGTAAAGCTATCTCCAGCTGCGGGTAATGCTTTGGAGCTTGATGAGACTGAAGGTCAAGAAGGTCTGAAGGTCATTATCCCCGACGCAGATACCTATACTGTCGTAAAGGACGAGTCTGCTGCTGAAGGTTTTGCTGCAACTTACCATCTGACTAAGAATGGTGCAAATGTCGGCGCTGCAATCAATATTCCTAAGGATATGGTTGTTCAGAGCGGTACTGTTGTCACCAATCCGGAAGGTCAGGCTGAGGGTACTTATCTGAAGCTTGTGCTTGCCAATGCTGAGAACAGCGAGATCTATATCCCTGTTGATTCTCTGATTGAGTATGTCACCTCTGGTTCTGCCGCTGGTGATATGGTCGTTATCGACATTGATGAGACTACTCATAAGGTAACTGCTACTATCACTGATGGTACTATCACCAAGACCAAGCTGACCACTGAGCTACAGACCGAAATCAATAAGATCCATACTCATGCCAACAAGGACGAGCTGGATAAGATTGAGACAGGCGACAAAGAGAAGTGGGACACCGCTGCTGGTAAGGCGCACGAACACGCTAACAAGGCAGAGCTTGACAAGATCGAGGTTGGCGATAAGGCAAAGTGGGATGCCGCAGAGCAGAACGCGAAAGGCTATGCGGACGAACTGAACACCGCTATGGACAATCGTATGGCTGCTGCCGAGGGTAAGCTTACTACTTTGCAGGGCGACGAGAAGACCGAGGGTTCTGTCAAGAAGGCTCTTGCTGACGCTAAGGGCTATGCAGACGGCTTGAACAGCAACATGGATACCCGTGTTAAGGCTGTCGAGGAAGCTGTCACTGTCGGTACTTTTTAATCGAGGATTTTTCATTCGCTTTAATCAATGATATATCCGAAAACGGCGGACGGGCAAAAGCCCGTCCGCTTTCTTTATCAATTTAAGGAGGTGTGCAAGTGGGATACAATTTTCGGGTTTTTGAAACGGTAAAAAGCAAGGCTGAAAATACTGCCTTGATTCCGATTACACCTGGACGGTATCTGATCTGCACTGATACTTCCGATGTCTACTATGACACCAAAGACAATGTTCGTAAGCATCTTACTGACATTATTGATTTGGAGACGGACGCGGAAAGAACAGCAATCCTTGCTCCATTGGACAAATTTTACTTTGTAAAAGATACGGCTCACTTCTGGCGCTATTTGAATGATGCGTGGGTTGACCTCACATCTGGAAGCGGCGCAAGCGACGCTGTTTATGCAACTCTGGCCGCAGATGGATGGGTGAACGGCAAACAGAGTATTTCGATCAATGGATTAGGTGCAAATCAGAATGGAATTATCAGCATTACACAAGACATTTCAGCACAAGCGATGGAGGCAGTAAAGAATGGAGAGCTTTATGTCTGCGCTCAGGCCGATGGAACTATCACAATCGCTGCGGATAGCACTGTACCCACCTGCGATATTCCAACCGTCATTATTTTGCTGAGTTAAGAAAGGCGGTGTTGACGGATGAGCGAAACAACTAACTACGGGCTTTATTTGGAAGATGATGTGTCTGCTAAGTTCCAAACATGGAGACAGAAAATAAATGGTTCTGAGCAATCCAATATGGTGAAAATTGACACCGCTCTTGGTGAGAAAGCAGACAAAAGCACTTCAGCTACGGCAACATTGCTGGCTTCCGCATGGGTAGGCGTAGATGCTCCTTTTACACAAGAACTCTCTATTGAGGGGCTTGGTGCTGCGCAAAACGGAACTATTTCGGTGGCGCATAGTGCGACTGCCGAGCAACGGGAAATTGCGCGAGAAGCGTTGCTCTCCATCACTGGTCAGGAAAACGGAAAGCTACAAATCGTAGCTGATGGTGAACTCCCAGAACAAGATATTCCCGTTGTAATTATTCTCTTAGGTTAATGGAGGAATCAATATGCCTATTATTTCTAATTTCCCAACTGGCGGCGGATCTGGCGGCGGACTTGCCCTTGCTGCTGTTACGGGAATTGCAACGCTCGCGGCGGCTGGAAATGTCTATGTAAAATGGACCGATCCTGATGATATGGTCGTTGCCGGCTCTACTCTTGCCGCATGGGGAGGAACACTCCTTGTTCGTAAGGCTGGTTCTGCTCCGACAAGTCGTAGAGATGGCACAATCGTTCTCGACAGCAAGACACGAGATCAATATAAATCTGCCTATTTCTGTGATAGTGGATTGACTAACGGCGTGAAGTATTACTACAAGCTGTTCCCATACACTACCACTGGTACATATACGGACAGTGCGGAGGACGAATTCAATGTTACTCCTGCTGCTGTAAATGTTGGTAATATTTCTGGTGCAAGCGCCGTTGCCGCTGGTAATGGAAAGCTTGCAATCAAGTGGACTGATCCAGCCGCGACCGTAGTTTCGGACGGCGTGACGCTTGCGACATGGGCAAGCACAAAGATTGTCGTTAAGGCTGGAAGCTACGCAACTTCTCCAGATGATAGCGCTGCGGCTTATAGCTTAAATGTGACCACTCGTAATCAGTATGCGAATTCCGCACTTACTGTTACCGGCCTAACTAACGGAACAACCTATTACATTTCATTCTTCCCTATCTCTACGGATGGTGCAGTTAATGTAAACACAAGTAATAGAATAACCGGAGTTCCAAATCGTTTGAAGATTTCGACTGTTCCAAGCCAGAGTGGTACATTGACATACAATAAGAATTCTCAGTCCCCGTCTTGGAGTAACTATGATACATCCAAGATGACGATTGGCGGAACGACATCTGGGACAAACGCCGGTACATACAATGCTATATTTACGCCGAAAGATGACTATTGCTGGTCTGACGGTACGATTACGGCAAAGACTGTTTCGTGGAAGATCGGTAAGGCAACTGGTACGCTGACTGTAAGCAAGACAAGTATCACGCTGAACCTAAGTAAGCTGACTGATACATTTACAATCGGCGGAAATTATGATGGTACTTTGAGTGTTACATCTAATAAGACAAGCGTGGCGACAGCTTCTCGTAGTGGGACTACGGTTACAGTTTCTCATGTCAATCAGACAAACGGAGAAGCTACTATCACAGTTAGTTGTACTGCCGGTACGAACTATACCGCACCCGCAAGCAAAACTGTCACGGTCAAAGCTGAGTTCATTCTTGCTACGCTGAATGACAACTCTTGGGCGGCTATTCACAGTGTCTCTGGAACAGGTGCAAGCTATTGGGCGGTCGGTGATCGTAAGGCTGTCTCTGTGAGTGGAACAGTTGGTACTAAGTCAGTCAGCGGAACTTATTATGTTTTTATCCTTGGATTTAATCATAATGGTGCAACTGGCATTGATTTTGGTACATTCAAGACCGCTTTGACTAATGGTGTTGATATTTGCTTGACAGACAGTAAGTACAACAGCTATTCCACAGACGGAACGAAATATTTCAACATGAACCATAGTTCAAATACGAACTCTGGTGGCTGGAAAGGCTGCGATCTTCGTTACGATGTGCTTGGCTCAACGAATACGAATGATGGCGATGCTACATCTACGACTGCGACAAATCCTGTTGCGAATACGCTAATGGCAGCTCTTCCGTCAGATCTTCGTGCTGTGATGCAGCCAATGACGATCTATACGGATAATGTTGGCGGCGGTTCAAACACAGCGTCGAATGTTACCACATCTGTTGACTACTTGCCGCTATTGGCTGAGTATGAGATTTTCGGTAGTAGAAGCTATGCGAATTCTACAGAACAGACTTATCAGGCACAGTATCAATACTTCAAGAATGGTAATTCTAAGGTGAAGTATCGTGATAGTTCCACCTCTACCACTGCGAATTGGTGGGAGCGTTCTCCGTACTACGGCAACAGCAACTCCTTCTGCAGTGTGTACACGAGCGGCTACGCGAACTACACCAACGCCGGGTATTCCTATGGCCTCGCCCCCGCTTTCCGCGTCTAATCCCGTATCAAGAGAATCCTGCCCTCGAAAGAGGGCGGGTTTCTTTTTGTTTTTCAAAATATAAAAAGGAGTTCTATTTATGTCGGTATTAAAAGCACATAGATCTGAAAGCAAAGCTGAGTTTGTAAATACCGCAAACAAGATTTATGTGGAAACGATTAACTTCTTATCTCGACTTTCTGCAAGATTTTCAAGATTGATGGCAAACGATGTATCACATCTTGCGTCAGAAGTTCTTGTGAACGCAGAAAAGGCAAATAGTATCTTTCCATCGGATCACACCAGAAAGGAATTGCGCAAGCAACACCTTTTAGAGTCAAGAGCTGCGTTGATGGCTTTGGATGTTGAGTTGTCTCATTGCTACAACATTATGATGCTGAATCCAGAGGGATGTTTCACAACATCAAACGGGAATCCAGTTAAACCAGCGAGAGCGAAAGAAATTCTTGAAAATATGGCGCAATCGCTTGGTGAACTGATTGATTCCGAAAACGGTCTTTTGACAAATACATTAAAGAGCGACAAAGACCGCTGATATTATATCTACCCACGAAAATTGGGCTTTGCTTACCAAATCATAAAAATTGGGTGCATTTCTGTAAAACCTGTCGGCTTTGGGGATTCCCGCTGTCCACTGCGAATTGGTGGGAGCGTTCTCCGTACTACAACAACAGCAACAACTTCTGCAATGTGAACACGAACGGCAACGCGAACAACAACAACGCCAGGAATTCCAATGGCCTCGCCCCCGATTTCGCAACCCTTTTTAGGTATGGTTAAATACGGTAGTCCTTTTGAGGATGACGGAGACCTTTGCGAAAGGAGAAATGTTTCCCGTGGATAAAACCCGAAACCGCTCTTTTGATGCTTTTGCACGGACGCTTCTTGCATGGTGGGAGGATATTGTGCTTAATCCTATTTCATGTGTCAAGGCAAAGCAGTTTAGGCGCACTCTATATTACAACTGTACGAAAGGCGAATAACTATTTATGACAAGCAAAGAGCGTCATGAGGCAAGATTTCAAAGACGGAAAGCCGAGAGATGGCGCAAGAAACAAGAACGAAGCTTTGCTGTAGGAACAATGGCAGATGTATTTTCCTATGGCGACTTATACAAAGCAGGAAAGCAATGCTGCAACGGTGTACGCTGGAAGAATAGCGCACAAAGATTTGAAATGCACTTGTTTTCTGGCACGGCGCGGCGGAGAAAATTACTGCTGGATAAAATGTGGAAGCCATGTCCATATGTTCATTTTGTTATCTCCGAGCGCGGAAAAACAAGACCAATTGACGCACCTCGTATTCAAGACAGACAGATACATAAGGTCTATACAAAGAAAGTCCTATTGCCTTTGTATTTGCCAGATATGATTTGGAATAACGGAGCAAGTCTTCCAGGCAAAGGTTTTCATTTCTCTAAAAGACTTTTGCGTGAGGACTTGCATTATCATTTTAAGCGCTATGGGAGAAATGGAAACATAATCCTTTTAGACTGCAAGCAATTCTTTCCGAGTGCATCGCATCGCGTTATTTATGCTCGTCATGACAAGCTGATTCATGATTATGATTTACGCAAGCTTGGTGATGATATCGTTGCATCAAGCACCAGCGATAAAGGTATGCCGCTTGGAGTTGAGCCAAGTCAGGCTGAAATGATTGCTTTTCCATCTCCGCTCGATAACTACATTAAATGCCAGCTCTCTATTAAATGCGCTGGTCATTATATGGATGACTACTATATCATAGTTCCTCCGAATCAAGACCCAAAGGAGATCATGCGTCTCATTGTTCAAAAAGCGTCAGAACTGGATCTGACAATTAGTAAAGAAAAATCCAGAATTGTTCCGCTCTCCAAACCGTTTCGTTATTGTAAGGCGAAATATATCTTGACGGAAAGCGGTCGTGTTATTGTGACTGGTAATCGAGGAAGCTTCAAGCGTACCAGACACAAAATCAAAGCATTCTACGAGAAAGTCCAGAACGGAGAAATGTCCTACGAGGATTTATGGACTTCTGTAAATGGAATGCTTGCGTATTTAGAGAGCTACCAAAACCATCAACGAGTGTTGAGGCTGCGACGGCTCTTTTATGCTATCTATGGCTTTTCAGCAGAAAACATAGAAAATTTCAGAGCAATGGAGAGATTAAAAGATGCAGTACATTGTACATAGAAGATTGAAGGACACTGCTATTTGCGGTGGCGTAAATATTCCAGCGACAACTATTTGTGAAGAAATCTGCGGTGTTATTTATTACAACGGTCTTCCTGTTTGTTATACGACAAGTGAAAATGCTCATCAGTTTTTTGCGAGAAACGATGACGAGTGCGGTTTGCGTCGTGGCAAATTAACTCAGACCATTCAAAAAACACTTTCTAAGCGTGATGGTAATTATCAGATCCGATGGGATAAGGTCTGGGCAGATCCAAAATGTCATCAATACAAAAGACCAGAATATGAAGATTATTGGCTTTGGAATCATGAGTTTTTCAACGCTGATATTGATGTTTTACTTTATATTGCAAATTTAGTCGGAGCAAAGGAGGACAAGTAAATGTATCGAATTATTAAGGTAGCCGATGGAGCGGAGGTTGGAATTACTGAGGCTGTCAATTATATCAAAATTGGCAGTAGCGGCAGTTTTGCAACCGCAACAAAAAGTGATGCCATTGGTATCGCATTTGATAGCACTCCATATAACCTCGTTGGACATGACGAAATTGAAGGTGCAGAAACCGTTGTTGTATCTGAGATTGACGGCGGGACTGCTGTATCCCATCAACAGTCCGCAATCAATGAAATGATTCAAACGATTTTGGAGGGATAACAATGAAAGAGAAACTTAGAGAGCTATACCAGAATGGACAGGCCGGCATTACGCCCTGCATTAGTGCGAACGGCTTGCTTAAAGCAGTTGCAAACGGCTGGATTACACTTGATGATGCTGTTGAGATCATTGGTGGTGAAGACACTTTGCCAATTGTCCGTGCGGCAAAGCTGAAGGAGATTTCGATTGCTTGTAACGAAACAATCGTGAACGGCGTTGATCTTACTCTCGATGGCGAAACAGTGCATTTTAATCTAAGCACGGAGGATCAGGCAAATATCGCAAACCTGTTCCGCGTTGTCGAGCTTGGCGGAACTGAGTTCCCGTATCAGGCTGATGGCGGCGTTTGCCGTATCTATACAGCGTCGGAAATTGCAACGATTTACATTGCTGCGCAAACACTTATTACGACACAAACAACATATCACAACGAATTGAAAGCTTATGTACAATCTTTGGATAGCGTTGAAGCTGTCACATCAATTGTATATGGAATGACTTTGCCAGATCCGTATAATACCGAAATGAATGAAAAGCTTGCTGTTGCAAATGAACAAATGCAGGCAATTATTGCTCGTCTGAGCAGCGCGGCAAATGCGTAATCTGAAGACATTTTTCAAACTGGCAGCACTGTTTGTTATTGGCGGTGCTGCCTATGTTTTGATTGAATTGCTCTGGCGCGGTCATAGTCATATTTCCATGTTTATTCTTGGCGGTATGTGCTTTGTTTCCATCGGTTTAATCAACGAACTGTTCCCGTGGGAACTTGGTATTGTATGGCAGGCTTTAATCGGCGGTGTACTTGTAACCGCTCTTGAATTTATTACAGGCTTAATTGTGAATGTTTGGCTTGGATTAAATGTGTGGGACTATTCAAATCTACCGTTTAATTTGATAGGGCAAATTTGCTTGCCGTTTTTCTTTGCTTGGGTTGGATTGTCTGTCGTGGCTATTGTACTTGACGATTATTTTCGATATTGGTTTTTCGGAGAAGAGAAGCCGCATTATACGCTGGTTTAAGGGCGGTGATATAAATGAATGAAGAAAAAATCTGGAAATTCTTAAAGTCAAAAGGTTTTACTGATTTTGGCGTATCTGGGCTTATGGGGAATCTATACGCCGAGTCTGGATTAAGTCCTATCAATCTACAAAACTCATATGAGAAGAAGCTTAATTTTACAGATCAGAGCTATACGCAAGCCGTTGATAATGGCAGCTATACAAACTTTGTCAAGGATGCTGCTGGTTACGGACTTGCCCAATGGACATATTGGAGTCGAAAGCAAAACCTATTGAATTACGCACGAAGCGTTGGAAAATCAATCGGTGATTTGGACATGCAGCTTGAATTTCTCTGCAAGGAGCTTTCCGGATATTCTACTGTGTGGAAAACGCTACAGTCTGCGACGTCCGTTTTTGAAGCATCTAACGCTGTGCTATTACAGTATGAACGACCCGCTAACCAAAGCGAAGCCGTTCAAAACAAACGTGCAAGCTATGGACAAGCTTATTATGACAAGTTTGCACAGAGTACGACAAAGGAAGGAGTTGGTAGTTTGACTGCGATTGAAAGACTTATTGCGACGGCAAAGGCAGAAGAGGGCTATTTGGAAAAGGCGACGAACGCCCAGCTTGATAGTAAAACTGCAAATGCCGGTAGTAACAACTGGACAAAGTACGCCCGTGATTTGGATAACATCGGGAATATTTACAATGGCAAAAAGAACGGCTATGCCTGGTGCGATGTTTTTGTTGACTGGTGTTTTATCAAGACATTTGGCGTAGATCTTGCTATGAAGCTGCTGTGTCAGCCATATGGCGGTGCTGGAGCTGGATGCACCTATTCTGTTCAGTATTATAAGCAAAAGGGACAGTTCCATAAAAGCAATCCTCAGGCCGGCGATCAGATTTTCTTCACTAACGATGGCGGAGCAACATCTTATCACACCGGACTTGTTATTGCTGTTGGAAATGGCAAAGTCTATACGATTGAGGGAAATACATCAAGCGCTTCTGGAGTTATCCCTAATGGTGGATGCGTAAGAGCCAAATCCTATAATCTTACCGCTACATATATTTGTGGGTACGGTAGACCAGATTGGTCGCTTGTTGGTGAAAGTGCAGAACAGGAGGATGAAGATATGACTTTGGATAGATTCAAAGAGTTGATGAAAGAGTATCGTGCAGAGCTTCAGGACAACGATTGCGGTACTTGGAGTAAGGACGCTCGTGAGTGGGCAATCGCAAACGGTCTCATTGGTGGCACTGGAAACAATGCAAATGGAGAGCCGAATTATGCTTGGGCGGATCAGCTTACAAGAGAGCAGGCTGCAGCGCTATTCTATCGTTTTGCAAAATTGATGGGTAAAGCGTAATGGCTGTTAAGCGTAAAGTGAAGCGTCGCAAGAAAAAGAAAGGTCTTATCCATCATCTTGTTTCGCTTGGCTTTAGCAATCGGCTTGCAATTTACATACTTTTGTTTTTGGCTGCTGGCTTGGCCGGCGGCTTTTATCTTGCCAACGAAAGCATTAGAACCGGATATACTGGCGCTCTGATGTGCTGGACGGTGGTATTTACGCCGATTGGTACAGCTTGTAGCATTGTGCTAAGTAAAATCGTTCATAAAAGCGAAGCTGAAAATGTTGGTGGAAACGGAGACGGCATCAAATTTGCAATGGCAATGTCTGACGCAGTAAATGATGACGGATCGAGCTGGGAAAGTCCAGCTATTTAATTTGAGAAGATAACAGTAGTCTGCCGGCTACTGTTATTTTTTTTATTTGTTAGGAGGATATGCAATATGGAATGGGTAAAGATTCTTGTTTCTGCTCTGGCCGGTTTAGCTGCCGCAATTCCTCTTGTAGTCGAGTTGGTGAAATATGTTCAGAAAGCAATCAGAGAAAAGAACTGGTCTAAGGTGCTGGATATGGTAATGAACCTTATGCAGACCGCAGAGACTAAATTTGAGACTGGTGCTGAGCGTAAGGAGTGGGTGCTTGCAATGGTAAAGGCATCTGCTGACACCATCGACTACGATATTGACATGGATGCAATCAGCGATTTGATTGATAGTCTGTGCAATATGAGCAAGGTCGTAAATGCCCCAAAAGCTTAATTAGGTTTGAGCAGATTGGAGGTACTTTATGACTGGATTCGAAGAGTTTCTAAAGACTTTCGGGAACATTACGGTTTCCAATGTGATTACCGTTGCTCTTGCATCCGTTTTTCTTGGTATGACTTATAAGAAGATTAGAGATTATCTTATTAAGAAATACGAAGCTGAAAAAGAAAAGGACAAAGAGCTGAAAGAGGCGCTTGAAGCTGTGCGTAAGTACCCCGAATATCGTCAACAAAGCATTAGGATTCAAGAAAAGCTGGAAAGCGAAATCCAAGAGCTGCGTAAGGCGCAGGATGAACATACCTGCCGCTTATTGCAGATGGAAGAAAATGCTCAGCGCAGAGAGCGTAATAAACTACGCGACAGACTGCTCCAAAATTATCGTTATTACACGAGCAAGGAGCATAACCCGCGTCAAGAGTGGACTCGTATGGAGTCAGAAACATTCTGGGAGTGTTTCGCAGACTATGAGAACATGAATGGCAACGGTTATATGCACAGTGTTGTGCAGCCAGAAATGAATTTGCTTGGCATTATCGAAATGGATGATGCAAGTGGAATCGCTGAGCTGATGCACAGCAGAAAGTGATTTTAGATCGGCAAGATCGCCCAGAGTCATTCTGGTGAAGTTTCTTCAAACGAGGAAACAAAACAAGGGTACAGATTTATTTCTGTACCCTATTTTTTACGCATTTGTTATTGTACTCAGATTATGACACCATTTCGCGCTGGTATAATAAGCTCAATATAATAATTTGTAAGCTAAAGTGCGAGTTGTTTCAAATGGTATCTTTAACTAAGTGAAACTCCGTTTTCCCAACGAGAAACCGTTTGGACGGATACTCGTAGCGCTTCCGAGAATTCCTCCTGTGTAATACCTCTTTTCTGACGCAACTCCTTAATGGTTCTACCAATATCCATAAGCAACCTCCTGAGCTTTGTATCATTATGATAGCATAGCGCAGCTTCAAAAACCAACACGCAAAACGTGATTTAACTTAACACTGTTGTTAAGGCAGTAAACAGTGATAGGCTTGTAGTTCCCAAACTTGCTGGCGGCAAACGGTTTGTCAAAACTGTTTGCGGACGGCAAGTACACAGGGGATAGCTGCTTTAGCGGCGCAAGGGGGTGTAGCCCCCTTGACGGAGCGAAGCGACGAAACCTCTCGGACGGCGGCTTTCTGCTGTCAGAGAGGAAGCCTCGCAGAGCGCACGATACATGGTCGCCAGACCTATGTATAGAAGTGCGCCCTTTAGTTCCTAAAGGGTTTTGCTAATGCTTCTTATGGATTTATATCTTCATACAGTCTAATATAAATGCAAAATCCGTTCTCAGAAGCGGCAATACTTACACCGACATTTTCTTTTTGTAGCAGTACACCGATTGATACATCTTCGCTCTTATTGGAAACAGTTTCAAACCCGTTCTCTTTTAATAATTCTATATATTCCTCGCCCTGCTGTCTTGTGGCATTATTTAGGCTGACAGAAAAATATCCTGCGGTTTCGTCATAGACAGTAGCTTGAAACGGTGTTCCGGCTTCCGGCTGTGGGATGACGGCAGTATATTTGTTCTCCGGCCACTCACTGATTTCCTCTACTTCTAATAGAGGAAGATTAGAGTCCGTAGACTCTCTGCTGATGCTGTCATTACTGCACGCACACAAAACAACAGTCATCATGAGCACAAGCGTCATTACAAAGATTCTTTTCATTTTTATCGTCCTCGCTTCATGTGTTTTGACCTAAGAAGCAGAAACAGGCTAACCAGAACAACAATAACAGCAACAGCACAAAGCACATACAAATAAAGTGAAGCTCCATATACAGTAATGCTTGTTTCGTTATCAGCGTAACCTATAATACTATCCATTTTTCTGTTCTCAATTATCATTCCAGCGACAGATAGGACAAATAGAAAACCGCTTATAATAAGAATACACTTTAATGGGATTTTCTCCCAAAAACGTACTTTAGTATCCGATCGTTCTTCAATCTCCGATGTACCCTGTGATACGTTATCTGCTACCATGAGTTCATTCAGCGGAACATCAAAAAACTCACATAATGCTAAAATATTGGCGGTACTCGGTTTACTTGCGTTGTTTTCCCATTTGGTTACGGACTGCCTTGAAATATTTAGCGCATTTGCAAGAGCCTCCTGTGATATATGACGCTCGGTACGAAGTTGTTTAATTCGTGTCCCAATTTCCATAATTGCTCCTTTTGGTCTATCTATATCATATCTATCTCTATGAGTAATGTCTACCAACTATCCGGCTACTATTGGTTGCAACGTTGGTTTTAATTATACCACCCAAATGTGAAGAAATCTACTGTCCAGTAAGACGGTTAATCGAATTTTCTCCGAAGTTTCTGCCTACCTCGAGTAGAAAACGCCCCGGCGATTTTGTCCTCGTCCAGAGCGTTCCTATCCGCTGTCCCGGCTCGTCTGTGTCAATCGTAGACAAGCTCAAACTTCACAATCTCGTCCGCCTGTGCCCGGCAAGCGTTCATCAAGCCCACCCATGCAAGCTGGTCTTTCCGTTTCAAGTCCTCGGTGGCTCCGGCGCTCTTGGCAAGCTCCGGCATAATAAGGTCGATACGGCGCTGTGCCGCCTCGTTGATTTCGGCGCAATGCTCATAGAGCTTTTCACTGGCGACAAGGGCGGTGTAGATGTCGGGGCGGTACTGTTCAAGGTAGGCTTTCCGCAAGTGTCCGTAGTGACCGATATAGGGACGCTTGGCGGCGGGGGCGTGGCTGTTGTCGATTAGCTTTCTCATGCGATTTTCTTTCCTTTCTCCGCTTCCTCGGCGGCTTCTCTGGCAAGTCTGCGCTGTTGGCTTTGCCTTATCTGCTCGTTCTTCCTCTGGCGGTATTCCGCAAGGCGCTGTGCTTCCTCCGGCGTGAGAGGAAGTCCCTCACGCTTCATTCTGGCAAGCTCGTTTAGGGAATGAGGCTTTGGCGGTTTCGGCGGCTGGCTGGCTTTCTGCTTCTCACGCCATGCCTGATTTTGTTCCCGCTTTTTCGCTAACCGCTTTTCTTCCTCTGCCTGTTCCTCCGGGGTCAGCAAGCCCGCCTTTTTTCTCGCGGTGAAGTCCCGCTTTTCCTGCTTGCGCTTCTCATAACGCGCCTTTTCAAGCTCCCTGCTTTGGGCTGCCTTTGCCGCCTGTTCCTCCTGCCGGCGGCGTTCCGCTTCTTCCTCCATCGGGGTGACGATATGGGCGGGAACCTCAAACGCGCCGATAAAGTTCAGATAGATGTCAAGCCTCTGGCGGCGGCTGTTCCCTCTGCCGCCCGTGGCTTCATGGACGACGACTTTCTCTATAAACTCATTGAGCATGGGCGTGGTAAGCTCGGAAAAATCGGTGTAGCGTTTTACAAGCTCGATAAACTTCTCCGTTTTCAGCTTGTCAGCGTTCCAGTTGTCTATCTGCTCCTGCCACTCTCTCATAGACGCTTCAAGGGCGGCTTGTTCCTCGTCGTACTCGGCAAGGAGCCGGGTAAAATGCTTGTCCGGCAGCTTGCCCGTGGCGTTCGCCTCGTAGAGCTTCTTCACAAGCCCGTCCAGCTCCTTGTGCCGCCGCTTCGCCTTTGCAAGCTGCGTCTTGCTGTCCTTAACGGCTTCCTCCTGCCGCTGGTCGGATGCTTCCCGCACACGCTCGATAAACTCGGCTTCATTGTTGCGGACGTACCAGCTCACGCGCTGAATGGTGGAGAGGATCGCCGCCTCCAACTTCTGTGTGGGGATATAGTGCATGGTGCAGTCACGGGTAAGCTGGCGGTAGTTCCCGCAGATAAAAGCGTCGTCCCACCATTTGCCCTGCACAAGGTTGTGGCGGTGGGTCAGCTTCGCCCCACACTCGGCGCAGTACAAAAGCCCGGTCAGACGGTTCGGGGCGTTCTGCGTCTTGGGGGCGCGGCGCTTGGTTTCCCGGAGCCGCTGGACGTTGTGCCACGTTTCCTCGTCGATGATAGCGGGGATTGCTCCCTCAAAGATATACTGTTCCTCTGCGGTGGTCTTGCGGGTACTTTTGGTCTTGTAGTTCTCGCATACGGTCTTTCCCAGCACCTTGCGCCCCATGTATTCCGGGCGGCTGAGAATGTAGCCGATAGTGGTCGCTGACCATGCGTAGGGGTCGGCATAGCCCGCTGTGCGGACGGGTGCGCCTATCCGCTTCCAATGCTCGGACGGGATAGGGATTTGCTCTGCCCGGAGCGCCCGTCCTATGGCGGCGATACTTTCCCCGGCAAGGACGCTCTGAAAGATACGCTTAACGACCGGGGCGGCTTCCTCGTCGATAATCCACTCGCCCTTGTCCTCTTTGGACGCAAGGTAGCCGTAGCAGATGGAGCCGGAACAGCGCAAGCCCTTTTCCATTCTCGACTTGAATACGGTCTTGATTTTCCGGCTGGTGTCGGCAACATACCACTCGTTGATTACGTCGCGGAAGATGGACATAATATCAAAGCCGTTGGCGGTGTCCAGATTGTCACTCGCCGCGATAAAGCGGACATTGTACTCGTCAAAGGTGCGCTTCAACAAGCCTACCTCCACGACATCACGCCCGATTCTGCTTTGATCTTTTATAATCACCGTTGCCACGTTTCCCGCCCGGATTTCGTCAAGCATGGCGTCCAGTCCGGGGCGCTTGAACGTCGTTCCCCGCACGCCGTCGTCGGTAAAGTGGCGTATGTTCGTAAAGCCCATTTTCTCTGCGTAGTCCTCTAACAGACGTTTTTGATTTTCGATTGACACGGATTCGCCCGCCCGCTCATCGTCGTGGGATAGCCGCTCGTAAAGAGCCGTGATTTTCTCTTTTTCCTGCTGTTTCTTCATGTGATGTAACCTCCTTTCGTGAGAGTAAAAAACTCTCTATCCTTATTATAGCTATCCATTGGGATCGGTTATCACAAACGAGGTCGGATAGTCCTTGGACACACATTGCATCAGGTTTGGCTTCACGAAGAACCGGGTCTTGCCGGAGCCGGAACCGCCGATTACAAGGACATTCTTGTTTCGTGCGGTTTTGGGGTCTTTCGGCCTGTTGTTCATGGTGAGCCGTTCCGTCTGTGTCAGCAGAATGTTGTTGTCAAAATTGGGGTCGATATAGGGGGCTATATCCTTGGGGCCGCCCCATCGGGCGCTGCCGTACTCCACGCCTTTGCGGTATTTCTTGGCGTTCTTGCCTTTGCAGTACACCATGAGCCGCAGCGCCGCAGCACCGGCGACGCCGATCAGCAGGTCAATGGGGTGGAAGCTGGGGGCGGCACTTTCAAAGGCCGCCGCGCAGCCGTCCGCAAAGTGCAGGAGCTTTTGGGAAAGGTCGATGCCCTCCGCCAGCCGGTACGCCTGCCCCAGCTTGCCGAACAGATAGACAAACAGCAGATAAGGCAGATTGGCGATTATCAGTTTTTTCATTTCCGGCTTCATCGTGACAGCCCCCTTTCTTTGAATTTTTCCTTGGCCCGGTCAGCGTTGCGGGCCGCTGCCTTTTCCTTGCTTGCGGCAATGTCCTTGCGGATCGAGGGCCGTTCCTCCCGCTGCAACTTCTTGGCCGTGAACTCCTTGAACGCCTGTTCCATGTTGTCGGCGTCCTTGGCCTTGAAAATCACGATGTAGTGCGGGGGCTGGGTAGTGGCGTCTTTCCGCAGCGTGAAGTCCACGCCGTATTTCTTGGCACAGGGCTTAAACAGTCCAATGTTGGCGTCGGTGATCTCGATATTGGACAGGGCCGCCCCGTGCTTTTTGAGCTGCTTTAGGCTCTGCTGGCCGTGGTGCAGCTTGGTCTTGCCCTTGTTTTGGGTTTCCAGAAACTTACGGGCCGCCGCTTGCAGCACTTGGATTGTCAGCTTGGCCGATTTGATGGAAAAGGCTATTGTCTTTTGGGTTACTTCCTCCTGCAATCGCTATCCCTCCTTTCGCAGAAGTGCGGCGGCACGGTTAAGGTGGCACCGTCAGCCGCCGCAGGAAACAGAAAAGGGACAGCCACTTGCGCCGGTTGTCCCCGATTAAATCCTCACCCGCAGGCCGGAAAGATCGTCGGCACGGATGCCAACCAGATACCAGTTGGCCCCGTACTCAATGCGGGTGGGCTTCCACCTGCCGCCCACCATCACGTCAAAGGTTTCTCCACAGTGCAGGCCGCCGTAGTAGTCCGCCAGATCAAAGCGAATGTCGTAACGGTCGCTGCGCTCGTCGAAAATCAATGCACCCTGTTTCATAGGGCCGTCCTCCTTTCAGATTTTGCCGGTGTTCATGTCATGGGCCACCAGCGCGGCATAGTAACCGTTGATCGTGCTGGGCGCATTGAACAGCATAGCCAGCAGGTATTTCTTGATGTTGCGGATTTCCGAAGTGTTCTTGCTCAAACAGTCAAAGACAAACTCAATGTGAGAGCTGTCCAGCTTCATAAACTTAGATTTCACCAGCTCTGCCGGGTAATCGTCCCCGGCAATACGGATGGTCTTGCGGGCGCTGCATACGGTTTCCACCAGCAAGTCCACAATCTCGTCCAGCGTTTCCCGGTCAATGCCCTTGACGTGCTGGCAAAGGTGTTCGTACTCGATGTTGTCCATGATGATTTGACGATAAATCTCTATGGCGCTCTGTGATTTCGCTTCCGTTCCTTTCCGTTCCGGCGGCTGTGCCGCCTCGTCCTCCAAAGGAGAGGGTCGGGAAAGGATAGGAATGGGATCGGTAATTGATACATCAGTAATTGATTTTTCTTTACTTGATATATCTTTATTTAATTGCGTTGGTTTTCCCAACGTAGGCTTTTCCTGCGTTGGATTATCCAACATTGGATTTTCCAACGTAGGTGAATCCGGCACAGGCTGGGGCTGTTCATAGATCACATAGTCCGCGCCGCGCAAGCGTCCTTGGCTGTCGCGCTCACGGGATCGGACGATGTACCCGGCCTGTTCCAGCTCCCGGATTGCGGCCCGGATCGCGTCGATCTGCTCCCGGTTGATAAGGGATAAGCCTTTGAGCGTATAGTCCCAATCTTCCGGCAGGGAGAGCATTTGCGATAACAGGCCCTTGGCTTTCAGGGATAAGTCCTTGTTCCGCAGGTGGTGATTGGACATCACCGTGTAGCCCTTGTTACGCTCTACACGAAATACTGCCATGTTCTCAACTCCTTTCACTCGAAATGTCACCGCGTCGTAGGCGGTCAGCTTGCCCGGCTGGTAGGGACATTCCGCATAGACGCAGAATTGATATTTCCAGTGCGGGCGATAAAAGCGGCAGGTGCCGCAGTCCTCCGGCGTGACCGCCTCGCCGCTGTCGTAGTGGTCGAAACCGGGCTTGCCCTGCATGAGCTGTTCAAAGGCCCGATCGCTGCCGGAAGTGAAGTACATAGGCCGTCGCCTCCTTTCTGCTTTTGGGCAAAAAGAAAAGCCGCAGACTTTTTTCAAAATCTGCGGCTTGGCCGGGGAACAGAAAAGGGCGCTGTCATGCTTGACAACACCCTGTTTCTGTCTGATTATTCAGTTGTTTTGACCTGCCCCGTTTTCCGCTGCCCTAAAAAACATTGATTTTACTGGGTTTTTTCATGTTTTCTTATGGCACCACGGTTAAGGTGTCCTCTTTTTTTGCTTTTTACACCCGCTGCGCGCAGAAATTGCTTGCCGCAGGCAAGCAATTTCCACACTTGCGGCCTGAGAAGTGTAATTTCCAACGCATATGTCGTTGGGAATTACGATTAAAATTATTTCGCGCCTATAGGCGCGAAACTCTGCGAAGCTTTTTGCCGAGTTAGTGTCGGTGACATGCGTTTTGACAAAATTTACGTCTGGTTTCTTGTTGCTTCGTGCACATACTAATGCTTGGGTATCGCGGGAGATGAACGTAAGGAGAAATGCAGCAATGAAGCAGACCCTTGCCATGCTTTTTGTGACGGCGCTGCTGCTCTTCTCGCTCGCGGGCTGCGGGGAGAAGAAGGACAGCAACACCGCCAACGGCCCGTCGACCGGTACGACCGACAACGGCGCGGCGGACAGCGGCAAAAAAAAGGATAACTTGCCGGGCGACGACATGAGCGGCGAAAACAAAAAAGACGACAGCGTGACCGGCGACGGCATGATGGGCGACGACATGGACGGCGACGGAGAGAATACGACACGCAGCGTCGACCGCCGCAATGCCGCCGCGAGCGCCAGCGACCGCAGCCGCTATTTTGGCAGCGACAAGACCATCACGCACGAAAACGGCAACCTCTACGGTAAGACCTATCTGAACCCCGAGACGGAAAAGAGCGCAAACGCGCAGCTGCGCAGCAACGGACGCAGTTTGACAGGCACAAATATCAATGGAATCTCGAACGATGTGCGTTACCGGCAGATGCTGTCGAACGGCCGCGTGCACGACACGGACGGCTTCTTGTTCGACGGCGAAAATACGCACTACAACACCTTAAAGTGAAGAAAGCGGGAGCGGCATGCTCCCGCTTAGCTTTTGCCGTATTGACGAACCGCATTCACCTGGATATAATGAAATACAACAGAAAGGAAGTGCCGCCCTATGGATCGTGAGCTCCGCGTTGTTCTCTCCGCCCGTGTGTTTTCCGACCAGAAATGCTTTGGCCCAGGCGTGTCCCAGCTTTTGAAGCGCGTAGACGAGCTGCATTCGCTGCGCGCGGCGGCGCTGTCGATGTCCATGGCCTATTCCAAGGCGTGGACGGTCGTCCGCAATGCCGAGGACGGGCTGGGCTTCCATCTTTTGACCTCCACGGCGGGCGGCAAGCACGGCGGCGGCGCGGTACTGACGGACGAGGCGCGGCAGATGCTCACCGCCTACGATGAATACTGCGAGAAGCTGCGCGCCTACGGCGAGAAGCTCTTTGAAGAGACCTTTGCCTTTTACGATGACATTCCCAAGCAGGAAGTGCATAAAAAGGAGGAACGATATGCTCGGTAAGCTTTGCGTCTGCGGACACGAAATGAAGCCTCAGGGGAAGCAGACCCTCGAGATGAACGGCTCAAGCCTCGGTTCGAATCTCTGGACCGATCATGTCGAGGTGGATATGTACATCTGCTCGTGGTGCGGCCGCATGGCATTCTTTGAGCCGGAGGACGTGCGCGAAAAGCGCTTTCGGGATGCCTGCGAGGAAATGACGATGGACGAGTTGCGTGCGATCGTTTACGATGCCAATCCGGATATGCTGCGCGCTGTTGCGCGCGAGCGCATTGAAGAGCTGGAGTCGATCGAGCGTTACAAGGTGGAGCAGAAGCAAAAAGAGGAGGAAAGGCGTGCAAAGCGCAAAAAACTCTTTTCGGGCATTCTCGGCAGAGACGAGGACGACGGCAAGCCGCCCAAAAACCGCCCGCCGGAGTTTTGATGAATTTATTGTAAAAGTGCGCACACTGTGCACACTTTTTGCTTGACAAACGCGCGCGGCGGGTGTACACTCCCATCATCAAAATGGCTTGGATAGGGAAGAAACCGGAGTTCGCCGCCAAGAGAGGGACGCATTTGGTGCAAGCGTCCTGCGTGCAGAGCCGGCAGTACCACCCTTGAGCCGCCCGCGAAACAAGCGGGACGGGATCGCCCGTTACAGCGGACACAAGCGGCGCAGAATGCGCAAGCAGGGTGGAACCGTGGAGTATTTCGATGCTTCACCCCTGATAGACATCGGGGGTGGAGCTTTTTTGCACCCTCAAGTGAAAATGGAGGTAAATAACATGTCTGAAGAAGTCAAGATCAGCGAAGAGAACCAGTTTTCGTTTGAAAATCCTGAGTACCGCAAGACCTATTGGCACACCTGCTCCCATGTGCTGGCGCAGGCCGTCAAGCGCCTCTGGCCCGAGGTGAAGCTCGCCATCGGCCCGAGCATCGACAACGGTTTCTACTACGATATGCTCGCCCCGTTCTCCTTCACGCCGGAGAATTTGGCTGAGATCGAAGCCGAGATGCGCAAGATCTGCAAGGAAAAGCTCAAGCTCGAGCGCTTTGAGCTCCCGCGCGCCGAGGCCATCAAGTTTATGGAAGAAAAGGAAGAGCCGTTCAAGGTCGAGCTCATCAACGACCTGCCCGAGGACGCCGTCATCAGCTTCTACAAGCAGGGCGAGTTCACCGACCTCTGCGCCGGTCCGCACCTCGACTCCACCGGCCGCATCAAGGGCAACGGCATCAAGCTGACCGCCTGCAACGCCGCCTACTGGCGCGGCGACTCGAACCGCGAGGTGCTCCAGCGCATCTACGGTGTCGCTTTCCCGAAGAAGGAAGAGCTGGATGCCTACCTCAAAGAACGCGAGGAGGCCGTCAAGCGCGACCACAACAAGCTTGGCCGCGAGCTCGAATATTTCACCACCGTCGACTGCATCGGTCAGGGTCTTCCGGTGCTGCTGCCCAAGGGTGCGCGCGTCGTGCAGGTGCTCCAGCGCTGGGTCGAGGATACCGAGCAGAAGCGCGGCTATCTTCTCACCAAGACCCCGCTGATGGCCAAGCGCGACCTTTACAAGATCTCCGGCCACTGGGATCACTATCTCGACGGCATGTTCATCCTCGGCGACCCGTATGACGAGACGAAGGAGTGCTTCGCCCTGCGCCCGATGACCTGCCCGTTCCAGTATCAGGTCTACCTGAACCGCCAGCGCTCCTACCGCGACCTGCCGATGCGCCTGGGCGAGACCTCGACGCTGTTCCGCAACGAGGATTCCGGCGAGATGCACGGCCTCATCCGCGTGCGTCAGTTCACGATCTCCGAAGGCCACCTCGTCCTGCGTCCCGACCAGCTCGAAGAGGAGTTCAAGGGCTGCCTCGACCTTGCCAAGTACTGCCTCGGCACCGTCGGCCTTCTTGACAAGTGCACGTTCCGCTTCTCCCAGTGGGATCCCGCGAACCCGAACAACAAGTACGAGGGCACGAAGGAGCAGTGGGATCACGCCCAGAGCGTGATGGAGCGCATCCTCAAGGACCTCGACGTCGACTACACCGTCGGCATCGACGAGGCCGCATTCTACGGCCCGAAGCTCGACATCCAGTATAAGAACGTCTACGGCAAGGAAGACACCCTCGTCACCATCCAGATCGACATGTTGCTCGCCGAGCGCTTCGGCATGTACTACATCGACGAAAACGGCGAGAAGAAGCTGCCGTACATCATCCACCGCACGTCTCTCGGCTGCTATGAGCGCACGCTCGCCTACCTCATCGAGGAGTATGCCGGTGCGCTGCCGACGTGGATGGCACCCGAGCAGGTGCGCTTCCTGCCCGTTACCGACCGCGCCGCCGACTACTGCGCCGAGCAGGCCAAGAAGCTCGAAGACATGGGCTTCCGCGTCGAGGTCGACTACCGCAACGAGAAGATCGGCCGCAAGATCCGCGACGCGCAGATGGAGAAGGTCCCCTACATGGTGGTCGTCGGCGACCGCGACATGGAGAACGGCACCGTTTCCCCGCGCCACCGCGCGGACGGCGACCTCGGCGCGATGAGCATGGACGAGTTCTCCGCGCTTCTCAAGCAGGTCGTGGACAACAAGGAAAAGAAATAATAGCATACCGATTTTGCATAATTAGCATTTGAGCCTTTCATAGAATCAGGGCGGCGCTTTGCCGCCCTGATTCTTTATACCTAAAGAAAAATTTGAAAACCTGATAAATGTTTAACGAAATAATCGGTCGAATGATGACGGAATTCAACGATAATTTGGCGAAATATCCAAAAAAGTAAAAACGTCTTGCAATAGACCTGTCATTCGGTTATAATGAGATCGCCTGAAAGAGGCAAGTAAATTTCGGAATTCAACGCTTCTCCAACGTAGGTGCTCCGAAGCGCCCCCACGCGGCGGAGCATGTGCCGGTGAAGCGGTGAATGCCGGAAGAATCAAAAAGGAGATTGCGTATGAAAAAGTTTTTAGCTCTGATCCTCTCTCTCGCGATGGTCTTCGCGCTGGTCGCCTGCGGCGATGAGAAGACGGACGACAGCCAGAACAACGACGGCGACCCCAGCTCCGATTCCCCCGTCGCGATCACTCTGGCGACCGGCGGTACCTCCGGTACCTACTATGCTGTCGGCGGCGTTCTCAAGACCGTCCTCGACTCCAAGCTGACCCTTTCCAAGCTCTCTGTTGAGTCCACCGGCGCTTCCGTCGCGAACGTCAACATGATCACCGACGGAGATGCTCAGATGGCCATTCTCCAGTCCGACGTTATCAACTACGCGCACGAGGGCACCAACTCCTTCGACGGCGCTCCCGAGACCAACGCTCTTTGGGTCGCCGGTATCTACAACGAGACCGTTCAGATCCTTGCCAAGCCCGGCATCAACTCCGTTGCCGACCTCAAGGGCAAGACCGTCTGCGTCGGTGACGTTGGTTCCGGTACCGAGATCAACGCCTGGCAGGTGCTCGGCGCTGCGGGTCTTACCAAGGACGACGTCAAAGCGGTGAACGGCTCCTTCCAGGATGGCGTTGACCAGCTCAAGGACGGCAAGATCGACGCCGCCTTCACTGTCGCCGGTGCTCCCACGACCGCTATCGTCGACTATGCCACCACCAACACCCTCAACCTCGTCTCCCTGAGCGATGAAGAGCTCGCCGCCATCCAGGAGGCATATCCGTTCCTGATCCGTGACGATCTGGCTGCCGGCACCTACACCGGTCAGGATGCCGACGTCACCTGCGTCGCTATCCAGGCTACTCTCGTTGCCTCCGAAGAGCTGAGCGAGGATGTCGTTTATGAGTTCGTCAAGGCCATGTTCGACAACAAGGACGCTCTGACCGAAGGCCACGCCAAGTTCGGCTTCCTCGATCCCGAGGCTGCCTCTGCCGGTGCTACCGTCACCATGCATCCCGGTGCTGAGAAGTACTACAAGGAAATCGGCGTCCTGTAAGCAGGATCGCTACCGTGTATTGACGTGAATTCTCATCTGCGGAAATACATAATTGCGGCCGCTGCAATAATAACGATTATTGCAGCGGCCGCCGTGCTTCTTCCTCGCTCCGGCTACTATCTGACCCTGCGCAACCGCGACACCGGCGAGGTCTACGCCCGGTACAAAATGGGCGAGGGAGACCGCTTTTCCGTGACCTTTATCCATTCCGTGAACAAATACCCCCTGACCGATACCTACGAGATCGAAAACAAAACGATCTATGTGGAGGAGACGACCTATTGCTCCTTTGGCGCAGGCGTGCAGACGGAGCTCAACCCCGGCGAAACGCTTGACAAGGTCTATGTGGACCGCCCCGATTACAAGGGCTGGGCAATGGTCATCCGAAACATCCATCAGGACAGGACAAACGTCGGCTACATTGTCGGTACGGTCTCTGACCATGTACTCAATGTAAACGGCGAGGATGTCAGTCTGCGTGATTTGTGTGGAAAAAACGCGCCTGTGCGTTTTAATTACGAATTCTGGCTCGTCTGAGCGCACGGACGCTCTCAAATAGAATTAGGAGGAAATTGCATCATGGCTGAAAACGAAAAGCTCAACAATGTTGCAGTCGACAACGACGTCGGCACCATGGAAGACGTCGATGCGATCATGAAAAAGTACGACCGTGAGTCGAACACGCGCGTCTGGGAGGGGACTCCCCGCAAGATTCTGCGTGTCCTTACGGCACTGTTCGGCATTTTCCTGATCGTGATGAACATGTGGATCAAGATGGACGAGCGTGCGCGCCGTCCGCTCTTCCTCGGCCTGGTCATCATTCTCGTGTTTATCTACTACCCCATCAAGAAGGGCTCTCAGAAGGTCAACTACATGCCTTGGTACGATATCGTCATGGCGGCAGTCGGCGCGTTCTGTTTCTTCTTCTACCCCTTAAATCTTGAAAAAATCGTGTCTGCCGGTACGCGAATCCAGAAGGCCTTTGTCGTGCAGATCGGCAGCATTTCCATCCCCCTTCTGATCGTTTTTGCAATCATCGGCACTTTGATCCTCGTCGAGTGCTGCCGCCGCGTGGTCGGTATGCCGATCATCTGCGTAGCGACGGTGTTCGTGCTCTACGCCTTCTTCGGTGCGGGCAAGGACTTAAAGACCGTCATGTATAACCTCTTCTACACCACGACCGGTATCCTCGGCACCCCGATCGGCGTCTGCTCGACCTACATCGCGCTGTTCGTCATCTTCGGCGCCTTCCTGGAGGCCACGGGTGTCGCAAACTTCTTCATCGACTGCGCGAACGCGCTGGTCGGTTGGGCTTCCGGCGGTCCTGCAAAGGTCGCGGTCGTTTCCTCCGCTCTGTGCGGCATGGTCTCCGGTTCCTCCGTCGGTAACACCGTTACCACCGGTTCCGTCACCATCCCGATGATGAAGAAGACCGGTTATCCCCCGGAGTTTGCCGGCGCGGTCGAGGCTGCATCTTCCACCGGCGGTCAGATCATGCCCCCGATCATGGGCGCTGCGGCGTTCCTGATGGCGGAAATGGTCGGCGTTCCCTATGCAAAGATCATCGTGCGTGCGATCCTGCCCGCATTCCTGTACTTCCTCGGCATCTTCCTCGGCGTGCACTTCAAGGCCAAGAAGCTCGGCCTCAAGGGCCTGCCCCGCGAAGAGCTCCCCAAGTGGAAGATCCTGCTCCCGCAGATCTACCTCATCCTCCCGCTGGTCGTTCTGGTCTACATGATCATGATCGGCTTCACGATGGCCACCGCCGCCGTGTATGCAACGCTGTACTGCGTTGTCGTTTCGATGATCAGCCGTGAAGAGGGCAAGAAGAAGCTCATCATGGCGGTTCCCCTGATCCCGCTTCTGTTCATGACGCTGATGAGCCGCAGCTTCCAGCCCGGCACTTTCATGGGCGAGAACGGCAGCACGCTCTGCCTTGCCATCGCCTTCGCGCTGCTGGTTATCAACTACGCCATCAGCAAGCCCAACGTCAAGAGCCTGCCCACCATCATCGACGCGTTTGAAAACGGCGGCAAGAACTGCCTGAGCGTCGGTATTGCCTGCGGTATGGCTGGTATCATCGCCGGCGTCGTCACCATGACCGGTCTCGGCCAGGTGCTCATCGGCGCGATCGTCGGTCTGTCCAACGGTCACCTGATCATCGCTCTCGTGCTGACGATGCTCTGCTGCATCGTGCTCGGCATGGGCGTTCCCACCACCGCGAACTACATCATCATGGCCACCACCTGCGCGCCGATCCTTGCCTCCGGCATGGGTCTCAACCTGATGGCTGCCCACATGTTCTGCTTCTACTTCGGTATCGTCGCAGACATCACCCCGCCCGTTGCGCTGGCTGCCTACGCCGGTTCCGCCATCGCCAAGGCTCCCCCGATGAAGACCGCCTGGAACGCGACCCGTCTCGCAATCGCGGCGTTCATCATCCCCTACATCTTTGCTTACAATAACGCCCTGATCTTCGTTGGCAACGACGTCAAGTTCCTGAGCGTTGCCTCCATCGTCATCTCCGCGACCCTCGGTATGGCGTCTATCGCCTCCGGCCTGATGGGATACCTGATCCGCGATATGAAGTGGATCAGCCGCATCGCGCTGGTCGCCGGCGGCCTGCTGATGGTCATCCCCGGCACGGTCACCGACCTTGCGGGTCTTGCGGTGCTGGTCGTCGTCCTCGTTCTCCAGCGTATCGAGAACAAGAAGGACAAGGCGGCTGCGTCCGTGTAACGCAAAGCATCCTGCTAATGAAAAAGAGACCGCTTCGGCGGTCTCTTTTTTTGCATGTGCGCCGCTTTTCAAGCATAGACTGGAAACGACGGGAGGTTTTGCACATGCCCAGAATTTATTTGAGTCCCTCCACGCAGGATTGGAACCCGTATGTCGACGGCAGTGGCAGCGAGGAATACTGGATGAATCTGCTGGCCGACACGCTCGAGCCGTACCTTTACGCAAACACCATCTCCTTTGTGCGCAACACGCCGGAGATGACCGCGGCCTCGTCCATCGCGCAGGCGAACAGCCTCGGAGGCTTTGACTTTTACCTTGCCCTGCACTCCAACGCCTCGGGGGAGGGGCAGGCGGGGAAGAACCGCGGCATCATCGTCTTTTACTATCCCACGAGCAGCGACGGAAAGCGAGCTGCCGAGCTCTTCGCCGCGCAGCTGCGCATGGTCTACCCGCTGCCTGCAAAGGTGACGACGCAGGCGACCACAACGCTCGGCGAGGTGCGGCGGCCCAGATACCCTGCGAATCTCATCGAGCTCGGCTATCACGACAATTACGACGATGCGCGCTGGATCGAAAATAACCTCGACGCCGCGGCGCAGGCCATCGCGCGGGGACTGACGGAGTATTTCGGCCTGCCGTTCATTTACCCGCAGCTCGTGCGCACCGGCGTCGTCACGACGGAGGGATCGGCGCTGCGCCTACGAAGCTATCCCGGCATCGACGGGGAAGTGGTCGGCAGCATCCCGAACGGCGAGAGCGTGCAGGTCTACGGGAGCTATCAGGGCTGGTACTCCGTGGGCTACAACGACCAGCTCGGCTACGCGGCGCAGGCCTACATCGCGGTGTGATCTTCGCCCGTTTCCGATATTTTCCGGGCGCGACTTTTCCTTGACAGCTGGTTATAAAAAGTTTACAATGTTTTTTGGATTTATGGAGGGGAGAGAAGGGGAATCTCCCGTTTATGATTCAAAAACCCAACGATAGATCAATCGCATCGATCAAAAAACAGCACACAGGAGGAATCGCATGATCAGCTATCTCTACGCTGCGCTTATCGCGGTGGGGACGCTCGTCATTGGCATTCTTCTTGGTATTTGGATTCGCAAGAGAGCCGCTAAACGCGCCGAGGAGAAGATCTCCAACGCCGATGAAGAGGCGCTTCGTATTGTCAACGAAGCGATCAAGAGCGCTGAAAACAAGAAACGCGAAGTCATGTTGGAGGCAAAGGAAGATATCCTGCGCTCCAGAAACGAATACGAGAAGGAAGTCAAGGAACGCCGCGCCGAGCAGCAGAAGCAGGAGCGCCGGCTCCAGCAGAAGGAGGAGAACCTCGACCGCAAGACCGACGCGCTGGAAAAGCGCGAGGAGGCCCTCAACCAGAAGCATGCCGCTCTGGACAAGGAAAACGAAGAAATCAAGATCATCAAGCGCAGCCAGACCGAAATGCTCGAACGTATTTCCGGTTTTACCGCCGAAGACGCCAAGAAGTACCTGATCGAGCAGGTCGAGAGCGAAGTGACGCACGAGACCGCGCTCAAGATCAAGGAGCTGGAGCAGCGCGCCAAGGACGAGGCCGATTCCCGCGCCCGCGAGATCGTCGCCTCTGCCATCCAGCGCTGCGCTGCCGACCATGTTGCCGAGATCACCGTCAGTGTGGTGCCCCTGCCCAATGACGAGATGAAAGGCCGCATCATCGGCCGCGAAGGCCGCAACATCCGCACGATCGAAACGCTCACGGGCGTCGACCTCATCATCGACGACACGCCCGAGGCAATCACCGTCTCGTGCTTCGAGCCCGTGCGCCGCGAAGTTGCGCGCCTGGCGCTCGAAAAGCTCATCGCCGACGGTCGCATCCATCCCACGCACATTGAAGAGATGGTCAACAAGGCCCGCCGCGAGGTGGACGCCATCATCAAGTCCGAGGGTGAGCGCGCCGTGCTGGAGACCGGCATCCGCGGCCTGCACCCCGAGCTTGTGAAGATGCTCGGCCGCCTGCACTACCGCACGAGCTACGGCCAGAACGTCCTGCAGCACTCCATCGAGGTCTCGCACCTTGCGGGCATGATGGCCGCCGAGCTGGGCGCGGATGTTTACGCCGCCAAGCGCGCAGGCCTGCTGCACGATATCGGCAAGGCCGTCGACCACGAGATGGAGGGTACGCACGTCGCCCTCGGCGTCGAATTTTTGCGCAAGTACCACGAAAAGGACGACATCATCCATGCCGTGCAGGCGCACCACAACGACGTGGAGCCGCAGACCATCGTTGCCTGCCTCGTGCAGGCGGCGGATGCGATCTCTGCCGCCCGTCCCGGCGCCCGCCGCGAGAATCTGGAGAACTACATCAAGCGCCTCGAGCAGCTTGAGGAGATCACCGGCAGCTATCCCGGCGTCGACAAGGCCTATGCCATTCAGGCCGGCCGCGAGGTCCGCGTGATGGTCAAGCCCGACCAGGTCAGCGAGGACCAGATGGTCATTCTGGCGCGCGAGCTTGCCAAAAAGATCGAGGAAGAGATGGAATATCCCGGCCAGATCAAGGTGCACGTCCTGCGCGAGACGACCGCCATCGAATACGCGAAATAAGAAAAAGGCTCCGCTTTTGCGGGGCCTTTTTTCATGCCTTTCTTGCGTTTTGTCCCGCGCCTTGCTATACTGGGGAAAACGCAAAGCGGAGGAACGCCATGCTCTACAATATTCTGGCCATCGGCGATGTGGTGGGCGGCTGCGGTGTCAGCTGCCTCGAGCACCATCTGCGCGCCGTGAAAAAACTCAAGAACATCCACTTCACCGTGGTCAACGGCGAGAATGCCGCGATGGTCGGCCTGACGCCGAACGACGCCGAGCGCATCTTCTCCGCGGGAGCGGACGTCATCACGCTTGGCAACCACACATTCGGCAAGATGCAGATCACCGACTACCTTGACGACTGCCCGTATATTCTGCGGCCGCACAATCTCGGCGCGCGCGTGCCGGGGAGGGGCTACGGCGTTTTCGACTGCGGGCGCGCCCGCATCGCGGTGATGAACCTCATCGGCCGCTGCGACCTCGCGTTCCATGCGGACAATCCGTTCAAAACGGCGGACGAGCTGCTCAAAAGCGGCGAAAAGCCGACGTTCACGCTGCTTGACTTCCACGCCGAGGCGACGAGCGAAAAGCTCGCCATGGCCTATTACCTCGATGGTCGCGTCAGCGCCATCTGGGGCACGCACACCCACGTGCCGACGGCGGACGAAGAGGTCTTCCCCAAGGGGACGGGCTACCTCACGGACCTCGGCATGACGGGGGCGGTGCGCAGCGTGCTCGGTATCAAGCCCGAGCAGTCGGTCGAGACGTTTCTTGGCGGTCTCCCGGGCCGCTACCGCGAGCCGGAGAAGAGCGCCGGCAAGATGCAGGGAGCGATTTTTACACTGGATGACGCGACGGGGCTCTGCGTGAGCGTCGAGCGCGTCGATGTGCGCTGAAAAAGCGCAAAATAGAAAGGAACAACGCAAATGTCCATCGAAAAAGTGAGAGCCTATTTTGAACACTTCGGCATCGCCGACCGCATCCGCGAGTTCGACGTGTCGAGCGCGACGGTCGAGCTGGCCGCCGTCGCCGTCGGCGTGGAGGGCGCGCGCATCGCGAAGTCCATGAGCTTCAAGCTCGCGGACGACGAGCCCATTATCATCGTGACGGCGGGAGATATGAAAATTGACAACGCCAAGTACAAGGCGTATTTCCACGTGAAAGCAAAGATGCTGACCTTTGATGAGGCCTGCGCATTCACCGGCCACGCGCCGGGCGGCGTGTGCTCGTTTGCTCTGCCGGAGAATGTGAAGACCTATCTCGATGTGTCGCTCAAACGCTTCGATACGGTTTTCCCTGCGGCGGGCAGCGCGAACAGCGCCATCGAGATGACCTGCGACGAGCTTGAGAAGTATTCCTCAAACTTTGTCGCCTGGGTCGACGTGTGCAAGGAGAAAGCGCCCGCCCCGCAGGCATGAGAGGAGAGAACACATGAGCGTGAAGATCGTCCACGCGGCGGACTTCCATTTGGACAGCGCGTTCGGCGCGCTGAGCGCCGAGCAGGCGCGCCAGCGCCGCCGCGAGAGCCGCGAGCTGCTGACGAGACTATCGAATTACGTGAATCAGAACGGCGTCGATCTCGTGCTGCTCGCGGGCGACCTGTTCGACAGCGACACGACCTATCGCGAGACGCTGGAAGCGCTCTCTGAGGCGCTGGGCGCAATGCAGGCGCGAGTGTTCATCGCCCCCGGCAACCACGACCCGTACAGCGCGAAGTCGCCCTACGCGACGCTTTCCTGGCCGGAGAACGTGCACGTCTTCACGTCGAAGACGGTCGAGCGCGTGGAGCTTCCGGAGCTTCAGTGCGCCATATACGGCGCGGCGTTCACCGCGCCGGTGCAGGATGAGAGCCTGCTTGCGGGCTTCCGCGCACCGGAGGACGATTTCATCCATCTGATGGTGCTGCACGGTGATATCTCCGCCACGGAATCGCGCTACGATCCCCTCACGAAAGGGCAGATCAAGGAGAGCGGGATCGACTATCTTGCGCTCGGCCACACACACCAGTTCGGCGGTTTCCTGCGCGAAGGGCAGACGACCTACGCCTACTCCGGCTGCCCGGAGGGCCGCGGTTTCGACGAGCTGGGCGAAAAGGGCATCCTTACGGGCACGGTGGAGCGCGGGAAGGCCGAACTTTCGTTTGTGCCGTTCGCGCGCAGACGGTATGAGGTCCTGAACGTCGATGTGACGGGAAGATCGGCGGAGGACGCGCTGCGCGCGGCCCTGCCGGATGCGACTGTGCGCGATATTTACCGCATTATTTTCACCGGAGAGACGGATGAGCGTGGGCTTGATCTCAAGTCGATCGAAGAGCAGTTTGCGCCCGACTTCTTCCACTTGGAGCTGCGCGATGAGACGCGCATTGGCGAGGACGTCTGGGCGCGAGCACAGGAGGATTCGCTGCGCGGCCTGTTCCTGCGTGAGCTGCGCACGAAATTCGATGATGCATCCTCGGACAACGAGCGCGCGAAGATCAGCCTCGCCGCGCGCTTCGGCCTTGCTGCGCTCGACGGGTGTGATTTGTGAGGAGGAGAACTATGTCGATTTGGTACAGCCGGCGGAAAAAAGAAGAAAAGTCTCTGTGCCTCGCGGCGGCGGGGAAGTCCGCGTTCTGCTTTGCAGAGCTTCATTATGACGCGCGCAGCCTTGCGCACGCCGCGGGAGTCGCGGCGGAGAGAGCGCTCCGCCTTTATCGCAAAATTGACCGAAAAAGATAAGAAAACAACCGAAAAAGACCGAAAGGAAGCCCCTTTCGGCCTTTTTTGAGAGGATATTAAGTAAGAATTAAGAAACAATCGCTGTTTTTGTTTGAAAACGGCTGATACAATGACCAACATGAGGTGAGAAAATGTACAACATTCTGATTTGTGACGACGAACAGGACATTGTCAACGCGCTCAAGATCTATCTCTCCGGCGGGGACTACTGCCTGTTTGAGGCGAGCAACGGGCGCGAGGCGCTGGAGGTCGTGGAGAAGAACGACATCCATCTGATCCTGATGGACATCATGATGCCCCAGCTCGACGGCATCGCCGCGACGGCGAAGCTGCGCGAAAAGAGCAACGTGCCCATCATCCTGCTCACGGCCAAGAGCGAGAGCAGCGACAAGGTCCTGGGCCTGAACATCGGCGCGGATGACTACATCACAAAGCCCTTTGACCCCGTGGAGGTGCTCGCGCGCGTGCGCTCGCAGCTGCGCCGCTATACGCAGCTTGGGGCAAAGAAGGTGGAGGAGCAGGCGAACGTCTACACCGTCGGACCCATCGTGCTCGACGAGGAGAAAAAAAGCGTGACGGTCGACGGCGACGAGGTCGCGCTCACGCCCATCGAGTTCAACATCCTGCGGCTGCTGATGAAGAACCCGGGACGCATCTATTCCTCCGCCCAGATCTACGAGCTTGTGTGGAAGGAGGATTCGCTGGGGGCGGAGACGTCGGTGAGCGTGCACATCCGCCACCTGCGGCAAAAATTGGAGATCAACCCCTCCGAGCCGCGCTACCTGAAGGTCGTGTGGGGGCTGGGGTATAAAATGGAGGACAAGAAATGAAGGCTGCGTGGATACGCAATTTCTGGACAAAGACGGTCGCTTTTTTGCTGGCGGCGGCGCTCGTGCCGGTGATCCTCACCTATGTTGTAGGACTTGCCTACTCCTACGGCGGTATGGGTCGGGACTTTTACACGAGCGACCTCTGCCTGTATGCGGTCGGCAAAAAGACGTGGGAGATCTGCGACGACTATATTGCCATGGAAGGCGGAAACTATGATTTCGACAAGATCTACTCCAAGGGAGACAGCTACAGCAACATTCGCTTCCGTGTGACGGACGAGCAGGACAAGGTGGAGTTCAGCAACGTCAGCGACGGTGATACCTTCTGCTACAGCACCGTTTATGTTGACAAGACCTTTGATGTCTACCTTGTGAAGGGCCTTCCCGCGCAGGATGATATCTACTGGGCAAAGGTTTTTTACGACAAGGCAGAAAACTGGGGGCAGAACGCCCTGGAGATGCTCATCCTCTTTGGCGCGATGGAGCTGTTCCTGCTCATCTTCCTCGCCCGCACGGCGGCGCGGCGCGAGGACGGCGAGCTGCAGGGCGGCTGGCAGGAAAAAATCCCCTTCGACCTCTATCTTCTCGTTGACGGCACGATCATTGCGCTGCTGTGCGTGGCGGTGGAGGAGGTCTACTCCTATGTGAGCTTCTATACCCCGCCCTACGATGTGCTGCTGCTGGCGATAAGCTTTGCGCTGGCGGTGCTCGTCTTTGCCGCGTGGGTGACATTCTGTGCGCGCGTCAAGGTGGGCAGACTGTGGAAGGGAACGATTATCTACAAGCTCCTGCGCCTGTGCTGGAAGATCGTCAAGTGGTGCTGGAGAGTGCTCTGCGCCTTCTGTCGCGGCGTTGTGGGTTTGCTGCACGCCATCCCGCTCGTCTGGCGCACGGCGGTGGGCTGCTTTGTGGTCAGCATGATGCTCGGTATATTTGCGGCAAATCGCGCGGGAGGGGCGATGCTGCTAACGATGCTTGTGCTGTCCGTCGCCGCGTGCCTCTTCTCGCTCCAGCTTCGAAAGCTCCAGAAGGAGGGCGAAGCCCTCGCCGCCGGCAATCTTGACGCGCAGGTGGACACAAAGTGGATGTATTGGGACGTTAAGCGCCACGCCGAGAACTTGAATTCCATCGGCGACGGCATGGCTGCGGCCATCGACAAGCAGCTCAAGAGCGAGCGGCTCAAAACGGAACTTATCACAAACGTTTCGCACGACATCAAGACGCCGCTCACGAGCATCATCAACTACGTTGATCTTTTGCAGCATGAGCACACTCCCGAACAGGAGGAAGAATACCTCGCCGTCCTCAAGCGGCAGGCGTTCAAGCTCAAAAAGCTCACGGAGAACTTGGTCGAGGCCAGCAAGGCCACGACGGGCAACCTGCCCGTGAACGCCGTGCGGTGCAGCATGAACGAGCTTCTATCGCAGGTCGAGGGCGAGTACGGCGACAAGCTGAGCGCGGCGGACCTGACGCTCGTGAGCGTGATGCCGGACAAGGAGCTCTTCTGCAATGTGGACGGCGCGTTGATGTGGCGCGTGATCGACAATCTGCTCTCGAACATCTGCAAATACGCGCAGAATGGCACGCGCGTTTATCTGACGCTTGAAAAGACCGGCGGCGACGCGGTCGTGACCTTCAAGAACACCTCGCGCGCGGCGCTGAACATTCCCGCCGAGGAATTGATGGAGCGCTTTGTGCGCGGCGACAGCTCGCGCTCGACCGAGGGCAACGGCCTGGGTCTTTCCATCGCGCAGAGCCTCACGGAATTGCAGGGCGGCAAAATGGCGCTCGCCATCGATGGCGACCTCTTCAAGGCCATCCTCCGGTTCCCGACGGTGGTGTGAGAAAAATACAGAAAGGTGCGGAAAGGCGTTGCCGTTCCGCACCTTTTCCGCGCCTGTGCTTGACAATTCGGCGCAAAAACAATACAATAACAGTTCAGAACTCTATCCTGAAACTGAGGGAGAACATAAACATGGCAAAAGATAAAAAGGTAGAACAGATCACGAATCTTGAAGACGATTTTGCCCAATGGTATACCGACATCTGCCGCAAGGCGGAGCTTGTTGAGTACGCCAGCGTCAAGGGCTTTACCATTCTGCGCCCCTATGGCTTCGCCATCTGGGAGAACATGCAGCGTTTGATGGACGCGGAGTTCAAAAAGACCGGACACGAGAATGTGGCGATGCCCGTTCTGATCCCTGAGAGCCTGCTCAAGAAAGAGGGCGAGCTCGTCAACGGCTTCGCGCCCGAGGTCGCGTGGGTCACGATGGGCGGCAGCGAGAAGCTCGAAGAGCGCCTTGCCTTCCGCCCCACGTCCGAGACGATGTTCTGCGACCACTGGTCCCGCGTATTGCAGACCTACCGCCAGCTGCCGATGCTCTACAACCAGTGGTGCTCCGTCATCCGCTGGGAGAAGACCACCCGCCCGTTCCTGCGTTCGCGCGAGTTCTGGTGGCAGGAGGGCCACACCATCCACGAGACCGCCGAGGAGGCGCAGGCAGAGACGATGCAGCAGCTCAACTGCTATGCCGACTTCTTCCGCCACGTGCTCGCCATCCCCGTCGTCCCCGGCCGCAAGACCGAGAAGGAGAAGTTCGCGGGCGCCGAGGCGACCTATACCGTCGAGTGCATGATGAAGGACCGCAAGGCGCTTCAGGGTGCGACGAGTCACTATTTTGGCGACAAGTTCTCCCGCGCCTATGACGTGACCTTCACCGGCCGCGACAACAAGCTCCAGTACCCGTTCCAGACGTCCTGGGGCTCCACCACGCGCATGATCGGCGCGGTCATCATGACCCACGGCGACAACAACGGCCTTGTCCTGCCCCCGCGCATCGCGCCCACGCAGGTCGTCATCGTGCCCATCGCCGCGCATAAGAATCCCGAGGTGCTCGAGACAGCCAAGAGCGTGATGGCGGACCTCATCGCCGCGGGCGTCCGCGTCAAGCTGGACGACAGCGACCAGTCCATGGGCTGGAAGTGCGCTGAGTACGAGATGCGCGGCGTGCCCATCCGCCTCGAGCTCGGTCCCCGCGACCTGACCGAGGGCAACTGCTGCCTCGTCCGCCGCGACAACGGCGAAAAGGTCACGGCCAAGATCGAGGGGATCGTTGACGAGATCAAGGCGCTGCTTGACGCCATCCATGACAACATGTACACCGTGGCGGAAAAGAACCTCGAAGACAACACGTTCGACTTAAAGACCATCGACGAGGTGAAGGAGATGGCCGCGGGCCGCGGCGGCTTCGCTCGCACCAAGTGGTGCGGCAGCCTCGAGTGTGAGCTCAAGATGAAGGAACAGGCGGGCGTTTCCTCCCGCTGCATGCCCCTCAAGCAGAGCGGCACCACCGGCAAGTGCGTCTGCTGCGGCAAAGAGTGCACTACTGATATTTATTGGGGCGTTGCCTATTAAGTATCAGCTTTCCATCGAATGATATAGTTCCCTGCGCGTCGCAGGGGAACGGCAAAGGGGGGCATTCTCTTTCACAAAAGAGAATGGCCCCCTTTAGATCCCCCAAGAGAAAGGCTTGGATTGGCAGTCTCAGGGTTGAATGACCTTTATGCCTCCGGAATGGGAATGTCTGCGCGCGGCGTCGCCGCGTTAGCATTGCTATACGATTTGACTTGCTCCTACTATCCGCTGTTGCGCAGCCGTTGGCGGCTCTGCTGCCTTACGGATGCGGCACACC
>ERZ772865.148-NODE-148-length-77075-cov-6.118203_pt1 | contig 77075 bp, 100 predicted proteins | sample MGYA00512133_ERZ772865 | MGnify/ENA primary metagenome ERZ772865 (study PRJEB29015, sample SAMEA2737722) | human gut metagenome | biome: human gut; feature: human-associated habitat; material: faeces | place: China | collected 2012 ...
CGTAGCACGGAGAGCAATCCGTAGGCATCAAAGTTGGGGGCTTTTGACCCCGACATCTTTATAAGTGAATTTAGAAAAATAAAAAGAAAACTGATAGTTTGGATCAATTCGGGGGAGTTATCGATGGAGTCTGAGGTATCAGTTTTTTTGTGTGAAGTATACGACAAAAAGATCCGGGGAATCCTTTTTAGTTATGGTGGCAGAAGAAATTGAGAGGATGGACAGAAAAAATAAAAAATGATATATTTTTTGATATAGTCTTTTTTTAACGAAAAAGATATGATGAAAATTAAGGAAAAGGTGATGAGATGAAAAAAGCATTACAATGGTTAGATGAGAACCTGGAAGAAGTATTACTGGTCATTGCACTTGCAGCCATGGCAGTGATCATGGGAATACAGGTCATTGCAAGATATATATTCGGAGCTTCACTTTCCTGGTCGGAAGAACTGACCCGGTATATATTTATCTGGGCAGGATTCCTGAGTGTGAGTTATTGTACGAAAAAATGTATTTCTATCAAGATCGAGCAGTTTGTGGCGATGTTCCCAAAGAGGGGAAAAGCCATTTTCAAAGGAGTGAATCATACATTTGAACTGATCTTATTTCTTTATCTGATCCCGTTTGCATGGAAATATCTGTTGTCTGCAATCGCAAATGGACAGACAAGCCCGGCAATGGGAATCCCGATGTACTATGTGCAGGCAGCACCGTTGGTGGGGTTTATCCTGTCAGCGATCCGGGTATTCCAGAGATGGATCGTTGAGTGGAAGAGAGTATTCAGGAAGGGAGGAGAATGATATGCCGGCAGTGGTTGTATTTTTGATTTTTGTGATCTGTCTGATCCTTGCGATTCCGGTATCCATATCTCTCGGGATTGCATCGGTACTTCCGGGAGCGGTAGATCCGTCCTTTACAGCAAGCGGAACTTATGTCATCCGTTCTATGCTTGGAGGAATCGACAGTTTCCCTTTGCTTGCAGTTCCGATGTTCGTACTTTCAGGAATTATCATGGCACGGGGTGGGATTTCAAGAAAATTATTTGATGTATTTGCTTATTTTATGGGAAAGAGAACCGCCGGGATGCCATGTGCAGTGGTTGTGACCTGTCTGTTTTACGGAGCGATTTCGGGATCAGCACCGGCTACGGTAGCCGCAGTAGGAAGTATGACGATCCCGATCCTTATGGAGATGGGATATGATAAGAAGTTTTCGACAGCTCTTGTGGCGGTTGCAGGCGGCCTGGGTGTTATTATTCCGCCAAGTATTCCGTTTATCATGTATGGAACGGCATCCGGTGCATCAGTCAGTGACCTCTTCATTGCAGGGATCATTCCGGGGGTAATGATCGGCGGTCTTCTGATGGTGTACGCGATCTACTATTGTAAAAAGCATGGGGAAGATCAGGAAAAGAAGCTGGCAATGGTCGGAAAGCTGCATGATAAGGGGCTTTTAAGGGTGTTAAAGGACAGTGCTTTTGCACTGCTCAGTCCGGTGATCATTCTTGGATGTATTTATACCGGTGTGGCATCTCCGACAGAGGCAGCAGTTATTTCGGTTTTTTACGCACTGATCATCAGTTTATTTGTCTATAAAAGTATTAAGATCAGAGATATCTGGACCATTATGGTAGAAGCAATCAGGACGTATGCACCGATCCTTTTTATTCTTGCTGCATCCATTGCATTTTCAAGAGTACTGACACTGATGCAGGTGCCGCAGGAAATCAGTGCATGGATCCTTGCACATTTTACGAATAAGATTGTCTTACTTCTTGTACTCAACGTATTTTTACTGATCGTTGGAATGGTGATGGATACAACTCCGGCAATCCTGATCCTGACACCGATCCTGCTCCCGATCGTTGAGGCAGTGGGGATCCATCCGATCCACTTTGGTATTGTCATGGTTGTCAATCTGGCAATCGGATTTGTAACACCGCCGATCGGAGTGAATTTATTTGTGGCAAGTTCACTGACAGATGTACCGGTGATGGAGATCGCAAAGAAAGCGATGCCGATGATCCTCTATTTCTTTGCTGCATTGCTGATCGTTACCTTTGTGCCGGCAGTAAGTCTTGCGTTATTGTAGAAATGCTGTTACAGGAAATGACATGGAAGGAGACAGATACAGATATGAAATATAGAAGACTGACAGGCGTGATGGTGAGCGTTGCCTTCCTGGGGCTGCTTACGGGGTGTGCCGGAAAAGAAAGTACAGAACAGCGGTATGCATATCCGCTCGGAACAGCCAGCCCTGAGGATACAGTGACGCAGATCTATGCGGAAAAATTCGCAGAAGAAGCGGACAGACTCAGTGACGGAAGGATCAAGATCACAGTATATCCGAACAGTGTACTTGGCGGGGACAGAGAACTGCTGGAGAGCTGCTATGACGGAGATATCCCATTTGTAGTACAGAATACAGCACCACAGGTTAATTTTATTGATGATACAGCAATCTTTGATGCACCGTGTGTGTTTGATGATATTGAAGAGCTGAGAGATAAGGTAGATCAGCCGGAGTTCCTGAGCCGGATGCAGGAGTCATACCGGGATGCGGGATATGAACTGCTGGGATATGCAGATCAGGGATTCCGCGTCATGTCCAGCAATAAGGAGGTCAGCAGTTTTTCAGATTTTAAAGGACAGAAGATCCGTACAATGGAAGATCCGTACCAGTTGAGCTTCTGGAAAAAGCTGAAAGCAAATCCGACTCCCATGAGCTTCAGTGAGGTGTATATCGGATTGCAGCAGCATACGATTGATGCACAGGAAAATCCATACGAAGTGATCGTTTCAAACCGGTTGTATGAGCAGCAGGATTACATTATTGAAACGAATCATGTACCGCATCTGATTTCATTGATCGTGAGTGAAGATTTTTATAAAAAGCTTTCAGAAGAGGATCAGAAGATCCTGCGTGAGGCAGAAGAGATTGCCAAGGAATATGCAAGAGAGAAGTCAGATGAGAGAATCAGTGAGAAGATCCGTGAGATCGAGGAGAGCGGAACCAAGATTATAACGCCTGATGAAGAGACAAGAGAGCAGATGAAAGAGGCGAGTACTCCGGTGTATGACCAGATTGAAAAAGTGACAGATCCGGAATTATTTCATCTTTATACAGGAAGATAAATAGATGTCGGGGTCAAAAGCCAAAGAAGGCCGCAGGAAAAATGAAAGCAAAGACAGAGTGCATTCTATTTTTCTTGCGGCTGATTTTGTGATGTGATATAATGAAAAAAGCAAACTACAATAAAATAGGATGAGAGGAAAAGGAATATGAGTTTTATATCGTATTTGGTAAACGGACTTAGTCTGGGCAGCGTTTATGCACTCATTGCTCTTGGTTATACGATGGTATATGGAATTGCCAAGATGCTGAATTTTGCTCATGGTGATGTGATCATGATCGGTGCATATGTTGCTCTCGTCAGCATGAATCAGGCAGGGATGCCGGTTCCGGCTGCAGTATTGATCTCGATTGTTGTGTGTACAGTCCTGGGAGTTGTGATGGAGCGGATTGCTTATAAACCATTGAGGAACGCATCCTCTTCCCTGGCAGTACTGATCACAGCGATCGGTGTCAGCTATCTGTTACAGAATGTGGCACTTCTGATCTTTGGAGCGAATGCGAAGACATTTCCTTCAGTGATCAAATGGAAAGGCATTTCTGTTGCAGGAGGAGAACTGAAGATTTCAGGAGAGACGATCGTCACGATCGTCGTGTGCGTGGTGATTATGGTCGTGCTGATGGCATTTGTGCAGAAGACAAAGCCGGGACAGGCGATGCGTGCAGTATCAGAGGACAGAGGTGCGGCACAGTTAATGGGAATCAATGTAAACGGAACGATCGCCCTTACATTTGCAATCGGTTCAGGACTGGCGGCAGTTGCCGGGGTTCTTCTTTGTTCCACGTATCCGAGTCTCACACCGTATACAGGAGCAATGCCGGGAATCAAAGCGTTTGTTGCAGCAGTATTTGGTGGAATCGGATCGATCCCGGGAGCGTTTATCGGAGGAATCCTGCTGGGACTGATCGAAATTTTCAGTAAGGCATATATTTCTTCCCAGATGGCAGATGCAATCGTGTTTGCAGTACTGATCGTTGTGCTGCTGGTGAAACCTACCGGACTTTTAGGTAAGCAGATTCAGGAGAAAGTGTAGGTGGATGGGATGTTAAAAAAGATGAATAAGACGACAAAAAATAACCTGATCACGTACGCTATGGTGATCCTCGCATTTGTGATCATGCAGATATTGATCAGTGCAGGAAGTATTTCGAGCCTTCTTCAGGGGCTGATGGTACCGTTATGCACCTATATTATTCTTGCAGTTTCACTGAACCTGGTTGTTGGTATCCTGGGAGAGCTGAGTCTTGGTCATGCAGGTTTTATGTGCGTTGGTGCATTTACAAGTGCCTTCTTTTCAAAATGTACAAGAGATGTGATCGCTTCAGATGGTCTGCGGTTTTTCCTGGCACTTCTGATCGGAATCGTGACAGCAGCGATTTTCGGTATGCTGATCGGAATCCCGGTACTGAGACTGAAAGGTGACTACCTTGCCATTGTAACGCTGGCATTTGGTGAGATTATCAAAAATATGGTGAATGTACTTTATATCGGAAAAGATTCCAAGGGGTTCCATGTGACGACAAAGGATGTTATGGCATTGAATATGGATGCTGATGGAACGGTGATCCTGAACGGACCACAGGGAATTACGGGAACACCGAAGAACTCTACATTTGTGATCGGCTTTATCCTGATCCTGCTGACATTGTTTATCGTGCAGAACCTGATCAATTCAAGAGATGGACGTGCGATCATGGCGATTCGTGATAACCGTATTGCGGCAGAATCAATCGGAATCAACATTACGAAATATAAGCTGATGGCATTTACCATCTCTGCGGCAATGGCAGGGGCAGCAGGTGTCCTGTATGCACATAATATATCTACGCTGACAGCGAATACGAACAACTTTGGATACAATATGTCCATTACAATCCTGGTATTTGTAGTACTTGGCGGAATCGGAAATATCCGCGGCTCAATCATTGCGGCAGTGATTCTGACGCTTCTGCCGGAGCTTCTCCGTGGAATGAAGGACTACCGTATGCTGATCTATGCGATCGTGCTGATCGTCATGATGCTCTTTAACTGGTCTCCAAAAGCGATTGAGTGGAGAGAAAAACTCAATGACTGGAGAAAGAAGCATTTTAGTTTCGGGAAAAAAGCAAAGGAGGTTGAATAAGAATGAGTATATTGTTGGATGTAAAAAATCTGGGAATCTCTTTCGGTGGTCTCCGTGCTGTAAATGAATTTGATCTTACGATTCAGAAAGAACAGCTTTATGGTCTGATCGGACCAAATGGTGCAGGAAAGACGACCGTATTTAACCTTCTGACCGGAGTTTATAAGCCGGATGCAGGAAAGGTGATACTTGACGGAAAAGATATTACCGGTGAACGGAATATTGAGATCAGTAAAGCAGGGATTGCGAGAACGTTTCAGAATATCCGTCTTTTCAAGCAACTGAGTGTCCTGGACAATGTAAAAGCAGGACTGCATAATCATCATCCGTATTCGACTCTGAGTGGAATCTTACGTCTTCCGAGTTACAGGAAGGTGGAAAAAGAGATGGACGACAGAGCTATGGAACTGTTGAAAGTATTTGATCTTGAAAAATATGCAGATCATCAGGCTGCCAATCTTCCGTATGGACAGCAGAGAAAGCTTGAGATTGCAAGAGCCCTCGCTACAGACCCGAAGCTGTTGCTTTTGGATGAGCCGGCAGCAGGTATGAACCCGAATGAGACCGGAGAACTGATGGATATGATCCGTTTCGTCAGAGATGAATTTCATATGACGATTCTGCTGATCGAGCATGATATGAAACTTGTAAGCGGAATCTGCGAGGAACTGACAGTTCTTAATTTCGGTGAAGTTCTTGCACAGGGAAAGACGAGTGATGTACTCAATGACCCGAAAGTCATTACGGCATATCTTGGAGAGTAAGGAGGAAAAAGCTATGGCAATGCTTGAAGTCAGAGACTTACAGGTATATTATGGAATGATCCATGCGATCAAAGGCATCTCCTTCGACGTAAATCAGGGGGAAGTTATTGCTCTGATCGGAGCAAATGGTGCAGGAAAGACGACAACTCTGCATACGATCACAGGACTGCTTGCACCAAAGTCAGGATCGGTTTTATTTGAAGGAAAAGATATCACGAAAGTACCTGCTCATAAGATCGTATCCATGGGAATGGCACATGTCCCTGAAGGAAGACGTGTTTTCGCGGAGTTAAGTGTATATGAGAACCTGAAAATGGGAGCATATACAAGGAAAGATAAGAAAGAGATTGAAGAAAGTCTTGCAAATGTATACAAAAGATTCCCGCGTCTGGAAGAACGGAAAAACCAGATGGCAGGAACTCTGAGTGGTGGAGAACAGCAGATGCTTGCAATGGGGCGTGCATTGATGTCAAAGCCGAAGATCATCCTGATGGATGAACCGTCCATGGGACTTTCACCGATCTTTGTAAATGAAATCTTTGATATTATCCGTGCGGTAAGTGAGAGTGGAACAACGGTTCTTCTGGTAGAGCAGAATGCGAAGAAAGCACTTTCTATTTCAGACAGGGCTTATGTGCTTGAGACAGGAACGATCACGATGTCCGGCAAGGCGAAAGATCTGTTGGAGGATGAAGCCGTTAAAAAGGCATACTTAGGTGAATAGGAGGGATATCTCATGGGTGAGAATATTGTAATTACGATCGCCAGGCAGTATGGTAGTGGTGGAAAGACGATAGGTGCAATGCTTGCAAAGGAGCTGGGAATCAACTGCTATAGCAGGGAGATCCTTAAGATGGCTTCAGAGGAAAGCGGAATTAATGAAGGCTTATTCGGGATGTCAGATGAAAAGATCAAGAAAGCTCCATGGTTTAAGATTCTGAGCCGTCCGTATGACGGAGAGCTTCTTACTCCTGAAGACAGAGATTTTGTATCAGATGATAACCTGTTCAATTATCAGGCAAAGGTGATCCAGGATCTGGCAGAAAAGGAATCCTGTGTAATCGTAGGAAGATGTGCAGATTATGTCCTGAAAGAAAATCCGAATGTAGTCAGTGTCTTTATACATGCAGATAAGAAGTTCTGCCTGGAGCGTGCTTTAGAGCGTAACAGCATGACAGAAAAAGAGATGCAGAAATATATTGAAAAGACGGATCGGTTCAGAGGTGATTTCTACAGATATCATACCGGAAATGAATGGGCAGATGCAAGGAATTATGATTTATGTCTTAACAGTGGAAAACTTGGATTCCAAAAGTGCGTAGAAGAAATTAAATCGTATATTAAGATACGATTTAATGACAAAAATTAAAAGAAAAAATGCGACAGGATTCTCCTTTTTTCATGATGATAAAGTGCTATACTGATGCAGATCATTATGAAAAGAGGAGGATTTTTTATGGATGAAAAGAATAAAAAGAATAAGTGGAAGAGCAAGAAAATCCTGGGATGTATTTTGACTGTGATTATCATGGTGGCTGCGGCAGCGGGAATTTATTTTTATATGAATCGCTTTGATCCTGTCCGTTATGTGCAGGCTGTGCTGGATGTTTCTTATAAGGAAAAAACTGAGGAGTACAGTAAAATGACGGGAACTTCCAGAAAAGAAGCGGAGGCTGTCTTTGAAAAAAATCTGGATGTAACCATGGAGAAATTCCATTCATCAGCTATTTCAGAGGAACTGGAAAAGAAGTACAGGATACTTTTTACACAAATCGTCAGGCAGGTTAATTATCAGATCGGAGAAAGTGAAAAGCAGAAAGACGGAAGTTATATAGTTGAACTTGAGATCAGACCGGTCACACTGTTTTCTGATACATATGAGACATTTCAAAGCAGGGCAGAAGAGTATGCACAATCAATCACCAACAAGGTAATGAAAGGAATGGAAATTCCATCGGAAGAAGAGATGCAGGGACAGGTATATCAGATTTATTATGATGTATTGAACGAAGCTTTGCAGGAAGGGATTCGGTATGGGGATAAGAAGAAACTGAAGCTCCATGTCGAAAAGGGAGAGGACGGAGCATATGAGATCCGGGAAAAAGACCGCAGGAAGCTGGATCAACTTCTGGTAGAAAATGCAGGAAAAAATTCAGCTTAAAAAGGAAATGTGCAAAATGGATACAAAAAATGAAATAATAAAAGAACAAAAGAAAGAATTAAGAACTAAAGTAAAGGAAAAAATATCTAAACTATCCAGACGAGAAACTGAAGAGTCGGATAAAAAAATCCTGCATCAGATAAAATCTCTTGCAGAATATAAAAATGCCGACACAATTTTCTGTTATGTCAGTACAGAAAAAGAAATTAATACCATTCCGCTTTTGCAGGAAATACTGGACAGTGGAAAAAGACTGGGTGTTCCTAAATGTACCGGAAAAGGAATAATGGATGCCTATGAAATTCAGAATTTAGAACAGTTAAAAATTGGATCCTACGGAATCCTGGAGCCGGGAGAAGAATGTGATATCATCCTTGATCCGACAGAAATCCAGTTTGCGATCATCCCATGTATTTCCTGTAACCGGAAGGGTGAACGGCTCGGACATGGCGGGGGGTATTATGACCGTTATCTTGAGAAAATGCCGGAAGACTGTGAAAAAGCAATTCTGTGCAGAGAAAGTCTGATGTGTGATGAAATTCCAACAGAGGAACATGATGAGCGGATGGATCTGGTGATATCAGAAAACGGGATTATCAGAATAAAAAAAGAGGTGTGCGAAATATGATTTTCATTTTCGCACACCTTTTTTGATAAAATCTTATTCAAGAATTTTAAATTCAGAAATCGGCCAGTAGCGGAAGATCGCCTTTCCGAGAATCTCATCTTTTGTAACAAAAGTATTGGTCCAGTAGCGAGAATCTTTGGAGTCATTGCGGTTGTCTCCCATGACAAAATAACTGTTCTCCGGTACTGTATACGGACCGAAAGATCCGACCATGGTTTCTTTCGTCTGCACATCCTCAAGTGGTTCATCAGAACCATTCAGATAGATCTTTCCATCCCGGATCTCAACCGTTTCTCCGGGAAGTCCGATGATCCTTTTGATGAATAACTGACTTTCGTCATCCGGATAGCGGAAAATAATAATATCAAACCGCTGCGGATCGCTGAAACTGTATGCAAACCGGTTCCCAATGACGCGGTCACCGGTCATAATCGTATTTTCCATAGATCCGGAAGGAATCTGAGCATTTACAATAACGAAATTATCTATAGCCAGTGCAATCAGAACAGCAGCAACAATGGCGGCTACCCACTGAAATAATTCTCTTGCTGTGGAAACTGACTCTTCTTTCTCTTTTCTTTTATGCCGTATATTCATAAATGATACCTCATTTCTGTCAGAAGCTGACTCTGTAATCATAGCATAAAAATCCCGGCTTGAAAATACAAAGAAAAAGAACTTTTGGCTGTAAAAAGATTGCAGAAAAGATTGAAAGAACATATATTCGTGTTATATAATAGATTTGTTCATTTAATGAAAGATGCGAAAGCTTCCCGGAAGAATCTTTATTTCTTATAGAAAGAAGATTTCCAAGACCGGGGGATAAAAAAGAATGATCGTATAGATCAGTACGGATGAATAGGGAGACGAATATGAAAGATAAAAAGAGAAGAACTTATGGTTTTCTGACCGGATTGCTGCTGATCCTGTCAGTATGTCTGACTTCCTGCGGTAACCAGGGGCAGACAGATTCAGGGAAAGACAGCAATACTCAGTCAGGCACGAAAGTGGCTGCGGAAGATCATTCTGCCGAAGAAAAGGGTTCAGACAGTGAATCCTATGTGACGGTTGATGATGTTCCGGCATATTCAGGAGAGCCATATGTGGAGGTAAATGATAATCAGCCGGAGTTTACGGAAGAAGAGCTTACGACAGTATCCTATGAGGAATACAGTGAACTGGATGAGCTTGGAAGATGTCAGTCGGCAGAAGCGTGCATCGGACAGGATCTGATGCCGACAGAAACGAGGGAGAGTATCAGCAGTGTGAAGCCGACCGGCTGGAAGAATAAATCCTATGATACCGTGGATGGTGGATATGTGTATAACCGTTGTCACCTGATCGGATTCCAGTTGACAGGTGAGAATGCAAATGAAGAGAATCTGATCACAGGCACACGCTATATGAATGTAGAAGGTATGCTGCCTTTCGAGGATGAGGTGGCAGCGTATATCAAAGAAACCGACAATCATGTGATGTACCGTGTGACACCGGTTTTTGAGGGGGATGACCTGGTTGCCTCAGGAGTACAGATGCAGGCAGAGTCAGTAGAAGATGATGGAGTGGGAATCAGCTTTAATGTATATGTATATAATGTACAGCCGTATGTAGTGATTGATTATAAAACCGGAGAAAACTGGGAAGGTGATGAGATTGCAGAGCCAGAAGGAAAATGGGCAGACGGTACAGAAGCAGATCCTTCAGATTCAAAATCAGATTCAAAATCAGATTCAAAGATAAATGCAAAGACAGATTCTGCGGCAACGTCAAAGGCAGAGGCAAAAGATACGAAGGAGCAGACGTATATTCTCAATAAGAATACAAAGAAATTTCATAAACCGGAATGTTCTGGTGCAAAGAAGATCAAGGCTAAAAATAAAGGTGAATATACGGGCTCAAGACAGACGTTGATCGATGAAGGATATGAGCCCTGTGGAAATTGTAATCCTTAGTCATTGCAATCTTTGGGTCAGAAAGATGTTCGGATCATTATAACATTCATTCCACCCTTACCGATGATAACGCGTACTCCGGTTTCCCTTACAAATTCATATTCAAATTTTTCAAAGTGATAAAATATTGTAAAATATTTAAAAAATTATTGACAAATTAATACATGTAAAGTATACTTAATAAGTCGCTTGACGAAAGTGACAACTGAATAGGGGATTGGTCAAATGGTATGATAGGGGTCTCCAAAACCTTTGGTGGGAGTTCGATTCTCTCATCCCCTGCTCTTAAAACACCGAGTTTACGGTGTTTTTTTTATGTCGTGTTGCATTTCGTGTTGCATACTATCAAAATAATTAATTGCTATATTCCCCATTTTCTTTTCAGATTCCTCAAAAGTATGTCTGTACACATCTTTCAATACTCTATCATCTCCCCATCCGCCAGCCTGCATGATATAAGCATCAGGTATTCCAAGCGCATGTTGTATGCTTGCAGAGTAGTGACGTAAATCGTGGAAGCGGAAATGCTCGATACCTGCATTATTTAGCACATGCTCAAAACGTGATGTAATAATGTTTGGAGTCATATTTACACCATCGTTCGGCAATGCCATGAATGCATCAACAACAAACTGTGGAACAGGAACAAAACGATCACCTGCATAAGATTTCGGTGCTTTCACGATCCATTTATTATCAGGCGACAGAACCATCGTTTTATTTACATGGATAACATTATTTTTAAAGTCTGACTTTTTTAATGCTGATATTTCTCCGCGACGCATCATACCGAACGCGCCCAAGTATATAGGGACTTCCATTTCTGTTCCACTGGCTGCACTTATTAAAGCCTTGATGTCGCTTTCTGATGGAATGCTTCTCTCAATGCGTTTCTTTTTTGGAAGAGTAGTATTCAAAATAATATCCGGGTTGTATCGTTTTAAAACCGCTGTAATAAGACCATGCCGGTCCCTTACGGTTTTTGGAGACAGTGATCCAGAGATAGAATTTATATATTGCTGAATGATTTTTTTATTAATATCCCTTATTTTGTAATCATCGAGCATGGAAAATTCTTTTTGCATACTTCTGTATTTCCTGATTGATGCCGGAGATAGAATTTGAGAACGCTCAACGATATATGCATCCACAGCTTCCCGGAAGGTCAATTTATAACTTGAAAGATTACTCTGTTCTTTTTTATCGGCATACTCTGCTGCCATAGCTTCACATCTTCTTTTGCCGGCCGGGCTTGGATCGTCACATGTAAATGATTCATAAACCCGTTTCTTTTTTACATTTCCGTCTTTACCGGTAACATATTCATAGTGACTAAACACCAGACACCTCCAGGATCCGGAAGGTAATTTTTTTGCAGTAGCCATTGTATCATCCTCCTAAAATTAAGTATAAAAATAACAGCCAGTGAGTAGTATTTCACTTGCACATGACTGCCCTGAATGATACAATATATTTGTTGAGAGAATTGTTCATTCAGAGCAGTTACATTGCCGCTTCACTTCATTGTGAGGCGGTTTTCGTTTTGTAGAATTTAATTACATTATACATAAATAGAATAAAAAAGAAACAGGAAAATATCCCAGTTGGTGACAAATTGTTACCAACTGGGATATTGAAGTTGTACCGGTGCAACAAAAAGATACTGAAAAATGCGACAGCCTGAGATTTTTATTTACGCTTTTTTAATAACAATAGAATTCCCATCAAATTCTAATGAGAGGGATTTATCATTTACAGACACACCAAGTTTATCCGCCCAGGTCTTAGGGATGGAGACTTTACAATTATAAGCATTTTGACTGGCATTACCGCCAGCTTTTGCTATGATCATATTTGCATTTCTTTTTTCACTCGTCATCCCAGTTAATATCCTTTCCGCTTATATATTCCCCCTGTTCTGCGGCTTCCAGGCGGGAACGTTCTTCCGGGGTAAGTTTTGTATAATCCGGATCCCATGCAAGGACAAGACGTTTTACAAATTCATAGGCAAAATCCTGTTCCTGTGCCGGGAGCATTTCAAGCATTGATACGGTATGTGCAATAGTATTTGTCATAGAGAACTCCTTTCTTTCAGGTGGGGATATTACTTATAAATATCCCCACGGCTTCCCACATCCATGATGCAGAGAACCTCGATTTCATTATTTGTCAGATACTTATAAATGATTCTGTACTTTCCGACGCGCAGCCGGTAACGACCGTCTTTATAACCACTCATTTTTTTAATATCGCCTTCGGCAGGTTTGTGAGTCAGTTTTTCAATGGCATCGAGAATCAGATCACGTTGGGGTTTTTGTAACCCTTTTAGATACTTGACAGCGGCTTTTTCGTATTGAATTTCCATTACCTACCTCCTTCATCTGATATTATCATAACATATTGGTTACCAATAATCAAGATAAAATGATAAAAATTGAAAGAAATATTAATGCTTTTAATTTTATTACCAGTATTTACCAGTATTCTCCACAAACGTATCGCTTTATAATTTCCCTATGGCAAAGATAAAAATTCAAGAAATCATGAAACTGAAGGATATAAAAGTAAGAGATCTGACAGAGAGCGTGCCATTTTCTAGAGCTACTACATACCGGATCTTAAAAGGACAAAAGAATCCAACAATAGATGACCTGGAAGAATTTGCAAAAGGACTTAAGGTACCGCTAGAGGATCTGTATGAATCAGAGTATTCCAGGGATAAAATAAAAAAGTTGTCTCAACATTGAGACAAACCTTGCAAATGACAAGCATAATAAATATAATACAAACATAAGAACAAAGCGCGCTGCTTATAACTACACTTACGGATGAAGATAAAAGCCACGAGGAGGGGGCAGCAGTATGCTTGAAATTATGAAAATGCAGTTGAAGGAATATATAGACAGGATGGATCAGTCGGATGAGAAATTTCTAAAGCAGATATTAACGATTGTGAGAAAACATTGTAAAACAAAAACATGAAGAAGTGGAACACCGGAGGGCAGCAGTACCCTCCGGTGTTTTTTGTTTGTTAAGGCACTGTTATAGTAATCTTCCATTGATTAAGTTTTTGGCATCTTCGGAAAAATCATGTCCGCTTTCCATATAAATTCTCATTATTAGTTTGCGAACTTTATCTTGCCCCAATCCATACATTCGGCAAAAGACTATTGCTGCTCTTAGGTTTTCTTCTATATCACGATCTTTTTTTAATGTATAAAAGAAACCACAAGGAATCATTATGGAATCATATAGTTCATCCATAGCAGGATTGTAATTATAATGAGTATTCTTTTCAGCCGGTGTTTGTTTTTTGTAATTCCAAATTAAATTAAATGCATCTTCGTAGTCATAATCTAATATCAAAGATAGGGCTTCATTTTCTAACTCTAAGTTAAAAGTTGCGGAATCATGAACCGTTTTGATAAGTTCAGAACCGGTGTCGGTGGCACAAAAATAGTGAGTTGAATCGCCAAGGAAAGAAGATAACTCTTCCAAACTAATATTTTCTAATATTCTTTTTTGCAGATCAGCTTTTTTACCAGAAAGTGGTAATTCAAAATGCCTAAGAATATTTTTTAAATCATCAACCTTAAATCTTTTTAGGTTTATCTGAGAAATAGTAAGCAGTCCTGAGGAAATCAATTTTTTTATTTCAATCGAGTAATTTATATCATATTCATAATACCAATATTGCGCAATATTAGGGTGTTCAAGAATGCGACCATCAAGATATTTTAAAAAGAAAATATCAGTCGACAACATAGGAACATTACTGGTATTTGCTGAAATATTGCACAATTCTTGATAGGATGGAATCGCAGTCTGAAATCTCTTGCTTTGTAAGTCATTATTTATATGTGGAAGGTCAAGCATTTCACTATCGTAGATACCTTCTCTTTGTAAGGCTTCTTCATATCCTAATTGTACAAGATATGGAACTTCCTCATCTGTTATGGAACTGCCATCTGGATGAAATATTACTCCATTGTGCTCAACATATTGTTCAGAATGAATAGAAGGTGAAGGTTCGATATCAGTAGGTTCGTTCTGTGTATTTACAGAACAAGTTGCTGCTGATTGACCAACTTGATATGTTGGTGAATCAGGAATATTGTTTATAGCTACATTAGAAGCTGAACCAGTACTTGTTTTTTTATTAAAAGCAATTTTGGTTAGTAGTATTCCGATTATAGCAAAAATGAAAGTCAAAAGGAGACAGAGGACAATAGGAATTGATGGATTTATAAAACAATTTATAATTCCACCAATGGAACACAATAAAAAATAAATTCCCAAAAAACCACATATAATTCTTGATAAAACAGAAAAAACTTTTTTCATAACATACCTCCTAGTCGTGATTAATAGAATAGTACCACAAATATAAGAAAAAGCATATAAAAAAACCGGAAGGAAAATTAATCCTTCCGGTTTTTTGCATTCTCAAGCAGCTGATCAACAAAAACATCCAAAGCACTCTGCGATTCTGGCGAAAGCTGTGAATATGTACGAACGATATTTAATACAGCCTGATAAAACCGCCTGTCCGTGTGCTCGAGAATCTCAGAAACCAGTGCTGCATCCTCGTCATCTGGAATCTGGAATATCTCGCCTTCACCATCACGGAGCCATGCCTCATTCACATTAAACTCCCGGCAGATTGATTTACACATCTGATCGGTGAGGTTCCTTTCTCCCTTTTCCAACTTTGATATCGCTGTTTTACCAACACCAAGACGTTCACCAAATTTTTCCAATGTAAGATTAAGTGCTTTTCGCAATTCCTTAATACGTTCTCCCTGCGCCATGTCACACCTCCATATCTAATTTTCTAAACATAGAATAACACCTGAAAAATGTTAAGTCAATAAAAAAGTTGGCAAAGGGGACAAAAAAGTGTTGACAAATTGGCAAAGGGGAATATAATGTAGGCATAGGGCACAACAATACAGCACATGAAAGGAGAAAAACATGGAAGAAAAGAAAAAAGAGCTCATAAAGAAAATTGACCAGTTAAAACCCATTGATCTGCTCATGATTCAGAACGTAGCGGATGTACTGATCACCAGGGACAAGATTGAGACATCAAAGAAACAGCTTGTGCAGCAGTAGAAGGGAGATGATTGAATGGAACAAAAAACAAATATGCAAATTATTGTGGAAATTAAGAGCATAGAACATGCGAAAGAGCTCTTAGATGATCTAAAAGCTCTTTCGAATAAATACGACGTTTCGATTAATCTGTCGATTGATCCAGCTCATCGAGGGTCTCATATACAGATTTGATGATATTATTTACTGACTCTAAGTCGATCATACTTGTTTCCTTAAATACATTATTTGATGAAACAATAATCTGTTTCTGATGTGCACGGATGTATTCAATAGCAACATCAACGGCAAGTTCTTTGTTTGATTTACTCATTAGCGTATCTCCTTTCGTTAATACTCGGCATGGCGGTGCCTGTATAAAGAATTTTAACACTGAAGGAGAACATTTACAACAATAGTAGAAAGGAGTTGATTAAGTGAAATGTACTAATTGTGGGAATACCAATATATCCCAAACGGCTAATTTTTGCATCATATGTGGAAAGAAATTAAAGAAAGGGTGCAAATGTTGGGTAAAAAAACAGGACAACTATGATTGCGGAAAAGATAGTTGCCCTGGATATGGACTTTTTTTACAAGAATCAAAGTCCAAGCGATGATTTTGCTAGTTCGCAACCGAAATCAATTGCAAATTGGCGAATTGCCTCTGCTGTAAATTTACCACATGTTAGAAGTGCTTTTTGAATTCTAATAGTTGCAAGTTTGGTTTTGGGCGTTTCAACAATGATATCTGGAAGGGAAGCTTCAAGATTTTGTCTTTCTAATTCAGAGAGTTCAGCATCTTCTTGAATCATTAATGCAGTTGCTTCTATTGCTGCAGAAGTCCAAGGGTATGGTTTTCCACACGAACGGCAGTAGGAAGGTTTTTCAAACTCAGGTGTATATGTAACAACTGCATTGATATGCCACTCTTTAATTGCTGAATTGCAGTTGGGGCATTTGGAAATTAACTCAGCTCCACATTTTTCGCAATATTCAGTTGATTTAAGCGGGTGCCGTTCGATAATAGAGTGTCCATTAGTACATATTTTTACAAAAAAATCAGACATATAAGATCTCCTTTCGTGATACTCGGACGCGGCAACGTCCTGTAAGGAAAAGGATAGCATAGTGAGAAAGAAACTACAAGTTGGAAGATATAGAGGAGATGAGAAGGGAGATGAGAAGAATGAATTCATCAGATGGAATCCGAAGCCTGGAGATTGATTTTGACAAAGAAATTTTAAAAATTAATGGGCAGGAAGTGAAAGAAAGGATTGTAATTGTCTCGCTTCCGGGTCCGGAAGGCTATAAGTATAAAAAAGCATTCAATATGAATAATGAGCGGATTTCCGGAAGCAGAGAAGTAATAGATGTCTGTTATTACAGAACAGCTAATGATAGTAAGCCTTGATAACAGCAATATGTCCCTGATACTTCATGTAATCAATTTCATAAATGGCTTTGCCTAAAACGATATCCCCACAGATATCAGATAATGCAGGGTCGGTAGCCAAAATTGCCAAGAAGTCGCCATGTTCATCAGACATATTTATAACTTTAGTTTCAATACCTTTAATAAATATTTTGACATCGTCTGATGTGCCAAATAGTTTTTCTGGTGGAATATTTAGTTCTTGCATATTTGAGATTCTCCTTTCCTATAGACTCGGACGCGGCAACGTCCTGTAAGGAAAAGGATAGCATAGTGGGGAAGAAACTACAAGTTGGAAGATATAGCGGAGATAAGAAGGGAGATGATTGAGTGACAGAGGAAAGACATGAGTCATTTGATGATGCGTCAAAGCGTTTTACACAGGATCCAACATTATTTATTACAAATGAGGCACTGAAAATTTTATATGAGACATGCGATGTGCAAGTTAAATTGGATGCACTGAAAATTTTAGCGGCACAGCGTTAACTATGCCGCAGCAGATTGCGTAATAGCAAAAAGAAAATCCACGCCGCAGGAGTACAACGTGGATTTTGAAGAGAAGTTTTTCACATAATGCGGGAAAGATGGCAACAGTCAGGGATTTTTAAAAACCCAAGGTCAAAATTCTCCTCAATGAAGAAAGTGCCAGATTGAAAACCCTGTTCCCACTGGATACCGGTGAATGAAATGTTGTCGATGCGGTCACTAAGAGCTGCTTTCTCATCAGGAGAAAGTTGTGAAAAATCAATGTGGTACTGATGTAACATAAGAAACCTCCTTGTTCAGTTGATAAGACAATTATAAAAAACAAGGAGCGGGAAATGCAAGGAAATAATTGAAAGGAGAAAAAAAGTGGGCAGTAAATTATGCGAGAACAAAGAAAAGAAACGCTATGACTATGTAGCCGGTTTATTGACTGGTGGATTCAGAGCAAAGAATCTGACAACGAAGGACGTGAGTTTAAAAAGTGGGATTCCAGAGCGGACAGTTACAGAGCGAATCAACCATCCGGAAAAGATCAGGTTGAAAGATTTATACAGCTTGACGGATTTGGCGGGAATAAAGATCACGTTTGAATATAAGGAGATGCCGGATTGAGGAGAGTGACAATGAAAAATAAGAAACCATTTTATGTGATGGCAATCGTAATCATCATCATGTATGCAGTGATCTATATTTTACGACCGGCGCCGGTATCTGGACAGCCTGTCTCCGGTGTACTTAAACAGATCACACCAGTTGCACCGGTGCAACAGCCGGAGACAACACCAAGTCAGGAATATACAACATGCACTATAGATATTGCAGAGGAAGAATACTGGGACAGCCTGGAACTGCTTGCAATCTGTGTCGAGGCGGAAGCGGGGAATCAGGGATTACAGGGGAAACGTCTGGTTGTGGATGTGATCTTAAACAGAGCAGAAGATCATTCCGGAGAGTGGCCGGACACGATCGCCGGTGTGATATCCCAGAAGAATCAGTTCACATCATATTGGGACGGCGGGATGGCAGACATCTGGGAACCGTCAGAGGAGACGTACCAGGCGGTAAAAATGGAAGTAGAACAGAGAGGATATCCGGGAATTTATTATTTCCGGGAAGGTCAGTGGTCTGATTATGGGACACCATGGAGAAAGACCGGAGCACATTATTTTTCGAAGAAATGAGGAGAGAAAGATGATCACATTAGATTTAACAAAAGAAGAGACTTTTATGCTTCGCGATTTAGCAACCGGAGCAGACTGCGGGTATGAATGGATGCAGGAGATTGCAGACGCTCTGGAAGAAAAACTTGAGGAAGCGATAAAAAAACCGCAGATGAAGCGTTCGGAGTTCAACCGGCAGATTTCCGACACAAAAACCCGATGGGAAAATAAAGGACTCGCAACTTCTATGATGCTGGCGAAAGAGGCGGAACTAAAATTTTATTATGACATTGTGGAGGACGACGATGAAAACACCGGAAGAACTGGAAGACTGGGCGGCAAATTGTGCACGAAGTTTTGAGACGACATTTGTTGCAGGAAAGTACGGACAGGCTGCCATGACGGCGGAGCAGATCTACACATCCCTGAATTTTATCGGGATGAAACAGGAAGCAGAGCTGATCATGGAACAGATCGGCTGGGACAGGGTTAGAAAAGCATTTTCGGAGGCGAGGATAAATGTTGAACGAGGACCAGATCATAAAAAAGCTGTATGACCAGGTGAAGATATTTAAAGACCACATGATGAGAAAAGAGTACCTGCAGGCAGTCTTGTGTGCGGATCAGGCATCCATGGTTGTGATGTGCCTGGATATGGGAGAAGAAGTCAGAGCGGAGCTTTTTGGAGTACGTGATAAGAATAATCCGGTAATTGGCTTAATCGATGAAGCACAGTATATAAAAGCTCTTGACTGGTGCATTTTCCACGGGTTTTCACATACAGTACATACGTTCGAAAATGTAATAAAGAAAGAGCATTGAAATGCTAGGTTTCAATGCTCAGATAGGTGCAATACACACCATACTTATGACAGGTATAGTGTATCATGCGCCTGCTGAAAAAGCAAGAGAAAAAAGGGGATAAGCCGCCGGCTTATTTAACAATCTCAATATATTAAACTTAGCAGATACGGAGCAGGGACATGGCACACAGACATGATGTTTATGAGTATGGAATATATAGAGAACACGAAATTAAGTATGTAGGAAAATTTGGAGCAAAGGGAGAGAAGAGAGCCAAGAAGAAAAAAGCTACACCCGAGCAGGTAAAAAAACAAAATCAATACAACAGGGAAAAGAAAATATTACGGAAGATCCGATGCAACTTTGAACCAGGCGATCTGTGGCTGACAATGAAATTTCCAAGGGGAACAAGAATTCCGGTGGAAGAGATAAAGAAAGTCCGCAAAGCCTTTTTCGATACTGTGAGAAATAAATATAAAAAGAGAGGACAGGTATTGAAGTTTGTATACAGGATAGAAGTAGGGGAAAGAGGAGGAATCCATTTCCATGTACTGATGAACAGGCTGGATGGAATACCGGGAACAGCGGAGATTGTATCTGAGGTATGGAACAGGCTGACAGATGGACGGGTGAATTATGAGCCGGTGTATGAAGGCGATTATTTTAAAAGTTTGGCAAATTACATCGTAAAAGAACCTACAGAAGAAATTACAGGTCAGATGACATTGTTCGGAGAGGAAGAAGAAACAAAAATTTTTGTCAAATATGACTGTTCAAGAAATTTAAAGATGCCGGAAAAAGAAACACATAAATATAAGCGTCGGACGGTAAGAAAGCTGATCGAGAATGGACCAGAGCCGCAACCGGGATATTACATAGACCGAGACAGCATCCGATACGGAGTAAACCCGTACACAGGCATGTCGTACTACTACTATACAGAGATCCGGCTGGAACGGGATGCCGGAGAGATCAGAAGGGAGCGTGAGGATCTATGCAGGCGGTCAGCATCTACGTCACCACATCCATAAAGGGCAGATGGGAGCGTGACGGCTACATTGGATATTGCCTGGAATATTATCCATCAGGAAAGAGCCTGCCGGAGATAAGAAAACACATTGAACCTGTTGAACAGATGAATGGAAACAGGGCAGAGATGGAGGCTCTGATACGTGCATTTTCCCGTATGAAGAGAAAATGCGAGCTGTCAATTTATACAGACAGTGAATACCTGTACAACGGATTTGCAGGCAGGGAAGATGTAGCACAGTGGATTAAGAGAGGATGGATCACGACCAGAGGTCAGCCGGTAAAAAATAAAGATAAGTGGCTGGAGCTGATCCGGGGCAAGCAGGGGCACTTATGCAGTTTTTATTTAAAACAGCCCAATGCCTACACGAAGGAACTGATGGAAGAAATGGAACGAAGGGAGAAAACGAGAAATGTTTGAGAGATTCGGAGAATTTGACAGCGCAGAAGAAATAAACCTCACAGCAGAGGGATTGAAAACAGAAGGAGATATGGAAAGTCTCCTGGTACTGGCAGAGGAAAATGGAATTGATAAAGAGGATGCCAAAGATTACTGGGGCGGATACACAGATACACTGACGACACCGCTTGGGGCGGCGATCGGAAAGATCGATGTGGAATGTAAAGATTTAAAACCGAAGCAGATCATGATTGACTGGGTGGATTACATCAGATCACAGTGCATGGAGCATGACGATATGGCGGTCGCGGTACGCAGGAAAGGGAAAAGCATCAAGGGCTGTATTGGGAAGCTGTTGGAATGGTCATTTAAGAATCAGATTCCAGTGGACAAAGATATTTTAAAAGAGGCAAAAGTAAATGCCAGCCGTGTGACACTTGGAATCCCAGGAATGGGAGAAGCAAAGAAGATCATAAAAAGTTATTACACGGAGGCGAAATGATATGGCAGCAGTTAGGGAAAATGAGGAAGAGAGAATAAGACAGCTGGAAGAATTGACGCCGGAGCTTCCGAAGAATTTTAAAGAATGGTGCGGGGAGAAATTTAAAACGCCGGAAATTTATTATAAAAGAAAAGGCAATTTTGCAGAATGCACCTGTGGGAAATGCGGCGGGAAATACGAAATCTACACACCGAAAGATCTGGAATATAGAACACTGCATGATGAGATCCCAAGAAGAGGAGAGCGGGCAGTATGTAAAAAATGCGGGAATATATCAACTTATCAGTGGAAAAGGATCACAGAGCCGGTAAGAGAGAGTGCGAGATTTTATTTATACCAGAGATCAAAAGATAACAACCTGTTTGTGCGGATTTTCACATATTACAGGAGATACAGTCAGTTTTCCAAAATGGAAGAGTTGCTGGAAGAGGACAGCCGGTATTTTTTACAGCTTGGAAAAGTAGAGAAAATGGTACGTTCTTACACTTACAGACAGGATGAATACCAATGGATCATATCAGATAGAACAGGATACCCGTATTTGAAGACTTTACATGGAGATTTATATCCCGGTTGGAGAGAAGAGATTAAACAATCCGAATTAAAATATTTTATGGAGCAGATATTGGTAGAAATGGCGATGAACAACTGGGGAAGACAGACATTTAACGGTGTCAGTCTAACGGATGCCATTATGACATATGCAAACAACCCGGCAATCGAGATGTACTGCAAAATGGGAATGCACAGGCTGGTAAGACATCTCATATGGAAAGAGGGAAGAAGTGGACTTGTAAACAGAAAAAAAGACACCTTACAGGGACAGCTCCGGTTGGAGAAAAAAGAAAATATAAACAAGGTGATAAAAGCGGCGGGAGACTTGGGTTTACTGGAGACTCTGCAGTTTGAAGAAAAAGAAGGCTATGCGTGGAAACCGGAGCAGGAAGAATGGATAGCGGAAATATTTGACAGGGAGATGAAAAAAAGAATAAAGCATCTGTTAAAATACATGACCTTGCAGCAGTTGATAAACAGGACAGAGAAATATGCAATTCAAAAATACAGCCCGGTGCCGGAGGGATGGAAGCCGTATGGAAATTATAAAGGGAATATTGTACAGGAATACGATGACTATCTCAATATGCGTGAAGAACTGGGCTATGACATGAAAAACAGCGTATTCATTTATCCACGAGATCTTGAACTGGTACATGACCAGATGACAGGGGAAAGCAATGCGAGACATGATGAACTGTATATTAAAAAGAAAAATAAAGAGTTTCCGGAAATTGCAAAAAGATACGAGAGTCTTTGTAAAAAATATCAGGCAGCAGCGGAGGGATACATTATCAGACCGGCAAAGGACGCAGGGGAGATCATCATGGAAGGAAGAAAACTGCACCATTGTGTCGGTGGTGACAATTATCTTTCAAAACACAACAGGGGAACGACAGCAATTTTGTTCCTGAGAAAAGAAAAGACACCGAACACACCGTATATCACGATTGAGATCAGCGGCACAAAAATATATCAGTGGTACGGAGCGCACGACAAGAAACCGAAACGGGAATTTTTTGACAGGTTATTAGCGGATTACACAAAACAGCTGGAAGCCAGGAAAAAGAAACCGGATAAAGCATTCATAGCAGCAGTATAGAAAGGAAGCACAGATGGAAGAAATCATGACACAGGATCACAACGTAATCACATATACAGATTATGCGACATATAAGCACGATCTGGACACGGAACTGCAGGGAGCAGTAGAAAAATTCGTGAGAATCGGCTACCTGTTAAAAGTGGCACAGGATACGGGTATTTTAGCGGGTTCAGGCTATTCGAACGTCAATGAATTTGCCATGAAAGAATACGGGCTTGATAAAACACAGGTATCACGTTTTATCCGGATCAACGATCGATTCTCAAAAGATGGCTATTCCATGGAACTGAAAGAGGAATATCAGAAATTCGGCTATGCGAAATTATCACTTATGCTGACACTGCCGGATGAGATCAACGAGATTCTGACGCCGGAAATGAGTAAAACGGAAATCAGTACTGTAAAAGAAGAATTTGAGGAAGAGCAGAAAATCTCAGATATCGAAGTAATGATTGAGCAGGAGACTGAGACAACGAAAACGGCGGAGACAATCTTTGAAAAGGTGATTTTAAATATTTTCCATGATGAGCCGCAGTTATTCAAAGACGTGATCAATACGTTGAAAAATGGACAGGATGTGCTTGAGATCATGGCCCCGGCGGACATGAAAGTTTACATGACGAGAATCCCGGGAATCGGAAAACTTGCCGTATCCGTGAACAATTTGAAGAAAATGATCGAGATCGTAAGCACAAGAAGCATGGAAAAAGAACAGATCATGCAGGAGGAAGTTACCGAGACGATCAGGAACATGACAGGATCATTTGATGTGAAGAGTGCATGGGAGAATATGTTTCATGAAAATTTTCCGGAAACTGAAAAAAGCAAAGTTGCACCGGTGCAACGGAAAGAGTCACACGTGCAGCCATCGAAAAAGAAACCGGAGCCGGTAAAAGAAACACCCAAGACACTGCATGACATTGAGCCGGACATCCCGGAACCATCCCCGATCGAGCCGGAGGAACAGCCGGAAGATATTAAGACAGATGAGCCGGAGGCGGCCGGCGAGCAGCAGTTACCGGGACAGGACAGCATTGAGAACCATCCGGAATACATGCCAGATGAACCGGAAAAAGAGGAAAAAGAACCGGAAATCACAGAAAATGAGACGAAAAGTACAGGAAACATAACAGAAAATGCAGAAAACAGTATGACTGATAATAAAAATATAAACAAAGGATATAAATCGGCGATCACAAACAATCTGAACACGTTACAGAACCTCTGGAACTCCGGAGATCCACACAGGATAGAAAAAATGATTTCCATTCTGGATGATCTACACTGGAGGCTGAGGAAGGTTGAGGAAATCGAAGAGACAGAAAACGAGGAGGACTGACATGCAGTACCGGACCAGAAAAAACATGAAGTTCCAATTCGATGAAGAAACCCGCCGGACCATCTATTACCGCGACGATGAGAGCTGCATCTTCTGCAGGTGGCAGTACCACATGGAAAATAAAGATCCGATGCTCTACCGGACAAAAGATATCATGCATTACATAAACAAGTCCCAGGGCGGACTTGGTGTACCACAGAACGGAGCAGTGGGCTGCCGGTACCATCACATGTTATTGGACAACGGCAGTAAAGGACTCCGGTCAGAGATGATCGTAATATTTAAAGAATACCTGATGCAGCAGTATCCGGACTGGAATGAAGACGAGCTGCGGTATAAGAAATGGGATTTTCCAACTTTTGGTTAATCAATATATCACAGGATACCAGTAAACGCGCGATTCTCCGGCAACCGGTGCCGGAGAGAAAGGAGAAAAATGTGCTCAACAGCAAAGTGTATATAAAAAAGTGTGTTATCTGCGGAAAAACCTATGAATCAATATCAGCAAGAGCACTTACCTGTGGAAAACCGTGCAGAAATGAGTACCGCAGAAGAAAAGACAGAGAGAAAAGAAGCGTAAAAACATGTAGAAACAGTACATTAGATGATGCTTTAAGAAAAGCAAGAGAAGCCGGGATGAGCTACGGAAAGTATGTAGCGACGGTAGAGAGGATAGCAAAATGAAAAAGAAGGATGTATTGGAATTAAAAAGAAGATTAACGAAGAATGACTGCACATTTTCCCGTATTTGCGGCTGTTATGTAGACGGGGATGGAAACATTGTGACAATGTTCGGAGAGACATTTTTAAACCTGCCGGATGAAGAATTTTACAAATATCTGGATATTGCAAAAGGAATTTTCAAAGGCAAACTGAAAGATAATATGCTGAATCTGAAACTTTCGGAAGAGGCAAAAGAAGAAAACGACATGCAGCAGTTCCTGCTTGCGATAAGAGACAGCGGTTTAAAAGACGAGAATCTGCTGGAAACATTTTATGACAGAGTGATTGATAATTATGATCATGTCGGAAACTATCTGATCCTGCTTTACCGTGATGCTTATGACGTTATTACATATACCTCAGACAATAACAAGATAGACGAGTCAGAGGATGTGTATGAATATCTGCTCTGTGCGATTTGCCCGGTAAATCTGACAGCTCAAGGACTGGCATACAGCGAGGAGGAGAACAGGATTATAAACAGGATCAGGGATGCGGTAGTCGGAGCACCAGATACAGGATTTATATTTCCGGCATTTACAGACCGCGAGGAAGACAGGGATGCAATGCTCTTTTATACAAGAGACACGAAAGCACCACATCAGGAATTTGCACGGGCGATGGGATGCATTGAACAGACAACGGCAACGGAGCAGAGAGAAGCATTAAAGACGATCATCACGGATATTCTTGGGGATAGTGACGAAGGAATCAGAATGTATGAGAATTTTCATAGAATCCTGGATGAAAAACTGGAAGAGGAAGCAAAGAAAGAACTGGAACGGGCAGAACAGCAGAAATTAACACTTGGAATCCTGGGCGAGACACTGGAAAAAGCAGATGTAGCAAAACCACAGGTTGAGGAAATTCAGAAAACATACAGGAAAACTTTTGAAGAGGCCCCGACCATTGCAGCAGTGATCGATGGAAAAGCGGTCAAGAAAAGTTACGAAAGAGACGGCGTTGAGTCTATGAAAAAAATGTTAAAAGATGCTGCAAAAGAGATTGAGATCTTAAACGGAGGAGAGACGGAACTGTCAGAGAGAATACGGGAAGTTACGGGAGTTTAGGAGGGGTTTACATGCACAGAGACGGAAAAGAACGCCGCCAGATCATTAAGGCAATGGTGCAGCGACAAACAAGAATATCAAAGCATCCGGACCAGGATGCGTTGAAAAGATTCAGAGAAGTGCCGTATCGGTTGCGGTATGGGAAGGAGAAGAAAGATGCTGAATAGAGAAAAATATGCGGAAGAGATTTTAAATATTGCATGTGAAGGAGGCAATATTGCGTTAATTAATGGAAAACTGGAAAAATGCAGGGGAGTCTGCGATAAATGTGATTTTTGCGATAACGACATTAGAAATACTGGTCGTTGCAGAGAAAAAGCAAAAGAGTGGGCGAACAGCCAGTATGTTGATTGGAGCGAAGTTCCAGTCGATACACCGATTTTGGTCAGAGATTCTGAACTTTTTGCGTGGAGCAAAGAACATTTTGCAAAATATGAAGATGAAACGGTTTATACATGGGATTACGGAAAAACGTCATGGAGCACATACGACGGTAAAATGAGTAGCTATAAATATGCTATGTTGCCGGAAAGTGAGGATCAGAATGAAAATAAGCAGGATTAAAAACCAGATATCTGAGGCAGCGACAGAAGCCTGTGGGTATTCTCCACTAACAAAAGTGGTTTCAGAGGAAGAAATCAACAGGATTTTGGAGCAGGAAAGCGGATGGATTCCAGTAAGTGAGAGACTGCCGGAAGAATCTCTTAATAGTGTAATTGGATGGGATACATATCGAAACCGTTGTTGCTTTGTACAATATTTGGGAGGACGGTTTGTCCTCGGTGATGATATTGATAGTGTAAATGTCACAGCCTGGATGCCGCTGCCGGAGCCGTACATGGAAAGCGAGGGATAGCAATGGAATATGGCTATATCAGAGTTTCTTCCAAAGAGCAGAACGAAGCCAGACAACTTGATGCATTGCATAAACAGGGCATAGAGGACAAAAATATCTATATGGATAAACAGTCGGGTAAGGATTTTAACCGCCCGAAATATAAAATCCTTTATCGCAAACTGAAAAAAGGAGATGTACTGTACATAAAAAGTATTGACCGGATGGGAAGAAACTATGATGAAATTATACAGGAATGGCGCCGAATCACACGTTTTCGTGAAGCTGATATTGTGGTGTTGGACATGCCGCTGCTTGACACGAGGCGGGGGAAAGACCTTATGGGTACATTCCTGAGTGACATTGTATTGCAGGTGCTTTCCTTTGTGGCAGAGAATGAGAGAACCAATATCCGGCAGAGGCAGGCAGAGGGAATTGCGGCAGCAAAAGCCAGAGGTGTGAAATTTGGCAGACCATCAATTCCATTGCCGGAGAATTTTGACCAGATGCGTAGGAATTGGAGAGCCAGACACATCACAATAGAGGACGCGGCAAGGGAGTGCGGAATGTGCACAAAGACATTTTATAGTAAGGCGGTAAAAGCAGAAATGGAGGAAAATGATGCAGAATAGATTTTTATCCCGTGGAAAGCGGATTGATAATGGGGAATGGGTGGAAGGATATTTATATGGTATCTGGGAGAGAAGATATATCCTATGGGGAATGACCAATGATATCCCGAACATGGTCGAAGTAGACCCAGAAACCGTCTGCCAGTGCACCGCAATGCCTGATAAGAACAACAAACTGATCTTCGAGAATGACATTGCCATAAAGCATAATGATGATGATAAAGAGCCATATCTGATTAGATGGAGTGAGAATTACGCAGCATGGGAACTGGCACAATGCGGATGTGCTATGTACGGATTTTTCGATGTTGATTTCGGCGAAATAGAGGTAATCGGTAATGCGATTGATAATCCGGAGCTGTTGGAGGTGTAAACATGACGGAGAATGAAGCAATTGAAGAATTAAAATATGATTGTAACGAACTTGGAAAAGCGATTCCGTGTGATACATCATGGGGGAAATCTTTTGAAAATGCTTATGCAATGGCAATAAACGCACTGGAAGAGGTACAGAAATACCGGAAAATCGAAAAAGACTTAAAAGAACGTTATCATGCCAACGTAGATATTCCGCTTTTGATGCACCACTTTATCGAAACGGTGTTTGAAGGGGAGAAGCATGAGGGATTTTGCCTTTTAACAAACGAGGATGCTAAGGTGTGGGAAGAATATAAGGCGATCGGCACACCGGAAGAATGCCGGGTAGCGGTGGAGAAGCAGACAGCGAAGAAAGTGAAATCAATATCCCAGATAAAAGACGGAGACAGCTATGTCGGTCTTATAGGGAGATGTCCTTGCTGTGGAGACATATTGGAAGAGGATACCGTATATTGTGATTGCGGCCAGAGATTAGATTGGGGGACGAGCGATGAGATTGATTGATGCGGACGATGTAAAGAAGATGATTTCTGATACATTTGAGAAGGAAAAGGATGTTATAAATAGCTTTTGGAAAATGGGTACGTTGATGGAAAAAGTCGACGAAATTCAGACCGCTTACAATGTGGATGCGGTTGTAAGCGAATTGGATAAGGCAAGTTGTGTTGCACAGCCTGTAGGATGGAGTGCAAAAAAAGAAATTGTTGAACTTAAAACGGTAATTGAGATTGTGAAAGGTGGAGGTGTAGATGAAACAAACTGACATAGAAATGTCTTATGCCAAGCTGAAGGAATCTGATGATAGATTAAAAATCTTGAAAACAGAAACTGGAAAAGAAAGATTTATCAACAGTAAATGTGCTTATGAGTACCGGATAAAAAGCGCAGGCAGAGTTTTAAGACATATCCGTGACGAGTACAGGACAGGCAGACTGTGCGATTTGGAAACACTTCTCCGGCATTGCCAGGATAAACTAAATGGCAGCATTGACGGAATTGAACTGGAACTGAAAGAAGGAAAATCGTTCCGATTCGAGAAAGACGAGCAGGAAAAAACGAAAGGAACGTTTAATACAGTATTGGTTGATATGCCAGAGCTGACAGGTAAAGGTAAGCAAGATGATTTTAAAATTAATAGGGATAATAATTGTTATTTCATTTTATGATGAGATGGAAAAAGCACGGGAAAAGAAAGAACTGCATAATGTTGTATACTGGGGAATCCTGTTAATAACTGCATTCATTATGATCTGGAATTAAAAATCATTAGTAATAGACAATATTACACGCGTAAATTATAATTACATATAAATTACAAATATAATTATAAAAGGAGACAATGACATGCAGACATTATCAGATCAGGAAAAGAAAGTTTTAAAAATTATCAAGGAGTCAGAGCAGCAGTTGATGCCGGAAGAAATCACGGAAGAGATAAACAAAAAATACGGGCAGGTTTGGCCGGTGCAGGTTACTCTGACGTTTATGGCAAGATTAGAGAAGCTGGGATATACGGATACTAATAAACAATGAAGAACAGGCAGGGAGAAAAATAAAACAAGCAGAGGGGGAATGTGTGTGAATGAGAAAGAAGTGTACGAGATCTGTATGAGTGTAGATAGCATCATAGCCGATAAACTGACAGAATCAATCATTGTTGGTACCAGTTATGACATGTTAGAAGCTCATTATGGCATTCTCCCGATCAGTCGGAGAAATTTTTACCGGAGGAAAGAGATAGCGCAAAGACTAACGCAACAAAAAAACGAATTTAGAGGAAGAAAAGAATGAGAAATGCGGATGGTATAGAGATATAATAGATATTTTTATGTTTGTAATTGATTATTGTGGGGTTATGTAGTAGAATTTAATAAAAGGAGGTATGCGGTAATGTTAGCATTGGAAGTACAAGTAGAATTTGCAGAGATTTTAGTAAAACTTAGGGGAAAACAGGCAACAGTTTCTGATCTAAGCCAACTTCTTTATTTGGTTAGGCTTTATAAGAAGGAGATACCGGATGATATTAAACTTATTATGTTAAGTATTCCAAACATTGTGTTGAGAGATAATTGTGAACTGAAAAGTGACGCAGGGAAGTGGGCGAGTAAATATGGAGAATATTTTTCAGGCAATTGTGTTAACCTTGTGGAGTGGAAAAATAAATTTAGTAGTAAGTGTTTTGATTTGAAAGATATGAGTGACTTTATGAAATATGTGTTAGAAGATCAGGAAAGATTAAATAGTGATTTCTATTTGAGAAATCCGGAGGTAACATTGAGGGATGATGTATGTATAAAATCTGGGAGAAAATTTCAGAATGAGCAGATTATATATGCTATGGTACTTGAAAAGGCACTCATGATGTAGCATAAGTAAAGTTACAAAGAATGAAGCGATTTGACATAAATATATTTATTTACCATAATATATTCATAAATCAGCATCATAGAACCGAATGTATGAGACTACAATTAGTTTCATGCACTCGGTTTTTTATTTAAAAATTGGCACAAATCTTATTACTCACTGTTTTATAATTATGCTATAAGAGAAAAAACAGGAGGAGATAGATAGTGAACGAGATAGACCACAAAAAGGAATACTTGAAACAATATGAAAAAGCAGTGCGTCAGATGAAACGTAGTGAGGAAAAGATCAAAGAAATGCATTTAAGCAAGATTATGCCATCTGCAGGCAATGACGGCATGCCACACGCACATAACAACACAGATCTATCTGCTTATGCTGCACTACTGGACGAAGAGGAAAGACGGTACATGAAAGCCAGATACCACAGAATCAAGCTGTGCAGGGAGATCACGGATAAGATAGAGCGCATGGATAATGAAGATGAAAAGGATGTGCTGATGTATCGGTATATAAGGCTGATGAAGTGGGAGGATATCTGTGTGAAGATAAATAAAAGCTGGAAACAGACACATCGAATCCATGCGAGAGCACTGAATAATTTTATAGTGTAAATTGCAAAAGGACATAGAATGACACACAAAAAATATGATATTGTTATACTGAACGAAAGGTTCAAAGGGAGATTGCTTCGGCAGTCTCTTTTTCTTTATGATCTCACAACTTAAGCGGCTCCATGAAAACCAGGGGAGCCGCGACCTCCTTATGAACGGAGTGACAGGATGAACAAAGAAAGATACAGTGATCCAACAGCCGAACAGGCGATTGCGCATGTTATGAAAGAGTGCAGGGAAAAGAAGAAACAGGAAGGTGGCAGCAGTGGCAAGAAGTCCGAACGAAAAGGCAGAGAAGGCCCGGAAGCTGTATAAGGATGGGATGAAGCTGGTCGAGATTGCAGATCGGTTAAAAGTCCCAGCCGGTACAGTCCGAAGATGGAAAAGTACATACCATTGGGATGGCGAGCATCAAAGCGAGCGTTCGGAAAAGAAAAGCGAACGTTCGGAAAGCAAAAAGAACGTTACGAAAAAAGCTGTAGCTGATGAAGTTAAGCGGGTAATCCAAAATACTGACTTGACTGATAAGCAACAGCTTTTTTGCGTATATTACATCCGGTGCTTTAATGCGACCAAGGCATACCAGAAAGCGTATGGATGTGGATATACAACTGCAGTCACAAATGGCCCTGCGTTACTCGGAAATACTCGGATAAAAGATGAAATCTTGCGGTTGAAGCAGGAACGGCTCAACAGGGAGTTCCTAAGTGAGTCAGACATCTTTCAGAAGTATATGGACATTGCTTTTGCGGATATGAACGATTTCGTTATCGTGACAGAAGCGGGCGTGCAGATGAAAGCAGAGTCGGATGGAAGTGTGATTGATGAAGTCACAGGAACACCGTATGGCGTAAAAATTAAATTTGCCGACCGGATGAAAGCCTTACAGTGGCTATCAGATCACATGGATCTTGCTACAGAGAAACAGAGAGCAGAGATCGCGCTTCTCAGAGCCAAGGTCCAAACGGATGATGGAGAAGAAAACGCAGATGATGGATTCCTCGATGCTCTGAATGGAACTGCGGCGGAGGACTGGGGCAATGAAGAGGATTAAGCGGGTTTTCAAATTCAAGCCATTTTCAAAGAAGCAGCGCAAAGTATTGAACTGGTGGTGCGAGGATTCTCCGGTTAAAGATAAGGATGGCATTATCGCCGATGGTGCTATCCGGTCCGGAAAGACAGTGAGCATGTCACTTTCGTTTGTTATGTGGGCGATGAACTCATTTGACGGCGAAAATTTCGGTATGTGTGGTAAGACAATTGGCTCTTTCCGTAGGAATGTACTATTTTGGCTTAAGCTGATGCTCAGTAGCCGCGGTTATACCGTGGCAGATCACAGAGCTGACAATTTGGTCATTGTTTCCCGAGGTGGCGTGACCAATTATTTCTATATATTTGGTGGCAAAGACGAACGATCGCAGGATCTCATTCAAGGTATTACCTTGGCTGGGGTCTTTTTTGATGAAGTTGCGTTGATGCCAGAAAGCTTCGTGAACCAGGCAACAGGGCGATGTTCTATTGATGGTTCAAAGTATTGGTTCAACTGCAACCCGGATGGACCATATCACTGGTTTAAGACAGGATGGATTGATAAGCGGGAAGAAAAGCATCTGTTGTATCTGCATTTCACGATGGATGATAACTTGAGCCTGTCGGAGAAAATTAAGGCGCGATATCGTAGCATGTACACAGGTGTGTTCTATCGCCGGTATATTCTGGGACTATGGGCGATGGCTGAGGGCATCATTTACGATATGTTCGATACTGCCAAGCATGTGATTTCCAGTCTGGCTGATCTGGTAAATGCAAATTATTATGTGTCCTGCGATTATGGTACACAGAATGCAACAGTATTTCTGCTGTGGTGCAAAGAACACTCCGGGCGGTGGGTGTGCTGCCGTGAGTATTATTATTCTGGCCGTGATGAAGAAAGGCAGAAAACTGATACCGAGTATGCGAATGATCTGGAGCAGTGGCTTGATGGAATAAAGCCGGTAAAGATTATCATTGATCCGTCCGCAGCGTCATTTATCGCAGAATTGAAAAAGCGTGGCTATGCGATTAAGAAAGCGAAAAATGATGTGCTGGATGGCATCCGGTTTGTAGCATCGTTATTGAATGAAGGTAAGATTGCAATCAGTGAACAGTGCCCTAATACGATTAAAGAATTTGGTTCATACATTTGGGACCAGAAAGCATCGGAGCATGGCGAGGACAAACCGGTAAAACAACACGATCATGCAATGGATGCACTGCGGTACTTCTGTTATACGATTATTCGCAAACCGGGTAGTATTGGTATTTTGAAGTGAGGGATAGATATGATATTTAAAATAGCTGCTCTTTTATTTGCAGTTTCTTTTTTTAAAGAAATGGACAAGGCAAAAGAAAATAAAGATTTATGTGAAATCGTCTACTGGGGCGCATTATTTATACCATCAATACTTATGATTTATTTCTACAGATAATTTAATCATTGGAATTGCGTGGAGATAGATAAAAAGTGGGAGAACAGTAATGGATATTGAAACAATGAAACAACTGATAAAAAAATATGAACCCGGTCACGCCACGTTTGTGACGCGTGCAGCAGTGGCAGAGCGGTATTATCGCAACGAGACAGACATTCTGTTCCGGGACAAACCTAAAGACAAGGAAAAAGAGGAATCCGACAACCCGCTGCGCAATGCAGACAACCGGATTCCCCGGAACTTCCACGGACTGATCGTGAACCAGAAAGCCGCCTATGCCTTTACCGCACCGCCACTGTTTGATGTAGGAAGTACGGCAAGCAATAAGCGTATCACGGAAGCATTGGGTGATGAATACGCTAAGAACTGCATGGAACTGTGCGTAAATGCTGCAAATACTTCCATTGGTTGGGTGCATTACTGGCAGGGCGATAGCGGCTTTGAGTGGGCGGTTGTTCCAAGTGAGCAGATTATCCCGGTGTTTGACCGGAGCCTGAAACGCAGGCTGATCGGAGTCATGCGGGTGTATCCGGATATTGATGATACGACAGGTGACAATTATACCGTGTATGAATACTGGACAGATGCGGAGTGCCAGGCATTCCGGCGGAGAACCGGGGACGAACTGGAACTGCTTACTTACTATGAAATGTTTGCTGATCCTGCTACCAGTGACATGACCGCCGATTATCGCCATGATTTTGGGGAAGTGCCATTTATCCCATTTTACAACAACAATATACATACAGATGATCTGCGAAACATTAAGCCGCTGATAGACGTATATGATAAGGTCTACAGCGGTTTTATTAATGATCTGGACGATATACAGGAACTGATTTTTGTGCTGTCCGGATATGGAGGACAGGATCTAAATGAGTTCCTTTCAGATTTAAAAAAGTATAAGGCAATAAAAATTGAAAGTGACGAAGATGGATCAGTGTCAACACTTAACATCGAGATCCCAATCGAAGCCAGAAACAGTGTGTTAGAAGCCACTAGAAAGGCAATCTTTGAACAGGGGCAGGGATTTGATCCACAGCCAGAGAACTTCGGGAACCAGTCGGGCGAAGCCTTGAAGTTCATGTATTCGCTATTAGAGATGAAAACCGGGTTGATGGAAACAGAGTTTAAGCTTGGTTTTGCACGTCTTGTCCGGGCAATCTGCAAATCTCTTGGAATTCAGTGCGGTACGATCATACAGACATGGACCCGTACCTGTATCAAGAATGATACGGAGCAGGCACAGATCTGTAAGGATTCCGTAGGGATTGTGAGCAAAAAGACGATTCTGAAAGCACATCCGCTTGTGGAAGATGCAGATGCAGAAATCAAGCAGTTGGAAAAAGAAGAGAAAGAAGCACAGGAGAAAGCAGATGCTTACGTTGGCGCTTTTAGTGCAAAGGGAAGGGAGACAGGCAGTGGGACGGACAGTGATGATTCTGGGAACGGAGTACCGGATAGAGATACACAAGTGGTCAGAGGATAGCGAATTAAGCAAAAATTCATGGGTTGGTTATTGTTGTTGTGACCTTCCACTGATTGTTATTGCAGATTTGGATGATGAAGAACATTTTCACTTTGATAACGAAGAGGAAAAGGATGTTTATTTCAAGAGTAGTCTGCGCCATGAAATTATTCATGCGTTTTTGAATGAAAGCGGCTTGAAAGATAACTTTGAGCACGTTCCGCGTATGGGACACGAGGAAACAATGGTTGATTGGATTGCAAATCAGTTTCCGAAAATCGCAGACGTATACGAGAAACTTGGGATTTTGTGAAATGAGGTGATTGCATGGCTGAACAGACAAGTGAATACTGGCAGGAGCGTTTTAAACAGATGGAAGATGCACAGCATGATACCTCCGTTCAGAAAGTGCAGGAGATCCAGGAACAATTTGACCGGTCCATTACTGCAATCAACGGAAAGATCAATGCATGGTATCAACGCCTGGCAGATAACAACGGTATTTCCATGCAGGAAGCAAAAAAACTGCTTAATGCGCAAGAATTGAAGGAATTCCAGTGGAATGTGGATGATTACATCAAATATGGCAAAGAAAACAAGATCAACGGAGCGTGGGAAAAAGAACTTGAAAACGCGTCTGCGAGGGTGCATATCGGCAGGCTGGAAGCCTTAAAGATTGAAATACAGCAGGAGGCAGAAAAACTGTATGGAAACTGTGTTGACGAGATAGACCAGCATATCAGGACTACATATACCTCTGATTTCTATCACACAGCATATGAAATTCAAAAAGGCGTCGGTGTGGGTACAACGATTAACCGGCTGGATCCACGAACTGTCGAGATGATCGTGTGCAAACCGTGGGCGGTAGATGGAAAGAACTTTTCAGACCGCCTGTGGGAGAACAAGACAAAGCTGATCAATAATTTACACAACAGCCTGTCGCGTATGTGCATTACCGGGGAAGCGCCGGATCGGGCAATAGCAGAGATATCAAAGCAAATGAAGGTATCCAGAGCACAGGCGGGCAGAGTAGTCATGACGGAATCGGCAGCAGTTGCAAATAAGGCAAGACAGGACTGCATGAAAGAACTGGATGTAGAGCAGTTCGAAGTGGTAGAGACACTCGACAGCCACACATGTGAGACATGCGGTGGGATGGATGGTAAGCATTTTCCTATGACAGAGTTCCAGATTGGTGTGACAGCACCGCCATTTCATCCGAATTGTCGTGGCTGCACATGCCCTTATTTTGATGATGAATTTGACAGTGTGGGCGAACGTGCCGCCCGTGGCGAGGATGGAAAGACCTACTATGTGCCAGGCAATATGACATATGAAGAATGGAAAAATTCATTTGTCGATGATGGTGTGTCAGATGAAAAATTTACAACCAAAAGAAAATCGACAGATGGATCGGTGGAAATACCTGATATTAAGTTTGCGACGAAGAAAAACTCTATAATTACTGCGAAACAGAAGTTTGAAGATACGATGACGGTATCTAAGGCATACGATGAATTGCCAATCAGAGTAAAACAGACTTTGAGTGATATAACATTTGAATTCGGGTGGGATGGAAGTGCTTGTGATATCGTAAATAGGACAATTAGAGTTGGAATCGGCACCAGCAAAGCGGAAATATTCCATGAAGTAGGGCATCTTATCGAAAATTATATGATGGATCAGGATGCTGTTCGAAAATATAAAGAATTTCTTGTTGATGGATTAACCTATAGTGATATAATAACAAAGACATATTACAATAGCGTAGGAAAATCCGTAGATATTTATATATTAAAAGGCAGTAGATTTGAAAGTGAATATCAAGCAAGGTTGTACATTAATAAAACGTCGGAAGCGTTGAAGCCAGATGGAACAATTAACGTGGATTTATTAGGCGAAAGTATATCTGAAGCATTCAGAAAGTACATGAACAATGAAATCGTATCTGATGAAGTGAAAAAGATGATTGAGGGTGTCGTTTTATGAGTAACAAAGAGGATTTCTTAAAGGTAAAGACATATGAAGAATATGACAGAAGAAGGGATGAATTTCGGAATCTTGATATTCGGGATCCCGAAATATTAAATCATCTTGACGAGTTGTATCCAAAGTTGGAAAAAAGTGGTTGGGAAGACGGAATAATTGAAGAAGTATATTCATATCTTCCAGATGGACAAAGAGTCTTGGGAGGAAAGGGAGATACAAAACCATCGAAAAAAAAGTGATAGCGAAGCACCACCAGTCAGAAATGGCATGGTGGTATTTTTATACCCAAACAGGAAGGAAAACACATGAAGAAGAACAAAATAATATGTGTAACAATAGCATAGGAATGTTCGGCGCCAAGAGGTGTGTATTTAGTAATAGCAGGGTAACCGGAGAGTTGCACCGGTGCAACCGCAAAATGTAAAACGATGGAAGCAGGATTGTAAACAGCAGTCCTGTTTTTATATTGTCCGAAAGCCTTAAGACGTTTAAACTGCGGCAAATTGCCCTTATGCATGGCATCAAAACTGCATACTGCCTGTGGAGGACACCACGTTTAAAAACGGTGCAGGAAAGGAACTATATGGAATTTTTAAAAGACATTTTAGGCGAAGATCTCTATAAGCAGGTGGCAGATGCTGTCAATGCTCATAACGGAAAACCGGAGAATAAGGACAAACAGGTAAAACTTGCAGACCTTGGATCTGGTCAGTACGTCGACAAAGGCAAGTATGATACCACTGTTGCAGAAAAGGAGAATCTTTCTGGTCAGATCAAGACACTCAATGTTACGATCGGAGATCTGAAAAAGAACAATGCAGATAATGAAACATTGCAGACTACGATCACAGACCTTCAGACGAAGTTGAAAGATCAGCAGACAGCCAACGAGCAGATTTCAAAGACCTATGCGTTAAAAGATTCCCTTACAAAGCAGGGAGTGCTTGACCCAGATTATCTGATCTACAAAGCCGGAGGACTGGACAAGTTCACTTTTGACAAAGAAGGTAAACCGGTCGGCGTAGAGGAAGCGGTAAAGCCATACAAGGAAGATCAGGCAATGGCGCATCTGTTCAAACAGGAGCAGTCAAAACCGCCGTATCATCCACAGGGCGGCACCGGTGGCGCGGGAACTGCAAACCCATTTGCAAAAGAGACGTTTAATCTGACCAAACAGGGTGAACTTTTAAAATCCAACCCGGAGCAGGCGAAAGCGATGGCAGCCGCCGCAGGGGTAACCATTTAGAAAGAGAGGTAACTATTTATGGCAATTACAAAAATTGCAGACGTGATCGTACCGGAACTTTTTAACCGGTATGTAATCAACAGAACTATGGAGCTGTCCGCGTTTTTCCAGAGCGGGATCGTGGTAAACAGCCCGGGATTTGATGCACTGGCATCCGAGGCGGCGAGAACACACAATATGCCGTTCTTTGAGGATTTACAGGGAGAATCCGAACCGACACTGGAAGATGTAAAGATGACACCGGCAAAGATCGGTTCTAACAAAGATGTATCCACCACAATTCTCCGTCAGAAAATGTGGGCTGCTACAAATCTTTCCGCAGCATTAGCAGGTGCAGACCCGATGAAAGCAATCGGTGATCTGGTGGCACAGTACTGGGCGCGCGATATGCAGAAGGAATTGATTGCGGTTCTTGCGGGTGTATTTGGAACCACCACGGCAGATCCAAGTGGAACACCGAAAGCGGAGACCAGGATGGCAGATCATATTCTTGATCTGACTACAGGAAAAGCAGAGGCTGCAAAGCAGATTAGCGCATCTGCATTTATCGATGCATGTCAGATGCTTGGAGATGCACAGTCGCAGCTTACCGGTGTGGCAATGCACTCTGCTACAAAATCTTATCTGAAAAAGCTGAACCTGATCGAGACAGAGCGTGATTCTACAGATGTTGAGTTTGACACCTATCAGGGCAGACGTGTGACCGTAGATGATGGATGCCCGGTTGCTGATAATGTATACACAACATACCTTTTCGGTAATGGAGCAGTTGCTTACGGCAATGGTTCTCCGGTCGGTCATGTTGCTACTGAGGTGGACCGTGACAAGCAGACTGGCGGCGGTGTGGATTATCTGATCAACCGTAAAGCGTTTATCCTGCATCCGAGAGGAATCGCGTACACCGGGGCAAAACGTGAGCATGTGGAGACTCCGACGAGGGCAGAACTTGCAATGGCAGAGAACTGGAATCCGGTATACGAACCGAAACAGCTTCGTATCGTTGCAATTAAGCATAAGATCGGGTAGCCTATGGATCTGGCAAAATTAAAGGCACTTCTTGGGATTGAGGATGATTCTAAGGATATGGTACTTGAATTTGTCATTGCAGATGTGGAGGAAATCATAAAAAACTATTGCCATGTGGAGAAAATGCCGGATGGATTGATAAACACCGGCTATCGCATGGCAATGGATCTGTATCGGAATGAAAATATTGGAAGTGAGTCGGCAGCAGTCGGCACGGTTTCCTCTATTTCTGAGGGGGACACTTCTACTTCATTCCGTCAGTATGTGGATGACAATTTCAAAGACACGGTGTTGAAAAATTATGAATCCTCGTTGAAACGATACAGAAAGGTGGCGTGGAGATGATCTCAGATGCAATTAAAAAAATGCAGGCAATGGCAAGGAAGGCACAGGAAGAGACATACGATGGGAAATGCACAGTAACGGAATTTCAGCCGATCAAAGATTCGAGAACAAAGATCACATCGGAAAAGGAAGTGGTTGTGTTAGAGGATGAGCCATGCCGCCTGTCATATTCGAATGTCAGTGCAGTAGACCAGACGGAAGCTGCCGCAAAGACGGCACAGGTCACAAAACTGTTTCTGTCCCCGGATACACAGATCAAGTCTGGAAGCAAGATCGCAGTCACGCAGGCAGGCATCACACGTGCATATGAATGCAGTGGTGTACCTGCGGTTTATCCGACGCATCAGGAGATTGTGCTTACACTGTCAGAGAGGTATGCATGATGGCAGGAATGGGAAGTTTTAATATCCGGGGACTTACGGAGCTGCAGAGAGAAATGGAAAAATTACAGGATCCGAATGCGTTTGTGGAGGCATGTGTGAAGGAACTGGCGGCAAGACTATTGCGGTTAGTCATAAAAAGAACACCCGTCGGGGATTATTCCGGGCAGTCTTATACTTGTGAGACAGGTTTTTCACATAAAGGGAAAAAAGTGAAAGGCAAACAAGGCGGAACTCTTCGCCGGGGATGGACAGCGGGGCAACGGGCATCAGCAAAGGGATACGCAGACAGTCTTACGGTAAATCATTTCGGGGGCACCTACGTGATTGAGATCGTAAATCCGGTCGAATATGCCAGTTATGTTGAATACGGCCACAGAACCGCAAATCATAAAGGCTGGGTCAAAGGACATTTTATGATGAAGATATCCGAACAGGAGTTACAGAACATGGCACCGCAGATCCTTGAACGAAAAATCAGAAAATACCTTGGAGATATCATGAAATGATAAATGAAATTATAGATGCGATCAGCATTGCCTTAGACAGCGAGTTTGAGGATGGTTATAAGATCCACAAGGATGAGATAAAGCAGGACTTGAAAGAGCCCTGTTTTTTTATACAGTTGATTGACCAGAGCATAAGCCCGCTTTGCGGGCAGCGGTATCTGCAAAATAATGCATTCTGTATCCAGTACTTTCCTGAATCTAAACTGAATCCATACGCAGAGTGCAACGATGTGGCAGAGCGTATGATGTTTGCTTTAGAGTATGTTACTCCGTTAGATGAGGACAGAGCAATACGTGGAACGAATAAGAACCATAAACTGGTTGACGGTGTATTGAATTTTTTTGTGAATTATAACCGGGTAATATTGAAAAAACCGGTACGTTCTGAGGTGATGGGACAGATTAAAATTCAGTCAGAAATGAAGGGAGAGTAACAAAATGGCAAATGCGAGTGGAAAGGTATTAGAAAAGCCGCAGGGAAAAGCGGCACAGAAATTTACAAAAGAACAGCTTCTTGCCTGTGCAAAGTACAGTGCCAGGAAAGATATAATGGACGCATTGCTTGATGAAAACAAAAAGTACACAAAAGCAGAAGCGGACACGTTATTAGAAAAATATATGAAAGGAAAGGTGAAATAAATGGCTTTAGGTGGAGGAACATTTACCGCACAGAATAAGGTGCTGCCAGGAGCATATATCAATTTTGTATCGGCGGCATCTGCAAACACGAACCTGTCAGACAGAGGCGTTGCGACAATGCCTTTAGAACTTGACTGGGGCGTGGAAGGGAAAGTCTTTGAGGTGACAAACGAGGACTTCCAGAAAAACAGTATGAAGATTTTCGGCTATGCATTCGATGATCCGAAAATGAAAGGACTGAATGATCTGTTCCTTGGGGCGCAGAAGCTTTATGCATACCGTTTAAACGGTGGCGGTGCAAAGGCTGCAAATACCATGGCAACCGCATTGTACAGCGGAACCCGTGGCAATGATATCCGGATTGCTATACAGAAAAATGCGGACGATGCAGATAAATTTGACGTTATTACTTACCTTGGCACAACCAAAGTAGATACGCAGACGGTAAAAACAGCAAAAGAGCTTGTGGCGAATGATTATGTTTCGTTTAAAGAGGAAATCGAGCTGGAAGATACGGCAGCCGCACCACTGACAGGTGGAACAAATGGAACTGTAGACGGAACAGCACATCAGACATATTTGGATCTGATTGAATCTTATTCTTATAACACCATGGGTGTTGCGGTAACGGATGAGACAACGAAAAAGTTATACGTTGCATTTAACAAACGGCTGCGCGATGAACTTGGAATTAAATTTCAGGTGGTACTCTACAATATTTCCGCAGATCACATGGGTGTTATCAATGTGAAAAATAAGACCACAGATGCGGGATGGAGCGAAGCGAGTCTTGTATACTGGGTTACTGGTGCAGAATGCGGATGTGCTGTAAATAAATCCTGTCAGAACAAAGTTTACGACGGTTCCTTTACAGTAGATACATCGTATACACAGAATCAGTTAAGAGAGTCTATCAAAAATGGAGAATTTGTCTTGCACAGGGTAAATTCAGATATCCGCATTCTGGACGACATCAACTCCATGGTAAGCGTGACAGATACGCAGGGAGAACTTTTCAAAGACAATCAGACGGTCCGCGTGATCGACCAGATCGGTAATGATATCGCCGTATTATTCAGTACGAAATATCTCGGCACTATCTCAAATGATGCGGCAGGAAGAACATCTCTCTGGTCTGACATCGTGGCACACCACAGGGAACTTGAAAAAATCAGGGCGATCGAGAACTTCAGCGAAGATGATATTACGATCGCACAGGGAGAATCGAAAAAGTCGGTAGTGATCACAGATCAGGTGACAGTTGTTAATGCGATGAGTAAGCTCTATATGACTGTCACGGTAGCGTAGGAAGGAGTGAAGAAAGATGGGAAATACAGCTATTATGGACGCAGGCGATGCCGTCTATGGAAGCCTTGCGGAGTGTTTTATTACGATTGGTAAAAGACGGTACAATTTTATGAATCTGACAGAGTTCGAAAGCAAATGGGATGTTACGATCAGCGATGTCAAGATTTTAGGTAAAGTCGGCATGGGACACAAGGCTGCCGGTGGAAAGGGCACCTGGAAGGGAACTGCACATTATAATCAGTCAGTGCTCCGCACAATGGCAAACCAGTATCAGAAAACAGGAAACCTGCCTTATTTTGAAATCCAGGTGAGCAATGAGGATCCATCAAGCAATGCAGGCAGGCAGACAATTATTCACAGGGGATGCCTTTGTGATTCATTTATTCTTGCAAAGTTCCAGGCGGGCGAAGAAATTCTGGATGAAGATATTTCAGGAACCTTTGAGAGCTGGGATATGCCGGAGAAATTCAAAGAGTTAGAAGGTTTTAAAACAAATTAATGATGTTCCCTTCCTGCATCAGCGGGAGGGGATTTTTAAATAAAAAGGAGAGAAAGATATGTCAGAGTTCAGCAGATTTATGAAAGCAAACAAAAAGGTAAAAGCAAATCAGAAGTATGCTCCAACAGCGAGTCTTACAGATACAGACGGAAAGCCGCTTCTCTGGGAATTTCGCCAGATCACATCACGCGAGAATGAGGAACTGCGCAATGCATGTACTGTAGAGGTCCCGGTAACTGGAAAACCGAATATGTACCGCCCAAGGCTGAATACAGAAAAATACCTGTCAAAGATGATGGCAGCAGCAACCGTGTATCCTGATCTGTACGATGAAGAATTACAGGATTCCTACGGTGTGAAAACACCGGAAGATTTATTATATGCAATGGTGGATGGCGCTGGTGAATTTCAGATGTTTGAAGTGTGGATGCAAAAGTTCCAGGGATTTACAGACAGTTTTGATGTCAAGGTGGATGAAGCAAAAAACTGATTGAAGGAGGGGATGGTGAAGCAAACTTTGCTTACTATGCCCTTCTGAAATTACATATCCTGCCATCTGTATTTTTGAATATGGATGAGCAGGAAAAAGCATTTGTGATTGCCGCAATAAAAATCAAAATCGAGAATGATAAGAAAAAAGAGCGGGAATTAAAGAGTAAGATTCGCTAGGAAGGAGGTGCGATGTATGGCAGCTATTCAGACAGCGATAGAGCTTAATGATCAGTTTACCAGTGTTTTGTATGGCATTATGGATGCAGTCAATCTTGCAACAGCACAGATGTATGATATGCAGCAGGCAATGTCGATGGATATTGATACGAGCAGTCTGGAGGGAGCGCGAGAGGCAATCGATGAAGCAACAGCATCCTTAATTGCATTAAACGGTGCGGCACAGCAGCCGGCTTCTGCCCCGAATCCGCTTGTAGGAAGTTCTGCCCCGGTCGAGATTCCAGTGCAGTGGGAAACGAACAATCTGGATGTGTTTACAGGAACCGGGATAGATCGGTTCGAGCAGGAAGTACAGAGTACCAATAGTATGTTAGAACAGTTGAACAACACACAGAACGATATTACAAGGCAGGCATACAGTACAACAATCTTCCCACCGGAGTCGTTTCAAGATCTTAATTCCATGGCTGTCAGAATCGATTCGATCCGGGAACGGATACAGCAGATCGAAAGCAATCCGGTCAATATGGGAACAGATACAGCAAACTCCCAGTTGGAACAGTTGAGATCGCAATTAGACCGGGCGATTCAGGAGCAGAATAATCTTAATACCGCCATGCAGAACATGGATGTGTCCGGTGCAAATGCGGCATATCTCCAGTTATCGCAGACAGTGGGTAATACAGAGCGGTATATCCGGGATAATACGGATGAGCAGGGAAGATTCAATCAGGAGATTCAGGAGGGGGTATCCGGCGCAGAGGGGTTGATGGGAACAATTAAACGCGTGGTTGGTGCATATGTGGGTATCCAGAGCGTGGGAAAAATTCTCAACATGTCCGATGAATTGACGCAGACAACCTCAAGACTGGATCTGATGAATAATTCCTTTAATGAGATAAACGGAACTGCAAATGAGACGTCGGAACTTGTTAATATGGTATATGCTGCGGCACAGGATGCGCGTGGATCGCTAGATAGCATGGCATCGGTTGTTGCAAGATTCGGCAATAATGCACGGGATGCATTTGGCAACTCGGAAGAGGTTGTTGCATTTGCAGATTTAGTTCAAAAGCAGATGACGATCGCCGGTGCATCCACACAGGAAGCCGCAAATGCAGAGTTACAGTTATCACAGGCTCTTGGTTCTGGTGTACTCCGCGGTGATGAATTAAACAGTATTTTTGAACAGGCGCCAAACCTGATCCAGAATATTGCGGATTATCTTGATGTTCCAATCGGCAAGATCAGGGATATGGCAGCAGACGGTGAAATAACAGGGGATATTGTCAAGGCAGCGATCTTTTCTGCGGCGGATGATATCAATGCCAAGTTTGATGAAATGCCGATGACCTGGGGACAGATCTGGCAGTCGATGCAAAATACTGCAGTTATGGCTTTCCAGCCGGTTCTTCAAAGATTAAACGGCATGGCGAACAGCAATGCATTCCAGGGATTTGTTGATGAAGCGATCGAAGCGATGGCAACGACAGCAAATATTGTGCTGAATATTTTTGATTTAGTGGGATCTGTAGCTGGATTCGTGGCAGATAATTGGTCGATGATTAGCCCGATTATATATGGAATAGCGGCTGCTTTAGCAGTGTACGGAACTTATCTTGCCATTGTTAAAGGTATGGAAATAGCAAGTGCAGCAGCCAGTGCGATTCATGCAGTAGCTATGTCTGCAAAAATAGGAATAACTGCAGCCCTTACAGGATCTACAATGGCGGCAACAGCAGCACAGATGGGATATAATGGGGCGTTATATGCATGTCCTATTGTATGGATTATCGTTTTAGTTGTTGCGCTGATTGCAATATTCTATGCAGCAGTTGCGGCAGTAAACCATTTTGCTGGAACAACGACTTCTGCGACAGGATTGATTTGTGGAGCATTTGCGATAGCGTTAGCTTTTATAGGAAATCTGTTTATTGGAACTGTAAATACGATCATTGGAATAGGGGTTACTTTATGGAATCTGATCGCAAATTTTGTCAATGCATTTGCACTTATTTTTAATAACCCAATCGCCGGTATAGAGGCTTTATTTTTAAGCCTGTTTAACTTTATAGTGGAAGTAATCGAGTCAGAGGCTCGAATGCTTGATGCAGTCTTTGGCAGTAGTCTTGCGGATGCAGTAGCTGGATTTCAAAATAAAGTACAGGCAAAAGTGGATGCCGTGATAACTGAGAATGGTGGATCAGAAATTTTAAAGACGGTAGAAATGTCAGATTATCAGTTCAACCGGTTTGATTATGGGGACGCATGGAACTCAGGATATAATTTTGGAGAGAAAATTGATGATAAAATATCAAATTTCAGCCTAGCGGATATTTTTGGCAAAGTGGATATCCCAAATCCAGATGATTACACATCCAGTTTCAGTGATGCAATTGCAAATTCCGGTGCAGGTGGCAACCTTGACAGTATTGCGGATGATACCAGTGCAATCAAAGATTCTGTGGATATCACAGATGAAGATCTGAAATATCTTAGAGACATTGCAGAGCAGGAAGCAATCAATCGGTTTACGACTGCGGAGATCAAGCTGGATATGACGAACAATAACAACGTGAGCAGCGATGCAGATCTGGATGGTATCGTGGATGGAATGACAACGAAAGTGTTAGAGGCATTAGAAATCGTCCGGGAAGGAGCGTAGGGAATGGCATATAAATTATATCTGGATGGGGTGCTGTTTCCGGTTGCTCCATCCAAAGTGACAGTAAAAATCAATAATCAGAACGAAACGGTAACTCTGATTAATGAGGGCGAAGCAAATATTTTGAAAGCCGCAGGGTTGTCAGATGTGGAATTTGATCTTCTGCTTCCAAATACAGAATATCCGTTTGCCCTATATCCAGAGACTTTCCGGAATGCCAGGTTTTATCTGGATAAGCTGGAAGAATTAAAGTTACAGAAGAAAAGTTTTCAGTATATCATGACAAGAGCATTTCCAAACAACAAGAAGTTATTTCATACCAACATGACAGTTTCACTTGAGGATTATTCCATTGTGGATGATGCCGGAGAGGGATTTGATACGACTGTCAAGATTAAACTGAAACAGTACCGTGAATTTATCACAAAGACCTGTACCGTGGATATATCGCTGCCAAAACCACAGGCTGCAATGCAGCAGACCAGAGCAGCAGGCAATGCACCAAGCGGGGGGAGCTATACCGTAGTTTCCGGGGACTGTCTCTGGAAGATCGCGAAGCAGTTTTACGGCGATGGTGGAAAGTGGAGTGTGATCTACAATGCCAATAAATCAGTGATCGGCGGGAATCCGAATCTGATATATCCAGGGCAGGTGCTTACGATCCCGGCAGCATAAAAAAATAATGACATTTGACAGAGTATACTGTATAATTTCCCTATAACACGAAGGAGGAAAGAGTTATGGCATTGATTAAATGTAAGGAATGCGGAAAAGAAATAAGTGATAAAGCAACTGCATGTCCTCATTGTGGCTGCCCCGTTCAAACAACGGATGAAGCAAAAGTGGAAATACAGGAGGAATCAACGGTAAAGGGTAAAGATCATTCACAGGGTGCAGCCCAAGTCAAAAAGAAGAAAAAAGGACATGGGTGTTTAATGACGATTATCGTATTTGTGTTAATATGTGTAGCGGTTAATGTTGCTGTGACTAATGATGCAAAGGACAGAAAAGAAAATCCTCAAAAATATGACGATTCGATAGCCGCTAAATACATAGACGTTAGCAGTGAAGAAAGTTCTAAAATAGATGCTGTTCTTAATGACTGCGGAATTACAGATGTTGTTTCGTTTGAACATGATGAGTTGTTGGATAATGCTCATGTGGATGGAGAAACTGGTTATAGAATTGCAACAAAAAACGCTGATAATATTATTCTGTATTTACTTGCAGATAAATCTGTAAGCCAAATTAGATATGGTGATTATGATTTATATGTGAATGGCTCAAAGGTTGCAACTCTTGAAGATTATACCGTCTCTATGGATGATGTGAATAAGTATCAATATATATGTCAAGAGAAAGTGAAAGAAATATTAAAATCCCCAAGCACAGCTAAATTTCCAAATTATACAGAATGGGGATTTGGTAAAGAAAAAAATATAATGACAGTTCAGGGATATGTAGATGCTCAAAATAGTTTTGGCGCAGAGACAAGAAGTAAATTTCAATTTATTATCGACACAGACACGAATACAATCCAGTCATTTATATTTGATGGTCAGGAAATGATTACACAGTAAATTGCTTTGAACGAATTTCGTCGGAAGCAATATTAAAAAAGGAATCCCCGCTTACATGAAGTAGGCGGGAATTTTTATACCTATTTTTTAGAAAAGAGAGTGATATACAATGAGAAAACCAGAAAGGAGAGTCCCATGTACGAGTTGTTAATTCAAAACGGCAGCACAGTTTACCTGCCCCCAGTACAGGAAGAAGTAAAAGTGACCACAGAGCGGCAGATCAGTCCCGGTTCCATAGAATTCAGTTTCGTGGATACCGGGATTTCGATTGCAGAAGGAAATCCAGTACGCTTTAAGGACGGAGAAACATGTGTGTTTTATGGTTTTATTTTCAAAATCAAGCGCGACAGGAGCAATATTGTAAAAGTAACTGCCTATGACCAGATCCGGTATCTGAAAAACAAAGACACAATGGTATATGAGAACAAAACGGCTACTGAGGTCGTGATGCAGATTGCTAATAATTTTGGTTTTAATCTCGGCACGATTGCGGACACCATATGGAAGATTGCATCGAGAGTGGAAGATAACGAGTCTCTTATGGATATGATCGGAAATGCACTTGATCTGACATTGCAGAATACAGGTGATCTGTACATTCTCCATGATGACGGCGGAAAGCTGAATTTGTCTTTTATCGGTGATATGTATGTGCCTATCGTCATAGATGCAGAGACCGGGCAGAATTATGATTATGAATCTTCGATTGATTCAGATACTTACAACCGGATCAAGCTGGTCTTTGACAATGAAAAGACAGGAAAAAGGGATGTATATATTGCACAGGATTCCTCCCACATGAATGACTGGGGGATCTTACAGTATTTTGACACGCTGCAGGATGGAGAAAACGGGCAGGCGAAAGCGGATGCGCTCTTGAAACTTTACAATAAAGCTACAAAGACGTTGACAATTAAGGATGCCTGTGGTGATTCCAGAGTGCGCGGCGGCTCGTTGGTCGTGGTACAGCTTAATTTAGGAGATGTGCAGATAAAAAATCTGATGCTCGTAGAAAAATGTGTACACAAATACGGTGAAAGCAAACACACAATGGATTTGACTTTATCAGGAGGTGGTTTCAGTGCATGATGCAAATGATTTCGTGAGGGCGATACAGCAGGTGTCAAACGGAGTCAATGAGGCGGGATATCCGGCAGATGTGATGTCCGGTACAGTGATAGCGGCAGCTCCATTAAAAATTAAAGTGGAGCAGAGGTTTGATATAGCCAGCGCACAGCTTATCATTCCGGAACATTTAACAGATCGTACCGTGGACATTGAATTAGACGGTGTGAAAAAGGAAATGAAGATTTACAGCGGATTAAAAACAGGTCAGCAGGTTGTACTGATCCGGCAGCAGGGCGGCCAGAAGTTTTTAGTTGCGGACAGGGTGGTGTGACATGATTCCGGCAGTTAACAGTTTAAAAGAAATCGAGGTAACAGAACAGCCGTCTTTATGTCATCACATGATCCGGGAAACGTGCAATGTTGTAGGCGAATGTGATGGTTTGGAAGCAGTAAAACAGGCAATTTACAATATCCTGAACACAGAGCGGTATCGTTACATTATTTTTTCATGGAACTATGGTGTGGAATTGCAGGATCTGATCGGTAAGCCGATGGATTATGTCATGGTGGAAGCGGAACGGCGGATTACGGAGGCTCTGACACAGGATGACCGGATAGACTCGGTAGATAATTTTGAGTTTGAAGTGCACAGAAAAACGCTGATCGCTAAATTTACCGCGCACACGAAATATGGAAATGCAAAGATTGAGAAGGAGGTGGACGTGTAATGTATGAAGATCAGACATTTGATGTGATTTTACAGCGCATGTTGTCCCGTGTGCCTGAGACAATGGATAAAAGGGAGAGTTCGCCAATCTATGCTGCACTGGCACCGGCAGCAGTGGAACTGACGTCTATGTATATTGCATTTGACTGCATGCTGGCAGAGACATTTGGAGACACGGCATCAAGGGAATATCTGATCCGGTTATGTGCGGATCGCGGTATTACGCCAAAGGAAGCAACTCAGGCAGTACTTGAGTTAGAAACCGATGTAGAGGTTGCGGACGGAAAAAGATTTACTGGCGGGGAAAATACCTATATCGTTACAGCTCCCGGACAGGTCACCTGTGAGCAGATCGGTACGGTCGGAAATGAATATACGGGAGATGTTCTGCCAATCGAATATATTTCCGGTCTCACGACTGCAAAGATCACGAGGGTTTTGATCTATGGAGAAGCGGAAGAAAGTACGGAATCCCTGCGGCAGAGGTATTTTGAATCGTTTGAGGAAAGGGCATTTTCCGGTAATGTAAAAGATTATCGAAACAAAACGCTTGCACTGGCGGGAGTCGGAGCAGTCAAAGTGATACGGACGTGGAATGGTCCGGGAACAGTGAAACTTGTTATTTTAGACAGTGCACATGGAAAAGCTACGGATACATTGATATCTGCAGTCCAGAAAGAGTTTGATCCAAACGGTGATGGCATGGGGGACGGGCTGGCGCCGATCGGGCATGTGGTTACGGTCGAGACGGCGAAAGAGTCAGTGGTAAATATTGCAATGAATATCACCTTTGACAGTGGTTATGGATTGAATGAATGTAAAGCATTGATTGAGGACGCAATGAAAAAGTACATTTTATCGTTGCGGCAGGACTGGGAGAACCAGAATCATCTGATCGTGAGAATTGCGTCGCTGGATGCTGCAATCATGGGTGTGAAAGGTGTGCTTGATGTGACAGGAACAACCATCAATGGGGGTACACAAAATCTTGAATTAACAGAATATGAGATTCCGGTCATGGGGGTGGTTACTTATGGAGGATAGATATATCAATCTTAAGGAGCTGCTCCCTTTGTATTTGCAGGAATACAGTGAGCTGGCTGAAATTATGGATACGGAAACACCGGAGTTTCGATTATTGGAATCCAAACATAACAGGATGATTGATAACCGGTACATCACATCCTGTGACGAAGAGGGAATTGCCAGATTTGAAAAGATCCTTGGTGTGACACCAAAAAGTGATGATACGCTCGAAGATAGAATCTTCCGGTGTCTGACCAAATGGAATGTGTGTCTGCCGTATAACTATGCTTTCCTTGAAAGAAAATTAAAGGAATTGTGTGGTACAGAGTACGCAATAGACTTTGATATTCCCGGTCAGACAATGATCGTTAAAATCGGTATAGCGCAGAAAAATCAATATGATTCTGTGGTGGATATTTTAGACGAAATCGTGCCATGCAATATTTTGCTTAACACAGAACTGCTTTACAACCAGTACAAGACATTAAAACCGTATCCGCATATTATACTGGGGCAGTTTACACACTGGGAATTGAGAAACATCAGTATTCCGAAGAATCTGAGTGCAAAGGTAGAAAATATCGCGAATTATACAATGGAAGAATTATCACGGTTTACAGTGGAACAGGTTGCAGAAATCGGACTGAGAAAGAGAGGATAACATGAAACTTACAGATATTTTTAAATTCAAGCTGTTTGAAAGAACAGATCCGGTGGATATGAAAACCGTGAATGAGAATTTTGAGAGTGTAGAAAAACTTTTTAAGGGATTGGATCAGGTAGACAACACATCGGATTGTGATAAAAATGTGGCATCAGCTAAAAAAGCGGAATGTGATGGAAATGGAAAGAACATTTCCGAAACATATTTAAAGAAAACGGCAGTTGCCAACAATAACACTACCACGGAAGCAGGCTACGCACTTGATGCAAGACAGGCAAATCCGAATGTGGATGGCAGTTTGGCGAAACAGATAAGTACGTTAAACAGCGGTTTAACCAATAAATATTTCCTAAAAGTATTAGCAAAAGACTGGTCTGGATTTGTCGGTACATTGTTTCCACAATTTAATGTGCAAAATGATAATGTTGTCGATATTTATGCTGATAAAACTGACGGTACATATCCTGCTGTACGTGTTGCCCGTGCTAGTGCAGATTATGATGGTAATAACATTCCAGACACATATTTAAAGAAATCCGACGCCAAAACCATGTTCAATACCGGATACCGTCAGGTAAGCAGTAACGAATTTAATAAATACTTCTCCGATACATGGAGTTATGCAGGTGCGGACGGATTATCTATTGATTCCGGAACGTGGCTGGTAAATTATTACTGTTGGGTTTCTGAAAGTTCTACTGTGGATGTTGTATCATTAAAAAGTACCGTCGATCAGGCGATTGGAATCACCGCCCCAAACAGCGGAAACGGTGGCACGTGGCTGACCATGCATGAAATAATATCTGGTAAGGCAATTACCAATTTAAAATTTTTAATAAAAGTACCAAAAGCTGTGACATTTGGACAGATCAGTACAAAGATAACTGCTATAAAACTGTGTTAAATATTAAATATATAAAACGCAGACCTTAATCCTTATTGTCTGATAAGCTTGTGAAAAAACGTAAAATGAATATGGGACGTTATAATAAGTTGCTGAACCGACTATAACACCTATGTTATCTGAACCATTGCCAGCCATGGAGGCATCGTTGTGTGGACCGCCGCAGATAAAACCGCCAAGAATTGTGTGCCCCTGTGCTATTAAATTATCAATTTCAGTGGTTTTTCCGCCGACATATCCCCAATAGGTATATTTAGGGAAAAATGCTTTGCTTTCATTGGTAGTAATGCCTTTGAACTCTATAACAATGGATTTCACCTTGTTTTTTTCAATAATATTATCAACCTCTGTCTGTGTATAATATTTCTTTAAACCGCTGTTTTACGAAAAATAATAAGAAAGAAGGAATTTTTATGAAATTAAAAACCACAAAAAACATTCTGACCATCAACAATATTAATCATGTGGATGGAAAACTGAATATTGAATTTGCAGATAACAAAACCTGCGAAGAACTGCAGGAAGCTTTTTCAGATAAAGAAGAACTTACAGTGTTAAAGGTTTATACTGATGAGGACATGTTGACATCAGTGATTCCGGGGTATGTAGTCTTAGAACAGGTTATTCTGAGGGAAGATGTGAAAATCGTTGTCCTGGAAAAAGAAGTTAATGACATCGAGCAGAGGATCACTGCTGTATCTGAGAGTTTAGCCGAGAATGCAGAAAAAACAGCCGAGAACGCGGACAGTATCGAAAAACAGAGGGCAGATATTGACTATATGGCTATGCAGATGGAGGTAAGTTTAGATGAGTAAGAATTATGAAAAAGTAAAAAATTACTATGACAAAGGACTGTGGAATGAGAACCGTGTACATAATGCTGTAGGTAAATGGATCACGCCGGAGGAATATGAGCAGATCACAGGCAAAGTATACACAGAAGAGGAGGATGCCTGATGAGTCAGACAGAAAACTATGGATTTAATATCCCGGAAGAAAATGAATTCTACGATATGGAACTGGAAAATGAAAATTGGAGAAAGTTAGATGCTGTGCTTAAGGAGATCAGCGATAAGCTGGATGCAGTAAAGACAACTGAATAATCTAAAGCGCCTGAGAGCCGATTACATGACCATGTGTTGTGTAGCCGGCTCTTTTGCATAAAGCCTACGGGCAGAAAGAGAGGAAAATTTTATGAAATTTGACAAAATTAACATGATCTATGGACTGATTGCAACAATCGGGGCGGCATTGTTCGGCGAGTACTGGTTTTTATTTGCCGGATTCCTGATTCTTAATGTGATCGACTATGCAACCGGGTACTGCAAGGCGAGATTCTATAAAAAGAATGAGTCAAGTGCCATCGGAGCAAAGGGAATCTTAAAAAAAGTATGGTATTGGATTGTAATTGGTATGGCATTTTTCGTCTCAATGAGCTTTGTACATATGGGGGAGATTATCGGTATTAATCTTTCGTTTGTGCAGCTCTTTGGATGGTTCACGCTGGCAACATATTTGATTAATGAGGTCCGCAGCATCTTGGAAAATCTGGTAGAGATGAATGTGAATGTGCCGCAGTTTTTAATTGCAGGACTGGATATTACACAGAAATTGTTAGACAGCAAAACAGAGATTAAAGAAAGTGAGGAATAATCATGGCAAATAGAAAAATCGGACAGGCTGGTCTTGCCCTTATCAAACAGTTTGAAGGCTGCCGGTTGGCAGCCTATCAGTGTTCTGCAGGTGCGTGGACGATCGGGTACGGTCACACAGCAGGCGTACATAAAGGAATGAAGATCACGCAGGCACAGGCGGACGAGTATTTAAAGCAGGACATAGCAAAGTTTGAAAAGTATATCAACAATCCGTCCTATGTCCCATTTACGGACAAACTTAACCAGAACCAGTTTGATGCACTGGTCAGCTTTGCTTTTAACCTAGGGCAGGGCAACGTGAAAAAGTTGTGTACAGGCAGAGTAATGAATCAGATTCCGTCTGCAATGCAGCAGTACTGTAAGGCTGCTGGTAAAACATTACCGGGATTACAGCGGAGAAGAAAAGCCGAGGCAGCTCTTTATAATAAGAAAGTGGAGAGTCGCACCGGTGCAACCACTACCACAGTGAAAGAAAGTGAGGATTACAGTATGAATACAATTAAAAAAGGCAGCAAGGGAAAATCAGTCAAGGTATGGCAGATCATCATCGGTACGACGCCAGACGGCAATTTTGGCAGCGGAACAGAGAACGCAACAAAGACCTGGCAGAAGAATCATGGACTGACGGCGGATGGAATTGTCGGAAAAGTGAGTTGGAACGTTGGATTAAGATCATTGTAAAGCATGTTTGGCGAGAGAAATCTCGCCATTTTTTATATAATATATGAATGCCAATGCCTATAAAAATAAAAAACAATGAGGAAAACAATTAAACAAGTTGTTGACAGAAAAAACAATATGTGATATAAATATAGTGAAACAATTGAATATGACACATATGGAGGGAAAGAATATGCTTACAAAGTTTGGTAAGGAGCTAAGAAAAATAAGAATCGAGAATGACGAGATTCTTAAGGATATGGCCGATAAACTGAACGTAACAGCGGCATATTTATCGGCTGTAGAAAATGGTAATAGAAAGGTGCCTGATGCATGGGTTAATACCATTGTCACAAAATATAATTTATCAGATGAAAAAGCAACTACATTGCAAAAATTAGCTTATGAGGATAGATGTGATATTAATCTTACATTTGATGGCACAAATAGTCGAGAAACAAATTTGGCTCTTTCATTTGCGAGGAAGTTTAAAGATCTAGATAACAATCAAATTAAAGAAATTCAGAAAATTTTGGACATGAAAAAATGACTAGGAGGGTTTTATGGCACGGTGTATTGCGGAACCATTATCACGAAAAGATATTAGAAAAACAGCAGAGCTGATAAGAAAAATTGATGGCTCGGAGAATGATATGTTTTTTGATATTGTTAGGTTTTTGGAAATCAAATTACCAAGTATAGACTCGAATTTTAATTTTCGTGTTTTACCACAGGACGAAATGGGAGAATGTCATGGTATAACATATCCCGATAGAAATGAAATTCAAATTAGACAAGACGTATATGATAGAGCTATAGCTGGTAGTGGAAGGGATAGACTTACATTAGCACATGAGTTGGGTCATCTTTTATTTCACGAAAAACAAAATATTAGTTATGCCAGAGTTGGTGATAATACAGGAATAGTTGTTTTTCGAGACCCGGAATGGCAGGCAGATGCTTTTGGAGGAGAAGTTTTAATGCTGAAAGAAGTAATAAAGGGACATAATGTAAAAGAGGTAATGAATTTATGCAAGGTGTCAGAAAAAGCGGCACTGTGTCAATTATCTAAGTGATGTTTAGGTCATACCTTTACATAAACAAAACCAAGCACACGAGATGCTTGGCTGTTTGTTGAAAAGTCTTACGACAGTTCAACTGGTTATAATTTTCTTCGCAAGCTAATTATAGCACTGTCGTTAGGCTTTCGCAAGCAGAAGATGCGAAAGGAGGAACTGTTTCATGTATATTTTTAGAGCATGGATTACAACCAAAGACGGTGCACGCATTTATGCTAGGGACTATGGCAAGCGAGCTTTCAAAATTTGGGTTGATAAAAAAACTAAGCGGTAGAGACGCTTGTATAAAAAACAGAGCATATTTGCCAGTTGTATGCTCCTTTTTGTATGAAAGGAGAAAACATTATGGATTTAATCGAAAAAGCGTATAGTTGTACAAAACTTTGGATAAGTATGATCGTTGCAATTATATATTCTGTGCTACTTGTTTCATATCAACATCACATTCAGGGATTGGAAAAACCAGCTGGTATGCAGGAAGCATTGGTTTTCCTATTTAATTATCCTCAAGATTATTTCGGGGCGTTGATATTGGGATTGGTTATACATGCAATATGTGTTGTCATGATAATCTGTTTAATATTATGTTTTATAGGAATTGTAACATCGAGGGTAGCCCCCAATGTGGTTATGATGATAAATTTAGCTATGACAATAATAATGATTGTGCTCAATAATTTATATGTAAAGTATGTGTCGGCATTGGTAATGGCAATTGCGGTCATTGGAATAGTCGGGTGGGCAATCGCAAACGCTGATACATAGGAGTAAGATCTGTAAAAATATATAAATGATGCAGAGTAAAAGAATAGACATTTCGTGTTGCATTTCGTGTTGCATAGTGCTGTAAAATTTATGCGGATAATGCAAAAAACGTGCGAAATGCGCAGCAATCAGAACCAGTAAAAACCGCATTTTATCGGCACTCCACAAGATAAGCGGAATTTGATAAAATGCGGTTCACGAGTTCGATTCTCTCATCCCCTGCTTGGAAGAAGCCTTGAACGAAAGTTCAAGGCTTTTTTTGATATATTTACAGTTTTGCATTTTTACTTATTTTGCCTGAAATTATAAAATCTTTCTTTTCTGGATAATATCTGATTGAAATTCTCTTAAACTAAGAATATAATGTCATTATATATTCTTAAATTCTAAGAAAAATACCTATATAAATTCTACTTATAAAGAAAGATACATGATAACATATATTTGCCACAATAGAAATGAAAAAACAACAGAAAAACAGCCATGTTTTGGAACCGTATGCGAGACAAGTACATGTCAGTGCTGTGGAGGCAGGGCGGACGTGCAGTCTACGATATACTGGTGCAGACAATGTAATGTTCCACTGTATGGTAACAGATGCAGCAGATGCGGGATGGAGGCAAAAAAGCTGACAACGGACGTCCGGCCTGTATTTCCAGAGGAAAGACTTTTAATCGAAATTATCTTGCAAAAGCCATTTGAATTTCTGAAAAAATCAGTCTGGAATGGAACGGGAAACCATTATTTTGTGGACGGAAAAAAGATTGCTTTTTCTGTAAAAGAACTGAAAAAGATCAATGCAGATGAAGTCCGCAGACAATATGAAAAATATAGTACACAGAATACCTATTGTTATTTTGATGAGATGACGGGACGCTTTATTGAGGCAAATAAAGAACGGTATGAGTATATCACGCAGGAAGCAGGAAATTATATACGAAAAGCAGTGGGTGAGTTTGGTGCAATGGATATGTTTGTTTCATTCAGTGGAGGCAAAGATTCTACAGTGACTTCGAATCTGGTATTACGTGCATTGAGCACACCTCAGATCATGCATATTTTCGGGGATACAACGTTGGAGTTTCCATTTACCTATACCTATGTGGAAAGATTTAAGAAAAATCATCCTAAAACACCTGTGATCTCTGCACGCAATAAGGAAAAAGATTTTGAGGAACTGTGCAAACTGATCGGTCCGCCGAGTCGTGTGATGCGTTGGTGCTGTACTGTTTTTAAAACGGGAACCATACAGAAAAAAATTCGTTCGTTATACAGGGACAAAAAGCAGATATTGACTTTTTATGGGATCCGGCGCAGTGAGTCAGTAAGCAGGAGCAAGTATGAGCGTGAGTCTGACAGTCCGAAGATCACAAAACAGAGGATCATATCACCCATTATCGACTGGATGGATTTTGACATCTGGTTATATATTCTTACAACAGGAATTGATTTTAACGATGCATACCGTCTTGGCTATGCGAGGGTTGGATGTTGGTGCTGTCCGAACAACAGTGGCTGGTCTGAATTTTTATCTAAGGTACATATGCATGAGCAGTCAAAGCATTTTAGAGAGATGCTGATTGATTTTGCAACAAGCATTGGAAAAGAAGATGCTGAGGTTTATGTGGATGATGGGTATTGGAAGGCAAGACAGGGGGGAAATGGTGTTGCATATGCACAGAAATCCGTTGTGTCATTCACACCATGTGCCACGGAGGAAAATTCGTTCAATTATGAATTACAGCGTCCAATTTCAGAACAGTTGTATGAACTATTCCGTCCATTCGGGTATCTGAATTTTGATATGGGAAATACAAGGCTGGGAGAGGTTTTTGTACTTGATAAAAGAGAGCAGATCGTTTTGAAACTGCAGGGGCGGATTGGAACAACCAATTTGAGAGTTACCATTTTAAAAACAGAAATAGCCGGTGCGAAAGATTTGAAAACGGCGGAAGAAAGAATAAAATGTCAGCTCACAAAATATCAGATGTGTATGGGATGTCTGGCCTGTGAGAGTGTGTGCAGATTTAATGCGCTTTCTATCAGGGAAAATAAAGATGGGGAGATTGAGTACCATATTTCAGACGAACAATGTAAACGCTGTGGCGAATGTGTGAACCATTTTACGGCTGGATGCTATATGAGAAAGGTTCTGGCAATCAAAAGACAGCGGACGGAGGATAAAGAATAATGGGAAAAAATAAATACCGTTTTAAAGGGCATGAAAGTTTTATCCTTCGTGAAGGATGGCTGAATAAGGGTTTATATGAAGTAGACCGTAATCCGAAAGTTTTTTCAGAAAATTATGGAGCAGATGCACTTGGAGTGGGACCGAATATGGCAAAGGCAATCCGGTACTGGCTCAGGGCAGCAGAGCTGGTTACAGATTCTCCGAAAACGGGTGTTATGCTCACTGCGATTGGTCAGTTGATTCTTGCACATGATCCATGCGTGGAAGATTATTTTACATTATGGCTGATACATTGCAAAATTGCAAAAAACCGGGAACTGGCAACGGCATGGAATTTATTTTTTAATGAAGTTTCTTATGAGGAATTTAAAAAACAGCAGCTATATGATGAGATGGAGACATTACTCAGTGATTTAGACGATGAAGTGCAGGTTGCGCAGAGTTCTGTCTATGCAGATTGTGATGCAATTTTACGGATGTATATGCCGGCAAAGGAGACAAATCCCGAAGAAAAAAACGCCAGTCCATTTGGAAAGTTAGGATTATTGAAAAATACAGAGGGGATTTACTACAGAAAACAGCCAGATCTGAACAAATTACCGGAGGATATTGTCTGGTTTTTATTGGTAGATAAGGAAAAAAAACGTACGTCTGTTTATCTGGATGATCTGTGGAAAGAAATGGACAGTCCAGGAAAGATACTGCAGTTGAAACGTACAGCATTGATAGAGATGTTAGAGCGTCTGGAGGAAAAAGATAAGATCGTAATGAACCGCACTGCAGGTCTTAATATGATTTATTGGGAAAAAGGATTGACCGGAGAAATGATCGTAAAAAATTATTACGAAAGATAAAGACATATAGGAGTTGCCGGAATGGAACAATGGAGAAACTTAATACATATCAACCGTAATTTCCAAAAAGCAGTCAATTTGCAGCTTGATATAGGAGATCATGGAAGAATTGAACATTATATACCGACACGGTCATCCATGTTGATATTGCGCAGATATTTAAAAGCTGTGACGGGAGAGGCAAAAGAACATGCAACTGTTTTAATCGGTCCGTATGGAAAGGGAAAATCCCATTTATTACTGGTATTGCTTTCAATTCTTTCCTGTGACCTGCCACAGAGTGTTTTTGAAAAAATAAAGATCACAGATCCGGAGACAGCGGATTTAGTCACGCAGATCCGGAAGGAGAATAAAAAATATTTACCGGTATTGGTTTCTTCTGTACCGGGGTTTTCCATGAATCAGATTTTATTATTCGCACTGCGCGAGGCATTAGAGAAAAATGGTTTGTCGGATATTGCACCGGAGACTGCATTCACAGAAGCACTTAGAATCCTTGAAAAGTGGGAAAAGGAATATTCGGATGTGTATGCCAGATTTTGTGAGTATCTGACGGAACATCAGACAGATGTGCAGGATTTGAAAAAGAATCTGAAAAGAAAACATAAACAGTCATTGGAATTATTTAAAGAATTATATCCGATGCTGACGGCAGGAAGCACTTTTATGCCATTGATGCAGTCTGAGACCATACGGTCATATCAGCAGATTATAAGAAGTCTGACAGAAGAATGTGGTTATGAGGGCATCTTTATTATTTTTGATGAATTCAGTAAATATATAGAAGGACATGAGAAATCCGGTTTTGCAGAGGATATGAAAACGCTGCAGGATATGTGCGAATTGGCGGAAAGTTCCGATCAGAAATTATTTTTTACAATGGTGGCACATAAAAGTATTCATGAGTATACCAGGAGTATAGACACTTCCATGAAAAATGCGTTTCGCGGAGTAGAAGGAAGAATTTCAGAGATATCTTTCGTCGTATCCGCACAAAATAATTATGAATTGATCGCCAATTCAATCCGGAAGGAAGAACCTGCGTTTTCGAAACAATATGAAAAAGAGATTGTGAAAAATGAGCAGGGGAAGCTCCAGAAGTTATCCTATCAGCTTCCATGTTTTCAGAAATTATTTTCAGAGCAGGACTTTGAACGGATCGTTGCCAAAGGATGTTTCCCGCTGACACCGCTTGCTGCGTATGCATTACTTCATATCAGTGAACGTGTTGCACAGAATGAGAGAACAATATTTACATTTTTAGCAGATGATGGACAGGGAAGTTTATCATGGCTGTTAGAGCGGAATGAAGAAAACTGGGTAGGCGTTGATAAAATTTATGATTATTTTAAATCAATGTTCCGTGAAACCGAAGATGTACCGATGATCCATTCAGAGTGGCTGAAGGCAGAGTATGCGCTGGGAAAAGCGGAAACGGAAGATGAGAAAGCTGTCATAAAAGCAATCGCAGTAATCCGTATGTTACATAGAGAGGATGAACTTCCTGCACAGGATCAGGCAATCTGTCTTGCATTAGGGATGGACCCGGAAAAGAAGTATCGTCCTGCAATGGAAAAATTAAAAAAAGATGGGATTTTAATGTTCCGCAGCAGTGTCGGAGTATATGCATTCCGCAGCAATGCAGGCGTTGATGTGGAAAAAGAAATCACGAAGAAGATGGATGAGCAAAAAGGGCACTGTAATTTTTGCCAGATTCTGTCAGAGGCTGCAGACACAGAGTATGAACTGCCAAAGCAGTATAATCAGGAATATGCGATGACACGCTATTTTCAGTATGAGTATATGTTTTCAGAAGAGTTTTTTGCCCTGGAAAATACAAGATATCTGTTTGATGAAAAGTTTTCAGACGGAAAAATTATAGTGATGCCGGAAAAAGAAAAACCCCAAACAGATGAGATACAAAAGCAGTTAGATAAACTGGCGGATAAAAGAATTCTTGTGTTAGTGTCCGACCAACGTTTTGACAAAGAGGAATTATTACTTCGCTATCAGGCGGTTATGACGTTAAAAGGGGACAAACGCTTTATTGAAGAAAATGAAGTGCTGCTGCAGGAACTTGAATTATGTGCTGAGGATATCCGGTTTGAAATTAATATCTATCTGGAAGAGCATTATCTGCCGGAGAGCGGAAAGGTAATAGTTCTCCAGACGCAAAAGAAAAAAGAAAAGTGTACAACGGCCGCAGAATTTAATCAGATATTAAGTGATGTCTGCAGAGAATATTATGGCTACGCGCCGCGTGTAAACCATGAACTGTTAAATATTGAACACATCGGCAAGCAGTATTTAAGAGCGCGCAATCAGGTGATCGATAAAATGTTAGGGCATGAGGATCTGTCTGTGTACCAAAAAGGAACCATGCCGGAGGCTATGGTATATCGTGCTGCATTTGTGCATACCAGAGGGGATAAGGGCTGTCAGAAAGTTAGTTTAGAGATAGATCGTTTTTTTGCGGAATGTGCAGGTGAAAAAAAGTCTTTTCAGATATTATACCAGCGATTGCAGGGAAAATGTTTTGGCGCAAGGCGAGGAGTGATTCCATTGTTTCTGGCAAAAAAATTATCTGAAATTGAAGGAACAGCGGTCATTTATATTGGGGAGAAAGAGCTGGAAATTACTTCGGATAACCTGAATCATGTGAATGATTTTCCAGAAAACTATGCATTGTATCTGGAGCTGGAAACCGTTGAAAAAGAAAAATATTTAAAAAAATTGGAAAAGATTTTTGAATGTGATACGGAGAAGTTTTCCGGACAGAGCAGATTCGCACAGATTGCTGCCTGCATGCAGAAATGGTATCGGTCACTTCCCCAGTACACGATGATAACACTAAATCTTCCGGAAAATCAAAGTGGATCGATAAAGAAACTTAGGAATCTGTTGAGAAGAGCAGAAATCAATCCAAGAGAATTGTTATTTGAAAAAATTCCGGCATGCTATGGAGAACCTGGTTTTGAGCAAACGGCACAGGATTTAAAAGAAAGTAAAAAAATATTAGATGATGTATTTATTACATTAAAAAAACAGGTCGCAGGAAACATAAAGCGCGAATTTGGAAAAACGCAGAATGTGAGTCTGAAAGCATGTTTACACGAATGGTATCTGGCACAGAATTATTCATCAAGAAATCATGTACTGGCAACGGCAGAGAGTGAATTTTTGAATTATTTAGAGAAACTTTCTACCAATGATGAGGGAGAAATTGTATCAGCGTTGTCTTATATTTTATCAGGGGTATATTTAGAGGACTGGAATGATACAAACTTTGTAGAATTTCAGGAGAAATTGCACGCGGTAAAAGCTGAAGTTGAAAAACTTGAGGAACATGGTAAAGATGCAGGTGGCAGCAGTCGTATCCTGTTGACAGACCAGAATGGAAATGCCATAGAAAAGTATTATAATGCGGATATTTCGGATACAACGAGCCTTTACTTAAAGAATATGTTAGAAGAGGCATTGGAGGACTTTGGGAATACGCTCGAAACAAATCAGAAGGTTGCAGTGCTGGTGCAGACTTTAGAGGGATTATTACAGTAAGAGAAGAGGAGATTGGTTATGGAAGAAATTTATCTTGATAATGCAGCGACGACATTTCCAAAACCAGAATGTGTATATCAGGCAATGGATGAAATTGCGCGGACCGGTGCTGTCAATGCAGGCAGGGGTTCTTATGCGCTGGCGCGGCAGGCATCCGGGTTGATTGAGAGTACAAGAAAACAGATCAAAGAACTTGCAGGAGCAGATGATGTAGCAGAGGTTGTGTTTACAGCCTCTGCTACGCTTGCATGTAACGTGATTTTAGGGGGACTCGAATGGAAACAGACGGATATCGTATATGTTTCACCTTTTGAGCACAATGCAATGATGAGAGTGTTGTATCATTACCAGAAACAATATGGATTTAAAATTATCGAACTTGCATTAAACAGGGAGTCGTTAGAATTAGATTTGTCACAGATCAGGTTTCAGTTCACCAGAGAACATCCAACAGTCGTTGTTATGAGTCATGTCAGCAATGTGACAGGTTACATTCTGCCAATCAATGAGGTGGCAGAGTCAGCAAAACAATATGGAGCAGTTGTGGCGGTGGATGGTTCACAGGCGCTTGGGCTTGTGCCGGTAAAATTGAAAGAGAGTGGAATCGATTTTTATGTTTTTGCGGGGCATAAAACACTCTATGGTCCGTTTGGAGTTGGAGGATTTATCAGTGAGGGGGATATTTCTTTAAAACCGTTTCTTGTGGGTGGAACAGGCAGTGATTCCTTAAACCTTGATATGCCAGGACAAATGCCGGGAATCTTAGAACCGGGAAGCCCCAATATAGTTGCGATTGCAGGATTACATGCAGCCTTAGAAGCGTGCTGTGACATGGAAAGGCAACTTTCACAAGAAAGAAAATTTGCAGAATATCTGATTGAAAAGCTAAAAAGAATAGACGGAGTTTTACTGTATCTGCCTTGGGATGAAATGAAACGAACCGGAATTGTTTCTTTTTCCATAGAGGGTTACCGTGCGGATGAAGTGGGGATGCTGCTCGATGAAGATTATCATATAGCGGTCAGAACAGGGTATCAATGTGTACCGCTGATCCATAAATATTTAAAAGATGAAAAATATGGCGGCGTGATCCGGGTGGGGATCGGACGTTTTACAAAGCAGAGTGAGTTGGAAATATTAATCAATGCGATAGAAGAAATTGCAGAAGGGTGAAGGAAAAATGGAAAATCAACGTTTGGATTTTGGAGAGATTGTCAGAAAAATCGCAGAGGATAAAATGCTGCTGCCGGATTTTCAGAGAGGATTTGTCTGGAAGGATGAAGAACAGAGAAAGATCGTAGCATCAGTTCTGGCAAAAATGCCGATAGGGAGTATTTTACTGTTGAAATCAAAGCCGGATGAGTATGCATCGAAGTCAATCGGTATGAAAGAAAAAAATACATATCAAAGCCAGGATGGTGAGGTCGAATTTCTACTGGATGGACAGCAGCGTATGACAGCGCTTACGAATGTTTTTTCAAATGTGATTTATGAAAAATGTAAAATGTTTTCAAAATTGAGTTCACGGGCATTACAGCGAAGATTTTTTTTAAGAATTCCAAAGTGGGAGAACTGTAAAGAAGAGGCAGATCTGTTTGGAGTCCATAATTTGACTTTTCCCATATCAGATTCTGCGGAACCGGATTTTCTGACAGCGGATATTTTACCGTTTATTACATGTGCCGCATTTTTTAATCAGGATGGAGAGCCGTATAATCCACAGCAGTCTTTGTCGACCCGTCTGGATGATTTTTGCCTGACAAATGAGGATGGATATTTAGTACCGCTGTATTTGATGGTGGCACCGGAAAATATAAAAAAGGCGCAGATAATGCTGCGCTATAATACGATCACCTCTGATATTGCAGGTAAAATCGGAGATGAGATCAGACAGCATTTTACAGATTTGTCGGATGAAAATAAGAATGATTTTATAGCAGAGATTTTTGGAAATGATGAAAACTGTAATGAAATAAAAGAAGATCATTCTAAGTTCGGTGAAAAAGTGCAAGAAAAACAAATGGTGTGGAAAGTCTGTCTGACAAATTATCTGGATTCCTGTGTAAAGAATATGGCGTTGAATAAGATTGAGGTATCGGGGGAACAGCGTGACAGGGCGATCGATATCTATGAGAATTTAAATCGTGGAGGAATCAGTTTAAATACTTTTGATCTGGTTATGGCGAGAGTTGCAAAAGTAAGTACAGATAATTTTTATCGTCGTCTGGTCAGGTATATTCAGGAAGAAAAAAGTTATGACAAACAGGTCTTACCGGATCAGATTGTTCCCTTGATTGGGAAAAAAATACAAAATAATCAATACAATGCATCCATCAGTACGGGATGTTATAACGAGGAAAAGAATGACATAGCAGGAAAGTATATTGATGTTTTTTTAGATGTGCTGTGTCTGTATTGCAATAACAAGTTATTTGAACCGGATAAATTCAAATTAGATTATATAAAGAAGAAGCAGATTCTGATGTTAGCACCAACGGATATTAATGATAATGCGAAAAAGGTTTGTGATGCCATAGACAGGGTAATGTTTTTCTTTCAGAGCAGATGCGGAATTCGGAATATCCAGGAAATAAATTATTCTTTGATGATTGTCTTAGTGGCAGTTATATTTTTAAAGGATGAGTGGTTTAACGATAAAACTGTTCACGATATTTTAGAAGCGTGGTATTGGTCATCATTATTTTCCGGCGAGTATGATAAAGATCAGAATATAAAGATGATCGCGCATCTTCAGACCATGGTAAAGACAATGCAGGCATCCAGCCGAAAAGAGAATGTTGACTGGATTGCAAATATCAAAAATTATGTGTTGGAAGCACAGAATTTTTCGGATGAAAAGTTTTTACTGATGGAAAAGGCGGATGAAGACCGTATCCCGAAAAAAGTGATGCGCATGTTTATGTGTCAGTATCTGCTGTCAAAGACATATAAGGATATGTTTGACGAAAATAAAATTTTAAGTGCATATTCCGATGAAACAGAAAGATTTGAGGCACATCATATTATACCGCTTGGAACAGTAAAAAAGGTAGGGGAATCTACGAAAAAACTTCGTGATGATGAAAAAAATATCTGCAACTCGCCTTTAAATTTTGTGTACATAACGAAAAAAGCAAATAAGGAAATATCCGATGAATCCTTAAAAGATTATGTACAGAAGATCAACGCGGAAGCAAAAGCAAAACTGCATATTACGGCTTATACAAATTCGGATATACCACAAGATCAGGTAAAACAGATTTTAAGGGAACGGTATGATTTCCTGAAGGGGGATATCAGGGAGCGGATCAGTACTTTATTAAGTTAAATACGGCTTGGAAAGTGCAGATAAAGATATTGTTTTACGAAAGAACAATGCAGGATGGAGGTATTTTATGAAAGAGGTCAGTGAAAAAGTAATGCGGAATATGATTTTTGAGGTTCTTCATGTGGAGCGTAAAAATTTGCGGAGCAAGGCAAAAACAGATCAGAGGATGGCTGAGGAACTTGCAAAGATCATAGTTGATTATGCGAAGATGTCAGTGTAGCAGACTTAGGGGGAGAATAGCATGAAATTCCAGAGCATTACAATGAATAATTTTATGAGGTATAAGGGGCAGAATGTAATCGAGTTCAGCTGCGATGAAAAAAGAAATGTTACTGTCGTGCTGGGAGATAATACGGTTGGCAAGACAACAATTGCACAGGCATTTCGCTGGGTGCTTTATGGTGCGGTATTGACAGAACGCGGAAAGCAGCAGGAAGACTACCAGCTGTTAAACAATGATATTCTGGCAATGATGGATGCGAACAGTAAAGCGGATGTTACGGTGGAACTGGTTGCTGTTGATGATGAAAAAAGATACCGGATCAAGCGTGAAATCCATTATACGCGTGCATATCCACAGTTGATCGCAAAAGAATTTTATAAGAAAGTTTCACTGGAAATATCAGAAAAGGATGATCCAAATGCCGGTATTTCTGTGGAAACGGAAAAAATAGAAGAGGTAATCCGTGAATTATTTCCCAAAAATCTGTCACATTATTTTTTGTTTGATGGAGAGAGATGGAATGATGTAACTGTTAACGGTGTGCGTGAAAATATCAAAGAGTCTGTACATACACTGACCGGATTATCTGCGTATCAGGCTGCAATCTGGCATTTGAAGGATATGGGAAGTCATTCCGTTATTAAAAAGTTCAAAGGAAAGATATCAGGTTCTGGTAATATGTATGATAATCTGGAAAAAGACCGGAATCGCATGGAACATGAGATAGAGCAGTGTAAAGATAAGATAAAAAATATCGAAATCAATATACAAAACAATAATGAAAAAATAGAGGAGGTGCAGCAGTATCTTCTTGAAAATAAGAATACGGAAATTTTGCAGGCAAAATATAACCAGTTATTAGTAGTAAGAAGAACGCAGGCGGAAAGAGGAGTTGCTGCATATAAAAGTCTGGTAAATTTATTCAGTGATAAAGCTTATATGTTGTTTGCGAAACCGATGATAGAGGCATCTGTGAAAATGGTAAAATCTGTTGCAGGAGAGCGGCGTGACATACCGCATATGCATCAGGCAAGTATTGACTATATTATAAAAACAGGCAGATGTATCTGTGGAACTCCAATATTACCGGAGTCTAAGGAATTAGAAAGTCTGATGGAACAGAGAAATTTTCTTCCGCCGGCAGATATTGGTTCATTGCTGGGTGAGTTTGAACGGACAGGACAGCGCTGGAACCGGCAAAGCAATTCTGTTTATGATGATTTAAGAGAAGATGCGCAAAATGTGGATCAGAGCATCCGGGCTTACGAGGAAACCTGTAATCAGTTAGCCGGGATGGAACAGCAGATGGACAGGCAGACAGACTTTGCTGAAAAAAGAAAAATGCTGAAATATTATCAGAGTGAAAACAGTAAATTAGGGGTGGAAAAGGGAACATTGCAGGGACAGATCTTAAATTTTGAGCGGCAGATCGAACGAACAGAAGCTGAGATGAAGAGTCAGGAAGTCAGAAGCGAAGAAAATAAAAAATGGCGAGAGCGTGTAGATTTGGCAGAAGCATTATATACAAGATTAAAAAATGATTTTGAGGTAAAAAAGAATAAGACATTTCTGGAATTAAACGGACAGATCCAAAAAAATTTTGAGCGTATGTTCAATGCGAAAGATAAAAGAATACAGTTGACGGAAAATTATGAGATTCAGATGTTATATCCGACAGATGTGGGTTTCCGCGAAGAGAAGAATCTGTCAGAGGGCGAAAAGATAGCACGCAATTTTGCATTTATCGTTACGATCATGGAATACAGCAGAAATAAAAAGGCAGAGCAGATTGGAGTGGAGGGTGCTGGAGATACACTGCCGATTGTTTTAGACGGACCGTTCTCTAAACTGGGGGATAAAAATATCAGTCTGATTGCAAAAGTTTTGCCGGAAGTATCAGAACAGGTAATTATTTTTATGCTGGACAAGGACTGGAAGTACACAGGACTCGATGAATATGTCGGTGCGTCTTATTATATTGAAAAAGTAGCTGACGAGGCATATGCGTCCATACGGAAAGTAGAATCTGATCAGTAGCGGAAGGGGATACAAAAGATGGGGAATTATGAATTTTTTAAGAAGGAGTTTGAATTTCATGGAAAGCATGCCAGGATGGCAGGTGAATTGTGGGTAAAAGGTGACTATGAGCATACCTGTTTCCGGAGACTGATCGATCTGTATATGGTGGCAGCAGTGGTGGGATTTCGCGTAGACCGTAAAGCAAAGGAAGATTTCTCGCCGTTTGGGACAAAGAGCATTTTAGCCGAGCAGGTCATAAATGCAAAAGAAGAATTAGATTTTATTATGCAGATGATGATCATGCTGGATGCGAAAGAAAGCATGCCGGCTGAGGAAGCAGTAAAAAAAGCATTCCGGGGTGCGGAGACGGAGGAAGAATTTCAGGCTTATCAGTCCATGTTTCATGATTATGTCAGAGGCGGGGTAGAGGAACTGTATGAGAGACTGATCATTCAAAAAGCAGAACCGGACAGTGAATTTTATGATAATAAAACAGCAAATCTGATGTCTGTGTTAGAAAGATTTGGTTATGGTTTACAGGATATGGAGGAGTAATAATTTTACATGATTTTTGAAGGAAAAATGTAAAAAAATCAAAAACAGGTATTTACAATCGTCGAAAACAGGGGTATAATTTAAGAGAATTATATCATACCAAGTGATAATTAGGTTATTACAATAAGGTAAGAAACCTAAAAGCTCTAATCCCATTCTTCGGAATGGGATTATCTTTTATACAGAAGTTTATTCATGACAATGACCGGTATGCGGATCATTGTTGAAGCGCGCAGAATAAAACAGTTGTCCCGTTTGCTGGTATGAGAGAGAACGGTTCAGATGAGAGGAGAAGGAACATGGACGAAAAAATGGATTATCGTATTGGGTTGGATATTGGTATTGCATCCGTCGGCTGGGCGGTATTACAGAACAACAGTGATGACGAGCCGGTTCGTATCGTAGACCTTGGGGTAAGGATATTTGATACAGCAGAAATCCCGAAAACAGGTGAATCTTTGGCGGGACCAAGGAGAGCTGCACGAACGACAAGAAGGCGGCTTAGAAGAAGAAAACATCGTTTAGACAGAATCAAATGGCTCTTTGAGAATCAGGGTCTGATAAATATTGATGACTTTCTGAAACGATATAACATGGCAGGGTTACCGGATGTTTATCAGCTTCGCTATGAGGCATTAGACCGGAAACTGACGGATGAAGAATTAGCACAGGTGTTGCTTCATATTGCAAAACATCGTGGATTCCGTTCAACCAGAAAGGCGGAGACGGCTGCAAAGGAAAATGGTGCAGTTTTAAAAGCGACGGATGAAAATCAAAAGCGGATGCAGGAAAAGGGATATCGTACGGTCGGGGAGATGATTTATTTAGATGAAGCATTTCGAACCGGATGTTCCTGGTCAGAAAAGGGATATATTCTCACCCCACGCAATAAAGCAGAAAATTATCAGCACACCATGTTAAGGGCAATGCTTGTGGAAGAAGTCAAAGAAATTTTCTCCAGCCAGAGACGTCTTGGAAATGAAAAAGCGACGGAAGAATTAGAAGAAAAATATTTGGAAATCATGACAAGTCAGAGATCTTTTGATTTAGGACCAGGCATGCAGCCGGATGGAAAGCCAAGTCCATATGCGATGGAAGGTTTTTCGGACAGAGTTGGAAAATGTACATTTCTTGGAGATCAGGGGGAGCTGCGCGGGGCAAAGGGAACTTATACGGCAGAATATTTTGTGGCACTGCAGAAAATAAATCATACAAAACTGGTTAACCAGGATGGAGAGACCAGAAACTTTACAGAAGAGGAACGACGGGCACTGACTTTGCTGTTATTCACACAGAAGGAAGTGAAGTACGCAGCAGTTCGCAAGAAGTTAGGTTTGCCGGAGGATATTCTTTTTTATAATTTAAATTATAAAAAAGCTGCCACGAAAGAAGAACAGCAAAAAGAAAATCAAAATACGGAAAAAGCAAAATTTATTGGGATGCCATACTACCATGATTACAAGAAATGTTTGGAAGAACGGGTGAAATATCTGACAGAAAATGAAGTCAGGGATCTGTTTGATGAGATTGGTATGATCCTGACCTGTTATAAGAATGATGACAGTCGTACGGAGCGGCTGGCTAAGCTGGGACTTGTACCGATAGAGATGGAAGGGTTATTGGCGTATACACCGACGAAGTTTCAGCATCTTTCGATGAAAGCGATGCGGAATATTATCCCGTTTTTGGAAAAAGGCATGACTTATGATAAAGCATGTGAGGAAGCCGGATATGATTTTAAGGCGGATTCTAAGGGGATTAAGCAGAAGTTATTAACAGGAGAAAAGGTAAATCAGACGATCAATGAGATTACAAATCCGGTAGTAAAGCGTTCTGTATCACAGACTGTCAAAGTGATCAATGCAATTATCCGTACCTATGGCAGTCCACAGGCAATCAATATTGAGCTTGCAAGAGAAATGTCAAAGACTTTTGAAGAACGCCGGAAAATAAAAGGTGATATGGAAAAACGCCAGAAGAATAACGAAGATGTGAAAAAGCAGATTCAGGAATTGGGAAAATTATCACCAACCGGACAGGATATTTTAAAATATCGCCTGTGGCAGGAACAGCAGGGAATCTGTATGTATTCCGGTAAGACTATTCCATTGGAAGAACTGTTTAAACCGGGGTATGATATTGATCATATTTTGCCATACAGTATTACATTTGATGACAGTTTTCGGAATAAGGTACTTGTCACTTCTCAGGAAAACCGCCAAAAGGGAAACAGGACACCTTATGAATACATGGGAAATGATGAGCAGCGTTGGAATGAGTTTGAAACTCGTGTGAAGACGACGATACGGGATTATAAAAAACAGCAGAAACTTTTGAAAAAACATTTTTCAGAGGAAGAGCGTAGTGAATTTAAAGAGCGTAACTTAACGGATACAAAATATATTACAACCGTTATTTATAATATGATCCGTCAGAATCTTGAAATAGCACCGTTAAACCGTCCGGAAAAGAAAAAACAGGTACGCGCGGTAAATGGAGCAATTACGGCGTACTTAAGAAAACGCTGGGGATTACCTCAGAAAAATCGTGAGACGGATACACATCATGCGATGGATGCGGTTGTCATCGCCTGCTGTACGGATGGCATGATCCAGAAAATATCGCGATATACGAAAGTAAGAGAGAGATGTTACTCAAAAGGTACAGAGTTTGTGGATGCGGAGACAGGAGAAATCTTTCGACCGGAAGATTACAGCCGGGCAGAATGGGATGAGATATTTGGTGTTCATATTCCAAAACCATGGGAGACATTCCGGGCAGAACTGGATGTGAGAATGGGAGATGATCCGAAGGGATTTTTGGATACCCATTCTGATGTTGCCTTAGAATTAGATTATCCAGAGTATATTTATGAGAATCTTCGTCCGATCTTTGTATCAAGAATGCCAAATCATAAAGTGACAGGTGCTGCACATGCAGATACCATCCGCAGTCCGAGACATTTTAAGGATGAGGGGATCGTATTGACTAAGACAGCTTTGACAGATCTGAAGCTTGACAAAGATGGTGAAATCGACGGCTACTATAATCCTCAAAGTGACCTTTTATTATACGAGGCATTGAAAAAACAGCTGTTGTTATATGGAAATGATGCAAAAAAGGCATTTGCACAGGATTTTCATAAACCGAAAGCGGACGGTACAGAAGGTCCGGTAGTACGGAAAGTCAAGATACAGAAAAAACAGACGATGGGTGTATTTGTGGATTCCGGAAATGGAATTGCAGAAAATGGCGGTATGGTCAGAATCGATGTGTATCATGTGAATGGAAAGTATTATTTTGTACCGGTGTATACGGCGGATGTGGTGAAGAAGGTGCTGCCGGATAGGGCATCAACAGCAAATAAGCCATATAGTGAGTGGCGAACTATGGAAGATAAAGATTTTTTGTTCAGCTTGTATTCGAGAGATTTGGTGCATATAAAGAGTAAAAAAGGCATTCCGATAAAAAATGTGGATGGTAGCTTAGGAGAATCGAAAGAAGTATATGCATATTATATTGGAGCAGATATTTCTGGAGCGAAAATAGAAGGGAAAGCACATGATAGCCGATATACTTTTAGAGGAATTGGGGTACAAAAATTAGAATTAATAGAAAAGTGTCAGGTAGATATTTTAGGGCATATATCTACAGTAAAAAATGAAAAACGAATGGGTTTTTCTTGATAAAAACATGGAGGATAAATGGGGTTTCGAAATATTAAGATAGACAGTCATGTAAAACTGTCCATCAAAAATCAGCAGTTATATATTGAAGCAGACATACTCAGACAGATTCCACTGGAGGATATCAACTGTATCATCATAGAAAATCAGACAGTAACAGTCTCTGCTTATTTGCTCCAGAAGATGGCAGATATGGGAATTACGGTCTATGTCTGTGATGAAAAGCATCTTCCGAATGCAGTACTGCTTCCAATGGTAAGGCACAGTCGTCATTTTAAAATTCTGAAATATCAGATAGAGGCAGGAAAACCCTTACAGAAAAGACTTTGGCAGCAGATCGTGGTTCGAAAGATCAGAAACCAGGCATTGTGTTTAGCCTATCTTGATTTAGACGGATCAGAAGAATTAATGAAAATGTGCAAAGAAGTACAGTCTGGTGATCGGACACATGTGGAGGCGAAAGCAGCAGCTTTTTATTTTAAAAGTCTGTATGGATTGGGATTTTCACGGGGCAATGATCATGTCATTAACTCGGCATTAAATTATGGTTATGCCATTGTAAGAGGTCTGATCGCCCGCTCCATTGTCTGTTATGGATTAGAACCTTCGATTGGAGTGTTCCATCATAGTGAGCTGAATAATTTTAATTTGGCGGATGATATGATCGAGCCATTTCGTCCGTTAGTTGACCTGTATGTAGCCCAAAATTATGATATAGCAGAAATTGACAGCGATCTTACGCCAGAAAGAAAACGTGGTATTTTTGGTATTATAAATTATGATATGGATATGAAAGGAGAAAAACGTATTATCAGTAATTGTATTGATATGCTGGTGGCAAGTTACAGTGGTGCTTTGCAGGGAAAAAGATCAGATTTGGAGTTGCCGGAACTGATGCAATTACAGGTACATAGCTATGAATAGGTTTATGAGAATGTTAGTGTTTTTTGATCTGCCAGTAGTAACTGCAAAAGAGAAAAAGGATGCCGCAAAATTTCGTAAGTTTTTATTGAAAGATGGCTACAATATGGTGCAGTGGTCTGTATATTCCAGGATATGCAATGGTATGGATGCAGTTGCAATGCATAAACAGCGTTTAAAACAAAATCTGCCTATAAAAGGATCTGTACGTGCGCTGGTTTTAACAGAAAAGCAGTATGAGTCTATGGAAGTCATGTTGGGAACAAAAACATTTGAGGATACCCCTGAATCGATAGAATTAATGGATGTTTTTTGAAAAAAGAAGATTTTCGATAGAATTTAACTTCCAAATTAAAGATTTTTTTTAGATGAAATCCCCACGAATCCCTGTAGTTCGTGGGGATTTGTGCTCCCTATTATACCATACCAAGTGATAACAGGGAATTACAACGATTAACGGTGACGTGAACCTTAATATTGATTATACCATACCAAGTGATAACAGGGAATTACAACAAACCTCTTTCATCAATTTTCATTAATAAAATTATACCATACCAAGTGATAACAGGGAATTACAACAAACCTCCTGGTGGTATTATCGGGAGAGGATTATACCATACCAAGTGATAACAGGGAATTACAACCAGGGGCATCATGCTCCTGCTGGGTAAGCATTATACCATACCAAGTGATAACAGGGAATTACAACCTACACTATCCCCGCAAGGGGCAAGTAACAATTATACCATACCAAGTGATAACAGGGAATTACAACTGATTCTATTGTTACAGACGTTCAGTTTCCATTATACCATACCAAGTGATAACAGGGAATTACAACTAAAAAATGAAAGACTATGACAGATTAGTAATTATACCATACCAAGTGATAACAGGGAATTACAACGATAACATTACTATTGAGTCGGGGGAGGTATTATACCATACCAAGTGATAACAGGGAATTACAACAGAGGGTAAGCCGAATTTTGGATTGTTTATATTATACCATACCAAGTGATAACAGGGAATTACAACTATGTCACTTACTGATCTTACCGGAACGATATTATACCATACCAAGTGATAACAGGGAATTACAACTGTAGATATGTGCATGGAATATCAGAAAGGATTATACCATACCAAGTGATAACAGGGAATTACAACGGAAAGACATTGTGTACCACAAGTACAATGATTATACCATACCAAGTGATAACAGGGAATTACAACTTCAAGCTAGACTGTGAAAAGATTGAATTAATTATACCATACCAAGTGATAACAGGGAATTACAACAAGACCATTAAACACTGGGCTTTAAATTGTATTATACCATACCAAGTGATAACAGGGAATTACAACGTGTAATTTATCAATGGATATCAATGCTGTATTATACCATACCAAGTGATAACAGGGAATTACAACTATAACTTGTTTACCATTCCGGCGTTGTGTATTATACCATACCAAGTGATAACAGGGAATTACAACCATATATGATGACTTTTTTATACCGCTTCGATTATACCATACCAAGTGATAACAGGGAATTACAACCAATGACTACAGGCTCACTAACGGAAAGCTATTATACCATACCAAGTGATAACAGGGAATTACAACAACTTGCCAGTATCTATTAGAACCGTTATAATTATACCATACCAAGTGATAACAGGGAATTACAACCACTATTACAAGTTTGATACATTGATAAAGATTATACCATACCAAGTGATAACAGGGAATTACAACTGTAAGCGTCCTAAAATGCCATAAAATAGATTATACCATACCAAGTGATAACAGGGAATTACAACTATACAGGAGATAATATTTCGCCTGTGTATATTATACCATACCAAGTGATAACAGGGAATTACAACCTCAAAGGCTGTGTTGTTGTTGATCAGGCTATTATACCATACCAAGTGATAACAGGGAATTACAACTTGGGTTACGTGGTTATTATATTTGACACAATTATACCATACCAAGTGATAACAGGGAATTACAACTCAGGTACAGGAAAAAGTACCAGTATGAGAATTATACCATACCAAGTGATAACAGGGAATTACAACTATGGCAAACATTTATGCAGCACTTATCATATTATACCATACCAAGTGATAACAGGGAATTACAACAGAACGAGTAGAATTTTTGCGAAACGGTATATTATACCATACCAAGTGATAACAGGGAATTACAACCGCAAATGCGTCAAAGCGCGTTTGAGAACAATTATACCATACCAAGTGATAACAGGGAATTACAACAGGAAACTGGAAATTCATTTTGGAAATGTTATTATACCATACCAAGTGATAACAGGGAATTACAACCCTGCATATTTTAGTGCACCCCGGAAGTATATTATACCATACCAAGTGATAACAGGGAATTACAACCTTTTTATATCATGAAAATACAGACGGTTAATTATACCATACCAAGTGATAACAGGGAATTACAACTGTTCTGGATCATGCCAAGGCACGTTCCGAATTATACCATACCAAGTGATAACAGGGAATTACAACGCGATTATAGCAAAGCCGAGACAGGGTACGATTATACCATACCAAGTGATAACAGGGAATTACAACTTGTTCAACTGGCACCTGCTCCGGCAGGCTATTATACCATACCAAGTGATAACAGGGAATTACAACCATGCCACGTTGCAAATGCTGGTTGCAGCGATTATACCATACCAAGTGATAACAGGGAATTACAACAGATGAAAAAGAAATACATATACCATAGTAATTATACCATACCAAGTGATAACAGGGAATTACAACATGGCAAAGCAACACCATCTGCAAACTTAAATTATACCATACCAAGTGATAACAGGGAATTACAACAATCACGGTATCAAGATCACATCCTAGCGATTATACCATACCAAGTGATAATGAGGAAAATCAGAAAAGTATATTGAAATTACGGAAAAACCGTAATCAACCTTTACACTACAACAAAAAACAGGAAACCTTGTAAATCAAAGTTCCCTGTTTTTAACAGAAGAGCGCGAGACGGGACTCGAACCCGCGGCCCCGACCTTGGCAAGGTCGTGCTCC